>Ga0192243_10287_pt1 | contig 19661 bp, 21 predicted proteins | sample Koala_Koa27_K3_FD_131233 | JGI IMG/M metagenome (GOLD analysis project Ga0192243, IMG submission 131233) | Enriched cells from koala feces incubated with labeled cellulose particles, San Francisco Zoo, California, United States - Koala_Koa2-7_K3 ... | reverse complement strand
TCCGGAAAGGAGGATGACCCCTATGGTCAGTAACATCATAGTCCAGTTCACATAAGAAGCCGACTGGAAAAATGTACCCAACAGAATAAGAGGAAAGCATAAAATCCATGCGCCGATGGTCTTTCGTTTAAGAGAAGGATCGTGTTGGTTACTTTCTTCGTCCGGTATACCATCTGAACTTTCTTCATCTAATAGCAGGTCATATCCGGCGTTCCGGACGGCCTGTTGTATCTTTGGAAGTGAAACGGCGTCCCGGTAAAAGGAAACGTTTAAAGACTGGGTCGCAAAATGGACAGCCGCACACTGGATTCCCGGCAGTGACTTTACTGCATTTTCCACATGATGAGCGCAGATGGCACATCCCATATCTAACACAGGTAAAACTTTTGTGACTAAAGTATCTGCCTTTTTCATGCTGTGATCTTAACGGATATAGTTTAAATAAAACAATTCTTGGGATAAATTTGTTTTTATCGGTTAAGTTGACTGATAAAGGCATGTGTAGACGGGTACAATCTCCGTAGGCCGCAAAGATAAATAATTCAGTACGTTTTTATACCTTTGCAGTTCAAAAATATAAAACACGTGGAGGAGTTTTTAAGTCAACTGAATGAAAGTCAATGGGAAGCGGTTACCTATTGTGACGGGCCCGAGCTGGTGATTGCCGGGGCAGGTTCCGGTAAAACCCGGGTACTTACCTATAAGATCGCTTATCTGCTGGAAATGGGACTGGCTCCTTACAGTATTCTGGCGCTAACATTTACTAACAAGGCAGCCCGTGAGATGAAAGAACGGATTGCTGCCGTAGCAGGCGCCGATAAATCCCGCCGTTTATGGATGGGGACCTTTCACTCTATTTTTTCCCGTATCCTGCGGAATGAAGCGGAACATATTGGCTATACTTCCAACTTTACGATCTATGATTCGTCTGATTCCAAAAATCTGATCAAAGCAATTATTAAAGAAATGCAACTGGATGAAAAAACATATCGTCCGGGAATGGTGCAAAGCCGCATTTCAAATGCTAAAAATGCGCTGGTCACAGCGACTGCCTATGATCAGAATAAAGAACTGATCGAGCATGACCAGCATGCGAAAGTCCCTTTGATCCGTGAAATCTATAAACGGTACCAGAACCGTTGTTTGCAGGCAGGAGCGATGGATTTCGATGATCTGTTACTTCAAACCAATATTTTGTTTCGGGATCATCCGGAAGTACTGGAAAAATACAGTACATTTTTCCGGTATATTCTGGTAGATGAGTATCAGGACACCAACTTTGCCCAGCACCTGATCGTACAGCGGTTAGCAGAAAAACATGGACGCATTTGTGTAGTTGGAGATGATGCCCAAAGTATCTACTCTTTCCGGGGAGCTAATATTGACAATATCCTTCAGTTCAAAAACATATATCCCAATTGCCGGATCTTCAAGCTGGAGCGTAACTATCGTTCTACGCAAAATATAGTGAACGCGGCAAATAGTCTGATCCATAAAAATAAGGAACAGATCCAAAAGACCGTATATTCCGAGAATGAAGAAGGAAGTAAAGTGCTTCTTTCCGCCAGTTACTCTGACTATGAAGAGGGGTATGCAGTGGCTTCCCGTATCAATGAAATGCGGATGGGGAACCAGCATTACACTTTTTCGGATTTTGCGATTTTATATCGTACCAACGCCCAATCCCGTATTTTAGAGGAAGCGCTTCGTAAACGGAACATTCCTTATCGGATTTATGGCGGCCTCTCGTTCTATCAACGGAAAGAGATTAAAGATGTGATCTCTTATTTACGTCTGATTATCAATCCGGATGATGAAGAAGCGCTGAAAAGAGTTATTAATTATCCGACTCGTGGAATTGGAGATACTACACTGAAAAAGATCATTGCTGCCGCATCAGAAAATAATATCAGTCTCTGGAAAGTGTTGGAAGATCCGGTGGGTAACCATCTTCCGATCAATAGTGGGACTGCTAAGAAACTACAGGCTTTTCGTGAAATGATCCTTTCCTTTATCGAAAAGAACAAAACGTTGCCGGTGGAAGAGATGGCCACTTTAGTGGTGAAAGAGAGTGGAATTGTGAAGGAACTCTTTCAGGACCGTTCCATAGAAGGGATCAGTAAACAGGAAAACCTGCAGGAGTTGTTAAGAGGGATCAGCGAATTCAGTGAGATCCGCCGGGAAGAAGGAGATGAACATGTCACACTCGCTGACTTTTTATCAGAAGTATCTTTGCTGACGGACCAGGATAATGATAAAGATGAAAAGGCCAATAAGGTTACCCTGATGACCATTCATGCCGCTAAAGGATTGGAGTTTAAAAATGTATTTGTAGTGGGACTGGAAGAAGACCTGTTCCCTTCCCAAATGTCTAAAGATAATCCGCGTGCGATAGAAGAGGAGAGAAGATTATTTTATGTTGCGATCACCCGTGCAGAGGAAAACTGTATGTTGACCTACGCCAAAAGCCGTTTCCGGAATGGACAAAGCAATATGTGTTCTCCCAGTCGCTTTCTGAGAGATATTGATCCCCGGTTCCTTTCTTCAGACACACCGGCGGATACGTTTGACGTGGCACGGCAATCTCTTCGCCGTCCGGCATTTACCTCACCGATGCAACAACCGAAAGCAAAAATAGATGTTTCCACCGCTCCGGTAGAACAGGCCAGAGGACGTAGATCAAAAGAATTAACCAGACTGGAACAGGCTGTACACACTGCTTCCCCTTCAGCAGGCAGTGATCTGTCCGGCTTACAGGTGGGCGCGATTGTCCAACACGACCGTTTCGGCAAGGGGGAAGTGACTGCCATAGAAGGAAGTGGAAATAATGTAAAAGCCACCGTCTCATTCACCCATTTCGGACAAAAACAATTATTACTAAAATTTGCCCGCCTTACCATTTTGGAATAACATCATCGGAGGATCTCCTCCTATATTCCTCCCGTATCTATTCAGTTCTATGGCCGGAAAGTCAAAAAACCGGGCTTACCGGGTATTCTTTTCTACCAACGTTTTTTTTGCGTTTTTTCCGTCACCGTCACTTTTTTCTTTGTAAATAACTTATTATTAGTTTAATAACACTCAAAAAAACCGGTGACGGAGTGAGTGACGGAAAAATCTCCGTCACTTTTCCGTCACTTTCGTTGATGCTCCTGAAGATCCGGAAACAGTAAGCGCATGATTAAGAGCGGGTATCCTTCTGTGGATCGCTAACTATCCGCCTGATTCCGATCTGTTAGGTTGAACCTCAGGGGGTACAAGGTTAAAGGTCCTGAGGTTCAACCTTGAACATCAGGACCTTCAGGGTTGAACATCAGGACCTTCAACCTAAGAGGATGGCATAAAACAGCCAGGAAGTCATACACTTCCGGATAAGGAATGATAGGATAAATGTTACTATTCCGATAGCATACCAATAATATCCTACTAATTTCTATTCCAAATCTTCCGGTTACGACTGGATGGGACCTCTTTAAGCAGGGAACGGATACCGCAAAAAAACATTATCAATTCAGGGGAGTGAAAGTATATCCTCCGGAAGGAGAGGCTTTCACATATCCGCTACCCGGGTAAGCCACATGCATGCCTGCTACCGGAATATTTTTCTCTGCTACATATTGAAGGACCTTCTGGCGTGACTCAATCGCTGCTTTAGGATCTACATCATAGGTGACGGCCACTTCCGGATGTGGCATCTGAATCGCCATCGCATGGGTCAGATCCCCCCAGATCATTAGCTGTTGATCTCCGGATTTTACGAGAAACATGGTATGTCCCGGTGTATGTCCGTAAGCTGCAATCCCCTGAAAACCTTCAAATAAATTATCTGTTTCCCGGTCCACCATAGCAGGCTGGAACAGGTGAAGTTTATCTTTATAGGCCGCGATCACTTTTTTCTGTGAGGTTTCTCCCTCCTGGTCATTCCAGTAGTCATATTCCGGCTGTGCGATATATACTTCGGCATGGGGGAAAGCGGGCACATCATTTTGTAACATGCCTCCGATATGGTCTCCATGCATATGAGTGATAAGTACAACATCGATCTGCTCCGGGGCGACTCCGACAGAGGCCATATTTTTGAATAACTCCCGGCCAAATCCAGTATCTACCAGAATATTTTTAGTACCGGTCTGTACTAAAAAAGCGTTGACCGCATTCGGAAAAGAGCCGTTATCCGTATACTTTTCAAGCATTTCCGGAGTGGCCCCTATCAGGATATCCGGTTTCCCCTGACCCTGGTTTTCAGACAACAGGTGAACTTTGTACGTTCCGATATCATACGTATAGACGAGCTTATTTTCCTGTGCAAATAAGCCGGAAACCAGCAGGAAGCTTCCTGCGAGAAGTGTAAATAGTTTTCCCATATTTTTCTTTTTTTAATTAATAAAATTAGACATTTATTTTTTCTTAAAGTTTAACCTATCCATTTTTATTCATGGATTTTTACTCATCGTTCCGGCCGGGTTACTCCTTTATTTTTTCAGTTGTGGAGATAGTTCATCTTTGACCCAGATATAGTCCGGTTCTATTTGTAATATCTTTTCATAGGTTTTCCGGGCTGCCTCCTGTTTCCCAAGATACTTATATTGCTGGGCCAGCGTGGTTAATAAATTTAAATACTGCCAGTTATTTTCTGTTTCCCGGTTTTCTTCCAGTAAAGAGATCGCTTTTTCATAATACCGGATGGCCTCCTTTTTATTTCCACCAAACATTCCCGGAGAATAAAAAAGCAGGTTTGCTTTGTCCGTGATGGCCTGTATATTGGTCGAATCTGACTCATAGGCCTGGTTGATATGCCGTATGCATTCCGGCTCGAGAATCATGGTTGTTAATTTATTGATGGCCATCTTATAGGCAATAAAAGAACCTTTGTAGGCGTAAGCAGTTACGTTCCGGGGTTCTATCTCCAATATCGTTTTGGTGAGTTGACTTCCCTTTTCGATCATCTCTTTTGCCTTTTTTTTCTTTGACACCAATCAGATAACCGGTATATCCATAATAATAACTAAGGAGTTCCAACTTTTCGCTGACAGAAGACAGCTCTTCTTTTTCCATCTCTTTGATGATGTAATCCCATGTGTCCATATCTCCTTTAAGGTATGCCTGATAAATTTGTTGGCGATAGGAAGTCTCCGGACAAGTGTGGACAGGAGATAAAAATAAAAGAAGCACAATCAGGATGTAGGAAATATATTCCGGTCTTTCCATGTTAGTTTTTTTTTGTTTGTGATGAATGGTTGCATACAGTAGAATAACCCAGAAAGAGAACTGTTGCGGTATACTAAATAGTATGTTTTGCAGGACAGATTGATGGCTGGCTAATGAAAAGAAGATCCGGATCAGTAAAATGATCCCAAGGTATACCATCCCGACCGTTTTTCCGTGGCTATGGAAAATAACAAAAGGGGCTATGGTGGTCAGGCTCGCAAACATATAGGCCGCTATTTTACTATTCCCGAAAAAGGCAAAGATATTTTTGGAGAAGCCCCGGATCGCCTCTTTCCAGCTTCCATACATATGGCAGCAGATATGTGGGTCACCCAATAGAGTCGCGGTTTTTAGTTGCCGGGATTTATAGTATTGCATGATCCTGATATCCTCTACCGGATTCATCCGGAATTTTTGATGGGGAAGATGCCGGCGGTACGTTTTTGCATCAAATAACATACATTGTCCGTTGGCCGCGGCCAGCGAAGGAATGTGCGTAGCCGGGATCAAAGGCAGAGGTAACAGACTTAATAAGATCCAGTTCATCAGTGGGATGGTAAAACGGCTTCCGGTAGAAGGAAAGAGCTGTTGTGGAAAAACAGAAAGTAAAGAAAGGGATTTTGTCTCCAGATAGCACAGGATCTTTTCAATGACCGGATCACTGATCCTGACATCCGCATCCAGAAACAGGATCTTTTCTCCTTGTGCTGCAAGCGCTAATTGATGGCAGGCATAGTTTTTACCTAACCAACCTTTTTCCGGTTCCTTCCCTTCTATCAGGCGAACCCTGGCAAATTCTTTAACGATCTCTACTGTCCGGTCTGCAGAGTTATCATCATATACGATGATCTCGTGGACAGGATAGTTTATCCGGATCAGATCCGATAATAAATCCCTTATGTTTTCCTCTTCATTACGGGCCGGTATCAGGATGGATAGTGAAGGCGATGTTTTACATACTACCGGTTTCCAACTCTGTTTGTTAAAGATCCAGTTGATACATGCTACTATCAGCCATATCACACCAAAAACAAATATGAACTGACCTATTATCTGCATATATTTTCCTGTTGTTTTTTGCAGTGGTGAAAAAAGCGGTTAAACGCTATTTCAATCTCCGGAAGTGCACGGGTTCTATGGTCATAAGCGCTGGTATATACAAACAGATCCGGTTTCCGGTTGGAAAAGAAATCGATCAGATTGATATTGAATATCATCTGAAAGGGATGAGAGGTATGCTTCAGAATATAATCCAATCCTTTCTCAAAATGGATGGATGGGCTGTTCAGGCTCTCTATTCTTCCCTGTGGAAACAGAAGGAGCAGATTGCTGTTATCCTGAAGAAGTTCCGTACAATAATTCAGGCTGTTTAGGATTCCGCGGGAATTTTTTTTGAATGGAAAAAGCCCCGCAACCATTTAGTATAGGATATTTCCTTAACTGTTCTTCGAGCATCATCACATGGAATCTGCGATGATAATATTGACGGTTCAGCCGGTGCTGAATAAATCCATCCCACCAGCAAAAATGGTTGGATAGAAGTAATACCGGCATATCAGCCTCTACAGGAGGGATATGAAACCTGACAGAACGGAATACCTGTTCCAGTTTATAGCCGGAATAGAGCCTGGCGACCAGCTCGCCTGCGAATGTGTGGCGTGCTTCTATCATCTTAGAAATAACAGGCTATAAGAACTGATAAGTATAAAAAAGAGGAACTGGATCACAAAGAGAGAACGGGCCGGAAAGTTTCCGGTAGGGATTTTCCATATTTCGAAGCCTGTGTGGTATAAAAGAGCCATGAGAAACCAAGCCAGGAAATTGCTGAAAGGAGGATATCCGGAAGGGAAATACCACATGTCCATATAAGGCGCGGCCATTTCCATGGTCATATCATAGAAAAGCATCAGTAAAGCCCCGTAGAAGATTCGTAAAAGAGGTTTTGTTGTGATTTGCCGGGCCATATCATGAGAAGCATAGGTAAGGAACAACCAGTTGATCCCAATAATTAAAGGAGTCCCTTTCCATTGGATCCCTAATCCGGACTCATATTGATAGATACCGAATACCTTCCCGGTCTGTATGCCGGTCAGTTCCAGAAAAAAAGAGGAAATAATAATAAAAAGGAACCAGAGGATCGTGGCTCTATTCCAGTTCCGGTGACAGTAGAAGACCATCCCGAAAACGAGGACTAATGACAAAGCAGTGATGGAAATGAAGAAGTCGCGGGTGAAAGGAATGGCAAATAAAAAGAATCCGATCAGGTAAAAATAAATAAGACTGACCGGGAGTTTTTTTTCCGTAGGTAGATGTAACCACTTTTTAGACATGTTCCTGTTCTATTTCCTGTTCTACAATTTTTGCGCTGGCGAGACATAAAGGGATGCCTCCTCCCGGATGTACACTCCCCCCTATGAAATAGAGATCTGAGATCTCTTTCAGTGAGTTCGGATGCCGCAGAAAAGCTGAAAATATAGAATTCGAAGAGGATCCATATAACGCACCATGTAAGCTGTTGGTATTTTTCTGAATGGTTAACGGAGAAGCTACCTGTTCCGCTTCGATATATTTTTCTATATCTGTTTGTAACATACGGTTTATTTTAGCGATCAAATGACCACGCATCTCCTTTATCAGTTTCTCCCAATCCTGATCCTGGTTTGCCGGAACATTGATCATGACAAACCAATTTTCACATCCGGCCGGGGCATCCTCCGGAATCATTCTGGAACTGATGAAAATATAGATCGTAGGATCTTTGGTAATTTCTTTTTCTTTGAAGATCTTCCGGAACTCGTTGGCATAATCACCGGAAAAAAGAATATTATGAAGGTCTAATTGAGGAAATTCTTTCCGGATGCCCCAGTAAAAAATAAGCGCGGAAGAAGAAAGAGACGCTTTTCTCAACCGGCTCTTCAGAGGGTGATCCTTCAGTAAATGAGTGGAAACATACCCGGCATCTGCGTCTGAAATAATTTTGTCAAAAGGTATGGTTTGTTTGGATGTCCGGACGGCTATCGCTTTTTTATCCTTGATAAGGATCTCCCGGATAGTCGTATTCCATCTGAATTGCACCCCTTGTTTAATCGCTAATTCATAGAGACTATCCACAATATGATACATCCCCTTCTCCGGGAAAAAGCGCCTATATTATTTTCCAGATGAGCGATCATATTCAATGTGGCCGGGGCCTGATAAGGGTTGGATCCGTTATAAGTGGCATACCGGTCAAATAGCTGTACGATATGGGGATCCTGAAAACTACTTTTATTGGCCTGGTGCATGGTCCGGAAAAAGTCTAATTTATAAAGCTTACCGGCAATCCGTTTGTAAGGAGGCGTATTGAAATTAGAAAGTTTATGGAAATCACTGAACAGAAAAACCGGAGCGCTGAGCTCGTAGATCTCTTTGGATTGCGCCAGTCTGCGAAATACATGTTCCGGACGTTCTTTCGTTTTTTCCAGTAACTCCTGTTCCAGCCGGGTCGGATCATGATAAAAATTGAAAACAGTCCCATCCGGATAAAAATATTTGCAGTTGTTGTCCACCTGTTTGTAAGATAGGTATTCCCCTGTCGTTTCTTTACAAAGACGAAATAACTCTTCTACTAATTCCGGCAAAGTAAACAAGGAAGGACCCGTATCGAAACGATATCCATGGATACGCAACTGGGATACTTTTCCTCCCGGATGGCTGTTTTTTTCAAACACGGTCACCTGGTGTCCTTTGGCAGCCAGCCGGATGGCTATCGCCAGTCCTCCTATACCGGCACCTATAATACCTACTTGCATGATCTGTCTTCTTTTTTAGAACCGGAGAGATACTGTAAATATTCTTTCAGAATGATCTTAAACCATTCCGTATATTTTTCCGGGTGGCGCTGAACATCTCTCTTCAGATCCTCCATGGATATGTATTGATACTGATGAACCTCCCGGGGATTGATTTTAGGAGTCTCGTCTGTATATCCGATAAACACATGGTCAATTTCATGTTCTGTCAGGGAATGGTCTAAGGAGGCCCGGTACTCAAATTTGAAAAGGTATTGAAGGCTTACATCAATTCCCATCTCCTCATTTAAACGTCTTTGGGCACTCTCTTTTATTCTTTCATGAGGTTTGGGATGGCTACAACAGGTATTGGTCCATAAACTACCCGAGTGATATTTATCAAACGCTCTCTGTTGCAGTAATAATTCCCCTTTTGAGTTGAATATAAATACTGAAAAGGCACGGTGGCACAATCCTTTTTTTGTGAGCTTCCATTTTAGGTATGGTTCCTGTACGTATATCTTTTTTATTTACCAGAATGACCATATTTATATGATTTTAGTAGTGAGATAGGCTTTTCCAAACAGATACATCTTTTCTTTATTGGTAATCCGGATCCGTTTTTGCATCAGCTCCCCGGCAGGAGTCTCCTCAATTCGTTTTGCCAGCGACAGATAATACAGATAAGCTGTGTATACGCCCAACCGGGCACAATCCGGTAATTGCCGGATCCCACACAAAGCCACTTCATAGTCTTCATAAATACCATTCAGGATCTCTTTTTTGTTTGTCTCATTCAGGGTTTCTGTCTGCAGGACCGGGAAATAGGCTCTTTGCAGATGAAGGGTGTCATGATTCAGATCCCGTAAAAAATTGACTTTCTGAAAAGCCGCTCCTAATCGCCGGGCCGGCATCTCTAATTTCGTGTATTCCTTTTTATCACCTGAAACAAATACAGTCAGACACATCAATCCTACCACTTCTGCGGAACCATAGATATACGTATCGATCTCTTTTTCTCCAAAAGACTGAGGTTTGAGATCCTCCTTCATACTCTTTAAAAACGCCTGTATCAGATGGTCTTCTATCTGATACGTATGTACGGTCCGGCAGAAAGCATTGATGATCGGGTTGAGGCTGATTCCCCGTTGCAACGCCTGATAATATTCATCTTCCAATTGTTCGAGGAGCTGTTCTTTATCGTAGTCATGGAAACTATCCACTATTTCATCCGCCAGACGGACAAATCCGTAAATGCTATAGATCGCGTTCCGGATAGAGGGATGCAGGCATCTGACCCCGATAGAAAAGGAAGTGCTATAGGTCTTTGTGATTAAACGGCTGGTATCGAATGAAACATGATGAAATATTTTATCCATTGTATCCTTTTGTTTATATATTGATTCATGATAGGTTATGCTCTTTGTCGTAAATAAGAAATGGCCTCTTTCGCTGCGATTTTTCCGGAAATAAGAGCCGGGGGAACTCCCGGGCCCGGAACCGTTAATTGTCCGGTATAGAACAGGTTCTTTAATTTTCTATTGTATATTTTGGGTTTGAAAAATGCGGTTTGGAATAAGGTATTGGCTAATCCGTATGCATTTCCTTTATAAGCATGGTAATCCCGTTGGAAATCACTCACAGAATAGGAATGATGGAACAGGATATGATCCGTGAGAGATTGTCCTGTCAGTTCTTCCATACGTTCTATGACCTGTTTGAAATAATGTTCACGTAAAGCAGGCGTATCCGCCAGTCCGGCCGCAACAGGTAGTAATATGATAGCCGCTTCTTTTCCGTCGGGAGCCAGTGCCGGATCCGTTTTTGTAGGGAAGCTGGCATAAAAGAGCGGTTTCTCCGGCCAGTCCGGTTGATCATAGATCGCTTTCGCATGCCGGTCGAAATCCGTATCAAAGAAAAGAGTATGGTGGGAGACATTTTTCACTTGCTTATTAAATCCGATATAATAGAGCAAAGCGGATGGAGCAAATGTCTTTTTATTCCAGTATGTTTCCTTGTAGTTCCGGACAGAAGCCTCTAACAAAGATTCTGTATGTTGATAATCTGCTCCGGAGATCACGACATCTGCCGGATGAAAAATGTCTTTGATCAGCACGCCGGTCACCTGTTGATTCTGTGTGACGATCTTATCCACAGGAGAGTTGGGATATATTTTCACTCCCAGGCTTTCCGCGACAGTTTGCATACTTTTTATCAGCATAAACATCCCTCCTTTAATATGCCAGGTTCCTAACTCCATATCCGCATAGTTCATAAAGCGATAAAAAGAGGGTATTTCGGAGGGTTTGGCCCCCAGGAAAAGAACGGGGAATTCAAGGATTTGTCTTAACCGGGGATCCTGAATATTCTTTCTGACCGTATGATGTAAGCTATAAATAAATTGAGGGCTCCGGAAAATGGTTTCCGGCATCACTAACTCCCTTAACGATTTGCCGGGTTTATGCACTACTTTGTTAATGGCGACATCATAATTATAGGCTGCCTGTTTTAAAAAGCGATGAAGAAATGATCCGCTTCCTTTCTCGATCTTTTCGAAGAGTTGCACGATCTCCTCTCTGTTGGAGGATAAGGATAGCTGGTTCTGTTTTCCAAAATAGATCTCATATCCGGGATTCAGCCGGATCAACTCATATAAATCCGCAGGGGTCTTATCAAAGTCTGCAAAAAACGCTCAAATATATCCGGCATCCAGTAAAAAGTCGGACCCATGTCAAACGTGAATCCCTGCCTTTTGAACTGCCGGGCTCTTCCCCCTAATGTGTTATTCTTTTCATATACAGTTACCTTATATCCCTCTTTCGCCATATAACAGGCAGCAGAAAGACTGGAAAATCCCGATCCTATGATAATGATTTTTTCAACGATTAAATGTCTTTTTTATACAGTAGTGGCTAAAATCTATAACTCTTTACTAAAAACACCTGATTTACAGGAAAGGTTTATAGCAGACAGAGATAAATATAAAAATAGAATAAGCAGTAAAGTCATTCAAACCTTTTCTGTATCAAAGCATATAATTAGAGCATACTCATATCTATAAATATTTATAAAACAGGGTGTATTCTGGAAATATTTACTTTTATTTGGATGGAAAATAACTTGATTAGAGAGTATGAAAGGAATTTTGCTGAATGCAGGTATTTTGATTTTTTGTATTTCACTTTTCTCTCATTGTGTAGGGAAACATAGGGAGGAGGTTAAACCTATTCAGGTAGATTTTGTACAGATAACGCTGGATAAATGTAAAGATATTTCAGAGGAGACTCCAGTTCAAACTACTCTATCTACTTACGAACAAACAGAAGAAAATGTAAATAAATTGATGGATTCATTTTCAAAGAATGAATTCCGGATAGAATACCCTCCTTATTATGGAGGTATGTATCTAAATGATGACTATCAACTTGTCATCTTGATAAATGGAGATCCGGATATTTATAAAGAAGAACTGGTAAAAAGAATAGAGAATGATAGATTTATACTTCGTGCCTGTGATTATTCTTATATTTATTTGGAAAATGTTCTGCAAAGTATCCATGAGATTCTTTTAGGTTCTGAAAATAAAAATCTTATGAATCAACTAAGAATAGCTAAGATGGGTATAGATGAGAAAAAAAATCGCATAATAGTGGGACTTAGGAACTACTCACTACAATCCATAGAAGAATTTCAAAAATAATAATAAATTCTCCTGTTATCCTATTTGAATCATACAATTACGATATAGAACTACATTAAACAATCCCATGACTTTTGATAGATCTTCCGGTCATAAAACCATACAAATCCTGGAGTTGCAGGAGCAGTTTGATTTCCATGTCAGCAGCCATGAAAAAAGATTTGTTAGAATCGGTTTGAAAATAACTTTTTATTTATTTTAACTAAAGGGCTATTTTGTTGATTATTATTGTTATATTGCAGAATTGAGAGATAAGTGTATTTGTTTTAAGTGTTTGGGGTGACTCCTTTTAGCTTGTGAAGAATCTGTTTGTGGTATAAAACTAATGAATGTAACAATGATAGAACTGAAAAATTATGTAAACATTTTTGTTTTAGGAATGGTTTTCCTTGTAGGAATAAGCTGTTCCGAGAACGAGAAATTTATGGAAGAAATAATAACAACTTCCATAACGGATGATTTAGAACCGGATACGTCAGAGACCATTCTAACAAAATCAGAAGCAGTTGCCCTTGCTGTACAAAAAAGGGAACTTATAAAATCTCAGAGAATGAAGCTATCCAAAATTTGAACCATTTTTCAAATTTTGATTCTAACGGAAAAGGAAGAAACATACGTCTTACCCATATCGCCTTGAAGAAAAATCCAAAAACAGGAAAGGAGATGTATTACGAAGTTACTTTTGAATCAGAAAAAGGTACTGGATTTTCTATATTGTCGGCTGATGAAAGAGTAGATGAGTTACTTTGCTATTCCGAAACCGGATCTATTTCAGATACCACTTTCAATCAAAGTTTGAAGTTTTGTCTTGAATTATTAGATTTGTATGTAGAGCAGGAAATAAGCAAGGAGTTGGATATTGAAGCTTTGACTTTATCTGCAAGAAAGAAGTTTATAGCTTCGGAAGATCTGACAGATCCAACTAATATACAAACGAAAGCTATTCCACCATTCAATCCGGATGATCCAAATAGCCCTTGGTATCCAGGTCGATCGGAAAAGAAGGAGTCTGTTTCGGAAAGGTTGAAGTTTGTTCCAGGTGGCTGGCATCAGGGTTCACCATTTAATGACTATTTACCTTATATTTCGGGAACCACTACACGGGCTCATACAGGTTGTGGCATAATTGCAGTAGCTCAAATTTTATCTTATCATAAAAAACCGTTTAGAAACTATATTACAACAGCTATGTGGCCATCTATGATAGCTAATCCTGATGGATCTGCTCCATTAAAAAATCTTATACTGGATATTTTTAATGACATGCATACTAAATATGATGCAACAGGAACAACTACTACTATAAGTAAAGCAAGAGATTTCCTGAGTAACAATGGTTTTAATGTAGGGTCAGCTGTTAGCTATAGCTTTGATAAAGCTTGGGATGCTCTTAATTATGGACCGACTTACATACGAGGAACTCGAACAACGGCAACAGGTGGGACAGCAGGACATGCATGGGTATTAGATGGGATACGAACAACAACTACTCAATTGACTGAAATTTACTATTGTGATTACAATGGTAGGATTATTGAACATAACGCAGGGACAACTACCTATACTACCAGAATGGTAAATTATGATTGGGGGGTTACTGTTTCCAGTGACAATAAGTGGTTTAATAGTGGTATTTTTGAAAGACCTTCAAATGGGTACAACTATAATCGTAGTGTTGAATTAATCAGTTATATTCGTTAATTAAAATTGTTTGTTATGAATAAAATAAGCATTTTAGGATTTATAGGTTTACTTTTTGTTTCTTGTAGTAGCGAAAGTGATCCGACAAAGCCAGGAAATAATACTGGAGATTTTGATGATATAGGGATTAAAGTCGTGTTAGTTGATGAAGCATTACAAGATCAATTAAATCCAGAATCTCCGGCTTATATCGGGCAATCTAGTGTTGATAGGATTGAAATTCTATATCCATACAATCAACAAAAGCTTACACTTTTACAGTTATGGCCTTCTTTGACACACGGAAATGCCATTTTCCCGGAAGATTTTAAGACGGTACGACCTCCTTACCGGGAAACGGAACATTATGGAAGTATTAATGAAAATACTTTTGGATACTATTACCTGGATACAAGTCCTCTCCCTGTTCTCGCAGAGAATGATATTACGTATGTTTATATTAGATATGCGGAGGATAATGAGGATGAGATCAAAGTTCAACTTTTTAGAAATGAGGAAGGAACTATAACTCTCATGCGTAAAATTTGGATTAATGGTGAACTTGTGTATGCGTTGTCTGAAAACATGGTTTTATTTTATCAGGAGATGTTGCCGGACTCTATAGATGTGACTATTGATCCGGATGCTTTCAAGGACTATTATAACCCGAAATATTACCCTTGGCTGGAACCTGTTTTAGATGATGATGGGAATCAAATCGGCACCCACGTCCGTCCTCAGTCTGGTAGTGATGCAATAGTAATTACGAAATAATAGAGTTAAATTCATAGAAACAGAAAAGCCCTGTCACTAACAATGACAGGGCTTTCTGATATATAATAAGATTCAATTCTTATTTCATTGCTTCTTCGATTGCAACCGCAATCGCAACAGTAGCACCTACCATTGGGTTGTTACCCATGCCTAAGAATCCCATCATTTCTACGTGAGCAGGAACGGATGAAGATCCGGCGAACTGAGCGTCACCGTGCATACGGCCCATGGTGTCGGTCATACCGTAAGAAGCAGGACCTGCAGCCATGTTGTCCGGGTGAAGCGTACGACCTGTACCACCACCTGAAGCTACAGAGAAATAGTTACGGCCATTTTCCAGACATTCTTTTTTGTATGTTCCGGCAACCGGGTGCTGGAAACGGGTTGGGTTAGTAGAGTTACCTGTGATAGATACGTCTACACCTTCCGAACGCATCACAGCCACACCTTCGCGAACGTCATCACAACCGTAGCATCTTACTTTCGCACGAAGACCATCTGAATAAGGATATTCTTTTACGATATTCAATTCACCGGTTGCATAGTCAAACTGAGTCTGAACATACGTAAATCCGTTGATACGTGAAATGATCATCGCAGCGTCTTTTCCTAAACCATTCAGGATCACGCGAAGAGGCTCTTTACGTACCTTGTTTGCTTTTTCAGCGATTTTGATCGCACCTTCAGCAGCAGCAAAAGATTCGTGACCTGCTAAGAAGGCGAAACATTTGGTTTCTTCACGAAGCAGACGGGCACCTAAGTTTCCGTGTCCGATACCAACTAAACGGTCATCAGCAACAGAACCTTTGATACAGAATGCCTGCAGACCGATACCGATCGCTTCGGCAGCGTCAGCAGCTACAGTACAACCTTTTTTGATCGCGATAGCAGCACCTACCACGTAAGCCCAGGCAGCGTTTTCAAAACAGATTGGTTGAGTCTCTTTACACATGGTGTAAGGGTCGATACCTTTCGCATCGCAGATAGCTTTAGCATCTTCGATACCGTTGATACCATATTCTTTTAAAACCGCGTTGATATTGTCTATACGGCGGTCGTAACTTTCAAATAAAGCCATTGTATTTTTACTTTTTAAAATTCTTATTAATCAGGAATAGTGATATTAGAAAATTCAAAACAAGTACACCTCCGCAACAGGCAATGTAAAAAGCCATCCAGGGTCTGTCCGGCCGGATTACAAAATAACTGATAGCTGTCCCTACAAGGGTGATGATTATCAGGCCAATTACGATGCGTGTAAGTGTTTTTTTATTCATGACGAGGGTCTATGTATTTTGCAGCTTCATTGAAACGACCGTAAGAGCCTTTTGCTTTTTCCAGTGCTTCGTTAGCATCTACACCTTTCTTAACCATATCCATGAATCTACCCAGGTGGATGAATTCATATCCAATTACCTGATCATCTGCATCCAACGCCATGCGAGTGCAGTATCCTTCTGCCATTTCAAGGTAACGAACCCCTTTAGCAACCGTACCGAATATGGTACCTACCTGGCTGCGCAGACCTTTACCTAAATCTTCCAGACCGGCTCCAATTGGCAGACCACCTTCAGAGAAAGCAGACTGAGTACGTCCGTAAACGATCTGCAGGAACAATTCGCGCATCGCTGTGTTGATCGCATCACAAACAAGGTCTGTGTTCAGCGCTTCCAGCAATGTTTTTCCAGGAAGGATCTCAGATGCCATCGCAGCAGAGTGAGTCATACCTGAACAACCAACTGTTTCCACTAAAGCTTCCTGAATGATTCCTTCTTTTACGTTAAGTGTTAGTTTACATGTACCCTGTTGTGGAGCACACCATCCCACACCGTGAGTCAAACCTGAGATGTCAGTGATCTGTTTAGATCTAACCCATTTTCCTTCTTCAGGGATAGGAGCACTTTCGTGGTTCGCTCCTTTTTTTACAACACACATCTGTTGTACTTCATGTGAATAAATCATAGTTGCTAATTATTATTTTTAAGATGATAATAAAACCCTATTTAGTTTGCTATTTATCTTTCCTATTGGTTCGTTAATAAAAGTCTGTGCAAATGTAGGCTTTTTTCTTTAGCCCTGCAAGAAGCAAAACCGCTGTTTTGTAGTCGGCATACGGAAGAAAAAAGTTCTCTTTCGTATGCCGGTTTGAGAGATTAGTCTAACAGGGCGGATAGCCTGGCATCCAGATCCGCACCATGAATATATTTGTCAATAATTTGACCATCCTGATCGATCAGCAGCGTATGGGGAATAGAGTTCACTCCATACATGGCGGCCGCTTCGTTTTTCCATCCTTTCAGGTCAGAAAGCTGAGGCCAGGTAATGTTCAGGTCTTTAATCCCTTTTTCCCAGGCAGCCTGATTACTGTCTAAGGAAACACCCACGATCTCAAATCCTTTTCCTTTGTACTTTTTGTAGGCCTCTACCAACATCGGCATGTCCCGGCGGCAGGGGGGACACCAGGAGGCCCAGAAGTCAACCAAAACGATTTTACCATTTCCCACATATTCGGAAAGAGCATGTGTCTGCCCTTTGGTGTCCGCCATTTCGAAATCCGTGAATGCTTTCCCGATAGCCACTTTTTGCAGGATATTCAGGTGATCTATTACCTGCTGTACACCCGGCACAGCCACGAAAGTGGCATCCGCTTTATCTATTATCTCCTTCCGTTCCTCTTCACTGAGATTGTAGCGGAATTCATATAATAACTTGCCGGCAGTTTGTTTGTCCGTATTTTTAAGGATATAGTCTTTGACCAGCGTCGTAATGTCAGCTTCGATCCCTTCATATCTGTCTTCTGCTTGCTGCGCAGTGGCCGGGTCCTCTGATTGAAGGAGTCCGGTCAGGTCACTTTGTTGCTTTCTCAGGTTTAATATCTGAGCCTGCAATGCTGCATAGGCATCATTCTCCGCTGTCCCTTTGGCATGGGACTGAAGTTCATCTAAGATCACATTCAGCTTCCCGTTTTCCAGAATAAAGGTAGAGGTATGCGGCATATTTTGTCCTCCCGGCATACGGGCGGGAGCGACCACAAAGTCATCAAAACGGATCGTCCGTAAGGCTGGTTTTTCCTGAACGCCGGTGAAAGTGAATTTCCCGTTTTGTACCAGGGCACTATCCAACCGGTTTCCGGCATGCACGCCGTTGGAACCCAATCCGTATTCTTCCAGATAGACATATTTTCCTTCCAGATCCGGATCATTCACAGTTCCCTTGATTTCATAGCCAGGTTGGTCACTGCAGGAAACAGCCATGAAAGCTGTGGCAGTCAGAAGTAAAATCTTTTTCATATTCAATCTATTTATATTTAAATCAAAAACGTTTAATTGGTTCAGATATCGGCTCTTATCCGTTACGAAGGTATGTCATTCCATTTATTTTTGTGTTGCATTTCTGTGAAAAAGATCAAAGAATTTAATTATTATTAAGAAGCCTACGGAACGTCTTTCTTTTTTAAATAAAAAATCCGATATTTGCGTCTCGAAAAAAGTAGTCAAAGGAGTTCAGTAGTCAGAGACGTTCAGTAGAAATACTCCCTGGCTCCTTAACTCCTGAATGAGCAAAGTGAGTAATAACTCCTTAACTCCTGATTATAAAAATATCTACATAAAAATCAATTTGAGAAATGACTAAAAGTGCATTACAAATCGCAAGAGCAGCTTACCAGCCAAAGGTTCCAGCTGCATTACACGGTGCAGTGAAAGCCGTAGAAGGCGCAACTACTCAGTCTGTGGCCGATCAGGAAGAAATCAAAAGACTGTTCCCAAACACGTACGGGATGCCTATTATCACATTTGAAAGCAATGAGGAAAAAGTTTCTTCTCCGGCTATCAATGTAGGTGTGATCCTTTCCGGTGGTCAGGCTCCGGGTGGTCACAATGTGATCTCTGGTCTGTTTGATGGTATCAAAGCAATCAATCCGGATTCACGTCTGTATGGTTTCCTGATGGGACCTGGCGGTTTGGTTGATCACAAATATAAAGAACTGACTGCGGATATCATTGACGAATACCGGAACACCGGTGGTTTCGACATGATCGGTTCAGGACGTACCAAACTGGAAGAAACAGCTCAGTATGACAAAGGTCTGGAAATCCTGAAACAATTAAATATCTCTGCCCTGGTGATCATTGGTGGTGATGACTCAAATACAAATGCTTGTGTATTGGCTGAATATTACAAAGCGAACAATACAGGTATCCAGGTGATCGGTTGTCCGAAAACCATTGACGGTGACCTGAAAAATGAGCAGATCGAAACTTCATTTGGTTTTGATACCGCTTGTAAAGTCTATTCAGAAGTGATCGGCAATATTGAACGTGACTGTAACTCTGCACGTAAATACTGGCACTTCATCAAATTGATGGGACGTTCAGCTTCTCACATTGCATTGGAATGTGCTTTGCAGACACAGCCAAACGTATGTATCATCTCTGAAGAGGTAGAAGCTAAAAAACAATCCCTGGATGATATCGTAAACTACATTGCAGGTGTTGTGGCAAAACGTGCTGAAAACGGAAACAATTTCG
>Ga0192243_10286_pt1 | contig 19661 bp, 16 predicted proteins | sample Koala_Koa27_K3_FD_131233 | JGI IMG/M metagenome (GOLD analysis project Ga0192243, IMG submission 131233) | Enriched cells from koala feces incubated with labeled cellulose particles, San Francisco Zoo, California, United States - Koala_Koa2-7_K3 ... | reverse complement strand
GGATCAAGTGATCGGATATCTGGTCTTTGCCATCAGCGGCAGCAGCTTTCAGCCTGCCCTGGACCGGTCCGACACCCAGATCATGATCACGGACAGGTTCGGCTGGGCCTACCTGACTAACAACTACAATTTTACGGACAGCAGCAACCAGGTGATCAGCGAGCTGGAGGGGGCGGGCCGGTATTTTAACTATGATAAGAATCTGTATCTGGTGGCCTGCCAGCCGGTATATCATCGGCTTTTCCGGGTCTATTCCGTCTCCGATATCCAGAATATCGTGGTCTCCTTAGGATTAGGCGGCGCGCTGATTATCACCGCGCTGGCGCTGATGACCGTCTGGGTATCCATCAGCACGAAGCGGGTGACGGAGAAAAAGACCAAGGATTTCTACCGGATACTGGACGTGATGGAGAACGCCAGGGACGGCAACTTAGAGGGCGTGATTCAGATTGACAGCGACAATGAATTTAAGACCATCGCAGACGCCTACAACGAGATGATATCCAGTCTGAAACGCCAGATGGAGAACAACCGGAAGATGACGGAGCTGGTGGCGGCCTCCCAGATCAAACAGCTGGAGAGTCAGTTTAACCCTCATTTCCTCTACAATACGCTGGAGAACATCCGTTACATGTGCCGGATTGAGCCAAAGATAGCCGCCAAGATGATGTTCAGCCTGTCCAATCTTCTGCGCTACAGCCTGGACGGCAGCCGGGAGGAGGTAACGCTCCGGGAGGATTTGGAGCATCTGGAAAACTATCTGACCATATTAAAATATCGGTTTAACCGAAGATTTTCCTATCAGATCGACGTGGAGCCGGAGGCTGTCGGCTGCCGGATACCCAAGCTGGTGCTGCAGCCCATGATCGAAAATTCGGTTAAATACGGTTTTGGCAACCAGGAGACGCTGCGGGTGGAGCTAAAGGTCTATCTCCACGAGGAAAAGCTGATCATGATCTGCCGGGACGACGGCATCGGGATGACGCCCCAGATGGTCAGTGAGCTGACGGCGCTTCTGGAGCAGAAGGAGAACCGGAGCCGCCACTCGGGGCTCTACAATATACACCGCCGGATTGAGATTCTGTACGGACGCCCGTACGGAGTGGAGATCCGAAGCACGGAAGGGCACGGCACCACGCTGATCATCACCCTTCCCGCCCATACGGAGGAGAGAGAATGTTAAGAGTGTTGATTGCTGAGGACGAGGATATCATCCGAAAGGGGATGGTCTACACCACGGACTGGCTTTCCATGGACTGCGTGGTGGTGGCGGAGGCCGCCAACGGGCAGGAGGGCCTGGAAAAGATTCTGGAGTTGAAACCGGATGTGGTGATCGCGGATATCTGCATGCCGTTTTTGGACGGTATACAGATGATCAAGAAGGCTTCAGAGACCGTGCATTTTAAGAGCATCCTGCTGACCAGCTACGCGGATTTTGAGTACGCCAGGCGGGCGATTGATGCCCGGGTGTGCGAGTATCTTCTAAAGCCAGTGGATGAGGACCAGCTGGCCGACATCATGAAAAAGCTGGGCGAGGAGATCGCCAGCACCAGGCAGGTGGAGAAGGTGATGGAACAGGCCGAGCTGGAAGGCGGAAACATGAATCTGGAATACTATATGCAGCTGGATCTCTCGGAAAATCAGTACATATCGAAGACCATAGAACAGATTCGTGCCCACTACGCGGACAAGTTAAACATCGAGACCATCTCCGAGGAGCTGGGGGTCAGCGCCAGCTATCTAAGCCGCAAGTTTAAGGAGGTCACGGGCCAGACCTTTCTGGATTTTCTCAACAAGTACCGGGTGCAGCAGGCCATCGTGATGCTAAACGCCCAGAAGTACCGGATCAGTGAGATATCCGAGGCCACCGGATTCACGGATTATAAGCATTTTTGTTCGGTTTTTAAGAAGTATACGCTGAAGTCCCCGACAAAGTTTGTGAAGGGGTGAGAGGGGGCTGTCGGTTAATAGAGCAGCTTCACCGCATTAAACCGGTCGCTCCTGTAGGGATCGTAGAAGGCGTCGCTGATGTCCCAGCCCTTAAATTCCTCCTTGGTAAACAGAAGATGCTCGTCTCTGTGGGAGCGGACCGGAATCTCGCCGATCAGTACGTCCTTCCTGGCCACGCGGAGCAGCTCTTCGGTGGCTTGGCGGGCGTAGTCTTTATTGTCAAAATAGAGAAATACCCCGTAGCAGACCACATAGTCAAAGGATTTGTCCTTGAATGGGATATCTGCCGCCCCCCCACGAGTACGGAATGGTGAAGCAGTTCGATGTGCTTTTCCACCAGAGTGTGGGAGTAGTCGATCCCCACATAGCGGCAGTCCAGGTACTGGGCCAGGGCTCCCGCGCCGCAGCCTACCTCCAGAACCGTGTCGTCCGGTTTGAGATTCAGACGCCTTGTAATCTGATAGGCGACCTCCTCCATATCCACCTTTGTGGCCTCGTAGCCGTCGTAAGCCAGCAGATTGTCGAGTCCGCCCTCTGCCCTTCCTTTTCTGGTCCATATCTGCTGCCATGTCTCCTGTACTTGTTCCTTCATCTTAAAGTCCTCCTTGTATTAGATTAGCGTAATATATGTTTGAGCGCATCGGCCAGACGCTGATTTTCTTTCTCTGTTCTGACTGCGATGCGGATAAACTCTCTGCCGTTCATCCCGGGCTTGTGAGATAAGTCCTTTACCAGGATGTTGTAGCGGTTTAACAACAGTTCTGCGATCTGGGTGGCGGAACAGCCGTCCGTGATCTCGCACATGATATAATTGGCCTCCGAGCGGCAGAGCTTTAACTGCCGGATGGGCCGCAGCTCCTCATAGAGGGCTTCCCGGGTCCTTCGGAAATGGTCCAGCGCCTCCCGGTAGTCGCCCTGATATTTCTCGAAGATCTGCAGAAAATATTCTCCTAAGGAATTGATATTCCAGATGGGAAGCTCCGCCCTCACCAGGCTGGTGATCTGCGGATTGCCGCTGGCCAGCAGTCCCAGTCTGAGGCCGGGGACGCCGTAGGATTTGGAGATGCTCTTGATGATCACTAAGTGGGGATGGCTCTCCAGGATGTCCTGTTCCATCAGGGAGGGGGATTCCTCGGCCGCGGAAAAATCGATAAAGGATTCGTCCAGGATCAGGATCACGTTTCGACGCTCACAGTAGCCGGCCAGAGTCAGGACGTCGGCCCTGGGCATATAATTGCCGGTGGGGTTGCCGGGATTGACCAGTACGATGGCTGCCACCTCCTTATCTGCGAAAAAAGTCCATCAGGTCCTGGGCAGTGCAGGAAAAATGGTCCCCTCCGCAGGTGTAGGGGATCACCTCACGGGCGCAGTCCGCATACTCCTCAAAGGAGGGGCGCAAAACGCCCACCGGCTGCTGAAAGCTTTTCATCAGCGGCTTGATCAGCTCCGAGGCCCCGTTGCCGGTGAGAACCTGCTGTCTGTCAAGCCCTAAGGACTTGGCCGCCAGCAGATTGTTGACGTCCAGACCGGAAGGGTAGCTGGTCGCCAGCTGCTCAAAGCTGGCCTTGATCTCCCCCATCAGCCGTTCATTGGGGAAATAGGGATTGACCAGATAACAGAAATCCAGAAGCCCCGGATACCTCCAATAACCACCGTACCGCTCGGACAGCCGGGCGAGGCGGCTCTGGGAATCCGTAAATATGGACTCGGCGATATCCAGATCCTGCTCGTCGTCGATCTCGTACCAGAAGCCATTTTCCACTCTGGAAGCCTTTAAGTCGTGGTCGTCCAGCAGGGAGATCACCTTCAGCACCTGCTCATAGTATTCGTTGTTGCCCAGAGCCTTGCTGTAAGCCTCCAGAAACGGCACATAGTGGGTGACGGAAAATTCACGGCTGAATTTGTAGATATTCACGGTTTTATAGTAGGAATGGATGTCGCAGAAACGAAAATCCTTTCTGGTCAGAAACTTGGTGATGTTGTCCTGCTCATCCAGAAGGACGACGGTTCCGTCCATCCAGCTCTCAAAAGGGCGCCACCAGGGCCAGGGTTGGGTAGGGGTCATTGATGATCTGGGTGAGAAGCTCCTGCTCAAAGATCAGATCGGATTCCAGAAGCAGAGTATCGTCCTTCAGAAGATAGTCCTTTGCCAGGTAGAGAGAATAGATGTTGTTGGTGGTATCATAGACCGGATTTTCCAGAAAAACCACCGGGGTATGTATGGGGAGAGCAGTGACAAAGGCACGCAGCTGCTCCCCTTGTGACCAGTCACAAGGATAATCTGTTCGAGACCGTAGCGGTCCAGCTGACGCAGCATACGCTCAATCATCGGCACACCATTGACGGGAACCATGCACTTGGACTGGTTTTCCGTCAGCTTTTTCAAACGCCTGCCCATTCCGGCAGCCAGTATGACAGCTTGCATAGGGGACTCCTTTCTTGTTCAAAAAATATAAAATTTATAAATTATTGAACATAATAGCAGGAGTGGGGAGGAATGTCAAGCGATTTTTTGTGGGATGATAGAAAATAGTTGAAGAAATAGTTGAAAAAACTTATAGATAGATTAGAATGAAAGAAGAAATAAATACTGAAAACCAGAGAGTTTCAGACAGAACCGGTCAGGAGAAGAAATTAGAATGACAAAGAAGCATATAACACTGTACAACTTAATATTTCCCATCTGGCTCTTGTGGGTCATACCGACGACCTGGATCGTGGTGCTGCCGGTTAATTTCCTGATCGACATCACGGTGGTCATGCTCACATTAAAATACTTGAAGGTCACCCATATATGGAAAAAGACAAAAGCTGTGATTGTGAAAACATGGATATATGGTTTTGCAGCGGATTTTATTGGTACGGTATTCATGCTGCTGTCCAATTTGATCGATTTTGATACCAATACACAGTTTGGCCGTTGGTGGTATGAGAATATCTTAAATGCGGTGGCTTACGCCCCCCTTTAGCAGCCCGTATTCGATTCTATGGGTAGCGGTCTGTATCCTGATTACTGCCTTCTTTATTTATATGTTTAACTACAGGCTATGCTTTAAAAAGCTAGACATAGAGGATGCTCAGAAAAAAGAAACTGGCGCTGTCGCTGGCCGTCTTTACGGCCCCATATCTGTTTTATTTACCCACATCATGGTTTTTTTAGGAAGCACGGACGAGGAAGTCATTCCCCGTCCTTTTTGCCGCTGCGCCTGGAACGGTAGACGTCCCTGTTAAACGGAATGATATAAGTACACTCATAATGGATGGCTGTAATCCTGCTGTGGATGAAGATCGTCCCGTCTTTTAAGATACCGCGGGAAGTGATTCCCATGGCGGGGGTTCCTTTGCGGCAGTTAAGGAGGTCGGCCTCCTCCCTGGTAAGCATGGCGGGGTGGTAGCTGGTCATGAAGTGGGAGATCCGGTATTTTAAGCTGAGGACATAGTTCTGGACGGAATCTTCCAGGACAGTTTTGTTCAGTCCGGGAAAGAGGCGGCACGGCAGATAGCCGGTCTCCACCTGGTTGGTCTCGTAGCGGACGATACGGACCCGCTGAAATTCCCATACCTCCTCGTCCGGAGTCAGGTTGAAGATTCGGGCCAGCTCCGGGTTTGGGAGGATTTTTTTTAGGTAGATCAGCTTAGACTGGAGGTCCTGATAGGAGACCTCGATCAGGGAGTTGTAAACCAGGGGATTGCCCAGGGCCCGCTCCCGGATGTAGATACCGCCCCCCCCTGCCTGGTTTCGATCAGGCCGATGGCCCTCAGCCTGTTTAACGCTTTCTGAATCGTGAACCGGGATACCCCGTAGGCGGCGGCTAAGTCTCTCTGCGTGGGGAGTTTATTCTCCCAGAATTTCTGCTGATAGATTTTGCTGATGAGATCAGTGACGATAAACTCTGTTTTCTTTGAACTCATGATGGGTTTCTCCTCTCACCCGCCGCCTGGGGACGCGGTATTGTTATGGTGTCACAATGGTTCCGTCCGGGATTCTGCTCTGGGTCCACTCGTGGGGGCGGTAGATAACCGGATATTTTTTGATTTCCTCCTCGTCGATATCCACGCCGATGCCGGGAGCTTCCAACGGGTAGAAATAGCCGTTTCTGGCCTCATTGTATCCGGGGAATACGGCTTTGATCTTATCCCTTAACTCGATATTTTCCTGGATGGCCGCATTGTGCAAGTGGATATTCAAATGGGTGTTCACCGCCACGCCGATGGGCGTGATATCCGACGGGGTATGCCAGGCGATCCGGATGCCGAAGGGCTCGCAGAAGGCGGCCAGCTTGAGGGCCGGGGTGATTCCGCCGAGCTGGGAGACGTGGCAGCGGAGGAAATCGATCCGCCAGTTCACGATCAGCTCCTTCCACTCCATGGGATTGCTGAACAGCTCTCCCGTGGCGATAGGAACGGCGCACTGGGAGCGGAGCTGGGCCAGCCACTCGTTCTGATCCGGCGGAAGAAGATCTTCGATGAAATACGGCTTGTATGCTTCCAGATCCCTGGCAAACTGGATGGCCTGGTTGGGATAGAGCCGCTCGTGGACATCGTGAAGGATATGGAAGGCAAACCCGTATTTCTCACGGAGCTTCTGAAACATCAAAACGGTATTTCTCATATAATCATCCTGGTCAAAATAGGTTCCCGCCATGGGCTGGTCGGGAGTCTTTAAGCTGTCGGGAATCCCGCCGTAGAAGCCCAGCTGGCAGCGGATATGCTGGTAGCCCTCGCCGCGGATGCGGTCGATCTGACTGTAAAGCTCCTCCATGGTGTCGGCCACCGCGTGGGTGTAGGCCGGGATGGCGGTGCGGGACTTGCCGCCCCCAGAGCTGATACAGCGGCATATCGGCCAGCTTCCCCTTGATATCCCAGAGGGCCATGTCCACGCCGGCCACCGCGTTGTTGATCACCGGTCCATTTCTCCAATAGGAATTGACCATCATTAAATTCCACAGATCTTCAATGTCGTTGGCGTCTCTTCCAACCAGAATCGGTTTTAAATATTCATCTACAATCGTCTTTACTGCCAGAGGCCGTTGCTGAAACGTGGCGCAGCCGACTCCGTACACGCCTTTATCGGTGAGAACCTTGACGGCCACCAGATTATGGCGTTCCGGGTTGGTAATGTAGCAGACAATATCGGTAATTATGGTAGGGCTCATATCTGTAACTCCTTTTTCCTATAAAATTTCTGAGCAGCGCAGGCTGATATCCCAATTTAAACACAGGCGATAGAAGAAGTCAACACAGCCTGACATTTCGCGTAGAAAATAACTAAAAAACAGTCCAATTTTATAAAAATCCTGAATAAAACCTTGTAAAATCAAGGAGAAATGAAAATATAAGTGCAAAAATGGGATGGTTTACACTGGGAATTTTTTATGCTATATTCAAATCACTGAGCACGTGCAGAGACCAAACAACAAACAATGGGAGGTAACACGAGATACCATGGAAAGAAATGAGATTGTAAATGAGATAGTGAAGTATGTAGGCGGCAAAGACAACATTATAAACGCCTGGCATTGTATGACCCGCCTTCGCTTTGACTTGAAGGACAGAAGTAAGGTGGAGGAAGAAAAGCTGAAGGGGCTGGAGGGCGTTATGGGCGTCCAGTATGCCAAGGAGCAGCTTCAGATTGTGATAGGAACCAGCGTACATAAACATTATGAGATATTGATGCAGCTGCTGGACTTAAAGGAGGGCGAGGCGCTGCCGGAGGGAGAGACCGGTAAGAAGAAGGACGTCATCACCTGGTTTATGGATGTGGTGTCCGGTGTCTTCGGCCCCATCGTGCCCGCCATCGCCGGGGCAGGTATGATCAAGGGGCTCATCGGAGGTCTGGTGGCTCTCGGCGTGATCTCCAATGCGACGGATACCTATAAGATCATCGATATGCTGGCAGGCGGAGTGTTCACGTTTCTTCCGTTCTTCATCGCGGCTTCAGCGGCCAAGAAGTTTAAAACAAACCAGTATCTGGCTATCGCCATCGCCTCGGTGATCATGTATCCGACCATGGTGGACGCGGCCAAGGCAGGGGAGATCAGCAGCTTCCTGTTTGCGGGGGTGATTCCGGTTCCTGTATTTAACTATGCCTCATCGGTCATCCCGATTATCTTTGGCGTGTTTGCGCTGAGCTATATCCATAAGTGGGTGGACAGAGTGATTCCCGAGGCGGCCAGAACCGTGGTGACTCCCACGCTGACCCTGTTTATCACCGGCTTCTTTACCCTGACGGTGATCGGGCCCATCGGCATCTACCTGGGAAAGGGCCTGGCCTGGATTATCGATATGCTGTTTGGTATATCCCCGGTTGTGGCCGGCGTCATCGTGGGAGCGATCCGTCCCATCTCCATCCTGACCGGCATGCACCACGCCATGACCCCGATCGCACTGGAGAATTTTGCCACCAAGGGCTGGGATATGCTGATGCCTATGATGTTTATCGCCAACCTCTCCATCGTGGGCGCCGCCTGCGGCTGCTACTTTAAGGAGACCACGCAGAAGGACAAGTCCATCGTGCTTTCCGCCGTCTTATCCGGGATTCTGGGCATCACGGAACCGGCTCCGTTCGGCGTCCTGACCAAGTACAAGAAGGGCTTCCTGGCCGCCACCATCGCCAGCGGCGTGGGCAGCGCCTTCATCAGCGTGTTTGGTGTGAGACTCTACGGCTACATCACGTCCAGCATCTTCAGCATCCCCGCCTACATCGGCCCGTATTTTATCTGGGCGGCGATTGGATGGGTGATCGCTTTTGGATTGTCGTTTGTGCTGTCCTACGTGTTTGTGGTTAAAATGGATTAAAACTTTGGTGATTTTAGTGGAGGAGTATCGGAACAGGGATACTCCTTCTTTTTTGTATCAGAATCTAAAAGGAAGGCGGTTTTGAGTTTCGAGCGTTTTCATTGCATCTGATTTAGCACAATGTTATAATATGGAAAGGCATAAGATTATGAAGAATACCTCGGTACGTATGGGATTTAGATAGAGAAATCAGGTATTGGGAGGAGAAAATGGATGAATGATGGGAGTCTTAGAGAGATAGAGGAGTTTGCCGATGAGATATTGAGAAGATATTTTTGCGAGTCGGATGTGGAATTTTTGGTCTCTACCTTTGCGCCGGATATCGTCTGGCTGGGGGGCGGGGAGAAGATGAAGGCGGAGGGAAAAGAGGCGGTGGCCGCCTGTTTCCGGGCAGGAGCCGGAGATTTGATCCCCTGTGATATGTTTGATGAGGACTATATCGTCCGGGATTTGGGCGGCGGTGTCTATCTCTGTCAGGGGGACAGCTGGATACAGGCGAAGGAGGGAACCGGCGCTTACTTTAAGAATCATCAGCGGATCACATTTCTGTTTCGCAGGACGGACCATGGGCTGGAGACGGTACATATTCGCAATTCCCTGCCCTACGAAGGGGTGGCTGACGACGAGCTGTTTCCGGCTCAGGAGGCCAGGGCCGCATACGAAAAGCTTCAGAATGTGCTGGATCAGAGAGACCGGGAGATCGATCTCATGCTTTCCCAGCTTCCGGGAGGGATGTTAAGCTGCTATCCCGACGATGATTTTTCCATGATCTGGATCAGTGACGGTCTCTGCGGGCTGCTTGGGTACGACAGCGCCGCAGAGTGTCTGGAGGCCAGCGGAGCTGTCTGTACGGGGCTTATGTGTCCGGAGGATATCGATCAGATGAGACGGGAGGTAGCGGAAGCCCTGAATCAAGGTGACAGTTACAATGTGGAGTACCGGGTGCGCTGCCGGGACGGAAGGATTCTCTGGGTGTCCGACTCCGGCAAGAGGGCGGCGGAGGCAGGGGAGGAAGTGATCTACTGCTTCCTGACCGATATCACGACCCGGAAGTCCAGGGAGATGGAGATCGAGCGGACGACCTACGAGGCCAGACAGAAAGCCGCGTTCCTGTCCCAGCTCTACGACACCGTGCCCTGTGGAATCCTGCAGTTTACAACGGATTCCTCCCACCGCATTGTCAATCTCAATCGAAACACCTGGGAGTTCTATGGCTTTCACTCGGAGGAGGAGTACAGAAGTACCGTCACCGATCCCTTTGTGCTGGTACTGGATAAGGACAGGACTCAGACCATAGATTATGTAGAGAGGCTGACGCTCAACGGTCCGCCATGCACCTATACGAGGGAGAGCAGGAGAAAGGACGGCACCATCGTGTGGATCAGCGTGATCATGCAGCGGATCATCAACGCGGACGGCCTTGAGGTGATTCAGGCTGTGTTTACGGATGTCACCGAGATGAAGCTGCTTCAACAGGCCCAGGAAAAGGAGCGGTTGATCGAAAACCGGTCGTTAAGGGCGGCGATCTGCACGGCCTATCCTCTGATTATGAGCGTCAATCTGACAAAGGATACCTACAACTATTTTATAGAAGAACAGGATCATAATTCCCTTGGAGGAAGAAGCGGTTCCTTCCGTGAACTGATCGACAGACAGCTGCCGCTGGTGTCCCCAGGGTACAGGGACGATTATATTCAGACGGTTTCCAGAGACGGGATCATCCGGCGTTTTTCTGAGGGAGAGAAGGAGATTTACCTGGAATATCAGCAGAAGGGGGCAGATGGAAGAAGCCACTGGCTGGCCCTTCAGATGATCTATGTGGATAATCCTGTGGGCAGTGATGTACTCGCCATCATTCTCATCAAGAATCTGGACGCCACACGGGCGGAGAAGGCCCGCCAGGAGCAGGTGCTCAGGGAGGCGCTGGCCAATGCCAATGCGGCCAACGAGGCCAAATCGGATTTCCTTTCACGGATGAGCCACGATATCCGCACCCCCATGAACGCCATCATCGGCATGAGTACCATCGGACAGTTAAAAACCGACGATCCGGTCAGGGTGAAGGACTGTTTCCAGAAGATCGATGCCTCCTCCAAGTATCTTCTCTCCCTGATCAACGACATCCTGGATATGTCCAAGATCGAGAGCGGAAAGATGAAAATCGCAGCCGAGTCCTTCCGGTTTGGCGAGCTGTTTGAGGAGATCAATTCCATCATCTACCCCCAGACGCTGGAGCGGGGGCTGGATTTTGAGATCCATTATAAGGAACCTTTGGAGTCCTGCTATGTGGGAGATGCCCTGCGCATCAAGCAGATACTGATGAACCTGCTGTCCAATTCGCTGAAATTTACGCCCAGAGGCGGGAAGATCACCATCGATATCGGGGAGCAGAGACGGTCCAATGGTTTTGCCTGCATGAGGATGTCGGTCAATGATACGGGTGTCGGCATGACGGAGGAGTTTATGAGCCGGATTTTCCACCCCTTTGAGCAGGAACTGTCCGACAAGGCGCGCAACAATGTGGGAAGCGGCCTGGGGTTAGCCATCGTCTACAATCTGGTACAGCTGATGAACGGAACCATCGAGGTATCCAGCCGGAAGACGGAGGGCGCCGTGTTCACCGTGACCATACCGCTGGGTCTGATCCATGACGATGAGGAGGCGGAAGCCAGGAGAAAGAACCGGGAGCTTTTGAAGGGCATCCGGGTCCTGGCGGTGGATGACGACGAGCTGGTGGGAGAGCAGACCGCAGCCATACTCTCGGACATCGGCGCTGGCACGGAATGGGTGGACTCCGGTATGAAGGCCATCGAGAAGGTGCAGGAGGCGCTTGCTGCCGACAGGCTCTATGATTTTGCCATGATTGACTGGAAAATGCCGGTGATGGATGGGCTGGAGACCACAAAGCGCCTGCGGAAGCTGGTGGGACCGGACATGATGATCATCATTATCTCCGCCTATGACTGGTCGGCCATCGAGGAGGAGGCGGTTGCGGCAGGCGCCTCCGGGTTTATCGCAAAGCCGCTGCTGCGCCCGGCCGTGTTTGATACATTTTCCCATCTGGAACGGGAGTGTCAGATAGAGACGGATTCCCCTGAGATCAGGGAGAACACGTATGCGGGGCGGGTGCTCCTGATCGAGGACAATGAGCTGAATATGGAGATTGCCCAGACACTGCTGGAGATCAACGGCTTTGAGGTGGAAACCGCGGAAAACGGCCGGATCGCCGTGGATAAGTTTGCGGCGGCTCCCAGGGACTGGTATCTGACCATCCTTATGGATATCCGCATGCCGGTGATGAACGGGCTGGAGGCCACGCGGGCCATCCGGACCATAAAAGAAAAGAATGGTGACCGGATTCCGGTGATCGCCATGTCGGCCAATGCATTTGACGAGGACAAAGCGGCCGCCGCCGAGGCTGGGATCACCAGCTATCTGGTCAAGCCTCTCGATATCAATCAGCTGATGGAGGTGCTGGCGAATATTGCCGCGTAATCGGATGCTGGGGCAGGTGACATAATAAGGAAGGAAGCCGTAAAGGTTTCTTTCCTTTTTTTGATTGTAAACATTTGTTCGCCATGATAGAATAGTAAATAAGGTCCCTAAATGAATAAAATGTCGGGGACCGTATCACGATAAGATGCAGGGAAGGCGGTGATGGTGATCGAAGGTGTGCTGCTTCAGATGAGACGTTATTTTTCAGAGAATATGGACTCATTTCTGGTAAGCTTGAGGGAGCACGTGGTGATCAGTCTGCTGGCGATTACGGCTGCCGCTCTGATCGGGGTGACTCTCGGCTATGTCTGCGTCAGAAATAAACGGTATGAGCGCTGGATTGTGGCATTTTTTCAGGTGCTGCGCATCGTTCCCAGTCTGGCTGTGCTGATCCTTTTGATTCCGGTCATGGGGACGGGAGTCAGGCCGGCGTTGACGGCGCTGGTGCTCTTAGCGATACCGCCGGTGCTCATGAACACGGTTGCGGGATTTTCCGAGGTGCCGGAGTTTATGCTGGAGACGGCCCGGAGCCTGGGGATGACCAAAGGTCAGATCCTGTGGAAGGTGGAGGCGCCGCTGGCATTTCCTATGATTTTAACAGGTGTGAAAACCGGGATGGTGGAGATCGTGGCCAGCGCCACCATAGCTGCGAAGATCGGCGCCGGAGGGCTGGGCGGGATTATCCTGACGGGTCTTGGATTAAACCGCATGGATCTGCTGCTGGTCGGAGGGATCTCCGTCGCACTGCTGTCGATACTGGCGGGAGCGCTTTTGGATCTGGCGGACCGGGTTTTGATGAGTTACCACTATGTGAAGTAACAGGAGGAAATTATATTATGAAGAAAACTTATATACGGCTTTTGGCTATGGGACTGGCTGTGCTTATGGCCTCCAGTCTGACAGGCTGCAAAAAAGAACAGTCAAACGGCGGGGAGAAGACCGCGGCGGCGGGAGAGAAGATCCGCGTCGGTTCCAAGGATTTTACGGAGGGACTGCTGGTATCGGAGATCTATGCGCTGGCGTTGGAGGATCACGGGTATCAGGCGGAGCGCATCTTTGATATAGCCGGGTCATCGGTTCACACATCCCTCGTCAACGACGAGATTGATTTATATCCGGAGTACACCGGCACCGGCCTTTTGACCGTACTGGGCATGGACATGATAACCGATCCACAGGAGGTCTATGACACGGTGAAGGCGGAGTATGAGAAGCAGTTTCAGATCACATGGCTGGATTATTCACCGGCCAACGACGGCCAGGGGATCGTGATCACGAAGGAGGTCTCCGACCGGCTGGGGATACGCACTCTGTCGGATTTGCAGGCCCATGCCGGTGAGATCCGCTTCGCCTCCCAGGGAGAGTTTGACGAGCGGGACGACGGGGTTCCGGCGATGAACCGGGTCTACGGAGACTTTAAGTGGAAATCCTCCAAGGTCTATGACGGCGGTTTAAAGTACGAGGTGTTAGGGAAGGGAGAGGCGGATGCGGCTCCGGCCTACACCACGGAGGGACAGCTTGGTGAGAAGGACAAGTTTGTGCTTTTGGAGGACGACAAGCACGTCTGGCCGCCCTACAATCTGGCTCCGGTGGTGAGGGACGACTGTCTGGAAGCCAACCCGGAGATCGCAGAGATATTAAACGGGATCAGCGCCGACTTAGACACGGAGACCTTGACGGCCCTTAATGCGAAGGTGGATTTAGACAAGGAAGAGTACGAGGATGTGGCCAGGGAATATTATGAGTCCATCCGATAGATAACGGCGGGACCGGGAGGCTTCTATGGCACAGACAGCAATTGAGTTTATCGATGTAAGCAAGAAATTTCATAATACGGATTATTTTGCAGTGGATCATGTCAGCCTGAAGGTGGAGGAGGGCGAGTTTATCACGATACTGGGCTCCTCCGGCTGCGGAAAGACCACGCTGTTAAAGATGGTGAACCGCTTATATGAGCCTGACAGCGGCCAGGTTCTGCTGTTTGGCGAGGATATCGCGAAGGCCGACGCGGTCACTCTGAGGCGGGGGATCGGCTGCGTGATCCGGCAGGTGGGGCTGTTTCCCCACATGACTGTGGAGGAGAACGTGGCGGTGGTGCCAAAGCTGCTCAAATGGGACCGGGAGAGGATCAGTGCCAGGGTGGACGAGCTTTTGACTCTGGTGGAGCTGGAGCCGGGGGCATTTAAGGGCAGATACCCTTCCCAGCTCTCGGGCGGTCAGCAGCAGAGGATCGGCCTGGCCAGGGCGCTGGCAGTGGAACCGCAGGTGATGCTTTTGGACGAGCCCTTCGGAGCCATCGATGCCATCGCGAGAAACGGGCTCCAGGATGAGCTTTTAAAGATTCACGGCAGGCTGAAGAGAACCTTTCTCCTGGTGACTCACGATATCAACGAGGCGTTTAAGCTGGGAACCCGGGTGGTGATCATGAACGGCGGCAGGATCTGTCAGTTCGGCTCGCCGGGGGAGATCGTGAAGAACCCGTCGGACCCCTTTGTGGAGCAGCTGATCCGCTCGGCCAGGGATCAGGAACGCATGTGGGAGGGACTGGTATGATCAGTTATGCGGTAAAACATGGCGATAAGCTGGTCACGGCGCTGACCGAGCATCTGGAGCTGGTGGCGGTCACGCTGGTGATCTCCGTGGCCATAGCAGCCGTGCTGACGGTGCTTGCCATGACGTCGGCCCTGGTGTCGAAGGTGCTGATACAGGTGTTCTCCGTGATCTATTCCGTGCCCAGCCTGGCGCTGTTTGCGCTTCTGATTCCGGTTACGGGGCTGGGAAAGACCACGGCGGTGATCGTGCTGGTGATATACAATCAGTATCTTCTGCTGCGGAATTTTACGGCGGGACTTTACGGGGTGGAGCCGGCGGTTGTGGAGGCTGCGGTGGGGCTGGGCATGAGTCCGGCGCAGGTGATGATCAGGATCCGGCTGCCGCTGGCAAAGCGGGCGCTGTTTACCGGTATCCATCTGGCCGTGGTATCGACCATCGGCATCGCCACGATCGCGTCGATGATCAACGCGGGCGGTCTGGGGACGATTCTGTTTGACGGACTGCGCACCATGAATCTGTATAAAATTCTATGGGGAAGCGTCTTGTCGGCGGGGCTGGCGCTGGGAGTGAACGCGCTGCTTGGCATGATCGAAAAACGGGGACTATCCAATAACAAATGATGATAAAAGAGGACGGCATAATGAAGGGAAAAAATGGAATCTAAGAGCTAAGGCAGTCTCTATCATTCTGGGGATCGCATTGGTATTTATCGGATTCTTCGCCTTAGTTTCCATACAGAACTTACAGGGGGACGCACGCGTCATCAACTATGCAGGTATCGTTCGGGGAGCGGCGCAGAGGCTGACGAAAAAAGAATTGAACCATGTTCCTGACGACGCTTTGATTGAAAAGCTGGACGGAATTTTAGACGGTCTCGCAGAGGGAAGTAAGGAATATCATCTGATTCGGATGGAGTGTCCGGAGTTTCAGGGGCTGATCGGGCAGATGCAGCAGGAGCGGGTCAAGGTCAAGGCCGAGATTATGGCATTTCGGGCGGGAGGAGAGCCGGAACGGCTGTTTGAGGAGAGCGAGACCTTCTTTGAACTGGCGGACCGCACCGTGTCTGCGGCTGAGTTCTATACGGAGAAGAGTGTGGAGAAGGCTCAGCTCTCTATGACCTGCCTGATGTTCATTTTTGCGTTTCTGGCCCTGGTATCGGGGATCTATGTTTCCCGCCAGCAGAAGAAAGAGGAGCTGCTGAGGGAGGCGGAGGAGAGAAACCGGAAAAAGAGCGAGGAGCTGAATCGAAAACTCCAGGAGATTCTGGTGCCGATGAACGAGATTTCGGAGCTGATGTACATATCGGATATGGAGAGCTATGAGCTTTTGTTTATGAACCAGGCGGGAAGGGAGACCTTTCATGTGGATGATGTGGCAGGAAAGGAATGTTACAGGGTGCTGCAGGGGAGGGAGGAGCCATGTCCCTTCTGTACCACGCCTTTTTTGAAGGAAGATGAGATCTATACATGGGAGATGACAAACCCGATTACCGGCAGACATTATCTATACAAGGACCGTATGGTGGAGTGGAACGGCCGGCCGGCCCGGTGTGAAATCGCCTTTGATATGACGGAAGCGGAGAACGAAAAGATCGAGCCGCAGAATCTGCTGGACAGTGAGATGGTAATCATCGAGTCCATCCGCCAGCTGTATCAAAATCACGACTTGTCGAAGGCCGCGTCCTTTATGCTGGAGCAGGTGGGAACGTCTCTCGATGTGGACCGGGCCTACATATTCTCGCTGGAAGGCGATGAGTACAACAATACCTTCGAGTGGTGCAGGGAGGGGATCGAACCGCAGATCGATGAGCTTCAGAATCTCCCGGTTTCCATGTTTGCACACTGGCTGCCGCTTTTTGAGCAGCGGGAATATGTGATTATCGAAGATCTGGAGAAGGAAAAGGAAGCGCTTCAGGATGGATATGAGATGCTGCATCTCCAGAATATTGAACGCCTGGTTCTGATGCCTTTAGAGCGGGAAGGAAAGCTGGACGGCTGTATCGGAGTGGACAATCCGCCCCCGGATAAGCTGCAGAACGCGGTGACCGTACTGCAGACGCTGCGGTATTTCCTCATGCTGGCCAGACACAGGGCCGAGGGCGAGGAGGAGCTGGCCAGGATGAGCTATTATGACAAGCTGACTTCTTTTTACAACAGAAACCGCTATACCCAGGATATCGACGAGCTGTCCGGCGGTGAGTACAAGGTGGGGATCGTATATCTGGACGTCAACGGTCTCAAGGAGATCAACGACCAGTTTGGCCACGCTGCCGGTGACGAGACGCTGAAAGCCTGTGCGAAAAATATGCGTGAGGTGTTCCAGCGCGGCAGTTTTTACCGCATCGGCGGAGATGAGTTTGTCATTATATGCAAAGATACGGAGAAGGATGAGTTTGAGGACTGGGTGCGGAAGTTAAAGCTCAGTCTGGCGGAGAATCCGCTCTGCAAGGCTGCGGTGGGGAACGAATGGGTCGATAACAGCGCTGATATCCAGTCGGCCATCCTGCTGGCGGACGAGAAGATGTATGCGAATAAAAAGGAATACTATTACAAACATCCGTCCAGGCGTTACCGCCATCTCAACGACGATATGCTGCATCTGATGGATTTGAATGTCCTGAGAGAAAAGCTGTCGGAGGGCTGTTTCATCATCTACCTGCAGCCCAAGGTGGCGGCCGGAGACCGGAAGGTCGTGGGCGCGGAGGCGCTGGTGAGGTATCGGCTGGACGATATCATCGTGCCGCCCATGGACTTTATCCCTCTGCTGGAGGAGATGAATTTAATCAGTCATGTGGATTTCTTTTCCTTTGAATATGTCTGTAAGCTGCTGGTGAAGTGGCGGTCGGAGGGCAGACCTCTGATCCCGGTTTCCGTCAATTTCTCCAGGTATTCCCTTCTGGAGCCGGAATGTCTGGAGCGGCTGGAGGAGATCTGCGGCCGTTACGGGCTTGACAAGAAGTGGGTGGGAGTTGAGATTACCGAGAATTTTAAGGGCGCCAACAGCGAGCTGGTTCAGTCTGCCATAGACCGGATCAAGCAGGCGGGCTTTAGCGTGTCCATCGACGATTTCGGAGTGGAGTTCTCCAACTTGTTCCTGGTCACCTCCGTGAAGTTTGATGTGCTCAAAATCGACAGAAGCCTGGTAAAGGATATCGTCAACAATGAGAGAGCCCGCACGCTTTTGGAGGCCATGACGTGGGTGTGCCGGAAGATGGATGTCCGCCTGATCGCCGAGGGTGTGGAGGAGGAGACGCAGATGTCGGCTCTGGAGGGCTGCGGTATCGAAGTGGTTCAGGGCTTCCTCTTTGGCAAGCCGGTTCCTGTGGAGGAGTTTGAGAGGCAGTACACGCATCCCGCAGGGACGGGGAATGCGGACGAATAGTATTGTCAAATCCAGCCATAATAACGGCAGAACAGGTTATCAGGCAGGAGTGGGAACAGAATGTCCGCAACAATAGGAATGTTATATGCGCTGACGGCTGTCGGGATGATTATCCTGACAGCCGTTGCTGTTAAGAGGAGAAGAATTAAAAAATACTGGATTGTCCTCGCCAATCTCGTCATAACGCTTATCTATCTGACCTGGAGGTTATCCGTGGTTCCCCTTTGGTCGGTGACGGAGTTTTTGCTGGGAGTGCTTTTGCTTGGCGCGGAGCTTCTGGGGATTGTTCAGTTTATCATCTCCCAGTCCCTTCTGGCCGGGGAATACCGGGTGAAAAAGAGGACGCTGGGTGATTTCTCAGGGAAGGTGCCCGACGTGGATGTCCTGATCTGTACGTACAATGAACCGGTCAGCCTGGTGGAAGCCACGGTGCTGGCGGCTCTGAATTTAGACTACCCGGAGGGGCGGTGCAGGGTCTGGCTCTGTGACGACGGCCACCGGGAGGAGATGAAACGGATGGCAGAGCGAAACGGCGCGGGGTATCTCTCCAGAGAGGGGAACGCCGGGGCCAAGGCAGGCAACCTAAACTATGCCCTCAGCCGGACGGAGGGGGAGCTGTACGCGGTTCTGGATGCGGATATGATCTGCACGAGGGAGTTTCTTTTGAGGACCGTAGGGTATTTTGCGGAGCCAGAGACGTCCTTTGTCCAGACGCCCCAGGTCTATTACAACAAGGATATGTATCAGCGGAATCTGGGCAAGAATATCCCCAACGAGCAGGATTTTTTTATGAGGGAAATGCTGGAGGCGTTAGCGGGAGTCAACGCCGTGCTGCATGTGGGAACCAACGCGGTGTTTCGCAGGAGCTTTGTGGAACAGATCGGCGGCTATCCCATGGGGACGGTGACCGAGGATATGGCGGTGGGGCTGCTTTTGCAGTCGGCGGGATACCGGTCCGTGTTTATCAATGAGGCGCTGGTTCTGGGGCTTTCCGTCTCCTCCTACAATGATCTGGTGACGCAGAGGGACCGGTGGTGCAGGGGGAATATCCAGACGGCCCGGCTATTCCATCCGGCCTTTCGGAAAGGGCTGGATATCCGCCAGAGGGCGGCCTACGCAAACGCCACTCTCTACTGGTTCGGCAGCTTTGCCAAGATGATCTATATCTTCTGCCCGCTTCTGTATCTGCTGACGGGGAAAGTGTCTGTCACGGCGGGCTGGCAGGGGATTCTCGTCTTTTTCGTGCCTTATCTGGCGGGGCAGGCGGCGGCCTTTGAAGCCCTGGTGTCGGACACCCGAAGCCTGATCTGGGCCCACTACTATGAGGTGGCCATGTCGCCTCACATGTGTCTCTCGATTCTCAGGGAGTTGTTTGGGAAAAAGCTGGAGTTTGCCGTGACGCCCAAGGACTTGGAGCACATGGGGAATCAGTTTCATGCCGAAGCCGTACTTCCCCATCTGGCGCTGGCCGCGGCCACGGTTCT
>Ga0192243_10285_pt1 | contig 19675 bp, 16 predicted proteins | sample Koala_Koa27_K3_FD_131233 | JGI IMG/M metagenome (GOLD analysis project Ga0192243, IMG submission 131233) | Enriched cells from koala feces incubated with labeled cellulose particles, San Francisco Zoo, California, United States - Koala_Koa2-7_K3 ... | reverse complement strand
CGGATAAATACTGCTGTCCGGACAGATTACCGTTCCCGGATTCAGAACAGAATTACAGCCGACTTCTACATGATTGCCGAGCATCGCACCGAATTTCTTCCGGCCTGTAGCAATCTCGTTTTCGCCGTCCTTTACAACAACCAACGTTTTGTCGGATTTTACATTCGATGTGATAGAACCGGCCCCCATATGCGCCTTGTAACCGAGAATGGAATCTCCGACATAGTTGTAATGCGGCACCTGCACCTTGTTAAAAAGAATCACGTTTTTTAACTCCGTCGAATTGCCGACTACCGCCCCTTTCCCGACAATCGCAGATCCGCGGACGAAAGCACCATGTCGAATCTCTGCATTCTCATCTATGATCAGCGGACTGCCCAGATAAGCGGTGAGAGCTATCTTCGCACTTTTCGCAATCCATATGTCATCGCTGCGCTGTTCATAAATTTCCGGGTCAAGAGTCGGACCGAGCTGCCGTATGTAATCCGCCAGACCATCCAAAAGATCCCATGGATAGTCGGCGGTCTTCATGTAATCAGAAGCTATGGTTTCATTTAAATCATAGAGGTTCTTAATTTTGCACTGTTCCAATGTTTTCTCCCTTTCTTCACATACTCATGCTTGTCATGATGAATTATAAGTAAGAACGTATCCTGTTTCATCTTCTTCGTCCGCCACCGCCATAGATCAGAATCAGGCGAAGCAGCTGTAAAATAATCGAAGCGGCGCTTGCTACATATGTCATCGCTGCTGCACGCAGAACCTTTCCGGTATCACGCAGTTCTGCATTCCCCAGAATTCCGGTTCGCTCCAGTTCACGCAACGCACGCCCGGAAGCGTTAAACTCCACGGGAAGCGTCACCAGCTGAAACAATACCGCCAACGAAAACATTAAAATGCCAACCTGACAGAGTATGCTTCCGGCACCTCCCAGAAAAATCCCGATAATCAAAATCGGCCAGGCCAGTCTGGATCCCCAGTTTACCACGGGCACCATGGCTCCGCGTATGCGAAGCGGCGCATAATTGTCCTGATGCTGGAGCGCATGTCCGCACTCGTGTGCAGCCACACCGATGGCTGCCACAGAAGTTTTGCCATATACACTGTCAGAAAGTGCCAGTGTCCTGTTCCGCGGATCGTAATGATCTGTCAGGTTGCCCCGAATATGGGTGATTTGCACATCACGGATACCGGCATTTAATAAAATCCGCTCTGCCGCCTGCGCTCCCGTCATCCCGGACATGCTGCGCACGCGGGAAAAGCGGTTAAAAGTATTGTTCATCCGCGCGGAGGCGGCAAGGCAGATGACGACTCCGATGATGATCAGAATATAGGTACTGTAGTAGCCGTAACCGTAGCCATAACCATAATACATGTGAGGCCTCCTTATTCAATTCGCACCCATGATTTCGGAATGCGGCATTTATACCACATAATCATAATGGATAATCAGCAATAAATATTAGTATAACACAAGGAACGATTTTTGACTACAACAAACTACGATAAATATATCTTGATTATTTCATATCTCGCCGAAAAACAATTGCTTTACCTCGGATATGTATATCATTCCGTTATTCTTTTATAAACCTGATTATATTCCGAATTTTCTGCATGGAAAATAAGCATAGCCTGTTCTTTGCATGTCCGCAGACTATATGATTGTTATTGATAGGATCGGGGAACACATCTCATTCCCCAAATTATGCCTTAAAATCTAGGATCACCCCCGCCCATGCGGGGACCACGAAATATTTTGTGTATTTTTGTGTATTTTCCTATTGATATATTACACACTTTTATGTATAATATAATCAGAAAGGAAATAAACATGAAACCAAGAGATAAGGCAATCAAAACACTTTCTGGCGCTGGATATGATTTTGACAGGCACGGCAAAAAGCACGACATTTTTTACAACCCCAAGTTACACTGTTCAATCCCTTTAAAACGACATGACTTCAATGAAAACGATTTGAAGTATATCGAGAGAGAAATAAAACAAAATGAAAACAGGGCGGGCGGAAATTAATCCGCCCCTCCAAAAGGAGGTTAACCATGAGAACTATTTATACCGCAACCTTTATTCAAGAGGATAATACCTTTTACGCTCGCATCCCTGACCTTCCCGGATGCATTACTACAGGCGAAGACCTTCCGGACGCAATCGAGCAGATCACTGATGCCGCCAACCTCTGGCTGGTTACTGCTGAGGACCACGGTGATCCAATCCCGGCTCCTACTCCCCAGAGTAAACTTGATCATCCGGATGACGCCATCCTTACCATGATCCAAGTGGATACCATTGCTTACCGTTCTGCTATTGATACCAGAGCTGTCAGAAAGAATGTTTCTCTCCCCGCGTGGATGGCCAATCTTGCCGATCAGCGCGGAATCAACTGTTCCCAAGTGCTCCAGGAAGGACTCTTGCAGAAACTCGCCTAATCTCTTGATTTTCGGGCGGCCTTGTATGGCCGCCTTTTTTTCTTTATTACAATTTTATCTATGTTTCGTTCTCTATCGTTTTCTGAAAGATTGCCGACACCCATAAGGCACAGCATCTTACAACAACATTAATTCCTTCTTCTGCTCGAATCTATTATAACTCGTTTAAACCTGATTCTCGAGTTAAATTATTTTTAACCCATATTTTCGTGTCGAAACAAAAATATTCAGTTAAAACAACATACCATCACACTGCAAAACAACTAAAAAAGGAATCAAAATAAGTTGTTTAACGCTTATCTTGATCCCATCCTAACCTTTTACATGTCCCAAAATCCGGACTTTCTGATATTATTTATAAAACCCCGCGTCCCTTTCAAACGCCGCCCTCATCTGTCCCTGGTTATTCAAACGCATTACCCCATCTGTCCGCGTAGCGATAAACCGGTTCAGCTTCTCCATATACTCCTCCGGCGTCACCGTCCCCTCGGCCACATAGTTCAGGCCCTTCTCCCAGCTCGCAGTCAACTCCGGATTCAGCAGCGACCTGATAGACGCATTCACCACATCAAAAATCATCTCCCCCTGCAGCGTCGGCGTGATAATCTGCGTTTTTTTGTTCAAAGCCAGATATTTATTTCCGACCAGCTTCTTTAAAATCTCCGCCCGGGTCGCGCTGGTGCCGATCCCACTGCCCTTGATCTGCGCCCGCAGCTCCTCATCCTCGATCAGCTGTCCGGCGTTTTCCATGGCAAGAATCATCGAACCGGAATTATAGCGCTTCGGCGGCGAGGTCTCTCCCTCTTTGATTTCATATCCTTTCACAGGGAGCGATACACCTTTTTTAAGGCGTGATACCAGTTCCAACAGCCGTGAATTATTCTGCTGCGTAGAAATTCCGTCAGACTTTTCCGCATCCGGGGCTTCACTCCTTCCGGCATCGGAAGCGCCTCCCGTTTCTGACCTCTTCCGCCCGGCATCCTCTGCGCCGGATTTCTTTTTTTGAAAAGAATATTCCATCACCCGCAAATATCCCTGCTCTGCCAGCACTTTAAACGAAGAAAAGAACTGCTCCTGTTCCATTCCCGTCACAAGACTGACCTTCTGATAAACCGCCGGCTCCAGAAATATCGCAAGAAACCGCCGCACGATCACCTCATATACTTTTACGGACAACGGCTTCAATCCCTTCATCGCGCCGAACCCCTGTCCGGTCGGAATGATCGCATAGTGATCCGTGATCAACTTATCATTGGTATATCTGGTCTTCGCAATATTTTTATAAAAACCCTTCTGCAGGATTTCCTCCGCAAAAGATTTTACGGCACCGACATTTCGCAGTCCCGCAATATTTTTCTGTATCTCCTTCGCCACTGCCGTGGAAAGCACACGGGCATCCGTCCTCGGATAGGTAACCAGCTTTTTCTCATAAAGCTCCTGCACCACCCGCAGCGTTTCATCCGGACTGATTTTAAACAGCTTGGAGCAGTCATTCTGAAGCTCCGCGAGATTATACAACAGCGGCGGATTTTTTTTCTCTTTTTTTCGCGTGATGGAAATAACACGCGCCTCCTGCGGTGTGATTTCTCTCAGTTCACTGATAAATGCCTCTGCGTCGTGTCTCTCCCGAAAACCATTTTCCTTATACAGCTTCGGATGTCCGTACACGGAGAAATCCGGTTTCATATCCGCTTGTCCTGATTCTCCGTTCTTTTTCGCAGTCTCACCAACAGATTTTTCTGCGTTCCCCGACACATCTGCCGGAAGCGGTATAGCCGCCTGCCTGTTTCCAGACGGCATCTTCCCCGTATCAAACCGCGATCCCGGCGTCACCCGCCACTCGCCTTCGATCTTCGCGCCCTGCACTTCCATCTGAAGAAACACACGATAAAAGGGCGTTTTTACAAACGCCCTGATCTCACGCTCCCTGCGCACCACCATTCCGAGGACACACGTCATGACACGACCGACGGAAACGACCGCGTACTTCTGATGCAGAAAGGATGCGATGGCATCACCGTATTTCAACGTAAGCAGTCTGGAAAAATTAATGCCCATGAGATAATCCTCTTTTGCCCGCAGATAAGCGGACTCCGAGAGATTGTCATAAGCGGACCAGTCCTTTGCCTCCCGAATGCCCCGCAGAATTTCCTCCTCAGTCTGTGAATCGATCCAGACGCGCTTGCGTGTCTTTCCCTGCACATGCGCCATCTGATCAACCAGACGGTATATGTACTCGCCCTCGCGTCCGGAATCAGTACAGATGTAAATGGTGTCCACATCCGGCCGGTTCAACAGAGCAGAGACGATATCAAACTGTTTTTTTACACCGGGGATGACCTCATAGCGAAACTTCTCCGGTAAAAACGGCAGCGTAGACAGACTCCACTTTTTATATTTCATGTCATATGCTTCGGGATAACTCATGGTTACCAGATGTCCGACACACCAGGTAACAACGGCGTGTTCGGACTCCTGATAACCATTATATGAACGCATATCTTCTTTCAACACACGGGCAAATTCCCGCGCCACACTCGGCTTCTCAGCGATAAATAAAGACTTCGCCATATACCTCCACTCTCATCCGTTCATCAGAACGCAAGCTTCTCGTCAAAATATGCCTCAAGCTCCGCAATCGGCAGACGCACCTGCTCCATCGTATCGCGTTCGCGAATCGTCACTGCACCGTCCTCCTCGGACTCGAAGTCATAGGTGACACAGAACGGCGTACCGATCTCATCCTGTCTGCGGTAACGTTTTCCAATGTTTCCTCTGTCGTCAAATTCACAGTTATATTTTTTCCGAAGCTGGTCAAATACCTTTTCCGCGCCTTCATTCAGCTTTTTGGAAAGAGGCAGCACACCGATTTTCACCGGTGCCAGAGCCGGATGCAGATGCAGTACCGTCCGCATGTCAGGCTTCTCCTCTGTGCCGATATTCTCCTCATCATACGCGCCGCACAGAAAAGCAAGCACTACACGGTCCGCACCGAGGGACGGCTCGATCACATACGGAATATATTTCTCATTTTTCTGATCATCAAAATAGGTCAGATCCTGTCCGGAGGTCTGCTGGTGCTGCGTCAGATCATAATCGGTCCGGTCCGCAATACCCCAGAGCTCGCCCCATCCGAACGGGAAAAGAAACTCAATATCACTGGTCGCCTTGCTGTAGAAGGAAAGTTCCTCCGGATCATGGTCGCGGACACGCATATCCTCGTCCTTCATACCAAGCGATTTCAGCCAGTTGATGCAGAAATCCTTCCAGTAAGCGAACCACTCCAGATCGGTATCTGGCTCGCAGAAAAACTCAAGCTCCATCTGCTCAAACTCTCTGGTCCGGAACGTAAAATTGCCCGGCGTGATCTCATTACGGAAAGACTTTCCGATCTGTCCGATACCAAAGGGAATCTTCTTTCTGGAAGTCCGCTGTACATTTTTAAAGTTTACAAAAATACCCTGTGCCGTCTCCGGACGGAGATATACGGTATTCTTCGCATCCTCCGTGATACCCTGAAATGTCTTGAACATCAGGTTAAACTGACGGATATCAGTAAAATTGTGCTTGCCGCAGGTCGGACAGCACACGTTATGTTCTTCGATGAAAGATTTCATCTGTTCCTGCGTCCATCCGTCCACGGAACCGCCCAGATCTATCTCATGCTCTGCTGCATAATCCTCAATGATCTTATCTGCGCGGAAACGCTCATGGCATTCCCGGCAATCCATCAGAGGGTCCGAAAAGCTGCCCAGGTGACCGGATGCAACCCAGGTCTGCGGATTCATCAGAATCGCACAATCAACACCTACATTATAAGGGCTTTCCTGAATGAACTTCTGCCACCAGGCTTTCTTGACGTTATTTTTCAATTCTACACCGAGATTGCCGTAATCCCAGGTATTTGCAAGACCGCCGTAAATCTCGGAGCCGGGATAAACAAAGCCTCTGGACTTTGCCAGAGCAACGATTTTTTCCATAGTTTTTTCCATAAACTGTTCCTCTTCCTAACTGGTTTTATATAGTGAACTACCATGTGCTGCTAATACAGCACACCAATATCCATGATTTATTTATACAGAATATAAACAGGCTCTTCCGAAGTGCCGCCATCTGCATCTGCCTGAACAACCACAGTATCTGTCCCCTGAACGTCAACATTGCTGTCCGCCGATACATACTGTATCTTCCCCGGGACAACGACATTGGTGCTGCATTGTATGATCAGAACCTTCAGATCATCATCCTCGACCACAACGCTTCCCGGAATAACAGCCTGAATAACGGTTTCCTCCACGGAAACGGATCCCTCATCCGACTCATCGCCATCCTCACTATTTACATCGAGAAAATCCTGTTCAAAATCATATCCGGCAGTCTGCGCCTGTACAATACTTCCCGAAAAACATTCCGTTCCGTTGAAATCCGCATAGGTATCAGTGCTGTCATATTTTAATGTCAGATAAGCGGTCTCATCTTCCACTTCATTCCTGGAGACTTTAATCGTACCATCATGCTCTGATAAGTACGACTCCACCTCGGCATTCACAAAGGTTTCCAGTTCATCCGCATCATAATAGGACGCCGAAAACTCTTCCACCGTATACTCGACAATACTGCCGTCCTTTTTCAGTTCAACCGTATTTTCTGTCACGTCTGTGCTTCCACAGGCGGAAAACGCAGCAAACGCCACTGACGCAATACATAAGGCCGCCATCTTGATTTTCATGTACGCCTCCATCTATCAATTCTGATAAATCATTGCTATGCTTCTGTTTCCTTCCGGATCTCTTTCGTACGGATCTCTCTGCAGATTGCATCGATGAAATCATCCAAAGACTTCTGTCCTTCGTCTCCCGCGAAACGACTCCGGACGGATACCGTGCCGTCCGCCTCCTCGTTCTGTCCGACAACGAGCATATACGGAATCCGATCCATACGTGCGTCACGAATTTTATAACCGATCTTCTCTGAGCGTCCGTCTACCGTAACATCCACACCGTTTTTCGCAAGTTCGCCGCGCACCTGCTCAGCATAATCCGCGTATTTCTCGGAAATCGGAAGCACACGCACCTGCTCCGGGCAAAGCCAGGTCGGGAACTTGCCCTCATACTTCTCAATCAGCCATGCCAATGTACGTTCATAGCAGCCGATGGATGTTCTGTGAATGATATAAGGACGCACCTTGTCGCCGTTCTGATCGATATAGTACATATCAAACTGTTCCGCCTGCAAAGCATCCCACTGAATCGTGATCATGGTATCCTCTTTGCCATAAACATTTTTCGCGTTGATATCGACCTTCGGGCCATAGAACGCGGCCTCTCCCACATCCTCGGTAAACGGTATATCCAGTTCAGTCAGGACATCGCGGATATGCTGCTCCGTCTCGTTCCATACTTCGGCAGTACCGATATACTTCTCCGGATTCGCCGGATCCCATTTTGACAGATGATAGGTCACATCGTCCTGCAATCCCAATGTCGTCAGGCAATGTTTGGCCAGCGCCAGACAGCCCTTGAACTCCTCTACCATCTGATCCTGACGCACAATCAAATGACCCTCTGAAATCGTAAACTGGCGTACACGGGTCAGCCCGTGCATCTCACCGGAATCCTCATTCCGGAAAAGCGTGGACGTCTCGCCGTACCGGCAGGGCAGATCGCGATAGGACTTCTGCGACGCCTTGTAGACAAAATACTGGAACGGACAGGTCATCGGACGAAGGGCAAAAACTTCCTTATCCGTCTCTTCATCCCCCAGCACAAACATACCGTCTTTATAATGATCCCAATGTCCTGAGATCTTATACAGGTCGTTTTTAGCCATGAGCGGCGTCTTCGTGCGGACATAGCCCCACTCGTTATCCTCCAGATCCTCGATCCAGTGCTGCAGCTTCATGACCATCTTTGTGCCCTTCGGCATCAGCAGCGGCAGACCCTGTCCGATCACATCCACCGTAGTAAACAGCCCCATCTCCCGTCCGAGCTTATTATGATCACGCGTTTTAATATTCTCAAGATATTCCAGATATTCATTCAGTTCATCCTTTTTCTGGAATGCCGTGCCGTAAATACGCTGCAGCTGCGCACGGCTGGAGTCTCCTCTCCAGTAAGCCATGGATGAAGAAGTCAGTTTGTAAGCCTTAATGCCCTTTGTCGTCATCAGATGCGGACCCGCGCACAGATCCACAAAATCGCCCTGATCGTAGAAAGAAATCTCCGCATCCTCTGGCAGATCCTGAATCAGTTCCACCTTATAAGGCTCATTTCTCTCCTCCATAAAATGGATAGCCTCATCTCTGGGAAGCGTAAAACGTGTCAGCGCTTTCCCCTCCTTGATGATCTTCTTCATCTCTTTTTCAATATTATCCAGATCCTCTCTGGAAAACGGCTCCGACTCAAAATCATAGTAAAAACCGGTATCTATGGAAGGTCCGATCGCAAGCTTTACATTGGGGAACAGCCGCTTTACTGCCTCAGCCATCACATGTGACGTCGTGTGGCGCACTGCAGCCAGTCCTGCGGGATCGGCAGCCGTCAGGATGTTCAGACTGCAGTCCTCTGTAATCATAGTTCGCAGATCAACGACTTTTCCGTTTACTTCTCCTGCACAGGCCGCTCTGGCCAGACCTTCGCTGATATCTCTGGCGATATCATAAACGCTCAGGCTCTCTGCATACTCCTTCTGTGAGCCATCCTTTAATGTAATCCTCATTGTCCTTTCCTTCTTTCCGTCCGGTATTATCAAATTGTCATGTAACTGTTCAATATCTTCTTAGAAAGCTATTTACTTCCTGCCGCAGCATTTTTTATATTTCTTTCCGCTTCCGCACGGGCAGGGATCATTCGGATAGATCTTTTCCGGTTTCACGATGGTTCCCGATTTCTTCTGTTCAAGATAGAGCTCTTTTAATTTTTCCTCCGAATAGATGTCTTTCCACTGAGGCAATTCATAGAGCCAGTCAGCTCTGGCATCTACCATATTCTTATAAAGCTTTTCCTTATCAAATGCAAGGCTGACGTGAGAATCCTCGCTTAAATCTTCCAGATCATTCGGTGTGACAAGGCTCTCCTGAATGCCATCCAGAAAACCTACCATCGCCATCAGTTCCAGATCATATTTATCCGCAAGCTCCTTCACGGTACCCTCTACCGCCTCATCCGGATTCGTCAGAAGCTGTTCGTAGACGCCCTTCTCCAACTGGAAATAACGGTTCCAGAACTTCTGAAGTTCTCCCTGATTCGCGTTTTTATTGTAGGCAATTTTCTGCCAATCCTGTAATAATCCCATATCCTACCGCCTTTTTTAATTATTTCTTTCAATCTATGACCGGTGCTGAAAGCCCGATGGACATACACGAATTACAGGCGATCTGTAAAACATCTGTCCGTCCGTTTCAGCTTTCTGATCGGCCGCGATCATCACTGACCGCACACGTAGGGATAGTATACATCAATTTTTCGTACATTTCAATTTTTTTTCGCATTTGCATGTTTTCACAAATTTTATGAATACTTTCCGCCATTATGTCCATAATATGAACAGTAAGACGGTTCTTTAACCACTAAAAACCGTCTTTCTACTAACTTATCCTCCCCTATGACATCTCCGGAATCCGGATCGTCGGATTCCGGAGAATTATGTTGTCATTTCAGAAAAATCATGTATAATGTTGCAATATAAAAAAAATCAACTTTATTATGTCATTGTAAAAAATCAAAGTCAAACGGATCAAGCATCAGAAAGGCATTACCTATGAAAAAATTAAAACGCATCACTGCTCTGATCGGAGTGATTGCCCTGTTTGCCCTTTACATATACACACTCGTGCTGGCCATCATCGGCAGCGAACAGACGATGAATCTGTTTATGACCGCTGTCGTTGCCACGGTTGTGCTTCCTGTACTCCTGTGGACATATTCATTTATCTATAAACTGCTGAAGAATAATTATTCGGAAGAAGCCAGAGAAAAAACAGAAGAACTGAAAAGAGCACAGGAAAATGAGGATGACAACTGCGACGAATAGGTTTGCCGCCAGGTCGGCGGCGCAAATAGTAACGAAAGTTCTATATTCTTTCACAGCAACAGATGGTACAATGTTCACCTGCCCGAAGAAATCAACATGCCCACCAGTTTCGCCCCGCTGACCATATCCTCCGGAAACGTATATTCCTCCTTTGAATGAACCTGATACATACCGCAGAAAAGAACAATTCCGCGGATCCCATGTTTCACAAAATTGTTATTGTCACTCCCGCCGAAAGTCCTCTGCAATTTACAAATCATCCCCAACTCATCGCAAGCCGCCGCAAATCGCTGCACCACGGGTTCCGTCTCTTCAATCCTGTAAGTTTCCATCTGCACCTGTGTATCGACACATACATTTGCGCCAAGTCTCTTCGCCGTCTCCTGCGCTGTCTGTTCAATTAATTCCAGAACCTGAAGCGCTTTCCCGTGATCATAGCTTCTCACCTCACCACGGCAGACACAGGATGCCGGCACGATATTCGTAGCACCGCCTCCCTCGATCTGTCCGATATTCATCACGGTTTCATCATCAATATGACCCAGTTTCATCCTGCGGATAATTTCACTCATCACATATATCGCATGGATTCCTTTTTCCGGTTCAAAACCCGCGTGAGCCGCTTTTCCGGTCACACGAATCTCAAATGTCAGCAGAGACGGTGCCTGCAAAGCGGCGCACCCCGGCGCTCCGCTCATATCCAATACATACGCTTCCTTCGCCAGAATACGGTTGAAATCAAAAACTGCTGTTCCGCGGATATGCATTTCCTCCCCGATGGGAAACAGCACCTCGATATCGCGATGAGGAATTCCGGCCTCCCGTGTGCTTCGTATTCCCTCCAGAATCTCAACCAGTCCGCTGACATCGTCCGCGCCGAGCACCGTCTCTCCGGCAGATTCTATTTTTCCGTTCTCCTTTAAAACCGCTGTTTTTCCGATGCCCGGCTGCACGGTGTCCATGTGAGCGGACAACAGAATCGGCGCGCCCGGAAGCTGACCTTTCAAAAAACCGTAAAGATTGCCTGCGTTTCCTCCATAATAGCTTCCTGCATCATCCTCATACACATCAAAACCCAGATCCTGTAATTTCCCCGTCAGGCAATCCGCCATCTGACGTTCTCCATAACTGACGGAATCAATGCCGGTCAGTTCTTTAAATTCCTTATATATTCTTTCTTTTGATACATGCACCGAAAAAACACCTCCCGCTTATTCTTCTATACCACTTTTCGGGATCTAAAGCTTCCAGCCGGATAGCAATCAAAATCCCGATCACCAATGGTTCAGACAGAGCCCTTTCATTTGCCGTCATCATAGCAAAATTACAGGAAAAAGGCAATCTGTGTACCGGAAATACTTTTTCACTTCAGCATCTTTTCCATGGAACAAAAAAGAATGCGCCTTAGCACATTCTTTTTTGTTCCATATAATTTGAGACATCTGCACCCTTATTCCGAAACGCTTCCCTCATCTTCCTCTTCCGCCTGAAAGCTTTCCGGCTCCGTACTCAGCGTCGATGTGACAATCGAACTGCTGATCAGATAAACCGTTCCGTCCTGTGCACTATCCGTCGTCCGCAGATAATATCCGCCGACCATATCGTTCTCTGTTCCGAATTCATACGTCTGCGTGCTGCCGTCGGAAAACTCCACCGTAAATATCTGTGACGGATCATCGAGTCCGTACTGTTGCGTATCCTCCGCATCCTCAATCACACTGTCCGCATCCATCTCACTCATCGTGGTGAGGAAACTCTCAACCTCTTCCGTATCAATCTCCATGGTCGTATCACCAGTGTAAATCCACTGCTCATCCTGCAGTTCAAACGAAACGGTTTCCCCGTCAAGCTGATACGAAAACGCAGCAACATCGCTGACTTCAAAGGCATTGACATAGACAATAGAGGCTTCCTCCTCCGCTTCCGCTTTTTTCGTCTGAGCTTTTTTCCCAAATATAACCGCAATCAGAGCTGCAACAATTATGATCAGTATGATGATCAGTGTCAGATATTGTTTTTTTCTCATATCACCCTCCATTATGCTTTTCGTCTTCTCAGCCAGATCAGGATGCCGAGCACGATCAGCACGATCGGCAGGCAGACGATCAGGAGGATCGCACTGGCAATCACAAAGGACTGATTTACACTGAGATAATCATAGGTATATTCTTTCGCGTCAATGGATACGGCTGTTTCCGAATCAGAATAATCACTGACAATACCCTTGAACAGTTCCAGATTCTGTCCGGACACATAGCTGTCCACGGTATCGTTGAAAGCCACAACGGATGTGATCACCGTAACATCCGCGCCGGTCTCCGAATCCACTACGTTGGCGCCCAGGATAAAGGTTCCCTCCTCATCGCCGTCTTCTTTATCATACGTGGTCATTGTATCCAGATCCGTCTTCAGATACGCGGATGAAGAGCTTTCCAGCAAAGACGTAAATGTCAGGGTTTCCGAATCCTCGTCGATATTGGTCACTGCCTGCGCGTCCACAATCATAATATAGCCTTCCACATTGGCCGTCTGATCTGCCGAAACGATATTCGGAAGCAGATAGAACGGATACTGATAATAGGAGGAACGATCGGATTCCATGACAATACCCTGGCTCACCTGCATACCGTATTCCGCGAGAACAGAATCAAAGTTTGTCATATCACCGGTAGCTTCATAGGAAGTCGTGATCAGTGCTTTCCCGCCGGATGCCAGATAATCAATGATTTTCTGTGCGTCATCCTCAGAGAAATCGGACGTCGGTCCGTTGATGATCACAGCCGCAGCGTCATCCGGTACCGCATCCTCCGTCAGCAGGGTCAGGTCTTCTACAGACAGATTCAGTTTTTCCAATGCGTCCGTAAAGGAAGAATCCAGTTCTGTCTCGCCGTGTCCGGCAATAATATAAACCGTCTGCATGTCACCGCTTGTCACGTAGCTGATCGCGCTGGTAATCTGTCCCTCTCCGTCATAGGCACTGATACTCTGCGTATACGTTGTATAATCAACCGTATATTCGTAAATATCATAATAATCGATGACCTTTGAGTAATCTCCCGAGACAACAATGACACTGTCTTCCTCCGGAGCGGTATCGGTGTAAGTCGAGTAGAAATTCGGTGAAACGGTCGGGTCAACATACTCTACGGTAATGTAATCGCTCGCCTCCGCATAGCGCTTCAGCGTTTTCGAGATGATATCATCAGCGTCATCCTCAGCCGATAACATATAAAGCGTCACATCCTGATCCAGTTCATCCAGAACCGTATAGGTATCCTCGGTCAGCGTATACAGCTTCTGATTCGTGACATCAATATTTTTTACACCCTCCGGCAGCTGGTAAGATAAAATATTTACCACCACGACAATAACCGCGCCGATCAGAACAAAGGTGGAATTAAACACACCCCGTTTGATTTTTTTCGAGCTGACGGACCAGCGGTATTTCTGCACCAGCTGGCAGGCGAAAAACAGAAACAGAATCGTACCCGACACGTAATAGACGATGCCGGTCACATCCAGAATACCGTTTGTAAAATTGTCCATCGGCGCCGCGATGGCCAGACAGTTCAGAATCTTTGTCAGAATATTTCCCGAACTGGAGATCATGCTTGTAATACTGTCCATCATGTATCCCAGAAACAGTACGCCGAAAGACAGCACTGCCGCGATAACCTGGCTCTCCGTCACCGCCGAGAGGAACAGACCGATGGCAATTGCCAGCAATCCGAACAGCCAGACGCCCAGGATCGCCGTGTAGCTCTGCGCGTAAGGCACCGTCCCGAAACAGCTCATGATCAGCGGGCAGATGCAGACAAAAGCGATGCCGATACTGAAGATGATCACCATGGCGAAAAATTTTCCGAGGATCACCCGCGGAATTGAAATGGGCGCCGTGTAAAGCAGCTGATCCGTCTTTGCCCGCCGATCCTCCGCCATACTTCTCATCGTAAGAATCGGTATGATGATCAGGAAAATAAACGTAACCGCAGATATCGAATACGCAATATACGGATAACCGCTGTTTAAACTGTATGCCCAGAAATACAGATCAAACAGGAAGAAAAATGCTGCCAGGAATATCCATCCCAGCACAGAAGTAAAATAAGCTCTCAGCTCTCTCTTGATAATCGCTTTCATCTGTTAACGCACCTCCTCTGTCTCTGTCAGTTCTAGGAATACATCCTCCAGCGACTTCGTCACACTCGTCATTTCCAGAAGAATCATACCATTCTCCGCGCAATAACGGAACACATCCTCCCTCACATCCATTCCCGGCTTCGCTGTGATCTCCACGTGAATTTCCGGGGTCTCCGGAACCGAATCAGATGCCGGCACTATCATATCCGAATCTGCACATTCTGACAGATCCCCGATCTCGGATTCCGCATCTTTCTCTTCAGATTCATCTCTGTCATCTGCCGGGATATTTTCTTCCGCATAAACAGTTTCAGCTCTTTCATGCTCCGAAACGTTTCCGTCCGGGCATACAGTTGCGGCCACTTCGTCTTCAACTATATCTTCGGACACGCTCTCTTCTTCCGTCTTCGGATCATGATCCTCTGCGTTCTGCTTCAGCTGTTTCACCTCCAGGACATTCACGGATTTCACTCCGGCCAAAGCCAACAGACCTTCAGCCTGTTCCTCCGTTGTCCGCAGTGTCACCACCAGCTGCTGGGCGCCGCTCATCTTTTCTTCCAGATTCTCCATCGTATCGCTCGCCACCAGATTACCGTTCGAAATAATAAATACATGGTCGCAGACCGCACTGATTTCCTGAAGGATATGAGAGCTCAGAATAACCGTATGTGTTTCACGCAGAGACCGGATCAGGTCACGAATCTCTATGATCTGCTTCGGATCCAGACCCACCGTAGGCTCATCAAGAATAATGATCTCCGGCATACCCATCAATGCCTGTGCCAGGCCGACACGCTGCCTGTAACCTTTGGAAAGATTACGGATCAGACGGTCTTTCATACTGTGCAGCTTCGTCAGATCCATCACCTGATTCAAATCTGCCGCCCTTGTATGCCGGTTTAACTGTTTCAAATCAGCGACAAAATTCAGATATTCCGTCACCTTCATGTCGCCGTACACCGGCGGAAGCTCCGGCAGATATCCCATGCACTGCTTTGCCTTTTCCGGCTCTTTATTGATATCATAACCATTCACGATCACTTCACCGGAAGTGGCGCCAATATACCCTGTTATGATATTCATCGTTGTCGTCTTTCCTGCACCGTTCGGTCCCAGAAAACCGTAAATATTCCCCGGCTCCAGTGTGAGGTTCAGGTCATTCACAGCTGTATTCTCCCCGTACTTTTTGGTCAAATGCCTGATTTCAATCAAAACTGTCTCCTCCGTTTCCATCTTTTTCACAGTCATAAAAAGTATGAAATACAATTTACAACATATCTTATTTAAGTTTACGATGAGAGTGTGAAGATAGTACGTTGAAAATGTGAAGAAAGTGTTACGTCCGCATACGGACAGGTTTTCGGATTTGACAGATTGGTCTGAGAAGCGTGCGCCCCAGGCGCACAATAACAACGCCCCCTGTGTGAATCACACAGAGGGCACTGCATATTTTATGATATCTGATTATACAACCTGATGCTTTGCCACAAAAACAGGGAAGGTATCGGTACCTTTCACTTCCTTGCCTTCGGTGATCGTCGCATTCTTGTCTGTGATAATATATTCCAGAACTGCGCCCGGTTCTACAACCGTATCCTGCATCAGCACACAATTTTTTACAACTGCGCCGTGACCGACACGGACCCCGCGGAACAGCACACAGTTTTCAACTGTGCCTTCAATCACGCAGCCGTCGGCAGCCATCACGTTTTTAACAGAAGAACCATTGATATACCGGGTCGGATTATCGTCACGAAGCTTCGTATATACCGGTGTCGAGAAGAGTTTTTCAAGATTCTCCTCCTCCAGAAGCTTCATATTCTCGTCAAAATAAGACTTCATATCGCTGATACGCCCGTAATATCCGTCAAACTGATATGCGACCACCTTCAGCTCACCCAGCTTCTTCAACAGTACATCACGTTCAAAATAGATGCCGCCGAGCATATAAGCCTCTTTGACCAGACTGATCAGAAGCTCCCGGTCAATACAGTAAATATTCATACCGAAATTCTGATCGCCCGGTTCCTGCGGATTGATGTACAGGTTCTTCACAATACCATCCTCGATGTCATAGGTATAATACATCCCTTTGTTCATCGTCTTGGCAGCCATGGCACTCTCCGGCAAAGGCTGTCTGGTATATGCAACCGTAACCGCAGCCTCGCTGTCGATATGCGCCTGAATAAACTTTTTAAAATCAAAGGACGTCGCAATGTTCGTATCAGAGAGAATCACATACTTCTCTTTCTGTTCGGACAAAAAGCTGACGATATGTACCAATGCCTCAATACGGCCCTTAAACAGGCTCATCGTCTTCTCCGCGAACGGAGGCCATACCGTCAGACCGCCGTTTTTGCGGGACAGATCCCACTCGCGGCCGGATCCCAGATGATCCATCAGGGAATGATAATTCTGTCGGGCAAGAACCGATATATTGGTGATCCCGCTGTTTACCATACTGGACAGCGCAAAGTCAATCATGCGGTAACGGCTTGCAAACGGGATGGAAGCCATCAGGCGCTCACTGGTCAGTTCAGGTACGAGCTCATCATACTGATTCGGGAAAATAATGCCAAGTGCGCTTTTTACCATTGTTCTTCACCGTCCTTTACAATCTCATTTATCATCGCATGGGACCCGATCGTCGCCCCGCTTCCGACATACACGCCGGGACCGATCGTCGCTACACCCTGCTCCTCGTCCTCTCTGACCGCTCCGATCACAGCATTCTCGCCGATCACAACATTCTCTGCAATAATGCAATGTTCTACGACAGCTCCTGCTTTGATGATAGAGCCGCCCATCACAACAGCATCCCGCGCAACGGCGCCCTCGGCCACCTTCACGCCGGAATAAAGAATAGAATGAGAGACCTCCCCGTTCACACGGCAGCCGTCTGTGATCATGGAATTCTCAATCTTTGCATTTGCACCGATCTTGTGTCCTGTCATACCCGTGTTGCGGCTATAGATCTTCCAGTTGTCATCGAAAAGGTTAATGCCGCTGTGCTCCGGATCCAGTACCTCCATATTCGCTTCCCAGAGGGAAGAGATGGTACCAACGTCCTTCCAGTAGCCGCTGAAACGATAAGCATACATACGCCGGTCATCCTTCAGCAGATTCGGAATGATATTATTGCCAAAGTCATTCTCAGACTCCGGATCTGCCTCGTCCTCCTCCAGATATTTGCGAAGCACATCCCAGTTGAAAATATAGATACCCATGGACGCCAGATTGGATTTCGGCTCCTTCGGCTTCTCCTGGAATTCCGTGATCCGGTCATCCTCGTTCGCCACCATCAGTCCGAACCGGGACGCCTCCTCCCACGGAACCTCCATAACAGCTACCGAGAACTCGGCATTCTTCTCCTTATGGAAACGAAGGAAATCACTGTAGTCCTGTTTGCAGATCTGATCGCCGGAGAGAATGATCACATACTCCGGATCGTACCGCTCGATAAACGGGATATTCTGATAAATCGCATTCGCCGTACCCTTATACCAGTCAGAGCCGCTCGCGCGCTGATAAGGCGGAAGTACATGAATACCCCCGTTCAGTCTGTCCAGATCCCACGGCTGACCGTTTCCAATATACACATTTAATACAAATGGCTGATACTGCGTCAGAACCCCCACGGTATCAATGCCGGAATTTACGCAGTTCGAAATCGGGAAATCGATGATTCGATATTTCCCGCCAAACGGAACTGCAGGCTTCGCCAGTTTCTGTGTCAGCGCGTATAAACGAGAACCCTGACCTCCGGCGAGAAGCATGGCGACAATTTCTTTTCCCATTGTTCTGCCCCCTCTTTCTATAAAATTTTGTATTACGATTACCAATTGGTAATTGCAATCGCTGTTTATACTATACTATATCATTTACAAATTTGGAAGTTGTTTTTCAGATTTTTTATTCAATTTTTACAAGTCAGATCTGATTTCTCAATGATCAGAATACAACTTTCCATCGGATTCGGAAGGTAATACGGAAAAATCTCATCGCCCGTCGAAACCATACGTCTGTTCAGAAAATCATCCACACTCTCTTCCGCAGAATTCATCCTGTAGTGTTCCGTAAACCGTACCGCATCCTCCCTGCTCCGGAGCGGCTGCCCGAAATCATCCTCATAAGATTCCATCCGGTAAGGAATATGGTTCTCCTGCAGATATTTCTCATCCATATATGCCATATTTCCGCGTCCGTAATCCTTAGAAAATCCTTCCCGCGATGCAAGAATCTTTCGCTTGACCATAATCAGTCTTTTTTTCGCCAGTTTCAGAAAGGATGCTCCGTTTTTGGCAAAAACTCCGAAGGAACATGCCACAACCACATCACAGAAATCCTCCGGAAGACAGGTATAATCCATATGACGTATCTCTATATTGGAAATCCCCCCGTTTCTGATCTTCGTACGCAGACAGTCCAACGCTCTGTCATCCACATCCACAGAAGTAATTTTTCGTACGGTAGATGTCAGTTCTGCTGACAGAGAACCGGTTCCGCATCCCACATCGCAGATCTCATCCTCCGGATTCAGATATCCCGACAGCTTTTCCGCTATGCGGACATGATATCCGGTCCAGGCCGCCGCATCCTCATACCATCTGATACCGTCCTCACTCCATGTAAACATATGCCCTCCCCGTTTCTCTGTAATTCTTTCTGTATCCGAAGCTGACATAACCGGTGTGTTTTATCTGTAGATAATATCATCCCTGCCCGGTCCGTTGGAAACCATGGTAATCGGGAAACCGATCTGTTCCTCCACAAACTCCACATAACGTCTGCAGTTCTCCGGCAATTCTTCGTATTTCCGAATGCCGCGGATATCCTCTTTCCAACCGGGAAGCACCTTGTATACCGGCTTCGCCTTCTCCAGCTTCGATGTGACCGGAAACTCCGTCGTCACCTCACCGTCAATCTCATAGCCTACGCAAACCGGGATCTCATCCAGATAGCCAAGCACATCCAGCACGGTAAAAGCCACATCCGTCGCTCCCTGAAGACGGCAGCCGTACTTACTCGTCACGCAGTCAAACCAGCCCATACGTCT
>Ga0192243_10284_pt1 | contig 19796 bp, 27 predicted proteins | sample Koala_Koa27_K3_FD_131233 | JGI IMG/M metagenome (GOLD analysis project Ga0192243, IMG submission 131233) | Enriched cells from koala feces incubated with labeled cellulose particles, San Francisco Zoo, California, United States - Koala_Koa2-7_K3 ... | reverse complement strand
GATGTCCTCGTCGATGACTTCCACGGAATCCATGCGGTCAATACGATAGTTTGCCGTTCCGTCATGCTTGTCGCTGTAGGCGATGAGATAATAATTATCCTCGTTATAAACCAGAGCCACCTGCTCAACCACATAGCAGTGTCCATCTCTGCGATAGACCTTTTCCAGGTCGATGCCTATATCAAAATAACAGATGATGACCTTCTTCTGCCCATTAATGGCTTTCTCCAGAGCATCCACGTTATAATAAATTTGTTCGTTGCTGTGCTTCCTCGTATTGAAGCACACCAGATTACTCTTTAAGATTTCCGCCCTATGTGTACCACCAAGGTGAGCCAGCTTGTCTATCAGTTCTTCCGTCTTTTTATCTATAACAAAGCTGGCAGCCTGCACGGCGTCAATCAGTATTTTCAGCTCCGGAACCGAAAAGTCCCTGTCCACTATATAATACGCTTTGCTTTTGACTACCCACGTTTCCAGAATCTCAAACCCCATTTCGTTCAAGAGGGCGACATCGTGGCTCACTACCATGCGGTCGCACGGAATGTCGATACTGAGCATATACTCACAGATCTGGTTCGTGGAAAGCGGATGCTATTCATCCGATTCCTGACGCAGCAGTTCCAGAAGCTTTACCAGTTTGATTTTCTGCCAGTTCTTCTGTGACATTCGTCCACCTCCGTCATCCCCGATGTGGGTAAATACAAAAACACATCGTGTATTATATACCCGAAGCGGATTCAAATTTCAATGTTTTGCTGTTAAAAATTCATAACAGCTCGATGATTTATTTTATGAAGACCCAATTCCCCGGAAATTAGAATTTTTCTTCGCTTCGGAGTGATTAAAACGGTTCTTTCCTAAACCGTGTGTGATTTATGACGACCAAGAGGTCCCCTTCGGGTGGCATCAAACAGTTTTAGAAAGAAATAATCATCATCTGAATAGCCGTAGCCCTGTCTCCAAAGTGTCTTAATCTTGTTGTTAATCCCCTCCAATCTGTAGGTGGAAATGCCATAGGTTGCATGAGCAATAATGCCCTCAAAGTGGTTGAGAGGCAGTCTGCCGAACCACATGAAATGTTGATTTTCAGTTCCTTCACATAGGTCGGCAATCTCGGTAATTTTGGCAGCCATCTGCGCCTCGTCATACAGAGAATATGCTTCCTCCAGCTCGGCTTTCACAAGGTCAAGAGCAACAATGAGTTCGTTTTTCCGAAGAAAAGCCTCATACTTGCCGAGATAATCACCCGTGCGGGTCACAGGCTCGGTCTTGAACAGTTCTGAGCCTTGCCGGATAACCTTGACCTCAGCAACCTCTGCGTCCTTTTTGGCGATGGTTTTACGGGATGAAGTCAAGATGTACCGGGTCTTTTTCAGGGACTTAGCACCTTCCACGTTGCCCTCTGCAATAAGACGCTGCTGCTCATCCTTCCGCACCTCAGCAATCACCTTGTCACTGAAGTTCTTGACGATGTGTAGGTAGTCAAAGACGGGCTAAATATGAGGACATTTCTTCTCAAAGGCATCTTGAAAATCTGAGTTCATATCGCAGGCAACAGCCTCAACGACGTCCATCCAATCAAGCCCAACATAGTCAATAAAGTCGTAAACAACGGCCTTCTTTTTGCCTTTTTCGAGCAACAAGGCGTGTCCTGTTTCCATATCCACGATGATGGTGGCGTATTTGTACCCGTCATGGAGATTAAATTCGTCAATGCCGAAGAATCTGGCCTGCTTTTCTGGCTTTGCAAGGCTATACTTTCCTTCAGCATCTACAACGGTATAGAGGGTCTGGAGCCGTTCCATGTCGATGTCCTTGACGGCGTTCTTGTTCAGTCCGGTAAGATAGCAGACCTCGGAGTTTGTAAGACCCATTTCAAGCAATCCGTGAGCAAAGTTAAGCATTGGCAGCGTCACCCTATGCCCTTTCACTTTGAATGGTATTTCTGGTATCTCTGTATGCCATCAGACTGGGCAGCGATACTGATGTCTCTTGAAAGCCACAATGCACAGTAGATGATATTGGAAATCTTATGGTAAAGTGGGACAATGGCTACGGACTCAACGTGGCCTACTGGGAGGACATTGTAAGAAAAGTAAAATGACATGCGCATATCGTTTAAGAATTTAAACCGTTTACCATTCGTGACGAGTAAAGGATGTTTTCCCTTTCCTCCACCGCAGGGAGATTTATTCCCCGAACGGGCTCGAAACTCCGCCTGTGCCATGGCGTCGCGCCGTGGTCTTTTATGGCCTGCATGTGATCCTTGCTCCCGTAGCCCTTGTTACCTGAAAAGTTGTATTCAGGGTGCAGGAGCGCCAGCATCTCCATGATCCGATCACGGGTCACTTTAGCAATAACGGAGGCCGCCGCTATGGATGCGCTTAATGCGTCCCCGTGAACTATGGAAACGGTTTTAGCCGTTTTGGCCCTTACCGGCATGGCGTCTATGAGCGCCACGCTCGGTATAGTCCTAAGATGGGCTATGACTTCTTCCATGCCCAGCTGGGTGGCCTTATATATGTTGAGCTTATCTATGTTGCTCACGCTGACGACGTTGACGCTGATATCTATGGCCTTCTCCACTATTTCCCAATAAAGCGCTTCCCGCTTTTTGGCGGAAAGCTGTTTAGAGTCGTTAAGGCATTCAATGAATATATCTCGCGGCAGGATTACCGCCGCAATCACGAGGGGTCCCGCCAAGGGGCCCCTTCCAGCTTCATCAACGCCCGCTATATATTTCGCCCCGTAAGCGTAATACTGCCGCTCGTAACGCAGCATTCCGTCAAAGCGTTCCCTTTCGACGGCTTCCTTTTCCAGGCGTTTGCGGTAGACGGCAAGGAGTTTTTTGACGCCAGTGCGCTCATCCTGTTCCATGGCTGCCAGCTGATCTGATGTTGGATTGCCGTTAAGGAGTTCTTTTATTCCGTTGATTTTCATGTCTTTAAATCCCAAAACCTAGATTGACTAACTAGGCACTATCCTCTTAAGAATATCCTTTCTACCCTTCTTCCTGTTCCATGATTTTCTCAAAAATTTCCTTGGTCCAGGTATCCGGATATTTGTTGTTATAGAGAAGCACAGTGAGATTCATTTCCAAATCGCTCTTTATATCTTGCTGCGTGGTCCAGTGGGCTATCTTTGATTTCTCATCCACTAGCTTTTTTATCTCCTTGGCAAGGAATATGCATTTTTCGTCTTCGTAGGCAAAACCATGTGTATCTCGCACTTTTACCAGAATATCGTAAAATACTTTCTCTTCAACGGAAATTCCCATTCTTTCTGGAGATTGTATCTCCTTCACCAAAACATTATGGATCTTCAACAATTCTTCGGAAAGGTTGTTTACGACATCGAACATGACCCCATTCGTGAACACCAGATTGTCCCTATTGTTATATTTATCCACTACCGCCTGCAGGCGCTTATCAAATTCAATGGCCTTGATTTTGTTGATTTTCTTATATTTGCCTATTTCCACCTTGAGAAGCTTCAGCAAATAATTGAGCTTGGTTATTGGCATTTTCACAGCGGCCAGTTCTTTCCGGAATTCTTTGCTGGCGAGATCGTCCACTTTAAGTTTGCTTAAAATATTTTCAATGCCCGCGCAAGATAGGGCATCCTGCACAATCCTCTCCACTTTTTCATTCATCGCCTCCGCATCTGGTGCGTCACCTGTGGTCTGTTCATTAATCGTGGAGCGGACGATGAGATAAAATTGGGCTTTGGCGGATTCTTCCTCGGTCAATTCCCCAGACGGGGAGCAGATATCAAATGCCGGCCTTAACGCACGCGTGAAATTCATGAAATTTGTTTGCCTATCCTCTTTTGATTGGACATACTCTGCCGCATAATTAAGGCACGTAAGCTTTTCCAGTGAGTCACCGGAATAGAATTTTGTATCGTCAAAATCAGTCAACAGTTTATCAATGACTGCAAGGAGCTCCCTAAAAATGCCAATGGTAATCTTTATGTCTTCAATAGGATTACTGCCTGATTCCCCTTGGGATTTCATGGCATCCAGCAAAGAGTTCCTGATGCCGATATAATCAACGACAAGCCCCTTATCCTTGCCTTCAAACACTCGTTTCACGTGGGAGATGGTCTGGATTAGGTTGTGTTTCTGTATTGGTTTATCAATGTATATAATGGCGAGGGAAGGTACGTCAAATTCCGTAACCCACACATCCACGACCACGGCTATCTCGAAATTGGAATCATTATTTTTAAACTGCTTGTCCAAAAATTTATGATAGTTTTTTGAGCCGCACATGTCATACAGTGACTTCGGATCGTTTGGCTGCCAGGTAGCGACAAGATTTATCTTCGCTATTGGCGTCATCCTCGCCAACTGCTCCTTCGTGAAAGCACTTTCGTCTTCAGCCTTATGCTTCTCTCACCCATCAGGGTGAATAGCAAGTATGGCATTAAGGAGATTGGAGGCAGCCATGCGATCCGAACACACGATCATGGCCTTCTGCACCACTTTTGGCTTTTGCTTGTAAAGCGCCTCATAATTATCGGAAATACCTTTAGCCATTTTTCTATTCTGCCAGGAAAGTTGAGAATATTCGTAATACGACTCATCGCTTTCTGGCTCTTAAGGATTTGAGCCGGCGTGGAGCCCGCATTGGCGCATTCCTCATAATACTTTTGAATTTCCTTCGCTTCTTCTTCTGACAACACCACCCGGGCCAGACACGGTTCATACACAATATGGACCGTAATGCCATCATCGGCGGATTCCTGCATGGTGTACTTATCAACCACGGGACCGAAAACTGCCGTACTTGTAGCGGTAGGCGTCCACGTGAATCCGCGGTAAATAGCATTCGGGAAACTATCACGAAGGTACTTCGCAAATCCATACCGCTTAGATATGCCTCCATCGGTTTTTAGAAACTTGGCTTCTATTCCCGTCTGTGTCCTATGCGCCTCATCCGAGATACATATTATGTTGCTGCGGTCAGACAGCAGCCACGTGCTTTCGCAGAATTTCTGTATTGTAGTAATGTAAACACCGCCGCTTTGTCTATTGCCGAGAGTATTTCTCAACTTTTTACGATCGTCAATACTGCGTACGTCAGCTTCCCCACCCCCCAGAAAACGCTTTGCCGTGACAAAAAGTTCGGAAGCCTGCGTGTCCAGGTCATTGCGATCGACAATCAAAACAACCGTCGGATTCTTAAACACAGTATTATCCCGTTGCCCAACCATACGGGCAAGAAACAGCATGACGTGAGTCTTACCGCATCCGGTGACACCCAAATAAGTACCTTCCTTGCCGTCCCCTTCAGGTTTCAAATGCAATTTTATATTTTCCAGCATCTTGTTTGCGGCAAAGAACTATGGATAGCGGCATACTATGGCTTCTTCCTTGCCACTGTCATCAGGATAAAAAATAAAGTCACGCAGTATCGCGATAATGCGTTCTTTCGCAAATGCGCCTTCCAGCATTGTAAACAGGGGGCCAATTCCCTTTACCGCTTTTTCCCCGTCGGCGTCAGCCTTATTCCAGGCATAATAGTACGTGTATGGCGTGAATATGCTACCTAACTTCGTGTTTGACCCATCGCTTATAACGGACAAGAAGCAGTACTTCATTAATTTAGGAATATCGCAGCAATAACATACCGTAATCTGCTACCAGACGTCATGGATGGTTATGTTTTCAGTGCTAATGGTTTTAAGTTAAAATATAGCCACGGGAATACCATTAATAAACACTAACAGATCCGGGCGGAGTTTATAGCTTCCTTGAACCGTGTATTGACTTACAATTTTAAAAACGTTTTTCTTTGGCTCGTCAAAATTTATGTACTCGATATGCAGAGTATCCAGGTTTGTATCTTCCCTTACAAGGTTAAAACCCTCGTTAATAAGCTAAACCGCATTTTTGTTTCCGGCATACAGAGGTATTTCAGAAATACTATCCAGATCATTAATTATTTCCTGAATTTCAACTTCGCTAAGGTTAGCTGCATTATATCGAGCGTTAATATACTCTCTTAAATCATCGACGAGAAGAATGTCCTCGTATCGTCGATTTATGTTTTCACCCAGAACATAGGTGTAGCATTGTTTCTGAAATATGGAAATAATGGCTTGTTCTAAGTTTTCCTCTACAAAATTGCCATTAATCACACTATAATCCACGCCTAACTCTCCCTTCAGCATGATTCTTCCAAAGAGCCTTTTATTAATATCGGGCAAATATTCTTAATTTACTTCTCCAGCTATTCATTAATATTATTCCTCATAATATAGGTATTGTATAAATTAGAAACTATGCTTCGTTCATTTTTTGTTATTTTAGGGATTTTCAATTGACAAAATTCTTCCCAAGTGAGGTTTCTTCTTGTGGTTGTATCACAAGAAAACCACGCTCTACGCTCAAACTCTTTACGGCTAACATATTCCATAAAATAACTTGCATCTATTTTTTCAAGTTTAAATGGATAATATGCCGGTGAAATCAAATACGTTTCAGCCGAAGTATTATGTACAACAGTAGATCTGCAATCTCTACCAATTTTAGTTAATGAACATGCAAATTCTCCTGGAAATACCGATTTATAGCTAGAAAAATCTAATCCTGTTTCATTTACAATAGGGTCAATAAAATAGTTTTCCATGCTCAGCCCTTTAAAAGGGAGTGATTTATTGTACCTATTTCTCATATCTGTTTTAATAATATATCCACCGATATTAATATTTTCTTTAGTGCTATTCTTTAACACATCTAAATACCCGTCAATAGTCAATTTCAAATCATCCAATCTCTGCTCATAGCCACGCTGGTTTTCAAGCATAGCATTATAAATATTTACATATTTCTGCTGAATGGAAAGTGGAGAGAGGTTGATCTCTACATCACACATATCATCCCATGTAAAAAACTCACTGGCACTCCCTCAAGAATGAAATCTTGCGTAACGGTCAAATTCTTTACGATTAAAAACCATCGCCAGATATTCTGGAATCAACTCATCCTCATCAGTGTAAAATACTTCGTACGCAGGCGAAACCACGATTTCATTTTCAGTGTCGTTAAGGGCGTAAGCAAATGCTGCTTCACGTGCATAGCGTACAAAGGCTATCTGCCGCGGTTTAACTACTTTATAACTTGATAGTTTATTACGATTTACTGTAGATGCAGGAATTCGAAATTCTTTTGACACACTAATACCCATCACGTTTTTAATTTTATTGTTTTTATTACGTATATTTGCACGAATAATATATTTCTACAACTTAGTTAATGCCATAACCGATACCCTTAAACGCTTTCCCCAACATCGCTTGAGACTGTTTTTCAGTTGCTAAAATATTACGCATTTCACTCTGAATTCTCTTCATTTCAGTTTCATAGTCAATATCCAAATCCTTATCGATAAATTCTATATATTTACTTGGCGTAAGAGAATAATTTTTACCGCGAATTTCATCAAGTGTTGCAGACTTGCAGAATTCCGGCTTATCTGAATAAAGCTTGGTATCCGCGCTCTGCCAATTATTATAAACTTCTTTTACGTCCGCAATCCGCTTATCAGTCAGAACGGTTTTCTTTTTCTTCTTGCATTTATCAATCATGATTTCGTCTATATCGTCATCCCAGCGGCGTAAATCCATGAAGAGAACTTCTTTTCTTCGGTTGCGAAGATCCCTTCCGTTAAATTTACCTGCCTTTTTATTCATGTTTATAATCCAGAGCGTAACTGAAATGTCCGTAGTGTAAAACATATCCCTAGGTAAGACAATGATAGCTTCCACATAATCTTTTTACAAGATTTCCTTTCGAAGAACCCCTTCATTCCCAACGGCGTTTAACGCACCGTTGGCCGATAGAAACCCGACAATACCCTTGGAAGCATCCAGTTTGGAAATCATGTGGAGAATCCAGGCGTAGTTTGCGTTGGATACCGGCGGCATAACGGTATATCCCGCCCCAGTAAACCTTAAATCATCCGTAAGCTCGGCTTCCGTACGCCAATTTTTAAATTAAACGGAGGATTCGCCATTATATAATTCGCTTTTTCCCTTTGTGCAGATCCTCGGTAAAAGTTGACGCATTTTTTGTCTCCAAGTCATGGAAAATGCCGCAGATTGCCAGATTCATCTTGCAAAGACGCCACGTTTCGGGCACGCTCTTCTATTCGATTATAGAAACGTTCTGTCTGTTACCGTGATGACTATCAACGAATTTTAACGATTGGACAAACATACTGCCAGAGCCGCAACAGGGGTTATATACCGTGCCGTTATAAGGTTCTATAATTTCCGCTACAAGTTTTACCACGCTTGCGGGAGTGTAAAATTCCCCTTCTTCCTCCGTTCCGGACGCTGCGTAAAGCTGCAGGAAATATTCATATACACGTCCGATTAAATCTTCTTCCTTGAACAGTTTTTTACTAATCTTATTCACGTTGTCAATTAAATTTTTCATTTTCGATTTATCGGCACCCAGCGTGGAAAATAAATTATGTGCCATGGCGCCTTTTAATACTGGATTACCGTCTTCAATATCCGACATGGCTTTGTCAATAATAATTGCAATGTCATTTGCCGACGCATTCTCCACAATATACTCCCAACGGGCCATGTCATTCAAGTAAAATACGTTGACGGCGTTATAAAATGCCACGTTGTTAAGGAAAGCTGGTTTATTCCCGTATTGGTCCAACAGTTCTTTATGGCGGGTAGCAAATCTATCGCTAGCGAACTTTAAAAAAAGGAGGCTTATGACGGCATTCCGATTATTTTCGATAGTCCCCACGCCACGTAAAGCCACGCGGCAGCTCCATAAAACCGTTTCCAAACTCGCCTAGTCATTTTTCTTTTTAGTTACCATAAACCATATCCTACTGTTTTACGGTGAAATCGGCATAATACCTCTTAAAAATATTCATGGACAATTAGCCTCTATGTTATCCCAACCCATTCTTAAAAACCTTTCCGCATGTACGGAAATACCCCTGGATTGGGTTTTTACTCCCCTATGCGGGGGGGGGGGGGTTGTTCAGCTTTTCCAAAACCCCGCTTAAAATGCGAATACGCGCGTGAGATTTTATTTACCATCTCGTGTCATGGTCGTTATACCTGTGCCCGCACTTGCAGTATTCGTCATAGTTATAACGAACGGATGTGGACCCGTGCCTATAGGATTCGGGAACCCGTGCCCTGCAGCTGCAATAACTATTCCTGCGCCGGCAAAGGCCCTGCGTCCCATGGCCCCCGAAAGGAACAGTCAGAGAGCCAATCCCGTCAGGAAAATAACTAGATAAGTGCGTTTTTTCTTCTTTATCATTTGAATTCCTCCTTTTCCTTTCTACGATAGCCTCTTTAACAAGTCCGCTCCCCATTCTATTTGCGCCTCATGCTGCGCCAATACTTCGCGCTTATGATCCTGCCTTTGTTTAAGGATTTTCAGCTCAGCGCAACACCGTTCCACTGTTTTCTTCACTTCGTTTAATTTCAGATTTGTTTTTGTTGGCTGAAACAAGATAAAAAAGACGCACTGGAGTGCCAGCACCCTCAACGGCAACATACTAAGTATGGAATCCATTTATATCTCACCCCCCCCTCCTTTTTTTATCTTTCTCTGCGTGGCCTGCGTGCGAACAGACCTTCAAGGCTAAGCTCCATTCCATTAAACAGGATATCGTAAGCGTTAAAGAAAAATTTGTTTATTTGAGACGGGATGCCAAGAACCAGCCCCAGTGTGTTTGCGGCGGGTTCCACGAGTTCTTCTGCGTCCACTTCGCCACTTACGTACCGTCTCGCTTTGCCCGATAGCTTTTACACAAGTTCAATCGGCCTGGTCGCCGGCAGCTTATACACAAAGTGGTCCCTCATCCACAGCCCGCAGGCAATGATGTCTGACGCAATGCGCCCAACGGGGCCGCCAAGACTGAAAGCGTAGTCAAACATCTCCTTTTCCAGTTCCGTATACTCCTGTTCATCCTCCTTAAACGGACCACGCCCCGTGAAAAGTAAGTTGATCCCCGCGAACGCAAGGAACTTTCCGAAAACGAAGCTTGTTAACCCCAATATATCCCTGTCCCTGAGAAATATATTGTATTCTCTTGCCCACTGGTTATACTTGGTGTTAAAAAACCATGGAACATGGTGAACATCCTGTATACGGGTCTGGTGTTGCGAATAAATGGCGCAACATCCTCGGGTCTTGACGAACCGAGCGTGCGCCTTATTATCGTGTCCGCAAAGGATACCGCTTCAGTTTCCGCGCTTCCGTTTCTTATTGCCTTTATGTATGCCTGAAGCCACACGGGGATGGCGGAGAAATTATCCGTGGCCACTAAGGCCCGTGTTCCACACTCAATTATAACCTGTTCCATGGCGCTCATTGCGGAAGTGTCAAGGTTCCTTAATGAAATATCGGAAATCTCCATACGTTCCGCCATCCATGAGGATTTAGAGTGGACAAGCTCGCAGGCGGAATTATATTTTCCCGCCGTCTGCAGGTTCGACTGGAAGTTAGTGGCTGCCGCCAGAGTGTCACTCCATGTGAACCCGTCAACGGAATTAGCATAGAGTGCCCAGTTTGCGAAATTCTGCGTGCGAGTGCGGAAATTCATCATTATCATTGCGGACGTCGTTTTTTGCCTGAGCCAGTTCGCGCAGCTATCTGCGAATGTTTCGCCAAGTTCCGCGCCCATTGACTGGTAAGGATTGACGGCGGTTTCAATATATTGTTTGAATGCACGATATCTTGCGAGCCAAAGTTTCCGCTTGAATACCTCAACCAAGCTCTTATCGTTAAATATTTTCCGCATGTCAGCGGCTATTTCCCTATAACATAGGTCGTGAATTAAATCCTGCATCGCCCTCGTTTCCGCGTCAGGGGGAAGGTCTACGTGGTATTTTGCGCACGTGCGCTTTTTCATGTGTCCCATATCGGTTTTCAGCGTACGGATATTCGCGCCCTCGTGTTCCCCTATGGCTTCCTGTGAAGCGGGCCTGCTGCCAAGACTGCTGTCCCGTACAAGCGGGAAATAACCACTTACTGAAACCGTTTCACCTGAGGGCAATTCAAAAACAGCGGGAAGGGGTCCACGGATACAAGCGAAAAACCGTAGTACCGTTTTTCAAGTGCCACCATCTCATCCCAGAACATGCCTGCGGCAGCTACCCATTCCTGCGCATATGCCAAATCTCTTGCCGTGAGATTCCTTGAAAGGAATCCAATAAGTTCCCTTCTCGTGTCCCGCCACGATTCATGCCGCCACAAAGGCGCGTTTTCCAACCCTATGGGTGCCGTGGCGCAGAGACGCTCCGAGCTGCTCGCGTTTACGAGGTTCATGGCCATGCGGATTAGCGTTAACTTATCCACGCTTGCGCCAAGTCCTTCGTAATACGTCTTTTTTAGAGCGTCCACCTTTGACTTTCTATAAGGGAGCCATGCGTCCTCCGCTTTCCGCGCCCTTTCTCTATACGGCGACCAGTACCTGTAATAATCGTCCGCAGCTTGTTTTAGGGGTTCCATGAAAACCCGGTCAAAGAACACCCACCCCCGCTTTTCCATGAATCCAGTCATTCTGTCAAAATGTCAATGCTTTCCATTGCCGCAAGAAAGCTTTCGGCGAGAGAGACGATTTCTTGTCCGCCAGCTTCGGGAGGGTAAACATTCTTAAGACGGTCGAAGGCTTCAGGTGCGTCGTTTTTTAGTACGTGAAAATCTTCCGTTCCCGCTATTTTATGAATCCTCGTTTCTTCCCGCGCCGCATGCCTGATATTTCTTCCCGCGTCGCATACATCTTGAAGTTCACCCAGGGTCATGTTCCTAACGTTGACGGGATCCAGCCCCCCCCCAATAATCCAATCGGCGATTTCAACGTTGTTAGCGATTTCAAGGGCGTTCATGCGAGACACACATGCGCCGAGAGATTCGGTTACTTCAAAGTCACCACTTGGCCTCATGCCCGCGAGGGAAAGGACTGATGCGAACTGCGCGTAGTTTCCCTCATTTCCCAAAAGTTCCCTCTTGGTTTTTTCTGCCTGGTTAAGAATCCTTCAGGCTCGTTAACAAGCCTGGAAAGTCTCAGGCTTTCGGTTACAAGCGCATGGTTTAGGAGCTGCGCATCTTTATACTTCACTGTCCTTTGCGTGTCTCCCCGGCGTAATGCACAGTCTGTCTTTGCGAATGCGTTCCGTTCCGCCGTAATGAATCTTCGAACCCTAACCCCTCCGCGGATGGAAACGTCGCATATCCACTCCTTTGCCTCGGCGGTTACCGCCGCCCTTTTCGCCGCCGCCCTGCCTGGAAAGGCTGTCCACGTCTTTCAAAAGAACGGATTCCATTGCGACGAAATCAGCGGATTCATTAGTGTAAAACCATGCGGTGTATGACGGGATGGCGGAGTAGGGGTCGATAGTCAGCATGTGCGCCGCCTTTTCCGCTTCTATGCGCGCCGCCGTGTCCAAATCAGGGGCTTCGGCTATACGAATAGCCATTTCCGAAGCGGATCCAAATTCTTCTTCTTCTGCAACGATCTCCACTATCTGCGCCTCTTCTTCCGTCAGCGCATTGTTTAGAAGGTCCCGGAGACCGATCTCGTTTTTGGAAAGCTTTTCGCTGGGGCGGTAGATGTCCATCCTGCCGATTCTTTCCCTTGCTTCGCCCAGCGCCTTTTTATAGGACTCGCTTTCTCGCGCGGCTTCACCGACGGCTGCCGCCGCTTTTTCATAGGCATTGTCCGCAAGCTGCATAAGGACTTTTTTTCATCGGATGGAAGCGATTCATAGAGGAGGCTTCCGTCTGTCCGGAAATATCCTTCATCCCATACAGTCCTCCTCAAATTCTTGTCTTCCGCGTACATCCTGTCAAACACGACCATTATTTCATCCGTCAATTCAATTCTGTCCGCTCGGCGGAAAGAATTGTATACTTCGACCATCCACCGTTTCAGTCGTCTGAAAACCCTGCGGAGTCCTTGAGTGGGGGCATTGCCTTCCCTAAAAATACTCTTCCGCCGCGCGAGCCAATTTTTCCGTAGAAGAGTTATGTTCCCGGGGTTGTTTCAACACGGCGGTCCAGTCCGTGTCTTCCGGCATGTCCAGAAACTCAAGGACGCTCGCCCAGTCTTTTTTCATCTGGTCCGATGCCAAGTCCTCCGCCCAGTCAAACATTAGGTTGTTCGTGAAATAATATCCCGCCACTTCGTGAATGAGGGTGTTTATGTCGCTCTTTTTTGAAAAAAGGGTTACCAGGGATTTCCCCGTCCTTTTATACCCTTCGAGATAACCTCTCATGCCTTTTTTCGCCTGTCCCTTTCTAAATTCCAGCGGGTGAAGTTCCAGATACATGGATTGGGTTTCAGTGTCAAAGGCATATGCTCTGGAAGTCACCAGTGCGATCACGTCTTGTATCTGTTCAGGAGTGATCGTGCGAAGGTCCAAGCCATGTAGCTACGTGGATATAGCGTCAATCTACTCGTTGAAAACGCGCGCACTTTCCCGGGACCGGTTGAATTCTTCCGTAAGGGCATCCCGTGTCCGTGCCCTTAGAATACTTTCTCCACCCCCGCTGAACGAAACCCCGTCTTACACGGCATCCATAAATCCCTGGTTTTCCGCGATAAAAGAAGTCAGCGTGCCCACGGGCACTTCTATTTCGGAAACGTTCCTGGCGGAATTTTCAACTGATCCCCTCGTCACGCCCAAACCCTCAATATCCATGTCTGGATTGTCCAGCATGTGTCTTAGTGCCAGTTCGACATCGATATACGCGGTTTCTTCTGACACATTATTAATCACTTCCGATGCGACGTCCCTCTGTTCGGGCGGCATCCGTTTCATTTCTGCGGCCGTGTTTTTCAGGTCGGCGATTCTCTCCGTCGTATAAGTTTTATCCATCCCATTAATGGCGGCATGGAGGATGCCTGAACCCACGCCTCAAAGAAAAGCGCCGATGGAGCCTGCGTAAAGGGCGTTTCCTGTCGTTTCGGGAAGATTTCCCAGGAAAGTCTTTGTCAGCTCATCCATGGATTTATTTTCCAATCCCTGGGCGAACGTGTTCGTAAGCGCTTCAGGGTACTCCTCTAGGAATTCCGTTAATCCCTACATGATTGCCGCGTTCACGATTTTTCGAACAGCCGGCGTGCCGGTTTTCAGGATTGTCCCGACGCCTATTCTTTCCAGCCAGCCCTGGACAAGTCCGCTGACAAGTGCCGCCACCGTGGCCGTCCGCTTGGCCACGCCCTCGCCAGTAAGTTCCAGGTACTGTCCGCCGCCTATCTGCGCGCTCATGAACAGAAGGCTGCCAGCTACCCCGGTAGCCGCGGTCACTCCTATCTGAGCCGCAAGCTGCGGCACGTTTTCAAGGGCGGTGAGAGCCCATTCGCCCACGGCCATTTCCGCTTTTACCTCTTCCAGGGCAAGTGCGTCTGAATTTGCCACGGCTCTCAGTGACACCGCCACGTCCCCGATATCCACCGCCAGGGGCGACGGAGGAGGCAGCCGGTCGCTTCCCACGCCTAAAGCGCCCAGCAGGGCACAGTTTGTTTCTTCCTGATCTCGTTCCCCGGTTGCGATGGTCTCAAGAAGGGCCGTTCCTGCCCCGAGTGAGCCCTAGATAATTCTTTTTCCGCCGTTTTTCAGGGTGCGGAATATTTTCTGCGAATTCTCCTGCCTTGAAAGCATTTCGGGAAGACTCACGCCATAAGGCGTGTACAGACTGCCGTTTTAAAGCGCCAGTGCGCTGGTTGGGTATGCGGCATCATATGCCTACCAGTCATAATCAAATATATACTCTTTTCTTGAATCATTAACTGTTAGCATGTTTCACCCCTCAGTCACGGATCGAGCACTCCGTTTCATTCTCCATTTTCTCCATTTCGGATGCGTACCGGTCGGAAATGATGCCACTTCCCTAGGAAGCGGCCCTATTCCACCAACTTTCCCCTTTTTGAGGGGAAGGAGGAATGACTTTTATTTGATTTTCGGCAACGTTGACACCATCACGGAGACATTCCTCGACAATCAGCCGATTCATGCTTTCATGGGATATATCCCCGCTTGACATTCTTAACGCTTCCCTGTGATACTTGTTGTTTAAATCGAACGGCGCGAGCGCGTCCCTTACGTCCGCGGGAGTTAGAGACGGGTTTGTCATCCTAATCCTGTCAATCACGGGAGAAACGTGGAGTGGATATTTCGCTTTAAGGGTCCCCAACTCGGCGTTCGCTACCCGTCCACGGTTCAGTTCCGCCCTGTCCAGTTTATCAATCCATGCCACGGCCAGTGTCCTACTCCGATCATGGCCAAGCTCGTTTCTGAATATCTGGTTGCACTGGTACTTAATTTCTATCCTGTCAAGCCTATCATGGAACTTGTTGTCAATATAGGCATCTATGTATTTATCCACTTCCTTTATTCTTGGATCCCTCCGCACGTAATGATCCATAAGATACGCGATATCGATTTGAGACAGGTCATTTATCTTCTCATTTATTGCCCTATTGATATCTTCTGGATCGTATCTGCCTTCATCGATCATCCTTTTTATTTTCAGAAACGCAGGTTTATCCGTGAACATGCCCGCCGCGCCGCTTCCTGCAGCAGCGTCAATCCCTGAAGAAAAAGAAGAAACAAGTGACATCATTCTAGCTTCCAGCCTGTTGTTGCCCGCCGTGCACCTTACGGCCTCGCATTCCGCCGCAGTGGCGTCAAACCGATTGTCCCTGTGTAAGGGGTAAAGATAATTGAAATGAAAATCCTCCAGCTGTCTTTTTTCCTCGGAGAGCAACCGTGCTTTGTCCCTCGCTTCCTTCTGGTTTGATTCATCGATCATGGCATCCACTTCCATTTCCGAAAACCTCCCTACTTCGGGGCTGCCAGTGTCCGCACCGCCGTCCGTCTCGCGCCCTGCTTGGTGTAATGTCGGAATGCTCTCGCATTTCGAAAGATTCGCGTGGATGTGACCAGCCGTGCTTTGCGCGGACGGGTTTCTGTATTCATTAAGGACTATAATCCCTGGGCAAGCCCGTTCCATTTTCGCCACAAAGGCATCCTGTTCCTCAGGTGTCATGTTTTCGAATGCGTCGCTGACAAAGTCTATCGCATACCCTGTGTAGTGGGAGCTTCCTTGAGCGTGCCCCGCAAAGTCGTTTTTAGTGCTTGTAACCGTGAAATCCAGATAATGGTCTTTAAACAGTGAAGCCATAGCCGCCATTCCCCTTGAAGCCTTTTCGGTTAGCCCTTCGCCCGTCACGCCTGATTTATATGTAATTGGAACCTCTTGAAGCCGGTAGCCGTTGTTCGACAAAAGAACTTCTCTCTTCTGATCTTCAGTCAGATTTTTTCCCGTAATGGATTCGATACGTGCCTGTCTCTGGATGTAGTGCGCATCTCTTGACGCAGGCGCGTTCAGTTGACTCCTTTTTTCCGGTGTCATATATTGTCCCCACTGAGCCATGACGGTAAGCGCGAACTTATAGTCATCGCGCCGAAGCATGTCGGACATGCTGGTCTCCACTATATAATCAGCCGCCCGGAAAAGCCTTATCTTTCTTTCCTCTTCCGGCAGATCATTAAACATGTCGTTAAAATTCCTCCAGGTTTCTTCCCATATCATTGCCGGGTCCGCGCCACCTATTATGTGCGAAGTCTGGTTTCGGGCGTAATTAGTAAACTCGTTGTTCCGTGACTCGTCGAATTCACTGGCCTGGAAAGCGCAAACACGGACGAGGGATTCCGTGTTTTTGGCGGCAAACTGTCTTCCTAACCGCCGCTTGCCGCGGTTTGTCAGCCTACTGCTATCCATAAGTTTTCGGTCGTTCTCGCCGATTTTTTTCGTTCAATTCATCTACCGCACCTTTCGCGTTGGTTCCCTGACGGTTTTTCTGGATATCGAGCCAAACCTGGTTATCATATATTGCTTTTTCGTTTAATATCCTCATGGATTCCCGCGCTTCGTGGCTTGACAGTTCATCATGGTAAATTCCAGCGGCCGTGCGGGTAAATTGCCACGCCTGATTTCAGAAATCCGCAGCGGCTCCATAGGCCGAATTTGCCAAGGCTCAGACTCCACACGTATCCGGGGCGCTTGCCCTGTTCCCGTAACTAGGCCCCACGACGGGATTATTCGATGTCAGTATTATTGTTGGCATTTTCCCACTCCCCTTTTTCTCCCGTGTTTTTCAGGGCTTTCTTTAGGTTCTATCTAAACCTGAAATATTTTTCCTGCAAAATTTCTTCCCAGGTTCCTACCAATCTTTGGTTTCCATTCCATGTTCTTTTCCAAAACTTCTCTTTCATAACAATCATACCCCTTTCCCAGCGCATGAAAGCCCTATCATGTTAGAGCCCACTTTTATATTATACCACAAACCTGTTTATATTGTTATGGCGTCACGTATATCCAGCATTCTTCCTCCCTATGCGTCCTTCACTGATTTCGAGTTTAGGTAGATAAAAGCACCGTCAAGAGGACGGCGGAAAAGCACCCGATCTGATGATCCCGGTATTCCGGCCTCACGTATTTTCACACACTCCTTGTATATAATGCTGGCCTGGCTATCGACATCTGGAACTCAAACGTAGTAAAGGGAAAGGATACATACCACCCACCATCCCTCTTGCGGTCATAATGAAAAGGTAGGAACATTATTACTGGAAGGCATTTCGAAGCGACGTTCCGGGCGTTCCGGTCCCAGCGGTCCAGTAGTTCCGCCATAGTTAGGCGGTGTGCCGGTTCCATTACCGAATAAATCTCATATCCTTAAAAATGATCAGGCCTGCCATTGCCGTCAAGTGACAGAATATGGAATAGATCCAAGAAGGGGGTTTTCGGTTGGACATGCTTCTCAAAGTCCGTGAGTTCCGGTTCCTGTACACGCCCAAAGTATGAATCGGATTTATCGTAGTATGGAACCTTAAATCCCCCTCCTGGTGTCGGGATTATTTCGATAAGGTGTTTATGGTTTGGATCCTTTCCCGGGTCATTGAGTTCATACCACCAGGTCACGTTGTTTTTGAGGTAATTATAACTATGATTACCGGCTGGGCACCATCTACCCCCGTATTCGTCCGTGCGGACGATCAGGTGCCATTTGGCCCAGCGTTCGTCCACGTTATTGTAATTATTGTAGCCCACTTTTTTTAGCCAGACTTCGCCGCAGGGCACAAGAGCTCTTTTTTCACGGCAGACATTTCCAGCACTGAATACGGCGCAAAGGACGACAAACGCGATGACGTCCGCTATCGTTCTTTTTTTGAATTCATGAATTCTCATCATGTCTCTCCCTCCCATCCTTTACTAAGTTATCCACTGTTTTGGCTCTTGTCTTCATATTTATCTTGCCTCCTTTGGGTATACTGAAAGTCAGCGAGTACCGCACCGCCTAGAGAGTACGTGAGCAGTCCCCATGACTTTTCTCACGAAGGCTTTCGTTTCGGGGTAGGGCGGAACCGCCTCATGCTGTCTGATATCGTCAAGCGGTTCCCACTCCACGGGGCGGCAATAGGCATATTCCTTATCATTTTTATATTCATATTCGCCCGTTATTTTACCTATGCCACAAACATTATTCCATTTCATGGCTACAACGTAGGCCCCGATAGGCGCCGTGTAAAATTTATTAATGGATGTATATGCGGCAGTTAGTCCCTTTTCACCATATTTCTCAGTCAGCTTGCCTTGAATTTTTCCCTTTGCCTCCGCATCGGAAGCCCTGTTTTGGCAAAAATCCTTTAAATCTCCTAGCTCCTTCCACCCTATCGCCACGTAATTTTCCCTTTCCCATTCATTAAAAATGACTTGCTCACCTCGCCCGTGCCAATGCGGTAAAAAACTTTCGGTTTACCGAATTCATTTTTGGCGATCTGCCCGAACACGGCACTCGAAATTCCGCATTTTTTGATGTATAAAGCAATCTGGGACATCTTAATAAGGTCATCCTCGTCCGGCAATATGCGCAAACTGCATAAAATACGATTTTTTCACTCCTCGCTGTAGTAAATTAGTAAGATATCGGGAAATGACATATAGTAGTACTTCAAAAACCATGATTTATGTATATACTTCGGAATGACGCTATCTAATTCCTTAAACATCTCGCAATAGCTTTCAACCGTATTGAGACTGCCCTGCCATTTTTGAATGGTTATAGCTCCCATAACCAGGGCATCCCTGATTTCCTTTCCGATTTCAATAGCTTTTTCCAGCGTGACCGGCTTCGGCTTTCCCTGCTCCTGCGTAGCCTTCCATTGTCCATCAACGCCGTAAAACAAACCATATTTGCTTACTGTGCCGCCGCCGATGCCACCAAACATATCGTAATCTCTGTTGTATTCCAATGCGTGGCAAAGGCTTTCGTTATCCTCGTTTTTATTGCCGAGCAGAAAAATGCTCGTCAATATATCTTCCTCAGAAAGCTCGCTCAGGGTCTTCCAGAAATAGATTCCCTCGTCTCGAAACTTTTGATAGAATTTTTCGGCGACGGCGTCGATGCCGTCATGCTCCTTGCCCATTGATCTGAAGAATTCGTAGGACAATAGTTCTTTTTCGATCCTTCGTCCACACGCAAGAATTTCTTGTACATATTCAATGCGGCACTAGCCGTACCTTCATAACATTTATTACCATAATTCCCGGGATTGTCGTTATAGTCGGCAAAACCAGAGTTATTCCCTATTTTAGCGTCAATCTCATCAAAATCCTCGACGCTAGTTATATTGAACAGGTTCCTGTATGGCGAAATTTCAGCTGTAAACCTCGTCGACATGTCATTCATTAACTTTGCGTAGGCTCTCCACGTGGTGTCGCCATAATT
>Ga0192243_10282_pt1 | contig 20067 bp, 21 predicted proteins | sample Koala_Koa27_K3_FD_131233 | JGI IMG/M metagenome (GOLD analysis project Ga0192243, IMG submission 131233) | Enriched cells from koala feces incubated with labeled cellulose particles, San Francisco Zoo, California, United States - Koala_Koa2-7_K3 ... | reverse complement strand
TGATGGGAGCGCGGGAAGAATTTGTCCGGGTGCCGTTTATCGCGGAGGCTTTTGTCATGGCGATCGCGGGGGTGGGAATCCCCTTGACCCTTCTGTTCGTCTGCTACCGGTGGGGAAGCAGCATGGTGTCGGCGGAGCTGTTACTCTCCGACGGAAGCCTGAACCTCCTCCCGGTCGAGACCGTATTTCCCAGGCTCATACGGGCCACATTGCTTCTGGGTATCGTGACTGGAGCCGTGGGAGCAGTGTCGGTGATGGGGAAGCTTAGGAGAAGATAGGTACGGCGGATGTTAAATTCAGCAAATGTGTGAAATTCGGCAGGGATTTTTGTGCATCATTGCACTTGATTCCTGCCGAATTTTTGCTGTCTGGCGAAATCCGCCCGGCCATTTTCCGTATTCAACCCGTTTGTTTTATGATATAATAAAAAGATCAGACCGGTGTTTACACGGGGGTACAACATGGAGAAAAAGAGACGGAGGCTGCGGATCGACGCCAACAGCATCAAGACGCGGCTGCTGATTGTTTTGGTGACCACCTGCATATTTCTGGTTCTTGTGGTTGCATTTATGGGGTTTAAGACGTTCGAGAGGACGCTGGTGTATGAGATCGGCAACAACCGTTCCGATGTTCTGAGCCAGGTGGGGGACCGGGTCAAGCAGGTGAAGAACAACACCTACATGATCTCCAACCTTTACTATTATGATACGACAACCCAGCGCTACATCAAGGAGCTGGCGATTCAGGACGATGAGAGAAAGCGGAATGAGCTGTGCAATCATTTAGACATTCTGACGGCCCAGTTCAAGAAATCCTTATATGAAGGGAACATGGATTACAATGTGATCCTCTGCCTGGAAAAGGGCGGCGGCTACAGCTCGGCCCCTGTGCCGGAGGGATACGATTACATGAGTCCCCAGAACAAGATCTGGTATAAGGATATGCTGTTCGCCAAGGGCGACATCATCGACGTGGCCAACTACCGGGATAAGAAAGAGAACCGGAGCTATTTCTGCGCCGCCAGAGCCATCTTTGACGACCAGGGGGAGACGGCGGCTTACTTGATGATCACCGTCAATGAGCGGCAGATCTACAACATGTACGAGCACATCATCCCCGGCGACGGGACGATTTATATCGTGGACCAGGAGGGGACGGTGATCTCCAGCAACAACGAAAAGCTCAACGGCTTTAACTTCTTCAACATGAAGAACTTAGACGGGCTGTTCGGCACGGAGGTCTATACGATCACCAGGATGAGAAACGTCAAAATTCTATTTACCAAATACTTTGAGGAATCCTCCGGCTTCACGGTTTTGGAGGAGATCAAGCTGGCTTCTCTGTTGGCGCCCATCAACCGGGTCCGTTTCCAGATTATCCTCATAGCCCTGGCAGCCGTAAGCGCGGCGATCGTCTGCGCCTGGAGGCTGGCCGACCACACCACGCGGCCCATATCCCGGCTGTGCGACTTTCTGCAGCAGGTGGACGAGGACAATTTGGAGAAGCAGTGTGAAGTGAATGGATATACGGAGATCAATATCCTGAGCCAGAAGCTGAATTTTATGCTGATGAAGATGAAGGGCCTTATGGAGGGCATCAAGCAGAAGGAGCAGCAGAAGCGGAAGATGGAGTTAAGCTTTCTGCAGGCCCAGATCAACCCTCATTTTATGTACAACACCCTGTTCTCCGTCAAATGTATGGTGGATATGAACCGGAACGAGGAAGCCTCCAACATGCTGGTATCCTTTATCCAGCTTTTGAGAAGCACTCTGTCCAACCCCGACGAGTTTGTGACGATCCGCCAGGAGTTTGCGGTGCTGAGGCAGTATGTGGAGATTCAGAAGTTCCGCTACGACAACGTCTTTGACGTGATCTTTGAGTGCGACGAGCGGGTGGAGGACAAAAGATCCCCAAGCTTCTGATTCAGCCCCTTTTGGAAAATGCCATCTTTCACGGCGTGGAGCTGAGAAAAGGCGACGGCCTGATCGTCATCACAGCCAGGGAAAAGGACGGGGATATCGAGGTGACCGTGGAGGACAATGGTGTCGGAATCTCCGCGGAGATGATCGATAAGATCAACCGTGGCGAGCGGACCGGGGGGAAGGCCCACGTGGGGATCTTAAATGTAAAAGAGCGGATTCAGCTGAACTTTGGGGCCAGCTATGGGATGAAGATAGAGAGTGCGCAGTGGGAGGGGACAAAGATGATCTTAACCTTCCCGGCGATTGACTAAAGACAGACAGGAGATGGGGTTATGCTGAAGGTTCTTGTGGTAGACGATGAGGTGCCGATCCGGCAATGGCTGGAGTTTTGCATCAACAAGATAGATGGTTTTGAGGCGGCGGGGCTGGCGGCTCACGGGGCTGAGGGGTATTCCATGTACCGGAAGACCATGCCGGATATCGTGATTACGGATATCCGCATGCCGGTGATGGACGGGCTGGAGATGATACGGATGATTCAGAATATCAATCCGTCGGTCTACACCATCGTGCTGACGAGCCACGAGGATTTCGGGTACGCCAGACAGGCCATCAGCCTGGGAGCCTCGGAATACATCTTAAAGACGGAGACCTCTGATGCCAGTCTAAAGGAGGTGCTGGAGAAAGCCGCCGCGGTGATTGGAGCGCCGACTCCAGGGACGGAGAAGGAGTTTGAGGATATCGCCAACCGCAACCATATCCTGCGCACGCTGGTGCTGAAAAACCAGCCGGCTCCCCTGGGGGAGGCCATGTTGAAGGAATATGGGATTCCCATCAAGAATCAGCCGTTTTATGCGATTGACGTGATGACCGATCTAAGCGTCCAGGAAAAGGTACATCGCCCGGATTCAGATTTCCTGCAAAATATCATGAAGTTTCCGCTGGACACCCATCACACGATGATCGTGGGCAATATAGATGGCAGCTTCGGTGCCAGTCAGAGCCGGCAGCAGCAGGCGTGCCGGGAGTATTGTCAGAAGATAGGGAGGGCCGTCCCCTGCAGGATCGGCGTCAGCGATCTGTGCGGCAGGAGGGATCAGCTTCTGGACGCCATGATCCAGGCTTACCGCAGAACCCAGGCCGGATTCTATCATCCCAGGGAGAGTATCTTCATGTATCAGGATGTGACGGCAGTCAGCTTAGCGGGCGGTGAAAAGTTTAAGATTCTGTTCAGCAAGGAGATGGTCAACCAGAATTTTGCGGGAGCCGTGCAGATTAAAAATCAGATGATGGAGGAGGTTCGCAGGGAGGAGCCGACGGACATCGGCTACGTGAAGGAGCTTTACGGCTTTTTCGTCACGTCCCTTCTCCACATCACCAAGGACGACGTGGAGCGGGTTGAACAGGAGCTGAAGCTGATGACGGAGCGGATGGATTCCTGTGTCACACTGGATCAGCTGGACGAGGTGATCAACGGAATCTTCGAGGAACACGGCTACCATGAGAGCCGGGGCAGTGAGTATTCTCACGCGGTCCGGGGAGCCATCGGCTACATGGAGGAGCACTATGCCGGACCAATCACTCTGACGGAGATTGCAGGCCACGTGGGGCTGGGTTCGGAGTATCTAAGCCGGATCTTTAAGGAGGAAACCGGGGTGAAATTTGTGGTATACTTAAATAACCTGCGGCTAAAGCACGCGCTGCGCCTGCTGGAGAGCACCAATTTAAAGGTCTACGAGGTGGCGGAGCAGGTGGGATATTCCAATCTGAGCTATTTTTCCACGGTGTTTAAGAAGAATTTCGGACAGAACCCATTTGACTACAAAAACAACTACACAAACAATGGATAAGGAGACGCTATGCCTGATTTACAATTACTGATCAAACCATCCTCAGGGATGTGCAATTTAAGATGCCGTTACTGCTTTTACTACGATGTGACTCAGAACCGGGAGCAGAAGAGCTATGGATTTATGACCCTGGACACGCTGGAGGAGATTGTGAAAAAATCTCTGGAGTATGCGGACCGCAACTGCGGGTTTGCGTTCCAGGGAGGGGAGCCGACGCTGATCGGGCTGGATTTTTACAAGGAGCTGATCCGCTTACAGAAGAAATATAACACGAAGGGCGTTCACATCGACAATTCCATTCAGACCAACGCCTATCATCTGGGGGAGGACTGGGCGGAGTTTCTGGCGGAGAACCATTTCCTGGTGGGGGTGTCGTTGGACGGCGTGAAGCTGACCCATGACGCCTACCGGATCAACGCGGAGGAGAAGGAGACCTTTGCAGATATCATGGCCACGGTGGAGCTGTTTAACCGGTATCATGTGGAGTACAATATCCTGACGGTGGTAAACCGGAGGACTGCGGAGAAGATACGGAGAATCTACGCATTTTACCAGAAGAATCACTTTCATTATCTCCAGTTTATCGCCTGTCTGGACCCCTTGGGGGGAGGAGCCGGGAAAGCGGGAATACTCCCTGACGCCGGAGCTTTACGGGCAGTTTCTCATCGATCTGTTTGATCTGCGGTATCTGGATCTGCAGCAGGGGAAGCAGCCCTATATCCGCCAGTTTGAGAACTATGTTTCCATTCTCATGGGATATGAGCCGGAGTCCTGCGAGCAGAGGGGCGTCTGCAGCATCCAGCATGTGATCGAGGCGGACGGCTCGGTCTACCCCTGCGACTTTTTCGTCATGGACGAGTACCGGATCGGCAATTTAAACGAGGATGACTACGAGACCATTGACAAAAACGGTATGGATAATGGTTTCCTCCAGGAATCCTTAGACATCCCCGACCAATGCCGTCAATGCCAGTATTACCCCATATGCCGCGGCGGCTGCCGCAGAAACCGGATGGGGCAGCCGGATCATTTAAACTATTTCTGTAAATCCTACAAGATGTTTTTTGGAGCCGCCCTGCCGAGGCTGCAGGAGATCGCGGCTAGAATCAGCGCCATGCAGCGCAGATAGGAAAGGAGCCGAGCCGTATGATGGAGCAGATGTCGTTGTTTGATGACAGGAATGCGGATATGAACAATCCTTTAGCCAGCAGGCTGAGGCCGCAGAAGCTGGATGAGTTTGTGGGCCAGAAGCACCTGCTGGGGGAGGGGAAGATCCTGCGGCGTCTGATCGACGAGGACCGTGTATCCTCCATGATTTTCTGGGGACCTCCTGGAGTGGGGAAGACCACGCTGGCCAGCATTATCGCAGGGCGGACGAGAGCCAGCTTTATCAATTTCAGTGCGGTGACCAGCGGAATCAAGGAGATTAAAAACGTCATGGCCCAGGCGGAGCGGGACCGGATGATGGGGGAAAAGACCCTGCTGTTTGTGGACGAGATCCATCGGTTTAACAAGGCCCAGCAGGATGCGTTTCTGCCCTATGTGGAGAAGGGGAGCATCATTCTCATCGGAGCCACCACGGAGAACCCGTCCTTCGAGGTCAACGCGGCTCTGCTTTCCCGCTGCAAGGTGTTTGTGCTCCAGGCGCTGACGGTGGATGATTTGACGGAGCTTTTACAAAATGCGCTGAAGAATCCTCAGGGCTTCGGCATGCAGCACGTGGATATCTCCGACGACATGCTCTACATGATCGCCCAGTTTGCCAACGGGGACGCCAGAACCGCGCTGAACACGCTGGAGATGGCGGTGTTAAACGGGGAGATCAGCGCGGAGAAGATCACGGTGACCAAGGCGGTTTTGGAGCAGTGCATCAGCCAGAAATCACTGCTCTATGATAAGAAGGGGGAGGAGCATTATAATCTGATCTCAGCCCTCCACAAGTCCATGAGAAACAGCGACCCGGATGCGGCCGTCTACTGGCTGGCCCGTATGCTGGAGGCGGGGGAGGACCCGCTCTACGTGGCCAGAAGACTGATCCGTTTTGCCAGCGAGGATGTGGGAATCGCGGACAGCCACGCCCTCTTGGTGGCCGTGGCCGCCTATCAGGCCAGCCATTTTAACGGCATGCCGGAGTGTTGCTTAAACCTGGCTCAGGCGGTGGTGTACCTATCCATGGCGCCTAAGTCCAATTCCATCTATATGGCCTATGAAGCCTGCAAGGCCGATGCACTGACCATGCTGTCCGAGCCTGTCCCGCTTCAGATCAGGAACGCGCCTACGACGCTGATGAAGGATCTAAACTACGGCGAAGGATACCAGTACGCCCACGATCTAAAAGAACGGATCGCCAGAATGCAGTGCTTGCCGGATTCACTTGTAGGGAAAAAGTATTATCGGCCTACGGATGAGGGGGATGAGGCGAAGGTGAGGGAGAAGCTGGAGCGGATTGAGAAGTGGAAGAGAGAAGAGTGAGTTTTGGGCTGCGGTGGGATGACTCCACCGCAGCCCTTTTATTCTTCTGTAAGAGAAATCCTGTCGGAAGTCCAGGTGATCCGGGCCAGCTTGTCGCCGGGGATCATGTTGATATCAACAAAGGATTCGTAATCGCAGTCTGCCTGATAGAGACACAGAGTCTGATTCTCATCCAGCTTTAAGACAGAATCATTCCCCCCAGTTGATAAAGTCAAAGATGACCACGTCCTTTTTGGCGCTGTCAAAATATCCCGCCTGGGAGCGGTGCATACCGGAGCCCCAGGAGAAGGTGAAAAACAGTTCGGCGTTCCCGTCCTCATTCATATCCGCAACCGCAAAGGACGTCACGCCGCTGCCTCCGAACCACACGCCGAGGGGATAGATCCCGTCCTCATACCCCAGAAAGCTTCCGCAGGACGTATCAAACTTAAAGATCTGAAACCCATAGCGCTCCGTAATATCTTGAGGCGTCACGTTGTAACAGCTCCCTGAATCATATTCCAACTGATCCTCCCCCAACAGCTCCATAAATTCCCCGACCCCATCCGAGGACGGACTCAACTGAAAAGTCACGATATCCTTCCCTCCGCCCGGATCATTCCCTGTCTGGCAGCCGGACGTGGCTAAAATCAACATGACAGCCGCTGATGAAAGAAGCAGCGGCAGAGCGCTTCTGAGTGTATGTTTCATTTTCTCCTCCTGACCTTACCGCTTCAGAACAATCATTTTTTCTTTTTCCTTGAAATGACTGCCAAAATATGATATAGTAAAAAAGATTTCTGCGGATACTCTTTCCGCGATTTCACGGCGAGTTCGCCAATTATTCCATTGTTTATGTTGTGATACGGAAAACGGGAAGTGCTGATGATTTACACAAAAAAAGTCCCTATTCTGTACTACACCGCAGAATAGGGACGATCACAAAAACGTTTCTCCACTTGATATGTTTAATATACCATATCATTGGGAATGAGTCAATCACTATTTTTTACTATTTTCAATTCTATTTTTTCACATGTCGGGAGGTACTTATGCTTATTGAACAATATTCAGAAATCAGAGAATTTGCTTTTCTGCCAATGCGTGCGCTTGACTCGTACCGGGCGGTAAGCGGGGATAAAGGATCAACACAGTATGAACTGCGCCAAATGATCAATCGGGAATACCAGAAAGCGGCTTCTGAGGAAGGCGGAGCACGCGTGATTTATAAAAAGGGAAATATGGTGGTAGAGGATCTGTCACTGGCTGACCGTGTCTGCATCATAACCGGAATTCCGTCTGCAAAAGATAAAAGTTCTGTTGTGCTGTTGTTTGTGCCAAACAGAAACCAGAATCAACAGCCATGGGAAATGACAGGGGCTGTCTCTGAGGATGAGTTTAACAGCGATATTTATGTGGATATTGGCAATAAACCTAAGGAGCTTCTTTTAAACTATGCTCATTGGACCAATTACTTAAATGATCTGAAGGTGTTGAAAAATCAATTGGCGCTACATGAAAACTGGTCATTTAAGGAGGCGCCGGATGATGATGATTTTCCGATCCTTAAAATTATATTAATTATACATTCGCCAAAGCCTGGCAGGACAAGCGTGTTATGTTGAGTATTGCCGAAGCCTGTTCGTTATTTTACGAATATTTCTGATATCAGCTACATGATCTCCGATGACAAGACTCCAGATGAACAATTACCCGAACTCCATCCGGACCATTATTTTATAGATCATCCGGAACGGCTTCCTCATTATTTTCTGCTGGACGGCTGCAGAAAAAACAGTACAATTGTGGAGATGCTGAATTGGGATATCAGTGCGTATAACGAATATCAGAGGATGGATTACTGGAAGACAATCGGCAATGAAATCGCGCAGGATTCAGATGTATATGAGGATCTGGAATCGTCTTTTCGCAATGCGGTGAGAAAAGCGGTTATGCGTGTGAGCTGGAATTACAGAACCGCAGTTCCCGTATACTTTCCGTCCTACAATAAGATGTCGATTTTATTACCCCTCTCATTCAGTGCTAAGTCTGAGGCGGAGATTGCTCTGGTCGTAGAATATAATAACATCTCTCAGAAGTATACGGCGCCCACGATCCTGACACTTCCGGTTGCATATTGCAACGCCCGCTTAGTCTGCAAGCCGGAAAGTGACTGGCTGAATCAGCGTGTATTTGAACCGGTCACGAATGGAGAGTATGATATCAATGGAAATCTGCCAGTATTTTGATTTTCCATCAAGAGTCTTGACACCAAAGCGAGCGTGTGTTATGCTCATTTCAGATTAAAAAAGAAAGGTTGCGTGTGTTTGTTAATTGCATCTTTAGTCGTACTTAGATAACAATTTAAGTATTTGAGCAGGAACGCGTAAAAAAGCATAGTGGTATGCTTTTATTTGTGATACCTGTTTACGACCATAAAGATGTAGAGCACACGTTATATCTGTATAGGTGTCTGTTTATGCCTGTAGGACTATAGCTTTATGGTCGTGCAGGCTTTTTTGTTGATTTTAACAGGAGCCCGATTGGGGCGGACAGATAGGAGAACAGATATGAATCATACATTTCAAACATTAGAATTTGATAAAATCAGAGAATTATTGATAGAAAATGCCCATACGGAGCAGGCCAGGATCAGGCTTGGCAGGCTGGAGCCGTACTTGTCGGAGGATGAGTTGAGGCACAGTATGAAGGAGACCACCGAGGCCAGGAGGATTCTGGATTATATGGGGACGCCGCCGTTGTCCGGGATGGAGGATATGGATAAGATACTGATCACGGCGGGGCAGGGCGGCTGCCTGACGCCGGAGCAGCTGGAGTACACCGGCATCAGCCTGACCGCGGTCAGAAGGCTGAAGGACTTTTTGTGCCGCTGCAAGTCGCTGGAGACTGGGCTGGCTTTTTATGAGGCCGACTTAGATGGACTGGAGGACTTGCAGGAGGAGATCAGAACGAAGATCCGGGGAGGGCGGGTGGATGATTACGCCAGCAAACTCTTGAAGGATTTGAGACAGGAGATCGAACAGACGGAGGCGAAGATAAAGGCCAGGGCGGAGAGCATGCTGAAAAATCAGAAGGAGTGCTTCTCGGATTCCTTCGTCACCATGCGCAGCGGCCATGTGTGCCTGCCTGTGAAAAAGGATTATAAATTCAGGATCAGCGGCAGCGTGATCGACAAATCCTCCACCGGCCAGACGCTTTTTATCGAGCCGACGGCAGTGGGACAGATGAGTGCGGAGCTGACGAATCTTAAGCTGGACGAGGAGAACGAGGAGAGAAGAATTCTCTACACACTGTCCGATATGGTATCGGAGCAGGAGGAGATCTTCCGCAGAAATATCCGGGTGATGGAGAAGCTGGACTACATGTTTGCCAAGGGCAAGCTGAGCTACGACATGAAAGCCGTGGAACCGGAGATCAACACGGGACGGCGGATCAGGATTGCCAACGGCCGCCATCCATTTCTCAACCCCGAGACCTGCGTGCCCTTAAACTTTACCATAGGCGGTGAGATCAGAGGCGTGATTATCACCGGCCCCAACACAGGGGGAAAGACGGTTTCCATTAAGACGGTCGGACTGCTCAGTCTGATGGCTCAGAGCGGACTGCACGTGCCATGTGAGAGCGGAAGCTTTGCGATGAACAATCAGGTTCTCTGCGACATCGGGGACGGGCAGAATATCACGGAAAATCTGTCCACATTTTCCGCCCATATCACCAATGTGCTGTCGATCCTGAAAAAGGCGTCCCGTGACAGTCTGGTGATCTTAGATGAGCTGGGATCGGGCACGGACCCGGCGGAGGGCATGGGAATCGCGGTTGCGATTCTGGAGGAGCTGCGAAAGCGGGAATGCCTGTTCCTGGCCACCACCCATTATCCCGAGGTGAAGACCTACGCGGAGAAGACGGAGGGAATCATCAACGCCAGGATGGCCTTTGACCGGGAATCCTTAAGTCCTCTCTACCACCTGGAGGTGGGAGAAGGCGGGGAGAGCTGCGCACTCTACATCGCAAAGCGCCTGGGTATGCCAAAGGATATGCTGCTGACCGCAGGCAAAGCCGCCTACGGGACGGAGACGGTCGATCTTCCATGGGGAGACTGCGAGGAGACGATCCGCAGAGAATCCTCGCCCAAGGTCACAAAGCACAAGGAGATCAGGTCAAATACGGAGATTCTGGAGCGTTACCAGATCGGCGACTGCGTCATGGTGTACCCGGAACAGAAGCTGGGAATCGTGTGCCGGAAGGTCAATGAGCAGGGGAAGCTCCAGGTCCAGATGAAGACACAGAAGGTATGGCTGAGCCATAAACGGGTGAAGCTGCATGTGAAGGCAAAGGAGCTCTACCCGGAGGACTATGATTTTTCCATCGTTTTTGACTCGGTGGAGACCAGAAAGGCAAGACACCAGATGGGGAGAAAATACAGACCGGATCTGGAGATCGCTGTGGAAGAAGACAGGGATTAACCTTTGGATTTGCAGCACTGCCTGCACAAATCCTTCTGGACTGTAAATAAAAAATGTCCGTGTGTAATGCGGCCGTTTCTGGTATAATGATATCAGGTGTCAGAAGATTGTTTCTAATTTTGAGAGGGGAGATCATAAAATGACATTAAAACCATTGCCGGTAGGTGTGGATGATTATAAGGATTTGATAACAAATAACTATTACTACGTGGATAAAACGTTATTTATAAAAGATTTACTGGATTTGCGGGGAAAGGTGAATTTGTTTACGCGGCCCCGCAGATTTGGAAAGACACTCGGCATCAGCATGGTACGGTATTTTTTTGAAAATACCGGCAACGCAGATAGCAATGCAGAGTCCCGGGCTCTTTTTGCAGGAATGAAAATTATGGGGCAGGGGGAGCGCTATACCCAGGAAATGAGCCAGTATCCAGTTATAAGCCTGTCTTTAAAATCTTCAAAACAACCCGACTGGGAACTGGCGTATGGGTGTCTGATTGAGGAGATCAGCCGGGAGTATTTAAGACACAGTTATATCTTTGATTCATTGAAGACGCAGGAGCAGCGGCGCCGATATGACGATATCATGAATCAGCGCGGCGGCCGGAGGGATTATATTACATCCGTGCGTTTTCTCGCGGACTGTTTGTATCAATACTGGAACCATAAGGTGATTATACTGATTGATGAGTATGATGTACCTCTAGAAAATTCTTATTTTGCTGGTTTTTATAAAGAGATGATAGATTTTATCCGTTCCATATTTGAGTCTGCCCTTAAAACAAACCCCAGCCTGGAATTTGCGGTTATTACCGGGTGCCTGCGGATTACGAAGGAATCCATCTTTACTGGGCTGAATAACCTGGAAATGATTTCAATTTTAAATCGATCCTACGGTGAATACTTTGGATTTCTTCAGACTGAAATTGATGAGATGCTCTGCTATTATGGATTGGAAGGACAGAGGAAACTGATTAAGGAATGGTATAATGGATATCTGTTTGGGAATTCTCAGGTACATAACCCATGGAGTGTCATGAATTATGTCAAGGCGCTGACGGTGGCGCCTGATGAACTGCCAGCGCCGTATTGGGCCAACACCAGTTCAAACAGCATTATTAAAAGTCTGGTAGAGAAGGCCGATATATCCGTAAAGAATGAGTTGGAGGATTTGCTCGCAGGTGGAACGATAGAGAAACCGGTTCATGAGGATATCACATATGACAGTGTCTATGATTCAGAAGATAACCTGTGGAATTTTTTGTTTTTCACAGGTTATTTAAAGCAGATAACCCGCCGGATGGAGAATGTGACCCAATATATAACAATGATGATACCAAACCACGAAGTGGAGTATATCTATCGAAATACTATCACCTCATGGTTTCGTGAGGAAATTAAAGAAAGGGACCTGACCACCATGTATAAGGCCATGCAGGCCGGTGATGCAGCAGTGTTTCAACAGGAACTGTCGAAACTGCTTCTGCTGTGCATCAGCTATATGGATACGAAGGAAGCATTTTATCATGGCTTTTTAATAGGGGTTTTAGGGAATATGAGAGACTACCTGGTGAAATCTAACCGTGAGGGAGGAAACGGCCGTTCCGATATCGTGGTGAGGAGTTTGGATGTAAGCTGCCCGCCAATGGTGCTAGAGCTGAAGGTATCGGAAACACACAGAGGAATGGAAGAAGCCTGTGACAGGGCGTTGGCCCAGACTAGGGAAAAGGGGTATGATTCCTGGCTTCCGGAAGAAGGGTATACCGAAGTCTGGAATTACGGTATTTCCTTTTATCGGAAACAGTGCAGGATAAAAGCAGAACATAGGAACTTGTTATAAAGGGATTTGAGGCTGTCACACACATGATTATTAAATCACTTGTGCGACAGCTCCACCTGTTATCGTAACGTTTTATAAAGGTCCTTACGATTCCTGCTCTTTCTGTTTCCCCAATACATTCTTTTGATAAAAAGGAAGATAGATCTCCCGGTCTCTTGTGACGCAGCCGGTCTGACAATGGCCCTTTTGTATCAGATCATAGCAAAGATCACAGGTTAAACAGACCTTGTTTCGATCCATCGCTCCCTTTTCTAAGATATCCCTGGCAAAGTCAGGATACGCGAAGCCCTGTCTTCCGAAACCGGCGATATCAAACCACCCATCTTTTTTGCCGCCAGCGCCCACGTTGGCGCCGAACTGATCAAGCCAGGTTAAGCCCGTACACATGAAGATTCCTCCAGGTGTCGCTTCTTTGATCTCCTTTGTCGCTTTCAGCAGATCATACACGCCATGAAACGGCGTGATCTCTCCGTCGCCATGCTCCGCCATCAGTCCATTGCCATAGGGGCGGTATCTGGGCATCATCGTTGAAAGGTTAATTAAATCCACACCCTCCGCCACAAGCATGTTGCAAAGCTTCTTTGGTTCTGTTAAATCAGGGGCCATAACCCCTTCTTCCATCACCATGCCCCATCCGTAGGGGTAGGGAACACAGTCGTATGCATTCAGGCGTACGCAGATGTCTATGCTGTTTCCGAGCCGTTTCCTGATTCCGTGAATAATATCAAACAGGGCGCGGGTTCTGTTTTCGAAGCTTCCGCCATACTTTCCAGGTCTGGTAAACGCGGACAGCAGCTCTCTCAATATATATTCATGGCAAACCTTGATGTCCACGGAGTCAAAGCCTGCTTCCGCGGCGAGAACGGCGCCGTCGATAAAATTCGCTACGATCTCCTCGATTTTTTCATCAGTGGCAACCGTTATCTTTCCTGAGGACCCGTCGATAGAATTGTGATCGTCCATATATGGATTTTCGGCAACCACCAGCGGCGTGGATTCCCATTTTTCATTATTGCTTCTTCTTCCCGAGTGGGTCAGCTGTAAAACGTTATAGGGTTTCCGCCCAAATTCATCCACTGCCGCCTGGTTGGATACTTTGACAAGTCTTCCGATTTCTTTTACAGTGGAATCCTTGATTACCATCTGCAGCGGATTGCAGCGCCCGTCGTCAGAAACTGCGATGGATTCGTACCAGAGCAGTCCGGAACCTCCGCGGGCATATCTGTCATAGCGGCGGAATATCAAGTCGGAAGGCGCTCCCCCCGGCGTTCCGTCAAAACCCTCCAAGGGTGGAATTCCTATGGAATTGGGAATTATTTTTCCGCTTTTTAATTGAATCGGTTCCCCGAGAATCGAGACATCCCCGGATACCGGAAAGTCCAGCCCAATCGAGTGGGCCGTATCAACAAACTCCTTGAGTGTGCTTATTTTTCGAATATTAAACTCTCTGCTTACTTTTTTCATTCTGAAACTCCGTTCTATATTTTATCAAAAATTTCTTTGTTAATATATTCAAGACATTTTGGCGCAACCTTCCCATAGTCCTGCAGATAGATATCCAGCGATACGGCGCCGTCGTAACCGGCTTCCTTCAGCTTCCGATATACAGGCAGCAAATCAATCTCTCCGTCCCACGGCAGCTTATGGCAATGTTCGCCCATGCACATATTATCAATGTGCGAATAAACGATGAAGTCCTTTGTTTTGTCGATGGCTTCATATAAGTTGTTTTCGCTTAAATAGATATGCCCCACATCAAAATTCAGCTTGAATGCCGGACTTTGTAATCGGTCCGCCACATCCAGAAAGATTTTTAAATTGTGGAACAGCTGATTGGGCTCCACCTCGATCGCCACATTGACGCCGTGATATTCCGCCAGGTCACACAGGGTCCTGGTACGCTCTAAGAGGATATCGTACAGCTCCGGATGGTTTTCCCTCTCTTCATAAGGTACAAAGGTGGAAATGATTAAGACATCCGTATGGTACTTATGAGCCTTTTGAATCAGCATTTTTTGAGCCTCATATGCATGATCGTCCACCACATAGTTTTGATGGCAGGCAAGAGCAGTAATCGGGAAATCCAGCTCCAGGCTTGTTTCATTGACCTGATCAATGACATAATCGTCTAAATAGTCCCAGGCCAGGACGGTGGTATTACCCCGGACTAAGCTTAACTCCATACCGCCGTAGCCCATTTCGTGAAACATCTTCATCGTATGAATCAGCGAGCGATTCGTTATCATATGATTTCTTCCAGCTAAAAACATGATCCGTCCCCTTTCTATTCAATCAATATCAGAATCACCCCTTCACGGCTCCGGCGGTAATACCCTGAACAAAATACTTCTGAAAATAAGTAAATATGATGACCATAGGCACGACAATGATCATAATCGCTGCCGCAAACGGTCCCCACTCAATGCCGTATTCTCCGCGGAAATACAACAATCCTACCGGAAGAGTGGCGATGGACATGGTGGCGGAGGCGGCAATGCTGGCCCACATATATTCGCCCCAAATGGTGACAAAATTGAATACCGTAACCGTTGCGATGGCAGGTTTTACCAGTGGAAGCACAATTTTTGTAAAGGTATAAATCTCACCGCTTCCATCGACCCGCGCCGCTTCCAGCAGCTCTGCCGGAAGTGAATCAAAAAATTGTTTAAGAATATAGACGCTGAAGGGAATCTGCCATGCCATATAGGGCAGGATCAGTATCCACAGGGTACGGTTTAATCCCATGCTGATCATCTGAGAATATAAGGAAATATAAACCGCGACGCCGGGAATAAAATTAAGCGCCATGAGTATGGATACGATCACATTGGCCTTTGGTATAAACATTTTTGAAAGCGCGTATCCTGCCAGCGCCGCCAAGACGACGGAGATCGCAACCGCTGAAACCGTAACGATGAGACTGTTCAAGGCATAGCCGCCTATATGCGCCGATACCCATGCGTATGTATAATTGCTCCACCGCCAGATCTGGGGAATCCCCAGACATTGGTATAAAATTCTTCATTATCCTTAAAAGAGGTCAACAATATAAACAGCATCGGATAGATGACGACCAGAACCAACATGAAATTGATAATTCTGGAAACCACTTTCAGGCACAGGTTTCCATATAGGGGCTTACTCGAATCAGATCTGTTGCTTTTCCTAATATTCATAACGTTCACCTCTGAAAATAAACCGTAGGATACCGATAAAAACAAGAACCAAACCTATAAACAGGACGCACATCACGCTGGCGTACCCCATTCGGGAGTAGGTAAACGCATTTTCTATGATCCACATTGGCAGAACAACGGTCTGACGTGCCGGGCCTCCCGCTGTCAGGGAAATGACCGAGTCGTAGATTTTCAGTCCGCCCAACAGGGTAAACATGGTGGCTATTTCAATCTGCGGCTTAATCAGGGGGACCAGAATATGGGTAAATATTTTTCTCTCACCCGCGCCGTCGATGCGCGCCGATTCGATCAGCTCCTTGGGGATCCCCTGCATACCCGCATAACAAAGTACCATGGTCAGACCAAACTGCCGCCAGACTGTAACTGCGACGATAACAGGCTTTACCGTGCTGAGATTGGTCAGCCATGCTGTTCTGAGATGAGACAAACCCAGAACCGACAGAACATTATTTAACAGTCCGATATCCTCTGTAAAGATAAACATAAACAGGAGGCCGGTAATAGTAGGAGCGATGACATTGGGAACGAACATCAGTGTCCGGACAACCTGTCCCTCCATCTTTCGCATATAGAGGATCAGCCATGCTAACAGCAACCCGATGATGACGCTGAAGATAGAGGAAAAGACCGCAAAATACACCGTGTTTTTTAGGGCCAGCCCAAAGGTTTTATCCGACAGCACTTCCGTAAAGTTTTCTATGCCTGCAAATGCTGCTTTTCCAAAACCATTCCAATCCGTAAAGGAGATAAACAGTGTTCGGCAAAGCGGATAACTCATAAAAAGCAGATAGGCAATAAACGCAGGAAGCAAAAAACAGATTCCTATAAGCCGGTATTTGCGTTTGACCGATGCGCCCCTTTTTCCAGTTTGTTTTTTATATTTATATCGCCTTACCCTTTTTCTTATTTTTTGATTCGCAGTCTGATCGCTTCCATTTCCTCAAGAGTCTGATCAATCGTCATCGAACCGCTGCATGGAGCGGCAAAAATCTGCTGCTTGATAAAGGTCTGCATCTCTGAGCTGGTACGGGTCGGATTAAGGCCGGAGATCAGGTTTTCTCCCTGCATACGGTCCATGATCTCCTGAAGCGGTTCGGAGATATTGTCATACTCATAGGTATCAACCGCCGGAATACTGCCGCCGTCAACGACGCCCTGCTGGACCTCTTTGGATAAAATAAGCTTCAAAAATTTCACGCCGCTGGCAATCTGTTCTTTGCTGCAGTTGGAAGGAATAAAGTAGACATCCGGTTCGATGTTCTCATAAGAAACCATTCCTTTCGCTGACGTTGGCTTCATAAAAGAACTGATCTTAAAGGAGCAGGCTTTTTCATGCGTACCCAACGCGCCACTGAAATTAAATAATACCAGACAGCGTTCCTGGGCAAAGGCCGCGTTGGCATCATCTGCCGTACAGTTGATTCCGCCGTCTCCGGGATACCAGTAACCGGCTTCATACCACTCCTTTACCTGCTCAATACAGGTTCTAATGACTTCTCCGACAGGTTCCCCGGCAATCCCCCGAAAAAAGGGTACAAAAAAACACGACAACAAGCCGTGCGCAAAAAACACCGATACGCCAGTCCCTGTCTCAAAAAAATGTTATCTTGTTTTCACCTCAGAATTTATATTTGCCAACATAACAACCACTCCTTTGCTCATGAAGGACGTTCCGTCCCCGTATTCTATGGTTACTATAAACGAAACTTTCCCAAATGTCAACCACCTAATGAAGAAAAGGCAATGACAGGACTTCCGCCCTCCATCGCCTTTTGGCTGTCGTTTATTATGATATTATTTCCCTGGGTTTGGAATCCACAGCTGATCCTCCGCCAGCCCCGCTTCCTCCACCATCCTGATCGGGTAGTCGATATTGCAGGCATCCTTTAGCAGATGGCAGTCGCTTCCCAGGCTGAACTTCACGCCGCGCTTTGCCGCCCGCCGGATCATGGCAAGTCCCGGCTCCTTCCACGGGCCGGATATCTCCATAGCCACGTTGTATTTCAGACACAGGGAGATCAATTCATTCTCCCAGTCCTCCAGATATGAGGTTCCGGCCAGAATCTCACAGAACGGAAGCACGGTACAATGCCCGTAGATGTCCATCCGCTGGGTGCTCATCGTGCGCTCCACCACCGGCAGAACCGTCTCCAAATATTCTCTGGAGCGGGACTCGTCGATATTTCTCTCCCATACCACATCGTCACCTGCCCGTTCGCCGAAGTATGCGCCCAGGTGAATGGACCCTCCTGCCAGATCCGACACCTCATGAACGCTGGCAATCACATAGTCCAGCCGGTTCGCGATCGCGTCCGGCAGACGGTAATCCTCCCCACATTGGCCTCGCAGCCCTTCAAAACAGGATACCGCTCCAACTCATCCAAGTAGGCTGTCACCGCCTCCAGCGTCTCCATCCCGCAGCAGAGCAGATGGTCCGAAACTCCCAGACCACAGCCTCTCGCCTCCGCTGCGTCCAAAAGCTGCTGAACCGTCGCATCTCCATCCGAATGTGTAGTATGTGTATGCAAATCATAAAACTTCATAGTAACCTCCCTCTCAGCTCAATCGTTGCCGGACCTTACCGGCCGATTCCATTGATAATATAGACAATTTTATCACAGAATCCGTTCACCATCAAGGCAATTCATAGGCACAACGGCAGGGTTACTCATCTAAACATGTTTTTGTACTTCTCTCACGCTGTTCGACCATGTGGTTGATGCTGCGGATATGTTTTCCCATGGCATCACAGGCCAGCTCGGAATCCCTGCTGCATAGAGCATTATAGATGCGGGTGTGATGCAGATCGGAGCCATCCAGCGCAATCTCCAGATCAAAATAATCGGCAATGGCCGCAAAACAATATTTTTTAATAATATACATGGATTGAATCAGCAGGTCGCTTTTGGAAGCCTCCGCAATAGCCAGATGAAATGCAAAATCATATTCCGAGTATTTCTCCAGATTGTGACTGTTCCTCTGGCAGATCATCATCTTTTCCTTAATCCCCTCCAATTCCTCCGGCGTGGCGCGCATCGCGGCATACCGTGAGGCTGTCGCCTCTATGCTCTCACGAAATTCAAGAATCTTGGTAACCGCAATATTGCTTGTGATCAGATACGGCAAAAGGAAATCGATATACAAAGCCACCCCTGTCGCTTTCACATAGTTTCCGCTGCCCCGCCGCGTTTCCAGAATACCAAGCATATTCAGGTTAGTAATCGCAGACCGGACGGTATGACGGCTTACGCCAAGCATCTCCTTTAATTCATTTTCAGAAGGGATCTTTTCGCCCGGCTTCCAGGTGCCGTTCATAATCTTGTTTAAAATAGAGTCAAAGGTTGCCTGGCTGATGTTGCCTTTTTCCGGTTTCGAATCAACAGCGTTTGTTTGATTTTCCATATCCATCCTCATTTCTCCTGTTCTTCTGGTTTCTAATACGTAACTTGTTGGATAAGTTGTCGTCGTCCTATCCAAGGCTAGTTAAATTATAACCGCAAAAAGCCTAGTTGTCAAACAGATTATTTTATAAATCGCCCATATTTTGTGCATAATAGCCAAATATTTTTCAAAAAAATAGGCAAAATGGAAATATTGACAACGTTACACGTTTGGATTATGATAAACTTGTTGGACAGGTTAAGGGAGTCTCATCAACAACACACGAATCATGAAAGGGGATTAAAATGAAAAAAACGTTAAGTATCTTATTAGCTGGAGTGTTGGTCTTATCGTTGACCGCATGTAAAGGCGCCAATCCGGCGGGAGGCGACGATTCATCAGCCGCTGTGCAGACTAAGGCAGACGGTTCTGCGGAAACAGAAACCAAGCTGGCCAAACTGGTGGTGTCCGGTGCAACCGGGGGGCCGACATCGGTTCAGCATCTAATGATGGATTTATTCATAAAAGAGCACCCGGAAGCAGGGGGAGAATATACGATCTGCGATATCAATACGCGGGAGCAGATTTTAAAAACCGCGATATCCGCAGGAGAGCCGCCGGCAGTTGGTTTTTACTGGGGAACGCGTGTGAATACATTTTATAACGCAGATATGTGCTTAGACCTTCGCTCTTATCTGGACGAGGATCTGTTAAATTCAATTAATAAGAGAATGCTGGATCCCTGCATTGGTCCCAATGGGGAGGTATTTGCCATTCCGGCTGCCACGGTATATCATCTGGCTTTTTATAACAAAGACATGATGGACCGGTATGGCTTTGAGGTTCCAGAGACCTGGGACGACTTAACGAAGATATTTGCCCGGCTGAAGGAAGATGGAATCTATGGTTTTGCCACCAATTCCGCAAGTATGCAGGACTGCC
>Ga0192243_10277_pt1 | contig 20205 bp, 16 predicted proteins | sample Koala_Koa27_K3_FD_131233 | JGI IMG/M metagenome (GOLD analysis project Ga0192243, IMG submission 131233) | Enriched cells from koala feces incubated with labeled cellulose particles, San Francisco Zoo, California, United States - Koala_Koa2-7_K3 ... | reverse complement strand
GGATATTCCGCCCAGTTTAAGACGCAAAACGGCAGTTTCAGCTTCCCGTCAGGTCTGCCTCAGGGTGAGTATCGCCTGGTGCAGGAGGGCGTGCAGGATGGATATTTCAGGGTTTATTCAGGCGGCAGCCTGTTCCGCTATTTCACCGTGTCGGGCGGAGCGGGAACGACGACCGTCAATGTCTATAATCCTGAGAAGCCGAAACTGCTGATGAAAAAGACGACGCTGGACGGCGGAATATCCGTTGTGGATGGTGTCGGATTCCGGGATGGTGTTAATGGAAAGATCAATCTCGTCGATAAGACGACGGGCGGCGTCTATATGGGCTTTAAGAACGGTACCTACTTTACGTTATTCGAGAATCTGGGAACCAACCGGAACGTGACAGACCAGTATTTTGCAGATACGACCGGATTTGGTGGCACGACCGATTTGACCGTGTACACTGATATCAAGGCAGCCTCAGGAGGTGTCGGAGGTCAAGTTAAGGTAAGCAGCGCCACCAGCCTGCCATACGAGAAGTTTGAGGATACAACCAAGGGCTACGGCGTAACCATGACCGTCAGAAATCCGCGTACCGCATCCTTGAAGATCGCAAAGGTGGATGCCGAGACGGGAGAAGGTCTGCAGGGAGCAAGTTTCTACCTGGGCTACATGCCATTCAGAACAGAAGACTATACGGTGACCAATACCATTGGCGACCGGGGAAATGTCCAGCTGAAGGATGAAATCTTTGAGCCGGGTCAGGGACAGAAGCCAACCCAGGAGATCTTAGCACAGCTGGCGGCAGAGCCGGAAAGCTCCTGGACCGGACTTGGTAGAACCAACCCTACTGGACCTGACGGAACAATCATCTCGTCTGAGAAGGCCCCAGGCTGGTACAGAATTCAGGAGGCCGAGGCTCCAGACGGATACACGAAGGAAAATACCTACCATTATGTCGCCGTAGTGGGCGACATGATGAGCGGCCATGAATATGTGGAGATAACCGACGATCAGGCTGTAAACGGACCATTTACCAACCGCCAGAAGGTAACGCTGACGGCGCGCAAGGTTCTGGATTACGGAAATCTGTATCAGGATCTGGCGGCGGCCGACAAACCGGCGCCCGCCAAGGTAACCTTTGAACTCTACAAGGGCACGGATGAAACCGTAGCGGCCACCCAGCCGATCCAGACTCGGGATTTAGTAAGACAGAGTGACGGCAGCTGGCAGGTGGATTTTGATCCGGTGGATCAGCTGGACGGAAACGAGAGCTATTATCTGAGAGAGACCGTGACCGGCAGCGACCAGTGGTTCCTGGAATACGGGAGAACCGCGGGTAGCGGTGAAGATCTTCCGGTCATAGCAGACGGGGAGCGGCAGTTTATCAAACTGGACGGCTTCACGACGAAAACTCCGGTGACGGCCGAACTCACCAACCGTCTGGGCCGGGCTCAGATTCTCATCAACAAGGAGGAGGCGGAGACAGGACTCAAACTGGATCAGGCCGTGTTCGAGGTTTACGGGGCTCTTGATGAGAACGGAAAACCATCCGGTACACCGCTTGCAGTCTCCACGCCGACGGCAACACAGGGGCTTTACTCCATCGACCTGTCTATGACGGTCCATGGACCCGTGGAGGTCTATGTGGTGGAGAAGACGGCGCCGCCAAACCATATCTTAAATGCGACTCCGGTACCGGTCACCGTGATACCGGGAGAGATTACAACCCAGGACAGTGCAGGGAATCCGCTGACGATTGTCAACAGCAGAGGCTCCGACATTACACTGACCAAATATGACAATATATATACCGACAACAATACAAACGGTGCGAAGCCACAGGAGAGCGACGTGGCCTTCGATTTATACCGCCGTCTGAAAGCCGATCCCTCTGTATGGGAACTGGTCAATGACGCAGGGCAGCCGTATACGCCGGAGGGAACCGATGGAAGAATCCAGTTTACCGGTCTCAATGTGGCGGAATATGAGTACGGGCTGTCTGAGCGGGAGATCACCCAGGGCAGATATCAGAACTACACCCTGGAGTCGATCCATCAGGAGAGCGCCGGGAATGTACTGGAGGCAGCCATGGAAGCGGAAGCCCGGGACGGCCAGGGAGCGATTCATATCCTGAGGACGACCGACGGGGAAGACTTGCAGCCGGGAGTGGCTTATTCGTTCTACGCGTACGACAAACCCTCCTTATCCATCGTCATACGGAAGGAGGCAGTCAACCATACCGCCCCGTACCGGAAGCAAAATTTGTGATCAAAGACAGCGAGGGCAATGTGGTTGCCACCCTCTCCACAAAGAGATCACAGGATACACAGATTCTCTATTCCGAGGCCCGGACCATGTTAAAGGACGGAACCTACACCATAGAGGAGACGGAAAGCCTGACAGACGGTTATCAGATGGGAGGAGACGACTCCCGTGTGACCTCCAGCCAGACGATTACGATCCCCCAGGAGGATCACGACGGGGAGGAGCCCTATATCCTGACCTTTAAGAACTTAAAGGTTGAGATGGGACTGAAGCTTGCAAAAGAGACGGCCGCGGACCAGCAGCCTTTAGAGAGTCTGTTCTGGGGCGGTGAAAAGACCATCAACTACACGATCACACCGACGGTGGTCAACAGTCTGCCTCTGACATCCTTCCGTTTGGAGGATACCGGCCTGACCATGGAGGCGATTCGGAATAACAAGTATGAGAAGCTGGATGAGAGCTACACGAAGAATCAGTATTCATTCAGAAAGCTCGCACTGGAGATACCGGCGGAGGAGAACTTCCTCACAGCCCCCGGCAGCAGTACGCCGGTGGACAGCAAAAAACTCATCACCGCCAAGGTGACGGGAAAGAACTTCGACGGTACAGAGATCCCCATCGCAGAGGGCGTGGTGAGCGCCGAGGCACAGAAGGACGGCGACGGGAACGACCGAATCTGGACCATCCGGATACCGGAGTCGGCCGGCTATATCGCTTCCTTTGCGGTCGAGTATTACGATGAAGAATTAAGACCCTACGGCGCTGATTTAGGCCAGAGCTTTAAACCGGGACAGATACAGGTTCAAGTTGGCGTATTCAAACAGCCCGGCAGGGATGAATATGGAAACATCCGCGAGTCTGTGCGCAAGATCATCAATGGCTCCGTCGTCACCATGTACTACATGGAAGGCGGAATGACAAAGAGCGCTCATGACGGGGAGAAGACGGCGGAGCTTCTTGTAAAAGAACCGCTGGCACCCATCATCCAGATCTCCAAGAACTATGACGGAGAGCAGAAGGTGAAGGTAGGCGACACCATCAATTATCATCTGAGCCTGACGACCAGACAGAGTGAGGACACCACCCTTCCTATGGTAAATCCTGTTTTCATAGACAGACTGCCGGTGGGAGTGAGTGTGGAGGCTGAGAATGTCGTCAGCGCCAGTCCCGATGGAATCAGTCAGGACGGCGAGGCCAGGGTCATGACCGGTAACGGCGGACGCAAGTATCTGGCTATCAAGTTTACCGGAGAGCTGAAACCTGGTCAGACCATCAAGGTGGACTATCCGGGATTAGTGGAGAGCGCTGTCATCAACAACGGCATCAGCGTAGACAACTGGCTCTACATCACGAGCACCGATAAAAAGGAACCCTTCGGCTCCAACGAGGGAGGTGCCAGCTTCCGCACCTACAATGAGATCAGCGGTAATGTATCCTGGCCTCAGCAGGTGGAGGACTTAAATGCAGTGGCCGGCAAGCTGGGACTGGGCAATGGATATGGCTATGCAGCCGCCAGCGCCAAAAACACCTATACGACCAGCGAAAGTCTCGCCATCTTAAAAGAGATCAAGGGCGATCAGGACGACCGTTTCTACGGTGAGGACGATGCGGGAAGCGTCAGTCCGGGCGAGGCGGGAGCCGTAACCTACCGGCTGACAATGCTGAATACCTCCAGTGAATCGGTGATACAGAAGATCAGAATCATGGATATCCTGCCTACGGATAAACTGGGTAAGGATATCGGAGTCAACGGAAGACCGCGTCAGAGTGCGTGGGCAGTGGAGATGAAACAGGGCGATACCGTAACCTTTGAGAAGAAGACCGCGGACGGCTCTGTCGTAGAAAATCCCGATATGAGGACGTACTACACGACCGACAGCTCCAACGCCACAGCCGATACGCTGAAAGCCGACGCGCTGGGAAGCGGATGGAAAGAGGGGAACCCTGCCGGAAATGGCGCGTTGGCGCTGGCATTTGAGACCGGATCGGCTCTGACCTTAAAACCGGGCGAGCGGCTGGAGATTACGTTTACGACCCATGTGAAGAATACGGAGAATCAGCAGGATGTGGTATACCGCTATTCGGTCAACAACTTCTCCGTCAGCTATTCCTCCTACGCGGAGGCAGCCGGATCACAGAGCGCCAGCAAATACGCCCTGGTGGTGGAGAGCAATCCAGTCAAGGCAATCCTGGTTCCCAACCGTGTCAAGGTGGGGGGGCAGAATCTGGATAGACGCCAACAACAATGGTGTCCGCAAACCGGAGGAGGAGAGCTGTCTCGCCGACGATTTCGGCCCGCTTCTAAACTCGGAAAGCGGAGCCGGTCTGTTCTCCATCATACTGGATAAGAAGGGCGAGGGCGCGGATCTTGTGCCCTACCGGATACCACAGGACTGGGACGGAAGCTTCCTGTTCGATGAGCTTTTGCCGGCCCAGCCGGTAAGCGGGCAGAATTTATACAGCCCGCTGAGCCAGAACGGGGGAATCGCATGGCAGCTTCAGCCGGATTTCCGCCATCTGGTGGGAGAGAATCCAGCCCACTATACGATTCGGATCGCTCAGGATGCGGCCGGAATCGAAACCGCAGTGCCTGGCCTGGTATTAAAACCGGCCAAAACCACGATGAGGGCAGACGGAAACGGGACCGTACGGAACAGCGAATCGGGCAAGTCCAGAAAACCGGAGGAGCTTCGCGGAGTCCACTCCCAGGAGACGAGAGACAGCAACTTCGTTTCAGAGGGAACGGCGGCCACATCAGAGGACTTCTTCCTCTGGACCGCAGGCGAGGACAGCAGCCTCTATGACGACTCCAAGGATCTGGGTTATGTGCCCTACAGAGATATGAGTCTTGCAAAACAGGACGAAAACGGCAATCCGGTGCAGGGCGCCCAGTTTAAGATCTACGGACCCTTTGCCTCCAGCGAGCAGGCCAGGAACGCCGATCTGTCTGTGGCTCCGGTTGTGACCGACGAGCTTGGCAGAGACACCTGGACGACAGGGGAGGACGGAACGCTGACAGATATGCCTCAGCTTCTCTGGTATGAAAGCTATCTGATCGAGGAGAGCAAAGCCGCCGATAACTATGACGGTGCAGGCGCTTCGGCAAACTTAGAGAAGATCTCCGGGGATGGGGAAAACAGCGTATGGCTCCTTCCCGATATGAAGACCACCGCAGGCGGAGCTGTTCCGCCGATAGCGATCACCGTTGTCAACAAAGCGCGCGCCGGAGTCTTAAGCTTTGAAAAGACCGATGCGGCAAGCAACGAGATACTGGAGGGCGCGGTATTTACCCCGACCCGTGTACAGAATTCCGCTTACGCCAATGTGGACGGAGCCTGGACCCGTTATCTGCGGGATATGAAGGCGGATTCCACCGGCGCAGAGGGCATCACCGACGTTAACGTGGAAACGGATACGCTGGAATTTACCACGGCCGGCAAGACGGAAGTCAGACTGCCAGGTCTGCCCTACGGTGAGTATCTGCTGACAGAGAAAAAAGCGCCGGAACACTATAACCCGCTGGTTGACCACAACCAGTTCCGGGTAGTCGTTACAGAGACTACCGCCATGACCTGGGCGGAGGGGATCAACAAAGGAAAGCCTGTGGAGGATGGAAAGATCCCCAACAACAGGTCCGAGGACTATGAGCTCAGCTTTAAAAAGACAGACAACTACGGCCGCCCGCTAGCTGGCATCAAGTTTAACATCGAGGGCCCGGGCGATTATAAGAACGGTTTTTGGAACCAGCTGACAGGCCAAAAATTTGACAGGGATGATCTGACCGGACTGGGAGAGCGCGAGTCCGGCGAGGACGGAGTGATCCGCGTCAGCGGCCTGCCCTTTGGAGATTACCGTATCACGGAGCTTACTCCGATGGCAGAACCGATGAACAGCGTGTACAATCCGCATTTAAGCCCGTTCTATTTGAGAATTCATCAGGACGGCACCGTCACACTGCTGACCGAACAGGATGGATTGGCTGCGGGAAGCAGCGCGAAGGGCGAGATCAACTTAACGGTAGTCAACACCGTGAAGTCCGGAGCATTAAACCTTCAGAAGAAGGATTCGGAGGACGGCAGGAAGCTGTCGGGGGCAGAGTTTACACTGACCGCCGAAAAGACCGCCGCCGAGGGCGCATGGGAAGGCTACAAAAAGCGGCTGATCACAGCCACACCGGGGGATGCCGAACGCCTCACGAAAGGCATCACCATCCTGTCCACAGACGAGAAGGAACCGCTTAAATTCCGTGTAGACGGAACGAAGACCAACGCGTTTATAGCCTGGATCTTCGGCGACACCGACGGCAAAGGCACGCTTGAGGAGCTTCCCTACGGAACCTACACGCTGACGGAGACCAAGGCGCCAGACGGATATCTGCTGAAGGAGGGCGACGCCCCCTGGAGTGCGAGCTTCACCGTGGACGAGGAACACAAGACTGCTGATTACACCGGCGGCGCTGCGGTGCTCAACAAGCCCAGAGAGCTGATCGTCCACAAGATCGACGGCTACAATGATATGAGACTTGGAGGAGCCTGGTTCATCCTTCAGAAACAGGGCGGACCGGACGACGGAAGGTATGTAAAGCTGAAGGACAACAGCTTTGAGGGATGGGCGGACGACCGGATGGATGCAACGGAATTCCAGACGGAGGACCCGGACGGCACAGCGGTAATCAAACGCCTGCCTGAGGGGAACTACACCCTGATCGAGACCAGGGCCCCCAGCAGTGACTATGCGACGGCCTCCGACGCCGATGTGGCTGTCGGAGAGAAGGAGCATACCGTGGCTACCGTGTCCGATGCCAGAAGGACCGCCAAAATCGTGGTGAACAAGGTATCGTCCGCCAACAGGGCCCAGCCCCTTTCCGGCGCGGTGTTTGGTGTCTATCTGACGCCGGAGTGTAACGAGATCTCCCGGGTGGCAACGATCACCACGACCCTTACCGGGCGGGGGACCACAGCTCCCTTAGAGCTTGGAACCTACTATGTAAAGGAGATATCGCCGCCTGTGGGCTACGTGCCGACCTCTCAGGTGTTCACCGTAACGCTGTTGGGAGGCGACGAGTACGAGACCGAATTTGTGGTGCCGGGTCAGGACGGAGGAATTTATATCACCAACGATCCCAGCCGGACGCCGCACACACCGCCGCCAGGCGGCTCAACGACCGATGACGGAGGAACCGAGACCTTTACCGCCAGCGGCAGGACCACGACGACGATTATGCCGACGCCGGTTCCGTTAGCCACCATACCGGAGATTCCTCAGATTACGATTATCGATCAGGACGTTCCGCTGGCCGGTCTGCCGAAGACCGGAGACACCAGGACGAACGCCGGCATGATCACCTTACTGGCCTCCGCGCTGATGCTGATGTACATGAGTCTGGCGGGGAAGCGAAAAAAGGAGAGAGATTCCGACGGTGACGGAGAGAACTAAACAGATGACAAAAGGCGGATGATTCCGCCGCTGCCCCCGGGGAGCTGGTTGCTCCCCGGGGCATTTTGCGTTTGGGCCCTTTGGATGACTGCCGGGACTTTCGCTTGCGGCATCGGACAAACCTGTGATATGATATCCATAACTTATAATTGGAGGGACATAGCATGAACGATTTTACATTTTTAAGCCCCACACGCCTGGTTGTGGGACGGGACGCACAGAAGCAGACCGGACACTGGATCAAGGAGTACGGAGGTCACACGGTGCTGGTTCACCATGACAGCGGGTTTGTAAAGCAGAATGGTCTGGCAGACCAGATTATTGGAATTCTGAAGGAGGACGGGTTAAAGGTTGTGGAGTTAGGAGGCGTGGTGCCCAATCCCCACCTGTCATTGGTCTACGAGGGCATCGAGCTCTGTAAGAGGGAGGGCGTGGACTTTTTGCTGGCCATCGGCGGGGGAAGCGTCATCGACTCCACCAAGGCCATCGCCATGGGCCTTCCCTATGACGGGGATGTGTGGGATTTCTTCGTGGAGGAAAACGGAGTGCCCCATGATGTGCCGGTCAAAAGCACACCCATCGGTGTGGTTTTGACCATCGCCGCCACAGGCAGCGAAGCTTCCAACAGCTGCGTTATCACCAACGCCGATGAGAACCTGAAGTGGTTCTGTGACAATGATATCAACCGCCCGATATTTGCCATCGAGAATCCGGAGCTGACCATGACGTTGCCTCCCTTCCAGACGGCCTGCGGAATCATTGACATCATGTCCCACTCCTTTGAGCGGTATTTTACGCCGGAGAAGGAGACCAACGCTCTGACGGACTACTTGTGCGAGGCCATCTTCCACACCTGCATGGACTGCGGAAGAGTGCTGATGAAGGACCCTGAAAACTATGAGGCCAGGGCCAGCATCATGGTGACGTCCACCATTTCCCACAACGGTCTGACCGGCATGGGCCGCACCGGCGACTGGGCCTCGCATTTTATCGAGCACGAGCTGTCCGGGGAATTTTTCAATGTCACCCACGGCGCGGGACTGGCCGTCATTACGCCCGCGTGGATGAAGTATGTCTACAGGGAGAACCTGCCTCTGTTCCTCAAATGGGCGACCAGAGTGATGGGCGTATCCATGGATTACGACAATCCCGAGAACACGGTGCTGGAGGCCATCTCCCGCCTGGAGCTGTTCTTTCAGTCCATGGGAGCTCCCACCAGACTGGGCGAGCTAAAGGATGTGGGCGAGATCAACGAGGAAGTCATGGAGAAGATGGCCAGACGTGTGCGGGTCATCCATGAGGACGGAAGAATCGGCTGGGTGAAGTGGCTGGATACCCAGGACATCATTAATATCTTCAAACTGGCCCTTTAATACGCGGAGGTCTGCAGGACACAATAGTTGTGTTTTGCAGACCTTTTAAGTTCCCTTTCCATAGGTTTTATGATAGAATGGAGGTGACGGTAAATCTACGGAGGATAAACTTAAACATGGCGCATAAGAGAATAAAAAGGGTGGATTTTCAGGTCTCGATATTGACAGGAGTCATCGTGATTTTCTCCTGCAGCCTGATCTTTTGGCTTAACTATACGCTGAGCTACAACGACATGATCCATGGACTTCAGGACAGGGTGATGAGCATCTATAACTATCTGGAGTCGTCGGTAACCGCGGCCTCTTTTGAGGAGATCAACTCGCGGGAGAATGAGGATTCCCTGATTTATCAAGAGACCAAAAAGCTTTTAAAGAGCGTCAAGGATACCACGGGCGTTCTCTATCTGTATACAGCAAAGCAGGCGGAGGATGGGACATACATCTATCTGGTTGACGGGCTGCCGTCCGCCAATGCAGATTTCAGAAACGTGGGAGACCCTATAGAACCGGAGATCATTCCCGATATCAAGCGGGCGCTGTTGGGGGAGCTGATTCTTCCTGACAAGATCAAGAACACGTCCTGGGGTTATATCTTTATCTCATACCTTCCCGTCTACTCGGAGGGAAGGATCGTCGGCGTGGTGGGGATCGAGTTTACCGCGGAGCATCAGTACAAGACTTTTATGGTTATGAGGGTCCTTTCCCCCATCGTGATCATCCTGGCCTGTTTTATAGCGGGAGCGGTGGCGGTGGTCATATTCAAGAGGATTTCCAACCCTACCTACCGGGATCTGGCCAACACGGATATGCTTACGGGCTTAAAGAACCGCAATGCCTTTGATATCGATTTAAACAACTTAAACAACCAAAAGCTGTATCTGGGAGTGGGAATTATCTGCCTGGACCTGGATCATTTAAAAATAGTCAATGACACGTACGGCCACCAGGCGGGGGACGAGTACATCCAGTCTGCCCGCCGCTTATTTGAGCAGTTTATGGCGGAGGGATATGTGTTGTACCGGGTCGGCGGAGATGAGTTCGCCGCAATTGTGAGAGAGTTCCACAGGGAGGAGGTGCAGTGGGCCGCCGAGGAGATGAACCGCTGGATGGAGGAGAAGAAAGCGGCAGGGGAGAACGGGAAGCCGGTACCCAGCTTTTCCATAGGCTTTGCCGAGTATGATCCCAGGACGGACCGGGATCTGACCGACACCTGGAAGCGGGCGGACCATGCCATGTACGAGCAGAAGAAGCACAAACCGGAATATAGAAACAGGAGGGAATCATCATGATTGAAGCTGTCAGAAAAAGACGTTCCGTCAGAACCTTTACGGACCAGCCGGTGGAACCGGAGAAACTGGAACAGATATTGAGAGCCGGCATGCAGGCCCCGTCAGCCCACAACATCCAGCCCTGGGAATTCCTTGTAGTGACGGACGAGGCGGACAAAAAGGCCGTGTCGGAGATGAGCCCCTACGCGAAGATGGCGGCCAGGGCTCCCATGCTGATCATCGTCTGTGGAAACAGAGAGAGGCTTGGAGGACGGGGAAGGCTACAGCTGGTGGCCCGAGGATCTGGCGGCATGCACGGAAAACATGCTTTTGCAGATCGCGGAGGAGGGCTTAGGCGGCGTATGGCTGGGCTTTTATCCAAAAAAAGACAGGGTGCAGAAAGTAAAGGATCATTTCTGCCTCCCTGATCATATCGTTCCGTTTTCCGTCGTGGTGCTGGGGCACGGCAACGCGGACTATACCGGCACCGACCGTTTTGATCCCGCTAAGATCCACTACGGAAGATTCTAAGAATAAGTTTTATCATCGGATACATCGTTCGTAAAGTTGATTGTGAGACCGTGTTTTAAATCCTTGGAATACCATTTGAGCGTTCGGTATGTAAATGCAGCAAGGCCGACCTGCTTCTGTTCAAAGGACACGGTCTCATGTTCTTTTCCTATGAGAGCGGCGATCTCATCATAGGACATGCCCACCTGAATCTGACGCGCGGCCTCCCTGGTGATAAAGGACTTACTGTCCGTCAAGTCGATGTATTCGCCCTTGGCATTGTAGCAGGAGCCGTCAGGGGCGTAGCCTGCCGTCGCAGGCAGATATCCGTCCGTTCCAAAATAATACCAGGTTCCGTTGATCAGGAGCCATTCTCCGGCAGCCATCTGCCCGTCGTCCTTCTGATAAGCCCACAGTTCCCGATATTCATAGCCGTAGTTGGGCTGCTGCTTCCATTCACCCGCCCAGGCGGTCTGCGCCATGGCAAAACTGAAAAAAATTACGGTTATGAGGAGCTTCTTTTTTGTCATTGTCATTCCTCGCTTTCGTTTGGTTGTCGCGGTTTGGACGGCTTATCTTCTTGACCGAAAAAACTGGTCCCGCCGTCTAAACTGTTTCGTTTAATTTTATCATATCTGTATTGCGGTTACAAGAAAGAAGTGGTAAAATTGGAAGCTGTAATCTTTTTAGAAGATGGAGAAATTAATCTATGACTAATGATATGACAAAAGGAAATCCGGCCCGCCTGATTATAGGCTTTATGATTCCGACCTGCCTGGGCAACATCTTTCAGCAGTTTTACAACTTGGCCGACTCCATGATCGCCGGCCGGTTTATCGGGGTCAATGCGCTGGCGGCCATCGGGAGCACTACCTCCTTAATCTTTCTGGTGATCGGCTGGCTCAACGGCCTTACCAGCGGCTTTGCGATCATGATCGCCCAGAGCTTTGGAGCCAGAAGGTACGATACGCTGCGCCACTATCTGGCTCAGTCCATCTACCTGTGCGTGGCCTTTGTGATCGTCATGACCGTGGGGCTGGAGCTTCTCAACTATCCGATCCTCCGCATGATGAACGCCCCCGAGGAGATCATCGGGGACATCGGCGGCTATATGGCGGTGATCTACGCGGGCCTGGTGGTGACTGCGGCCTACAATGCGCTGGCCGCCGTGCTGCGGGCTCTCGGCGACGGCAAATCCCCGCTGTACTTTCTGATCATCTCGGCCCTCATCAATGTGGTGCTGGATATCGTATTTATCGTGAACTTTCATATGGGAGTGGTGGGCTGCGGCTACGCCACCGTGATCGCCCAGGCTATCTCGGCGCTGCTGTGCCTGGTGTACATCATGAAGAAATTTGAGATCCTGAAGCTTCATAAGGAGGACCTTGCCCCCTCCCTTCGAAGCATGGGCCGCCTTTTGTCTATCGGGATTCCTATGGGACTTCAGTTTTCCATCACGGCCATCGGCACCATCATCGTGCAGGGAGCCATCAACGCGTTCGGAGCCGTCTACATCGCCGGTTTTTCGGCAGCCGGCAAGATTCAGAATATGATCTGCACGGTGTTTGTCTCCTTCGGGGCCACCATCGCCTCCTACGTGGGGCAGAACCGGGGAGCTGGCAGGATGGACCGGGTTCATGAGGGCGTGAAGATCACACAGATCATGATCCTGGTGTGGAGCGCGGTGATTATGGCTATTATTCATTTTTTTGGAGGATTTCTGGTGAGAATCTTTGTCTCCGGCACAGAGACTGAGGTGATTGACGCGGCCGTCGTGTATTTTAAGATGGCGGCGTGGTGTTATCCGTTTCTTGGCAGCATATTCCTCTACAGAAACGCGCTTCAGGGACTGGGCTATGGTCTGGTTCCCATGCTGGGAGGGGTGTTCGAGCTGGTGGCCAGATACGCGGTCGTGGCGGCGATCGCCGGTGTTGCCGGCTATGCAGGGGTGTGTCTGTCCGACCCGGCCGCCTGGATTCTGGCGCTGGTCCCCATCGTCCCCTATTACTTTTATAAAATGAGGTGAATGTTTCCTCCCTTTTTCGGTACAATATGGAGTATCAAACACAGAAATGAGGGATCAACATGAGAACGGAACCATGTGTGCAGCTGAAAGACTATGAGGAGTATCTCCGACAGGAGGAGCGAAGCGCCAACACCATAGGGAAGTACGTCCGCGATCTGCGGGCGTTCTTTTCTTATCAGGGGGGAAATGCCGCTGACCAAAGAACTGGTGCTTGGCTGGAAGGAGAAGCTGACGTCCTCCTACGCCCCTGCCAGCGTCAATTCCATGCTGGCCGCGGTCAACAGCTTTTTAAGCTTTACCGGGAGGCCGGAGTGCAGGGTGAGGCTGGTGAGGATTCAGCGGGAGGTCTTTTTGGAGCCGGAGAAGGAGCTGACCCAGAAGGAGTACGCCCGGCTGGTGGAGGCCGCCGGCAGAGAAGGCAAGGAGAGACTCTCCACCGTGATCCAGACGATCTGCGCCACGGGAATACGGGTGTCTGAGCTGCAATACATTACGGTGGAGGCGGTCAAATGCGGCCGGGCGGAGGTGAACTGCAAGGGAAAGCGGCGCACGGTATTTCTGCCTGACAGACTGCGCACCCTGCTGAGCCGCTACGCCAAGAAACAAAAAAAAGAACCGCCGGGCCGGTTTTCGTCACAAGGACGGGAAAACCTCTCGACCGCTCCAATATCTGGCGGGATATGAAAACGCTGTGCGAGGAGGCGGGAGTCGCGCCGGGAAAGGTATTTCCCCACAACCTGCGCCATTTATTCGCGCGGACATACTACACGCTGGAAAAGGATATCTCCAGACTGGCCGACATCCTGGGCCATACCAACATCAACACCACCAGGATCTATACCGCCGAGAGCGGGGCGGTTCATATCAGGCAAATCGGGCGGATGGGGCTGGTGATCACATAATTTCTGTTATGTCGTAGATTGTTGACTGCATAATTTCTGTTATGTTGTAAAAATAATCAACTGAGTTACAAAATACATATTCAGTATACTATATCACCGGCAAAATGAAAAGAAAATATTTGCCGACAGGTTTTTGTTATTCAATTATGGGTATGGGAAACAGACCGGAGGAGTTTGGTGCTGTTCCCGGCTTATTTGCCATGCCCTTCTGAAAGGAGATATTGCAGAAAATAGTAGCAGTCAATTCCCTGCCCCCACATTTTACAACATAACAGAAATTATGCAGTCAACAGCCCAGGCTGTGTCTGACAGGATTCCAGAACGAGAGAGGTTGATACGGATGAGAAATAATATTCATAAGCAGGGATTATTGGAAAGCATAGGGTTGAAGGCCGGCTGCACATATCTGTCGGACCTGCACTATTCTCCGTTCTACTACGGCGCGTTAATCATGGATGGAGTCAGACAGCTGAGGGACAACGATTATTCTCTGTATGAGTGGACAGACGCAGTATGCTATATCACAGGGAAATCGCGCGCCTTCGAGTCAGTGGAGGAAGCCATCGAATTTTTGAGAAGATATCTATGTCAATAATCCCCCCATTTTGTACAAATTTCCAATTGCCAAATCCATAGAACCGTCATATAATTAGTTAACTAACTATTAACCAGCTAATAGATAAAGGGGGAGTCGCCATGGAGGGCTATATGGGTCAGCAGACCAGCCCGTCACACCGTCTCATTTAAAAATACATCACAATCGCCAAGCTGCACCGTAGCTTTCTGGAAGAAAAGCTGCGCCGGACCGGCGTCTACCGCAGCCAGCATCAGATTCTCATGTGTATCCATGATCATCCCGGCGCCTCCCAGAAGGATATCGCCTGTATCTATCAGGCTTCCACGGCAACCGTGGCCGTTTCTCTGAAAAAATTGGAGAAAGGCGGGTATATTAAGAGAGATGTGGATGAGGGCGATAACCGCTATAACCAGATCAGGATCACCGAAAAAGGGAGAACGTCTGGTTCAGCAGAGCATCTGCCTGTTTCAGCGGGTGGATTCCCTGTTTAGCGGCTTTACCGAGGCGGAATTTGCGGAGCTGGAAGGATATCTGGACCGCATTCGGAGCAACATGACATCATTGATGAACGAAAAGGAAAGAGAGGAACACACATGAAGCGATATGGGAAATATGTAAAGCCCTACCTGAGCGCTTTCATTATCGGCCCACTGCTTATGCTGACTGAGGTTGCAGGCGAGATTACGCTGCCCAAGCTGATGTCCATGATTATCAATAACGGCGTGGCAGGAAAGGATATCCGGTACATCATCACCGTCGGCCTGATCATGGTTTTTGTGACTGCACTCATGGCGCTGGGCGGCATCGGAGGCGCCTACTTTGCAGCCAAGGCATCCATCAGCTTTACCGCTGATTTGAGAAGAGATATCTTTGCGAAGGTACAGCAGTTTTCATTTAAGAATATCGACGATTTTAGCACCGGCTCCCTGGTGACGAGACTGACCAACGACATCCAGCAGATTCAGATGGTCCTGATGATGGCCCTGAGAATGATGCTGCGGGCCCCTGGGATGTTGATCGGAGCGCTGATCATGGCGGCTCTTATGAACGCCAGACTGGTGGTCATCCTGCTGATCGTGATTCCCCTGCTCTCCCTGGCCATCGGATTTCTGCTAAAGACCGCATTTCCACGGTTCGAGGCCATGCAGAGAAAGATCGACCGCTTAAACTCCGGGATACAGGAGACCTTCACCAATGTGCGGGTCGTGAAGTCCTTTGTCCGTGAAGACTACGAGAAAAAGAAGTTCGGCGCCCTCAACCAGGATTTGAAGGAGGGCAGTCTCCACGCCATGAAGGTGGTGATCGCCACCATGCCGGTGATGATGCTGGCGATGAACATTACCACCCTGGCGGTGGTGTGGTACGGAGGAAACTTAATTATCATCGGCGACATGCCGGTGGGAGACTTGACCGCGTTTACCACCTATATCGTGCAGATTCTAATGTCCCTCATGATGCTCTCCATGGTATTTCTCCAGAGCTCCCGGGCCATGGCCTCCGTCAAGCGTGTGGACGAGGTGCTGGATACGGAGATAGATCTGACCGATGATGAAGCCTCCAGAACGGACGCCGAGATCACCAGGGGAGAGGTGGAATTCCGGGACGTCAGCTTCCGCTACAGCCGGGATACGGACGAGATGGTCTTGGAACAAATCTCCTTTACCGCCAGACCTGGCGAAACCATCGGTATCATCGGCGCCACGGGCAGCGGAAAGACCTCTCTGGTCCAGCTGATTCCCCGCCTCTACGACGCGGACCAGGGGCAGGTGCTGGTGGATGGCATCGATGTCCGGGACTACTCCCTCCGCCATCTCAGAGATCAGGTGGGAATGGTTTTACAGAAGAACGTCCTGTTCTCCGGGACCATCGAGGAGAACTTACGGTGGGGAGACGAGGAGGCTTCCATGGAGGAGCTTCGGGCAGCGGCCGAGAGCGCCCAGGCCGACGGGTTTATCACCTCATTTACCGGCGGGTACGAGACGGAGATGGGGCAGGGCGGCGTCAATGTCTCCGGCGGACAGAAGCAGCGCCTCTGTATCGCCAGAGCATTGTTAAAACGGCCTAAGATCCTGATCTTAGACGACAGCACCAGCGCGGTGGACACCGCCACGGAAGCCAGGATCAGAGAATGCTTCCAGACCACATTAAAGGACACAACCAAGTTTATCATCGCCCAGCGTATCGGCTCCGTGGAGAGTGCGGATAAGATCATTGTGCTGAATGAGGGGCAGATCGTGGGCATGGGAACCCACCAGGAGCTGATCGAGTCCTGTGGGGCATACCAGGAGATTTATTATTCCCAGAGAGATAAAGAGGAAAGCGAGGTGGGAGCATGACAGAACAGGAACGGGCGGAACGCTTAAAATACCGTTACCGCTGGCATGCGGCCCCGGCTGCGAAGCGCGGCCCCGGCAGGAGGCATCACGGCGCTGCGCTCGCCGCCGGCAAACCGGGCAACAGCGGGGAGACCATAAGACGCCTGCTGTCATATTTGGAGGAGGATAAAAAGAAGCTGATTCTGGCCTTCCTCTGTGTCATCGTCAACACCGTCGGCAGTCTGGGAGGAGCCTACATGCTCCGCCCCATCATCAATACCTACATCGTGCCGGTGGACGGAAGCAGAGGAGACCCCGCGGGCCTTGCAGGGGCGCTTCTGGTGATGGGAGCCATCTACTTTGCAGGGGTGGCGGCCAACTATGCCCAGGCCAAGATCATGCTGACCGTGGCTCAGAACGCCTTACAGAAGTTAAGAAGCGATCTCTTTGAGAAGATGCAGCATCTCCCCATCCGGTTTTATGATACCAACAACAACGGCGATCTGATGAGCCGTTTTACCAACGACGTAGACACCATCGGGCAGATGCTAAGCAGCACGCTGGTTCAGCTGTTCTCAGGAGCGCTGAGCGTGATTGGAACGCTTTTACTCATGATCTACACCAATATCTGGCTGACCGTCATCACCGTGGTCATGATCCCTATTATCCTGCGGGCAGGGGGATTTGTGGCCGGTCACAGCCAAAAGTTTTTTAATGAGCAGCAGGCGTCTCTGGGCGCCATCAACGGATTTATCGAGGAGACCATCAGTGGACAGAAGGTGGTCAAGGTATTCTGCCACGAGGAGGAGGCCGAGGCCGACTTTGACGTGCTGAACAAGGATTTGAAGGAGAACCAGATCAAGGCCCAGTTCTTTGGCGGCATCATGGGGCCGGTCATGGTCAACCTAAGCCAGGTCAACTACGCGCTGACCGCCTGTATCGGCGGCCTGCTCTGTGTGCTGAGGGGCTTTGACGTGGGCGGACTCACCGTATTTTTAAACTTTTCCAGACAGCTCAGCCGCCCTATCAACGAGATCTCCATGCAGGTTAGCAACGTATTCTCCGCCTTAGCAGGCGCAGAGCGGGTGTTTGGCGTCATGGACGAGGAGCCGGAGCCTGTGGATGACGAGGACGCGGTTGTGCTCCATCCCATGGAGGGGAGAGTGGATCTAAAGGACGTCACCTTCGGCTACAACCCGGACAAAACGATCCTGAAGGATATCACCCTCTACGCCAAACCCGGCCAAAAGATCGCCTTCGTAGGCTCCACCGGCGCGGGGAAGACGACGGTCACTAACCTTTTGAACCGGTTTTACGATATCCAGTCCGGAACGATCACCATCGACGGCGTCGATATCAGGCATCTGACGAGAGATCATCTGCGCCAAAACGTGGCTATGGTGCTGCAGGATACCCATTTATTTACGGGGACCGTTATGGAGAACATCCGGTACGGACGCCTGGACGCTACCGACGAGGAGGTCATCGCAGCAGCCAAAACTGCCTCCGCGGACTCCTTCATCCGCCGTCTTCCCCACGGCTATGCAACCAAACTGGAGGGTGATGGAGCCAATTTAAGCCAGGGACAGAGGCAGCTTCTCAATATCGCCAGAGCCGCCATATCCAAAGCGCCGATCCTGGTCTTAGACGAGGCCACCAGCTCCGTGGATACCAGAACCGAGAAGCACATCGAGCACGGCATGGACCGTCTGATGGCAGACCGGACCACCTTCGTCATCGCCCACCGCCTCTCCACCGTGCGCAACGCCAACGCCATCATGGTGCTGGAGCATGGACAGATCATCGAGCGGGGCAGCCACGAGGAGCTTCTGGCTATGAAGGGCAGGTATTACGAGCTCTATACCGGATTAAAGGAGCTGGATTAAACCAACGACAACGAATGAAAAAAGAGGAAGGGATTCAGTCATGGAAGTTACAGTAAGAGCATACCGCCCGGAAGACTTGGCGCAGATGTGTGATATATGGAACGAGATCGTGGAGGAGGGCGTGGCCTTTCCCCAGATAGAGACCCTGGATGAAACATCCGCCGCCGATTTTTTCGGCGGCCAGAGCTGCACCGGCGTGGCCGAGTGCGACGGCTCCCTGTTGGGCCTCTACATCCTCCACCCCAACAACGTAGGCCGCTGCGGCCACATCGCCAACTCCAGCTACGCAGTAAAATCCGGCGTCAGAGGACTGCACATCGGAGAAAAGCTGGTGATTCATTCCCTATCCCAGGCCAAGGCCCTGGGCTTTCGAATCCTTCAGTTCAACGCAGTCGTCCGAACCAACGACCAAGCCTTAAAGCTTTACGAAAAGCTCGGTTTTCAAAAACTGGGCGTGATCCCCGGCGGATTTCTGATGAAGGACGGCCATTACGAGGACATTATTCCCCACTACCGGGAGTTGTAGCACATTTGAACCAATAGGCAAACGCCCTCGAAAACCATTGCAAAAAGAGGTTTTCGAGGGCGTTTGTTTGCTTATTTTCGTATCGTTACCAACTCCACGGTAAAAAGTGAGAGAAGAATTCTGCAAGTGATTGTACATTAAGCAGCCATCCCAAAACCGTAATGACGGCAATACCTAAGCAGACTCCGTTGACACTTTTGATCTTAAAAAAGGAATCTTCCCTATTATTGATCGTAAAAATAAAATGGACCAGCAGATACATCACGTTCAACAAAACAAATGCGAGTAAGTCTACAATCAGCAGCAGTCTATAGATACTGATGCCTGATATATTTTGCAGTACAGAGGATGAAAATGTAATTCCTCCTACAAAAGCCAATACAATAGCCGCAAAGATACCAAGAATTGAAATATATTCTTTCTCAATTCCTTTAATCTCTTTCCGCAGATTATCCCGGACATCCTCCACACACTCATCGAGAATATTATTTACATTCTCAATCTGGTAAAGGGCGAGATGAGAATGATCATAAATCTTTATAATAATCTTTTTACAGTCATCCTCTACCGCATTGGTTTCATTCAGCGCAAACAGCAGCAACTTCTCAATATTGGTAGCGAACATGCCTCTGCTTGATAAATCCAGAGAAAAGATATAATTACTCAGTCCTGAATAGAGGAGGCGCTCAGTCTCATCCTGTGTATTTAAAAACTTGTTTATGGAGTCTACAGACCTTTTGGGAAGATACTGCCTTGTTTCAGTAGTCAGATAATGACAGATTCCTTTCATCATCCTCTTACGGGACTGAAACTTCTTCGAACCTTGTATGATTAGATTGTTGCCGTCATTTTTCAGCAAACCGTCCAGCCCGCTACTCATCAAAATACTCCCTTATGGACTCGTTTGTAATCACATTGTTGCCATGAGGTTCATACGCATCTTTCCATGGGTCCTGATGATGGGTCAGGGTGACCAGATCTGTTGCCGTATAGTCGGCAAACTTATCGACAACGGAATTGATAATCGCTCTATCTGCCTTGTCAATACAATCTTCAGAAAACGGAACACGCTGGCTGTCCCAAATATCCTCACCATCAGTCTCAACATAAGACATGATGGTGGGAATATCACTGCT
>Ga0192243_10275_pt1 | contig 20328 bp, 16 predicted proteins | sample Koala_Koa27_K3_FD_131233 | JGI IMG/M metagenome (GOLD analysis project Ga0192243, IMG submission 131233) | Enriched cells from koala feces incubated with labeled cellulose particles, San Francisco Zoo, California, United States - Koala_Koa2-7_K3 ... | reverse complement strand
AGCCCACGAACAGTGGGGTAGAAGTCACGATCAGCGTCCACAGTCGCCAGTCCATATCCGAGGTATGGGTGGTTACGCCATCGGGAGAAAAGATCGAATGCAGGGAGGCTGAGAGCGGCATATACCGGCAGCAGGTGATGCAGAACGGCGAGTATGAAGTGATGGCATGGGATGCGAAAGGAAGAGGCGGCAGCAGGAAATTTACCATAGCCGGCATAGACAGAAAATCACCGGATATGGACGCCTATTCCTACAATTTTGAAACCTCACAGTTCACGGCGGCAACCTCTGACGATAGTTCGGGGGTGGATTATGAAGCCTGTTATATTATGACGGAGAATGGGGAGAAGGTAAAAGCGGAATCCTGGGATAAAAACAGTGGGAGGATTCAGTTTTATACGGAGGAAACCGCTTTTGATTTCCATCTGCCGGACCGTGCCGGCAACTGGAAGAGATATCATGTGTACACCTTTGAATGAGGAGAGAAAGGAGAGAACAATGAACAGTATATTTGAAATTACATGGTGTCTGTGGGATATCCCAGCCGCCATATTTGTGATCGCAATGACAGCACTGCTGATCGTACAGCATATTAATCATAAGAATTCCTGATCGACAGCGGTTTTTCAGGTGGAGGAAGAGAACAAGAGAACATAGAAAAAGTAAATGACAAAGGAGAAATCAAGTTGGCAGTAAAAAGATTTAATGTGAGAAAAGGAATGGCCTTTTTGCTCTCGACGGCGATATGCATCTGCAATATCAATGTGGGATCTGCGATAGCCGCTGATGATGGCAGCGGATTTATCATAGCCGATCATGAGCTGACGGAGAATGGAATGGGAGCGGTCATTCGGGTGGAGGAGAGCGGTCCCGATGTGGTTATCACGTCGGTGGACATCGTCAGTGGAAAAGGAACACGGGTGTCCGTCAATCAGGAAGAAAACATTGCCTCCCCGTCGACTGCGGGACTGTCCACGGCCGGCCAGGTTAAGGTCTGGAAGGCGGACAGGGAGAATCAGCCTGATAACGAAGGCGTTGAGACAAACCAGCAGGATAGCCTGGAAACAGAGAGCGCACCGTCGGAAGGCGAGACTACAGAGCCGGAAAGTGAGGCCGTAGAACCGGAGGGTGAGGCTGCGGAAGCGGAGGGAGAGACAGCGGAGCCGGAAGGAGAGACAGCGGAGCCGGAGGGAGAGACAGCGGAGCCGGAAGGCGAGGCTGCGGAACTGGAAGATGAGACCGCAGGATCAGAGTTAAAGAACGCAGAAATAAAGGAAAAGGTGACCCGCTCCAGAAGTGAAATTCCCGTAGTTAAAACATCGAGCATGTCACTTGGTGAGAATGACGTGGAGGAGAGTGAGGAATCACATGTACCCGTCGAGGCGGAGCCGTCTGAGGAAGAGGAAGGCCGGAGCCAGAAAACGGAAGCAGAGGAAACGGCAAAACCGGATTCAGAGAAGCCGGAAACCGGGACAGGCAATGTGGAGACCGGAAAGCCGGGGACCGGAGATACAGAAAACGGAGATACAGAAACCGGAAAGCTGGAGAGCGGCACCACGGAGACCGCTCCTCCGGAAAATGAGAAACCGGACGAATCCACACCATCGGAAGCGGACAAGCCGCTGCCGTCAGAGACTGTGACATCCACGCCGTCAGAGGCTGTGACGTCCACGCCCAGTGATGCCGGGAGTAATTCTGATGAGCCCCAGGGCGGAGACTATGAATATCAGGAATTTGCCTTTTATGTGAACGAAAACGGAAGATACCGGTTTAAGGTAGAATATGTCATGTGGCAGAATGTGGAGGTTACAGGCTCCAACAGAAAGAGGCTTCAAAAAACCGTGGGCACAGACACGGAGCTGCAGGAGGGGGATGTTGTACAGAGGCCGGTGACAAAAACAGCGGTTCTCAATTATCGGATTGACGATATCTCCGGATTGTATTTCGGAGGCCTGAGCAGACTGGAAACTCATGTGGGTGAGGCGGTGGATCTGATGGAAGGAGTCAGCGCCGAGGATGAGAGCAGAAAACCGGTGGAGGAGCTGCGTATTTCGGATGACGGTGGTGTCAATCTGAATGAAGCGGGCGAATATACCGTGACCTATGAAGCGGTTCATCCGATAAGTGGAGTCGTTTACCAGGCAGAGAGAAGCGTCTCGGTGCTGCCCTACGTCAATATGCTTGCAGATGACATTCAGATCACCTCATCTGTGTTTGGTGAGAGCGAGGGGAAAACCCTGGAGTATCTGCTGGGAAGTGGAAAAGACGCTGCTTATGACTGGAGTATAGAGGCCGTCGTGCCGGAAGGAACAGACAGAAAGATCACGGTCGCAGTCCCCTCCATCTTTCGGCTGACAGGAATGGACAGCGCTGAAGCCTCTGTTTCCAATTTGGGTTCTGTCTGTGAGTTCACGATTCATGACGAGGTGCCGGCTGGAGCGGTCATCGGACTTAACGGAACCTTTCAACAGCTGGGTAGGAGAGACGCCCGATTTGAGACATCTCTGGAGGATGAATACCGTGAGACCGGAGAAGTGGAATTCGGAAGCATAAGCGCAAGCATGACCAGGGGAGAAAGTCTCGTGGGCAAAAGTGAGATAGGTCCTTTGGTTACAAAAAACCGGTGAATGCATACAACGATTTTGTCTATCTCTATGGGAAGGCCGGTGTGCCGACTCTCTGGGGGAAAGATTTGCGGATGAGTTATTCCGGTGACGATATAGAGAAATGCTATCTGGAAGGGCAGCTGATTGTAGATTACCGCTCAAACCTGGAAGCATATCTGAGGACTGAAATGTATGATTCCGGGATGGTTCCGTACAATGTGGACAGCATAGAGTTTTATATACCGGAAGAATTTGATGTTTTTCTGGATGAATTGGAGGATGACGGGAAACTGGTGAGCATCAGTGTGCAGCATGCTTTAGACGACAGCGCTTTCATGTGGAGAGAGACGACAGATACGGTGACTGCCGTACGCTATCAATGCGGTGAAAAGACGGATGCGGAAATCATGGCGGATATTGGAAAAATTTATGTAAAGCCAAAGCCTGGGATAAGGCTGGAGGCTCGACGTTATCAGACCTATACGTCTAAAAAAAGGAATTTTGTCATCTCCTTTCGCTGAGGAAGCGATTGCAGTTACAGATGAAGATGGAACGGTGGGATATACGATATATCCCCATTCTTACAACTTTGAGGCGCTTCCTGGGGATGGGGACGGTTGTGTGTTGATGATGAGGATGGGCACCGATTTGATGAGCGGTAAGTCTAGTGTGCAAACAATAGCTGATGTCATAGCGGTGAATGGAACAACGCTTGGGAATACTATCGCGATTAAACCGCAAACAGAATTTATTAGTATAGATGGAATATACTGTTTGGATACCTGGACAGAGCTCCGCGTCGACTACAGCAATGGGAAGTATGAAATATTCAGCTCCCCCAGGGGATTTCAATCGCTCAAGTCTTCCACGTATGGTAAAGCGAAAAAATTGAAATTTCCTCGAACGGATTTGGAGATAGATGGACCTTCGAGGGCAGCATAGGCACAGCCAAGGGCTCACTGACTGGAAGTCCTGCAAATATAGAAATTATCATTGGAGAAGCTCCGAATCAGACTACACTGAACATGCCATTGAAAGTTTATACGCAGGAAGAATTACGAATTGTGGGAGTGAAAGACAACCTGAATGTCATTGAGGGAGATAACCTTCAGATTGCGGGCTGGAAAAATACTGAAATTCAATATCGGGCAGGTGATGAATGGAAGGTGCTGCCGTCTGAGACAGAGGAACGTCTTCTTAAAATAATCAGAGCGTTTCAGGATGAATTGGGGATGGAGATAGATAAGGCCGTCAATCATGCCGGGACTTACGAAATCAAATATATTGCGTCCAGAGGAATGGAGTTGGGCTCATACGTTGCGACAGCCTCCCGAAATTTTAATGTACAGTCCCGCGTAAAGCTCAAAGAGGGTGGAAACAATTATTATGAGGAGGAGGGAAGAAAGCAGAAACCGGTATTTTCTTATACTCACTATGATGAGGGAAACCCTGCCGGAAGAGAAGTAACGGTGGGTGACTCATTTATACAGCCGGCGGCCGGCGGGGATGGATCGTTTGACCTGACGCCGGGAGTTCATAAGGGAGATTATGAGATTACCCATCCGGAAAGCTTTGGAAAAACAGAGGAAGTAATTCCTGGGGCGTGGCATCACTCAAGGATGGAGGGTTCGATTGTAGTAGATGGAAAGCCGGAAATCGAAGTTCAGAAGAAAGAATTCACGACCATTCCGGGAGGAAAGGTGACTGGGCTTTTGGACAAAGATCAGGTATCCTCCGTATACCACTATTATGAATACAAAAATGGTAAGGTTGTGGAAGATTCTCAGAAACCGGCCGGAATCACGCTGACGGATTATCTTGGTCAACCTATACAGGACGGCGAGTATGTGGCTCCCCTGCTGCCGGGGACATACTTCCTCACATATGAGTCGGAGGCGGTTGATAAAGTTTATGTCAATGGAAGCAATAGGGCGGAGTCGGTTCAAATCAAAGTTGTAGTCACGAATGGTGTGGAAATTGAGACAAAAAATGAAATTTATGTAAGCGACGAACATGACCAGGAGATTATGAAAACCAAAATTGCAGCCACAGGAGTTTGGAAGGTGGGCAATGACAGCGGAGTCTTAAAGAAAGAACAGTTCAAGTATTCTTTTACAGAGAAGGATAAGCTTTTGGAAGCGAAAGTGTGGGGGTTCTGTACGTACCAAGGGAAAACCTATGAATCAGAGCCAAGTACAGTTACCATACATATCAGGCAGCTCCCTACAGTAAAAACAGAGGATATCCATTACAGAATTCATGATGCCTTTGACCCTTATACGGGAGCGCAGATGACTCCGGATGACGGGAAAAATGAATTAACAGCAGTTGTGCCGGAGGGTTTCAATATGAATACGCCGGGATTTTATGACGTGCTTTACAAGGCATGGGATCCTTTGCTTGAAGAGACGGTAGAGGAGCACGGAAATGTATATATTCATGGAATCCCGGTGATAGAGGCAGCAGACCGCGAGATCTATACGCACGAATCGACGGATCGAAACGCGCTGATTGACGCGATAAAAAATGGAACGGGAGGGGAGGGAGCGGCCACTCCGCCCAACGCCTCCGTGATCTACTATCTTCCCTCGGAGAAGAGAGCGGTTGATTACCCGATTGAAGCAGATCGGGATCCGATTAAGTATCGTGTCCCTGATTATAAGGCGGATACGGAGGGCACATTCCAGGTGGAACTGACTGTGGATGACAAAAATACATTAAAACAGGTATTTGGATCTTCCGGTTTACAGAAAGAGGCGGAGGGAAAGAAAACCATCACGGTCACAGTCCGGGATAAGACATATCCGGTTGTATTTCATTCAGGTGACCACGGTTCTTATGCGGAAGGGGACAGTAGCACAATTATGGCCTCCCATGGAAATGTTCCGTCTATCCCCTGGCCCAATGCGGATGAAGGTTATGTGGTAGATTACTGGGTCGACGGCTCGGGAGTCCGGGTGAAGGATATGAAATCGCGGCTGATTACCGGCCCGGAGGAATTTACGGCGGTTTACCGCAAGAAAACGTATACAGTCCGTTTTATCGGACGCAGAGACCGCGTCATCAAAACCCAGCTTGTGACACATGGGGAGGGAGCTGTGGCTCCGACGGATGATGTGGAGGTTAAGAGCGTGCGGTTCTCGGGATGGAGCAAAAGCTTCGATTGTGTGACCTCCGATTTAAACGTCTATGCACAATTTTGGACGAGCCACTCCGGTGGCCCAAAACCAGGAGGCAGTGGAGGCCCGGGAGGACCGGGAGTAAGGAATGAGGATGATATCCTGCCGGATCTTGAGATTCCGCTGGGGCTTCCTCAGCCGCAGATCATCAATGAGATGGTTGCAGATGTGCCTCTGGTCCCGTGGGACAGAAAAAACAAAAAAGGGGTGATAAAAACCAGAAGCCGGGAGAAAAGAGCAGACCGAAGGGCGTCAAGGCAGGACTGGTGGAGAGCCAGGAAGGCCAGGCCGGTCAGGATGAGAAGCTGGGCGGTCAGAGTGACAGCAGCAACGGGGCAAGCGCAGTTTATGGCTCCTACGCGGAGAAAAAAAGGACTTTGGCTGCTCACTGGATTCTGCTTCTGGTGGGGCTTCTGGAAGCTTGTTATTATCTGATAGCGGGCAGGAAGAAACGCTCAAAAGAGGATCAGGACTAACGGTTATTGGTTACGGAGACAGCCTGTCCATCGCGATGTAATACGCGATGGACAGGCTGTTTTTGTGCACTTTTAACAAAAATGAAATTTCGAAAAAATTGAACTTTTTTGTCCTGTATGCCATCTTAATGTAAATAAACTTAAAAAGGAGGTGCTATATGTTTATTATGCGGTCAAAATTTTGAGGCCAGTATATCAAAAATAAATGACAAAGAAGAAATCAAGTTGGCAGTAAAAAGATTCAATGCGAGAAAAAGTATGGCTTTTTTGCTCTCGGCGGCGATATGCGTTAGCAATATCAATGTGGGAACTGTGGTAGCGGCCGAAGATGGCAGCGGATTTCTCGTAGTCGATCATGAGCTGACAGAGGATGGGATGGGAGCGGTCGTCCGGGTGGAAGAGACCGGCCCCGGAGCTGTTATCACGTCGGTGGAGATGATCAGCGGAGAGGGAACACGGGTGTCCGTCGGTCAGGAGCATGACTTTGCCTCCCCGTCGGAGGCGGGACTGTCCACAGCCGGCCAGGTTAAGGTCTGGAAGGCGGAAAGGGAGCCTCTGCCTGATAGCGAAATAGTTGAGACAAACCCTCAGAACACCGTGGAAGCGGAGATCGCACCGCCGGAAGGCGAAACCGCGGAACCGGAAGGCGAAGTAGCGGAGCCGGAAGGCGAGGTAATGGAACCGGAAGGCGAGGCCGTAGAACCGGAGGGTGAAACTGCGGAGCCGGAAGGCGAGGCCGTGGAACAGGAAGATGAGACTGGGGAACCCGGGTCAAAGAACGCAGAAATTGAGCAAACGGTGACCCGTTCCAGAAGTGAAGTTCCCGTCGTAAAAACATCAGGTATGTTACTTGGTGAGAATGACGCGGAGGAGAGTGAGATATCACAAGCACCCATTGAGGCGGAACAGCCTGAGGAAGAGGAAGGCCGGAGCCAGGAAACGGAAGTGAAGGATACGGCAAAAACGGATTCAGAGAAGCCGGAAACCGGGACAGGAAATTCAGAGACCGGAGATACAGAGACTGGAAAGCCGGAGAACGGCGCCACGGAGACCACCCCCTCGGAGAACGAGAAAATGGGAGATGGAACCGTGGAGACACCGGATGAATCCACGCCGTCGGAAGCGGACAAGCCGCTGCCGTCAGAGACCGTGACATCCACACCGTCAGAGGCCGTGACCTCCACGCCCAGTGATGCCGGGAGTAGTTCTGATGGAGACCAGGCCGAAGACTATGAATACCAGGAATTTGCCTTTTATGTGAATGAAAACGGAAGATAGCGGTTCAAGGTAGAATACGTCACATGGCAGGATGTGGAGGTTACAGGCTCCAACAGAAAGAAGCTTCAAAAAACCGTAGGTGCGGACACGGAGCTGCAGGAGGGCGATGTTGTACAGAAGCCTGTGACAAGAACAGCAGTTCTCAGCTATCGGATCGACGATATCTCCGGATTATATTTCGGGGGTCTGAGCAAGCTGGAAACCCGTGTGGGCCAGGCTGTGGATCTGATGGAAGGAGTCAGCGCCGAGGACGAGAGAAGAAAACCGGTGGAGGAGCTGAGAATCGCAGACGACGGCGGTTTTAATCTGTATGAGGCCAACAATTATACCGTGATCTATGAAGCGGTTCATCCGGTAAGCGGAGTGGTTTACCAGGCAGAGAGAAGCGTCTCGGTGCTGCCCTCTGTCAGCACCCTTGCAGAAACCATTCAGATCACCACCTCCCTGTTTGGCGAAGGCGAGGGAAAAAACATGGAGTATCTGCTGGGAAGCGGAGTAGGCGTCGATTATGACTGGAGTGTAGAGGTCGTTGTGCCGGAAGGAACAAACAGGGGGGGGGGGGGATCGCCTTCCCTTCCTTGTTTCAGGTGAGCGGAAGAAGCAGCGATGAAGCTGACTTCACCAATTGGGGCTCGATCACTTACTTTACGATTCGGAATGAGGTACCGGCAGGAAAGGTTATCGTGCTTACCGGAACTTTTCGGCAGAATAGGGCTTCGGGAAACTACGGACTCTTTGATCAATCTGTGGAGGACGAATACCGTAAGACGGGAGTTGCGGAATTTGGAAGTATCCGTGCAACCGTGAAAACTAATCTCTACGATATCGTAGGTGAAACTGAGCTGGGTCCTTTGGCTACAAAAAAACCGGAGAGAACATATGACGATATTGTGTATCTCTATGGCGAGGCCGGGATAGAAGCCCTCTGGGGCAAAGATATGAAGATTCGTTATTCCGGTAACGCCGCAGAGAAATTCTATCTGGACGGAAGCTTGATTGCTGATTATTACAAAAGCCTGACGAACTATCTGAAGGTGGACATGTACAATTCCGGATTGGTTCCCTACGATGTAGACAGCGTAGAGTTTTATATACCGGAAGAATTTGACGTGTATCTGGATGAATTAGGAGATGCCGGGGGACGGGTGAGCGTCAGCGAGCAGCACGCTTCAGACGACAGCCCCTTCATCTGGAGAGAGAAGACGGATACCGTGAATGCCGTGCGGTATCAGGGTGATGGAAAGGATTTTTCAGAGATTGGAAAAATTTATGTAAAGCCAAAGGCAGATGTGACGTTGGAGGCGAAACGGTATGAGACCTATACGTCTAAAAAAGCATTTCTGTCATCTCCATTCGCAGAGGACACGATTGCGGTTACGGATGAGGAAGGCACAGTGGGAGAGGCGGTATTTGCCCATTCTTACAACTTTGAGGTGCTTCCTTTGGATGGGAGCGGTTATAGCCTGCTCATGCGTATGAGCGGAAGTTTGGCGACGGGTGATGGACTAACTAATAACTTAGGTTGGAGTAAAGTCGCTGATCTCATAGCGATAGATGGAAAAACGCTTGGGAAGACGATTACGGTTAAGATGGAACCTTCGCAACTTTATGCGTCAGGAATCGTATGTGAGGATAATTGGGCAGAGCTAAAGCTCAAGTACATCGATGAAACGACCGAGACAATCACTAATCCCAGGGGTCAGATAAACTTCGATAATCGGAAGCCCAGAGTGAAAGAGATTACGATTTCTTCGACAGACTTTGGAGATAGATGGACCTTTCAGCCTTTCCTGTGGGTAAGTGAGGGCTCGGCGACCGGGCAGCCTACGAAGATAGAGTTTATCATTGGAGAAGCTCCGAATCAGACTATGCTGACTGCGCCCTTCAAAATTTATAATACGGATGATGTGCGAATTACAGGAATAAAAGGCGGTCTGAATATCATTGAGGGAGACACCCTTCAGATTAAGGGCTGGGAAAATGCTGAAATACAACATAAGGCAGACGGCGAATGGAAAGCGCTGCCGCCTGAGCTGGCCAACAGCTTCCTGAAAATAAGCAGCGTGTTTCAGGATGGTGTGAGGTGGATGGTGGATCAGGCCGTCAATCGTGCCGGGAAGTATGAGATCAGACATATGGCGAACAGAGTCATGGACAATGCCACATACTCTGTGTATGAATCTCAAAACCTGAACGTCCAGTCCCGCGTAAAGGTCAAGGAGGGCAGAAACAACTATTATGAGGAGGAGGGAAGAGAGGAGAAACCGTTATTTGTTTATACCCACTATGACGAGAGCAACCCTGACGGAAGGGAAGTGACGGTGAGTGAGACATATATCAAGCCTGCGGATGGCGGGGACGGCAGGTTTAAACTGACGCCGGGCGTTCACAAGCGGGACTATGAGATTACCCATCCGGAAAGCTTTGAAAAAACAGATGAGGTAACTCCCGGACCCGGGCATCACCCGACGCTGGAGGCATCGGTTGTAGTAGATGGAAAGCCGGAGATCACAGTTCAGGAGAAAGAATTCACGACCATTCCAGGAGGAAAATTGACCGGTCTTTTGGACGCTGGCCAGGTAACCTCCGTATACCACTATTATGAATATAAAAATGGTAAGATTGTGGAAGACGCTCAGAAGCCGGCCAGAATCACGCTGACGGATTACCTTGGTCAGCCTGTATTAAACGGCGAGTATGTGGCTCCCCTGGATCCCGGGACCTACTACCTCACCTATGAGTCGGAGGCGGTTGATAAGGTTTATGTCAATGGAAGCAATCTGGCGGAGCCGGTCCAGATCAAAGCGGTAGTCACGAACGGCGTGGAAATTGAGACGAAAAATGAAATTTATGTGAGCGACGAACACGATCAGGACGTTATGAAGAACAAAATTGCCGCCACAGGCGTTTGGATGGTGGGCAGTGCCAGCGGAACCTTAACCAAAGATCAGTTCCAATATTCTTTTACAAAAAAGCTGATAAACTTTGGGAAGCGGAAGTGACAGGGACCTATACGTACAATGGGAAAACCTATTCTTCCAATGTCAGCACGGTCACCATACATATCAGACAGCTTCCCACTGTGAAAGCAGAGGATAGCCATTACAGAATTCAAGATACCTTTGATCCCTATGAGGGAGTGGAGATGACTCCGGATGACGGGGAGAATCAATTGACGGCAGTTATGCCGGAGAGCTTCAATATGGATGGGCCGGGAGGATATGAAGTGCTTTACAAGGCATATGATCCTTTGCTCGATGAGACGACAGAGAAGAAGAGAATGGTATATATTCATGGAATTCCGGTGATCGAGGCGACAGACCGCGAGATCTATACCCACGAATCCACGGATCGAAACGCGCTGATAGACGCGATCAAAGCGACTCCGCCCAACGCCTCCGTAACCTACTATGTTCCTGCGGAGGGCAAAGCAGTGAATTACCCGATCACGGAGGACCGGGACCCGATCAAATACCGGGTTCTCGATTATAAGGCGAATACGGCAGGCGTATTCCAGGTGGAACTGACTGTGGATGATCAGAATACGCTGAAACAGGTATTTGGTTCCTCCGGCCTGCCAAAAGCGGCGGAGGGAAAGAAAACCATCACGGTCACAGTCCGGGACAAGACGTATCCGGTTGTATTCTATGCAGGCGACCACGGCTCTTATGCGGAGGGAGACAGCACCACCATTATGGCCTCCCATGGAAAAGCGCCGTCCATCCCCTGGCCCAATGCGGAGGAAGGATATGTGGTAGATCACTGGGTTGACAGTACCGGAACCCGGGTAAACGATATGAAATCGAGACTGATTACCGGCCCCGAGGAATTTACAGCGGTTTACCGCAAGAAAACCTATACGGTCCGTTTTATCGGACGTGGAGACCGGGTTATCAAAACTCAGATCGTGACCCATGGGGAGAGCGCCGTGGCTCCGACGGATGATAAGGATGTACAGAGCAGCCGGTTCGCAGGATGGGGCAAAAACTTCGATTATGTGACATCCGATCTCAACGTCTACGTACAGTTTTGGACCAGCAGCTCCGGCAGCTCAAAACCGGGCGGACCGGGCAGCGGCGGAGGTTCCGCCGGCAGTGGAGGTCCGGGAGTCAGCGGAGGCCCGGGCGACCAGAGCATAAAAAATGAGAATGAAATCCTGCCGGATATGGAAGTTCCGCTGGGGATTCCGCAGCCGCAGATCATCAACGGGGCGGTTGCAGATTTGCCTCCGGTCCCGTGGGACGGCAAAAACAACGAGCAGGGTGAAAAAGACCAGAATCCGGGAGACCGGGGCGGTCTGAAGGACGATCAGACTGATCTGGCAGAGAACCAGGAAAACCAGGAGAATCAGGAGAATCAGGAGAACCGGGAGAATCAGGAGGGCCAGGAGGGTCAAGAGGATCAGAAACGGCCAGAAGGGCCAGTCCGGTCAGACTGAGACGCCAGCCGGTCAGAGCGACGGAAGCAACGAGGCGGACGAAGCTTATGGTTCCGTCACAGAGAAAAAGCAGTCGTACGCTGCGCACTGGATTCTGCTTCTGGTGGGAGCTTTGGGGCTCTGTTATTATGTGATATCAGGCAGAAAGAGACGCTCGAAAGAGGATCAGGAATAACGGTAATTGGTAATGGCAATAACCTGCCACATCGCATATTACATCGCGATGCGGCGGGGTGTTTTCTTTTAAGCGGAAAGAGAAAGGCGGAATCGGTAGTGTGGGAACAGGAAGAGATCCTGGTTGAGACAGGAAATTCAGTGTTTGACGCATTGATTGCAGACAAGATCAATACAGCCAGGCAAAAGGGTATCAGTGTGGAAACCAACATTGTGGTGGGACGAAAGCTCCACATCGCCGAGTCGGACTGGTGTCTGCTGTTTGGCAGCGCCCTTGACAATGCAATAGAAGCCTGTGACCGGATCAAACATAAAACAAAGAAGATAACGGTGAACGTAAAAAATGTGGGAAATATCTTAAATGTCATGATCAGGAACACGATAGCCGAAATACCTGTGAAGGAGGGAGAATTTTACAGATCCAGCAAGCTGGATCAATGTCGGCATGGCATGGGACTTACCAGCATTGCAGAGGTTGTGAACCGCTATGACGGTGTGTTCCGTATGCAGGTTCAAAAGGATGAGTTTGTTCTTGCTTTTTTACTCTGCGGTGTGTAAAAATACAAACACTTATTGCTGGAGATAAGATAGAGATTACTTTAAAACCGGCCGGTGATACAAAGGATAAAAAGGATGGATTACAATCATTTAAGCAAAATAATTAAGAGAGTGAAGAACAAAGATGAGGAGGCTTTTGCAGAACTGTATGAACTGACATACCAGCGGGTTTATAGCCTGGCCAATTCCATTCTGCAGGACGAGTATCTGGCTCAGGATGTTGTGCAGGAGGTTTATATGATCGTAATTGATTCTATCGGAAAACTGGAAAATGATCAGTTATTTATGGCATGGATTCACAAAATCACATATCGTCATGCACTGAACAAAGTGAGAATAAGAAGAGAGCTTCCATCTGAACTGGAGGCCATGGGAGAGAGTTCCGCAGCCTTGCCGGAGCAAGATTCTATTCTGGAGCACATAATCCAATCAGAGAGGAACGAAGTCATCTGGGAAAACATTAAAAAACTTTCCCCGGAGCAGCAGAAGGTTATTGTGATGAAATATTATGAGAATATGAAAATTGATGAGATCGCAATTGCGCTGGACTGCCCGGAAGGAACGATTAAGAGTCGGCTTCATATAGCAAAAAAACTTTTGAAGAAGTATCTGGAGAGATACATGCGTTATTTTTTTGGGTGTGTGTACTCCTGCGTGGAGTGCTCAGGTAAAAAGGAAAGGACCGTGCCTGTATGGCGGTCCTTTCCTTTTTTCATGCCGTTAAAATATAACAGTTCAGACGGCTCCATCTTCTTGACCGAAAAAACCGGTCAAGAAGCATCGGATGTCCATCCGATGTGAAAATCAGTGTGGCAGCGTGCTTATAAGCCAGCTTAACGCCCGCTTCCGCACTGATTTTCGCGCCGTCTGAACTGTTGCGTTAAAATGTATAATTATCCAGTTCCACCTTGTCGGACTCCTGATAAGGAGCCAGGGTGGAGATCAGTTTCACATCCGCCTCGTAGGGGTTGTAGCAGTAGTGGACCTCGGACGGTTCGATATGGATCAAATCGCCCTGCTTTAAGTGGTGCACGGTTCCGTCCACGACGATGTTGATCTCGCCTTCCAGGACAAAGAAGTTCTCCTCCATGATGTTGTGATAGTGGGCTTTAAAGTCCTGGCCGGGGTGGAACTGAACGACGGCGAAGTTCATGCGGGGGCCTTTCATCAGGTACTTGGGACCGCTGTTGTCGCTGAAGCGGTATTCTTTTTCATTCTCATTGATTATAAACATAATATCCTCCTTTTATGGCTCCTCTTTTACAGTCCGGGAGCGATCCACATATTTCTGGTAAGTTTTTGGTCGCACAGGGCGAGCTGAGCCGCGTAGACTTTGCGCCAGGGCTCGTACATCTCGCAGTAAACCTTATGATTTTTCGGATTCGGTATGTAAACCTGGTCGATCTTTACCAGCTTCTCGGCGCTGGCGGCGATATCCTCATAGATTCCCACGCCGTATCCTGCCAGGATGGCGGCCCCTAAGGCCGTGGCCTCCTTGACGGCGGGCACCTTGACCGGAAGGTTTAAGGCGTCGGCCAGAATCTGGCACCACAGCGGGCTTTTGGAAGCGCCGCCGGCGAAGATGATCTCCGTGGGCACCATGCCGGTGGAATCCTTCACCAGATCCAGATGGCCTTTGGTGACCAGGGCGGTATTCTCCAGGATGGCCCGGTAGAAGGTGTAGCGGTTGTATTTATCCGGGTCCAGCTCAAAGTTTGTAAAGGTTGGTGAAGCGTGCTTCCAGCTGATAAAGTTCATGACGTCGGAAAATGTGCACATCATGCCGTAGCAGCCGGCCGGAATTTTTTCTGCCTCATAATTCATCAGGTCGTAGGTGTCTCTGCCGATTAAGGCGGACAGCCGTTTTTCCTCCTGACAGAAGGCGTCGCGGTACCAGCGCATCACCAGGCCGGGCTTGAAGGCCAGGGCCTCGTACTGCCAGACGCCGGGAACGGCATGACAGTTGACACGGACGCGGCAGTGGGCATCGGTGATGGCCTCCGGGATGTTGTATTCATACTGCCAGAAGCCGCCTCCGAACACAGCCGCCTGACCCGGCTTCACAGCCCCTACGCCGATACAGCCAAGCTGGGCGTCACCGCCTCCGACCACGACGGGTATCCCCTGACACAGGCCGGTGGAAGCCAGATATTCCCCGGTGGTAGTTCCGATCACCGTCCCGCATTCCTTCACGTCCGGGAAGATATCGGTCCTCAGACCGCAGCGTTCGGCGATAGTGGGGTCCCAGTTTCGTTTCTTTAAATCAAACAGGCCCGTTGTGGAACCATTGCTGGGCTCCACGGCCAGTATGCCGGTCAGCTTATAGATCAGCCAGTCGTTGAACATGCCCACATAGGCGATTCTGTCGTAGAGCTCCGGCAGCTTGTTCTTCACCCACAGGATGCGGGGCAGGGCGTCCAACGCATAGGACTGGCCGGACTCTAAATAGAGCTCGTGCTCCAGCTCAGGATTCTGCCGGATCAGCTGGCCTACCTCGTCGTCGCTTCTGGCGTCCACATTGGCGCAGGCCCAGATCTCCTTGCCGTCCTTGTCGTAGAGCACGATGCCTTCTCTCATACAGGTGGTGGAGATGGCTGCGATTTCAGCCGGATCGATGCCGCACTTGTCGATGACCCCGCGGATACATCCGCTGGTCAGCTCCCAGTTGTAGTTCCAGTCAAAGTCCATGCTGCCGGGATACTTAGGGTCTTCCTTGTGTTCCCACTCCCTCTGCACACAGCCCAGCTGCCTGCCCTCCAAGTCAAAGAGGACGGCCCGCACGCTTCCGGTTCCGGCGTCGATCGCCATCAGATATTGCTTTGCCATCATAACCTCATACCTCCATTTCTTTCTTATCATTATCATAATCATAACTGCCTACTGTACCAGTGCCAGCGCAGTTTCCTCGTCGGTGATCAGGATATCCAGATATTTTCCGGTCAGGGAGGCGCGGATGATCTCGCTCTTGCTGGTCCCGCCGGCGATGCCGATCACATTGTTAAGCTCTCTTAACGTCTCTAAGGGAGTGGAGAGCAGCCGTCCCTCGATGTGGGAGGAGACGGGATTGCCGTTTTTGTCGATGAAGTGGGTCAGCAGATCACCGACGCCCCCCTGCATGGACAGGTAGAGAAAATCGTTCTTGTTGAGGATTCCGTTGTTGATGATCGTGGCATCCTCGCCCATACCGCCGATGCCGATGATGGTCATGGAAGCCAGCCGCACCATCCGGGCAATCTCTTTGATACAGGGCTCCTCCCTCACCGCCTGGCACAGCTCTGCGGTTGAGAACATGAGCGGGGTGGGGTATAGGTAGAGCTTGGCATTGAATATGCTGGATAAGTTGTTGGGAAGGTAATAGCTGACGCCCCCGGTCATGGACACCACCGAGATCGGCGACTCGGTCATGGTGGCCAGATGGTTTAACACCCGGCTGGGGGTATCCCCGTACCCCATATTGATGTAGCTGTTGTCGGATAAGCGGTCGTTGATGTACATGGCGGCCGCGCTGGCCAGCGCCTCGTTTAGGTTGGAGCCTGCGGGGGGAGTCGGAACCACAAAGGCGTCCTTCAAATCCCACTTCTGAATCAGTCTCTGCTCCACCTGAAGGTGCTGGCTTCGCTCCTGCGAAATCTTAAACTGGATGATACCGGTCTGCCTGGCTTTGTCCAGCAGCTTGATCACGCGCATCCGGGAGATGCCCAGCTTTTCCGAGATCTTCTGCTGCGTCATATCTTCTATATAATAGTACCAGGCGGTTTTGATAATTAACGATTCTTCATAGTCCATGAAAGACCCCTTAAATATTTTACTAATGATGAAAGGTGAAACAAAAGTTTGATATCGAATAAAATGTTTGTATTTTTAAGCTTAGTATAGCAAGGTTGAAAAGTGATGTCAATAGAAAAAGAAAAATTGAAACAGGGAAAATAATGGTTAAAATGCATAAAAGTACGGTAATATAGAAAAAACTATATAAATAAAGCACAAAAAAAATAGGGGAGAAGTTTTCAGGCATGGGAAAAAACTACGAACAGACTATTGACATTTCTTTCACCATTGTGTATATTAAGGATATGAACAAAAGTTTTGACTTGAAACAAATTACTGCATTTGAGATGGGGCTGTCTCATCCCAGGCAGTTTGGCGGTAACGAGGAGGGAAATCATGGGACATGGGAATGCGGAATCTTCCGGCAACATGCTGTTTTCAGCCCGGGGCGTCTATAAATCCTTTGGACAGAACTCTGTTTTAAAGGGGATTGACTTAGACGTGGGCGAAGGCGAGGTGCTGGCCCTGATCGGGGGAAATGGGGCCGGGAAGAGCACCCTGATGAAGATTATCATGGGAATCTACCAGCCGGACGAGGGAAGCGTATCGATAGGAGGAGAGAGGCTCAGTACCTTTAAGCCCTCCGTGGCTCTGGCCAAGGGAATCTATATGGTGCCCCAGGAGCCGATGCTGTTTCCGAACATGACGGTGGAGGAAAACATATTAATCGGTTTTAAGGAGAAGACCAGAGACTTGCAGAAGCGCCTGGTTCAGGTGATGGACGATATCGGCTGGCATCTGGATCTGAACAGAAAGGCCATGAGCCTTTCCATCGCGGAGCAGCAGCTGGTGGAGATCTTACGAGGAATTTTGAGAAATGCCAAGGTTCTGATTCTGGATGAGCCGACCAGTGCTCTGACCTTCGACGAGGTGGAAAGCCTTTTTAAGATCGTGGAGGATTTAAAGAAGAAGGGAATCGGCATCATCTACATCACCCACCGTCTGGCGGAGGTGTTTAAGATTGCCACAGACGTTGCGATCATGAGAGACGGCGTGATCACCCTGAAGGGAAAGGTCGCAAAGTTCACCAGGGAGATGCTGGTGCAGGGCCTGCTTCCGCCCAACATGGAGAAGGAAGTGGTGAAGGAAGCTGCCAAGTCCGAATCATCCATCGATTATGAGAACTTGAATCCTGTATTTGAATTAAAGAATTTTTCCGGTTACGGATTTGAAGATATCAGCTTAAAGGTCTACCCCGGCGAGATCCTGGGCGTGGCCGGAGTGGTAGGCGCAGGGCGCACGGAGTTGGCGGTCACGATCTTTGGAAAGGACAAAGTGAGGGGCGGCAAGGCGTATCTGGATGGGAAGGATGTCACGGGCCTCTCCACCAAGGAGGTGCTGAAGGCGGGTATCAATTACGTGCCTGAGGACCGGCGGCTCAACGGACTGTTTACCATCAGCGATGTGGCTGCCAACATGAGCTCGGCAGTTCTCGGAGAACCGTCCATGGGAAAGGTGTTTCTGAACCGGAAGGCGGAGTACGAGCTGACGGAAGGGTACGTGGACGATTTCCGTATCAAGATTACGGGACAGGATCAGCTGGCGGGAAGCCTGTCGGGAGGAAACCAGCAGAAGATCGTCATCGGGCGTTCCCTGTCTACGAAACCTAAGCTGGTGATCCTGGATGAACCGACCAGGGGAATCGACGCGGCGGCCAGAGGCGATGTCTACTCGATTATACATAAGCTGAAGAAGCAGGGTGTTGCCATTATACTGATCTCATCCGATATGGAGGAGATTGTGGAATTGTCCGACCGGGCCATCATCGTATTCCAGGGCCGGGTCAAGGGTGAGCTGAATAAAAAAGAGATCAATCAGACCAGACTGATGTCTGCGTCCTTTGGTGTCACAGAAGGAAAGCAGGTGGAGGAATAGGATGAAGAACGTAAAGAATATACTGAAAACCCGGGAGGCCAGCAGCTTCTTGTTCCTGGCGGCTCTGCTCTTCGCGGTGGGTTTAGTCAACACCAGCTTCTGGAAACCGGTCACTCTTTTAAACTGCTTTAACGACAGCGTCGTGTTTACTCTGCTGGCTGTGGGAAGCGCCTTCGTGATCCTGACGGGTGAGATCGACGTATCCGTGGGATCTGTGCTGGGAATCTCGGCGGCAGTGGGCGCCACCATGCTGAGGGACGGCTCCAACTGGGGGCTTGCGATCCTGGCTGCCATGCTGGTGGGCGTGGCCATCGGTTTTATCAACGGCTTCGGCGTGTCCGTCTTAGGTATCCCGTCGCTGATCTTCACACTGGGCGTCAACGGCGTGGCCCGCGGTATGATCTACGTCTACACCAAGGGAGCCTGGGTGGAAAACCTGCCGGCCGGATATACAAAGCTCTCCAACATCAATCTGATCGGAGATCTGACGATCTTCTATGCGGTGGTGCTGACGCTGGTTGTCATCGGTCACTTGATCCTGATCAAGACCAAGCACGGCAAGTTCTTTGTGGCGGTGGGCGACAACGCTTCCGGCGCTACACTGGTGGGAATTCCCACCACCAAGACAAAGATTGCATCCTACATGCTGAGCGGAGCGTTTGCGGCGGCAGCGGGTATGGTTTATACATCGAGAATCGGATTCATCACTCCCACAGCCGGCAACGGCTACGAGATGAAGGCGATTGCAGCCTGTGTGCTGGGAGGGTTAAGCCTGACCGGCGGACGCGGCAGTCTCTTGGGAGCGGCCATCGGCGCGGTTATCATGTCGTCTATCAGCAGAATCCTGGTATTCTTAGGATTCTCCTCGGACTATGACAACACGATCACCGGTATCCTGCTGATCACCATCGTGGTTATCAATACCGTGGCTCAGAACCGGGCCATTATACGCAGCCGCCATGAGATTCTGGCAGCCAGAACAGCGGCGGGCGCAGGGAAGGGAGGAAAGAATTGATGGATACCTCTTTCTCATACCGATTTAAAAAAGGGTTAAAGAGCTGGGAACTGGTGATGTTCCTGATCCTGGTTCTGGAGTTTGTGATATTTGCCTCTAAAAACAGCAAGTTTTTGATGCCGAGAGTATTGTTCGGCAGTATCAACGACATTATCTCCATCTGTATCATATCCCTGTTCGTGACCTTTGTCATGATCACGGGAGGAATCGATATTCAGGCCGGTTCCATCGTGGGACTTTCCTCCATCGTGCTGGGCGTGGCGTGGCAGGACGGCGGGATGAATATCTGGGTGGCGTCTCTGCTGGCGATGATCGTGGCAGGCTGCTGCGGCGCACTTTCCGGGTTCTTCGTGGCCTACTGTCAGGTGCAGCCCATGGTGGTGACGCTGGGAGGAAGCTTCCTGTTCTCCGGGCTGGCCCTCCTGGTATCCAATATGTCGGCGACGGAGAGCTACAAGGGAATCTCAGGCTTCCCGGATGCATTTATCAAGATATCCAAGTTTAAACTGTTCGGCGTGATTCCAAACCAGCTTTTGATCTTTATCGTGCTGGCGATCATCACCTACATCCTGTTACATAAGACCAAGTACGGGCGTCAGATATTCCTGGTGGGTGTAAACCAGGAGGCGGCGGAGTATTCGGGACTGAATACAAGGCTGATCATCATGAGCACCTACATCCTGTCGGGAATCAGCGCCTCCATCGCGGGGATCGTGCTGACCTCCTATCTGGGAACGGCCAAGAGTGACCTCGGAGCCACGCTGACATTGCCCATTATCACGGCTGTGGTGCTGGGCGGAACGCTGAGTACCGGCGGCAAGGGAAGTGTTCTCGGAACCGCGCTGGCAGCGGTCGTCATCGGTATCCTCCGGTTTGGACTGCCGCTCTGCTTTAAGGTGAG
>Ga0192243_10274_pt1 | contig 20355 bp, 19 predicted proteins | sample Koala_Koa27_K3_FD_131233 | JGI IMG/M metagenome (GOLD analysis project Ga0192243, IMG submission 131233) | Enriched cells from koala feces incubated with labeled cellulose particles, San Francisco Zoo, California, United States - Koala_Koa2-7_K3 ... | reverse complement strand
CCTTCTGCTCATCCTCCAGGCCCTGAAGCCTCTGCTCCAGCTCACCCAGACGCGTCTCCAAATCCGCCAGCTCCTTATCATACCGCGCGGAGGCCAGGCCCAGCTCCTTCAGGGCTTTTGCGCCGTCCAGAAACTGCTTTGCCTTGTCAAACAGCACAATCTGATTGTAGCGCTCATAGACACGGCCGATCCTCCCCGCCGCATCCATACTGTCCTTCAACGTGTCTAAATTGGTCTTTAAACCGTCCATATTCTCGATCGCTTCCGACATGGGGCGCAGATCCTCCTCCGAAAGAGGCTGAAGGGAATTGCTCAGAATATCATTGATAATCGACGGCTTAAAATCCTTGGACAGCTTGGGCGTCCGCAGCTGTATCAGAAGCTCGATCATCTCCCGGTACTCATCCAGCGTCTCAAAGCCAAAGATCTGGCGGTTCACACATTCCATATATTCTCTCTGGGTATCAAAGACCCGGCCGCCCGTTCCCATCCGGTTCTCCAGCTCCCGTCTGCTATAGACGATCTTCTCCGCCCCCTCCCGGTACAGAAGAAAATCCTTTCCGATTCTCCTTCCGTCCGAGATGCAAAAATACCAGGTATCCAGCTTCTTATTCTTCCTCGCTCTCAGCCCGATACCTATGGTCTGATACGTATCACTGTCCAGCCGCTTAAATTCCATATAGAGGTAGCCGGTCCGCTCCTCCCGCGTGTCATTTTCCTCCAGCAGATAATTCTCCATCTTTCTGGCCCGTGAGCCAAAGGGATCGAGCCGCTCCGGTCTCATATTGCCGTCCAAAAGAAGAGGGATAAAGCTCTGCATGGTAACCGACTTGCCGGAGCCATTGGCTCCCCTCAGCAGCATCCGGCCATCCTGAAAATAAAATTCTTGCTCATCATAGTACCAGAAATTAACCAGCCCTATCTTACATACCTTCCATCTGCTGTTCATCCTCGTCTCCTTTTCTTTCAAAATCCTCCGGATAATGTCCCGTAAGCAGCGCCACAATCGGCCTCAAAAGGACCTGATCCCCATCCCGGGATATCCGTATAAATTCCATCGTCTCCATATAGTCGCGGACCCTGCTGAAAAACTCTCCCGTCGTCATCTCCCGGTACAGCTTTACAAAGCCTTTCCCATACCGGGCCTTGCACGCCTCCACAATACCGCGGAACTGTTCATGGGATACCCATGCGCTCTCATCCGCATTCAGCGGAATCTCTCCCTTATCAACCGCCTCACGAAACATGCCGTTGCATAAAAGAATAATGTCCGACAGCGTATTTTCCTCCGGAAATCCCCTTCCCAGCTGGCACTCCTCACCTAAAACCAGAAACGCGCTGTTCTTGTGCACATGCAGCTCACAGTCAAAATACTCCTCTAGCTCCCCGGAGATCATGTTCCTGTAATTCTTCACGTAGGCGAAATTCTCATCGCCCTCGTCCTCCTTGTACATCCCCGGCGACATCAGAAGCTTTCGGTACACCCGCTGTCTGCGGACGATACCTCTGTCCTCATCCACGTCGATCCATCCGCTCTCCCCGAAATCCTCCGGCTTTGTAAATCCCATAATATTTCTGGTAAAATTCCTCATAAAATACTTGGAGGTTCCCGTATTCTCATAAAGGACCTCGCTGGCGTCATCCGCAGCAAAGCCCTCCTCACTTCCGTCATCCACTTTCAGAATCGCGTTCCTGACACAATATTTCATCACCCTGATCAGATGCCTCCGATAGGAATACTTCGTCCAGTCCACGGTCTCCTCCCTGTAATTGGACTGAATGTACTCCGTCAGCTCCGACAGCACAAACTGCTCCTCCGCCTCCTTATCCTCCAGAAACATCAGGATCATACAGAGAAACACGTACTCAATCACATCCGTAAATTCCGTAATCCCCATCCACCGCTCCGCCGTAGCCGGCGCCTTCTCCAGCCTGATGAGATACTGATTTATAATCAGCTGGTACCCCAGCTTTTCCGACAGAAAACGCTTGAGATTCCCCGCCTGGTCCTTCACACGGTAATACAGATCCCGGTCCTCACTTTTTACGATCCAGCGCCGGCTAAGAAGCACTTCCATCACATTCATGTCATCAGTCTCCCGTTCGTTCTATTCTTCAAAAATCAGACGGTAGGCAGGCATAAGAAATATCCCGTCCGTACATTCCAGCGTACACGTCTCCCCGCTCTCCGGCTCAATCACCGCATACACCCTGCCGTCCTCCGTTTTCGCTCTTTTACTCTTATGCTCCAGCGCCTTGGACAGCCACAGAAGGAACGTGTCCCGCACCTGGGGCTCAATCACCGGCAAAGCTGCAAAATCAAGACAGCCGTCCACAATGTAGCTGCTCAGAAGCTTCTGCTCCCGCTCCAGCCGCTCCATCTCCCGGCGTTTCACCTCTTCCTTCTCGGCTTCATACCCGGTGATCGACGATCTGGCCGTCTTCTCCTTGTAGGTGCGCACCCGGGGCTGTATCTGTACCTCAAACGGTTCCTCATCATAGACGCCGCTGTTGATGCTCTCCGTCCGCCTCACGAATCCGCCCTTAATGTGCACCGGTGCTTCCACACCAAAAACCATGGCCGACAGCTGATGGGCCTCGCCCAGCGAACGGCATTTGCCGAAGATCTCCGCCACCTTTTTATATTCTTCCCGCCGGTTGGCCCCGACGTTGCTCTGCTCACTGATCCGGGTGGCATAGCGGGTGATCTTCCGGATAATCTCATTGGTGGTATCAAACACCTTCCCTGCTTCCGCCCCATGGCCGTCCTGATCCACAAACCAGGCCCGCAGGCTTGCAAACCGCCCCGTCATCTTGTCCATAATCTGACGTCTGTCTATCTCCACATCGATGCGGGGGATGGCCATCTCGTAATCGGTCACCTGCTCAAAAATCACGCCCAGCGCCTGCTCATCCGCCTGGCGCAACAGCTTCTCTATCACACCGCCGTTCATCTGAAGCCCCTTCACAAAGCTTCTCAGATAATCAATCAGGCGGTCCTTGAAGAGCAGAAATTCCTTCGTCTGCATCATCGCCTCCGCCTTCACACTGTTTAACTCCCGCATATAATCCTGATAATTCTGATTCAACCGGATAAAATCATTGTTTAAATCCGTCCACCACGTATAAATCTCATCCCGTGAATGCTCCGCCATCTCCGGAATCCGCGCCACATTTTTCCTGATCCGCTCCAGAAGCGTCGGCTCCAGGGAAGCCCCCTCCACAAACAGGTTCTCCAGCCGCACCACCATACGCTCGATCTCGACCGCATACTCCGACAGCTGATAGCGGAACTTCTTATTCTTGAACTCTTCGATCGTGCTTACCTTCTTCAAATCCTGCATGGTAAGCAGATTCCCCCACTCCGTCAGCGCCTTCAAATCCTGCTGACACTGCTCCGGCGTATACCCGGCGAAATACTCGTCCTCCCTCAGCTCCTCATAGACCTCCTCCTGATAGAGCCAGTATTTCAGCTTTTCGTAATTCATATAAAAAAGACGGATTATGGAACGGTAACGATCAGCATTATCCACGGTTAAGTATCTGGTCTCCATAACCGGTTTGATAAGCTTTTCAGTTACCTTCATAATCCGTCTCCTTGTTGGTAAAATTGATGGGTTCAGTATATCATAGAGGGGTGGAGGGTGCAAGGGATTTTGATGTTATTTTACACTTAGGCGCTTATTGGAAAGGCAAATGTCTTCAGCTCTTTTAATTTTTCGTGACCAATACATTTTATTTTATCCGCAATATTTATATTCATCTCATGAATTTTGCTAATGGCATTTTCTGTCGTGTCTGCTGTTACTAATCCAACTTCAAGATATGCTGCGTGTTCCATCAATATTGAATGCAAATGCATTAAATACTGCAAGTTTTCTTCCTTAAAATTAAAGGGATGAATCTTACATTCGTAAAATTCTCCACATTCGTCTTCCGGATTCCATCCCGCTATATCTATAGTTACTTTATGGCGTTCATTCCCTTTTCCATAACTGATTTTTACTAATTGTCCATTAATTTTCACCTGACATCCTGTCTCATACGAGTAACATACATAGCGCGGTTTTACAAATGCCGATACGATATGTTCAAACATAACCCCTCTAAAAACCTTAATCTTTTCAGTATTATCTGTCAGCTTATATATTTTATATTCTTTATCATTATGCACTCTGAGCTCACTATCAAACTCAAAAGACTGAATCAATTCATAATAGTTGATAAACTCATTCTTTAAAAGATGAAACGCCTCCAGATCATTTTCCAACACATCACATTTAACATACAGAAAAAACTCCTCAACTTCCCGTGTTATTGAGTTAGTAGCTTTTGTAATACTTTGCAGCAATAAGCACACTTTATCTAATAAATCTATGTGCTCATATACAATATGAGCTATGTAGCCACAAATTTCATTAATCCGTATATAGTCAGGATCACTTTTCACCATTGTAATATCCATAACTTTAATCCTCTGTATTGACAGCTTTCCGGAGTGTCGCCATCACATCAATTGTAGGAATAGATATTGGTCTTTCCAGCATCCGTCCCGATATATCATAAATAACTTCTCTAAAATAGGGCCACATCAATTTTACACCCTGAGTTTCTAAAAATCGTTTTAAAACTACTTTCTCTTTTTCTAAATGAAATTTAAACAAACCATTTTGTTTGATTGACAAACAAAATCCTTCTCCTCTAAGCTTCATACTCATGGCTGTTGTACCCATGCTGTCTTGAATTTCAGTTGCTTCAATAGTCACTTGAATATTGACTTCATTGTTTTGAGCCGCATAATTTTCATATTTATTGCACTCCACAGAAATTAAATCCACAGTTTCCAGTTGTACTGGATGCAACACTAACTCTTCCAAAGTCATAAGCAAAATCCTCCCTTTGTTTTATTGTAAAACAGGAGACCCCAAATTTGGATCTCCTGTTGTATAACTATAATTAACTTCATATCCCCAAAATGTTTTATCCGTATGAGGAAGCGTTAAACTTATCGTATCTTCAAATACATGTTTTTTATCAACTAAATCAAACTTCTCAAAACTAGCCATCATTTTTTCAGGAAGAAAGTACAGATTATCAATCAATCGCTCATAATCATTGTCAATAATACTCTTCTCCATTATAAAAATAAACATATCAATTAAGGACGAAATTCTCTCTTGATCCGCACTTGGCTTAATCAACCTCATAACATCTTCAAAGAGAGGCACTGCCTTTCCATTATACCAGTTGTTAAAATCATTTATTCTATTACTGGAAATCTGATTGCTCTTTTCCAAGTATTCTATCTTTTGATTATAATAGTTGATAAACTTTTCTATTTTTTCTTTAGCAACTGTATTAATATTCTTAATATCCTTCATGCTAATACGTTCTCCAAATTTGATCGTTCATATGCTATCTTTTATTCTATCATTTTCTAATTTACTTGTCTATACGAAAATCCACATATCAATCATTTCCGCCGGAAAACATTTCAAATCCAAACTCCTCCAGCTTTTTCATAAATACATTCCCAGGAATTTTGAGGGTCACGTCGCATCTGCCGCTGCCTGTAAAGATATAGTTATCCGCAAGCCGTGAGATGCTCTTGTCATACAGCTTCTTCCACTGAATCCCCCGCGTGCATTCAAAAAACGGGCTCATGTTGCCGATCTCAAAGCCCAGCTCATTGACCTCCGCAATCGTCAGCATATTCAGCCGCTTCTTCTGGATATCAATCATCCGTTCCTCAGTCTCCGGGATCTGGCTGTTGGAGGGAAGGACCACCAGATAGTAGGCGGCGCCGTTTGCCCCATCCTCGCGGCAGATGAGAACCTTAACAAAATTGCTCCCATCCTCCCTGAGTCCCTCCTCTGCGAGGGCGGCAAACTGCGCTTTTCTGGAGATCGAATATGGATGATGGATCTCATATTCCTGAAACCGGACCAGGCGGATGCCCTGTCCCACCCGCTTTCTGGCCGCCACATCCAGAAAACAGCCCTTGGTGTTGTTAAAATTCTTGCCCTCTAAGGGAATCCCCTTCCTGCTGTACTCCTTGTCCAGCTCCTTCAATATATTTTGCAAAAATGCCTTGCCCGAACCCACCAGAAGCGAAGCCATCGGGTAGGAAAACATGGACTCAATCTCAAAATAACGGGAGACCTGCTCCTTCGTCTTGTCATAATGGCCCATGTCACAGTATATATGGTATCTCCCCATGCGGTTAATGTTGACTTTCGCCTGTTTATCCCAGCTTTCCGGGAAAAAATCCATATTTTCGTTGAGCGTGATCCGGTCTATGTAGTCATAGGTAAACTCAGAATTATAGAGGGACAGATACACGATCCCCTCATTCTTTAGCCAGGTATTGATGTATTTATAATAACTCGATGGATTCTTTAAAAAGCTGACATAGCCGGCGCCAACCACCACCAGATCCACATTTCCATAGAGGCTGTACATGCCGGTTATATAGCCGCCCACCGCCGAGGTGAAGGCTGAAAACTCTCCCTGAGTCGAATCCTTGTATTCCTTTTCATACTGACTGACACAGTGGTACGCATTGTCCAGAAAAATCACTTTACGAAAATATTGCCGGAGCATAAGAACCACCGGGAAAGACACAAAACCGATTGCCACGGCCAGATCTCTCTTCTCCGCCGGGCTTCCAGGCCATTCCCCCAAAAGCTCTTTAATCCGCTCACACTCAAAATTAATCTCATGTCTGGTCGCAAACTTGGCTTCCCACAAAAGCCCCCTCTCCCGGCGCTTCTTTTCCACGGATTTGGTATCCAGCTTCTCAAAAATCACATTCTTGTAGATCACATCAAAATATTTGCTGATTTTCTCCCATAAAAGATCACAGTACCTGTTCACCGCCACCAGATACTGAGCTGGGAGATCCGTGTTGTAGGCAAAGCTGCATTCCGCTCCTCTCTTCTCAAAATCCTCCCGTTCCACCGTCTCCACATAGATATTGTTGTTGACATAAAACGAGATCATCTCTCCGTCCAGCCGTGCCGTCGTCAAAAGAATCATCATATTGACGTTATAACGCTTGACCGCATGCTGATTCCGATGGATATGCAGCGTGTTATCTCCCGGTACAAAATTGGTGTTGACAAGGACTTTATACCCGTAGGAGCTTCCTGAATCCGAACATTTCAGGGCAAAACACGCTTCCGGGTCCATGGACATGATATTATCCTGATCCTCCTTTGTAAAGCTGCATTTTTCAACCTTGAAAAATTTGTGTTCCGTTACATGCAATTGGGCTTTTTGCTCAGAAGCTGCATGATGTATGGGATATATCGCTTATTTCTCAAAATCTCCGCCAGATTATCCGCCTGGCGGTCATTGTCATAGTCCACCAGCAGGTATTCCAGCAGTTCCCCAATCCCATCACAGCCGTAAAGCCGGTCCATGATGTAACCGCCGGCCTCCTGCGTCCTGTAATGCTCCCTGAAATACTGTGTGAGCTTTTCCTCACCCCCATCTGTCTTTCCTAAAAATCGGGGAAGCCGCTCCAACGAAACACGGATCGAGTGTTCATCCGGTGTCGTCTTGCCCTTTCTCCAGCTGGTAATGGTGCCTTCGGTGCAATCAAAAAGTGCCGGCATTTGATTATACCGTATCCCCATTTCATACAGAACCCCTATCAGCTGTTGGGTAACCTCAAGACTCATCTGCCTCCCGTAGCTCTTTTTCTCCTTTTTCATATGTCAACCCCCAAAATAAATTATCAGAAAATGCATCCAATACAACTATCTTTGTAATTACATTTATTGAGATAACAGTTACAATTATACTATGATATTAAACCAGATACGGTTATTATTCAACCATATTCGGAAAAATTCAGAAGGAGGAATCGGTAATGCAGAACTTTACTGAACAGTGCAGGAAACTATTGACATCCATGCTCACCCGTCTGGTCTCTGATCTGTCAGCCCTGATTTCATTTTTATATCTGGGGATCAGAATACCGGCCGATATCATGAGGCTCTTATCAGACCGCCTCCGCAAGTCGGCGCCTGAATGTATCTGCCAGATCTTTCAGGTTCTGGCTCTGCCGCTGACCGTGCTGTCCATCAGCTGCAGAAAGCTCTGTCATTTTACAGCGGATAATCTGCCGATTCTCTGGGATCGCGTTCTGGAGGTCCCGCGGCGGCTTCTGGCCACCCTGGATCAATTCAGCAATAAAAAGGCCGAAAAACTCAATGCAAAAAAATACTGGCGAATTTACCGTTCCTGCGTCAAGCAGATGCTGGTGTTAAAAAACCCGGTTCTGCGCCATTTTATCGGTTCCAAAATCGTCATCCTGATTATGGTGTGCCTGCAGTTCATCTCCTGGTTTACCACCTACTCAGGTTCCAAATTCCATATGGCCGGCATCAACGAGGCGGCGCCCCTGTGCTTCTCCATCGCCGTTCAGTCAGGGCTGCTGTACTATGCGTATACCACCTTTGAGAACGGACGCCTCCGCCTGGGGAAACTGCTAGGGCTCCTGCTCTTTACCGCGATATCCTGCTCGTTCTCCTTCTCCGGCCTGGCCAGCCGCATGCTCCCTCTGGAGCAGGAATACCGGGCCGAGTATCAGGATTATACCTTAAACTTTGGGCTGGCAAAGACGGAAGGCCTGAACAATGGCCTGCTGCCCGATGAAATCGTCGCCATCGCCCAGGATTTTTACGCTGCCATTGACAGCCTCATACAACAGGCAGACGTAGTCAAGCAGGCAAATGATGTCAAAATAGCTGCCAACAACAACATGTCCAATTCCAGCGATACTATCAAAACCGTAAAAAATGACTACTCGGCAGGAACACGCACCAGCAGTACCCAAACCACGAAAACCGCCGCATACATTGCCGGGCAGACCGAGAATTCCTCTCTCCTTCAGAAAAATGCCGAAATTGACGGATATGTACAGACTCTGGAATATGCGCTGTACTCTGATCCCGCTGCCCGCACGCTAAACATCACGCCCGAGGATATCAAAGCTTACCTCACCGCCGATCCCGGTACGCGCTACTCCGATCCGGCCATGAACGCTATCCGGGCCGGGACAGCCTCCATCAATCAGGCGCTGGCGGCCTTCTCCACGATACCGGAAATCCAGATTCCCGAGAACCTGGCGCCCCTCGACCTGGACCAGCTGGCAGATCTGGTTCAAAAAACAGAACAGCTACAGGCGGTTTCCCTGTGCCCGTTTCAGGATTTCCTTCCCATGAGCATACCGAACACGCTGATCCCTCAGACTGCCCAGCCTTATCTAAAGCTTTTTACCGATCAGAGTTCCACCCAGAAGCTGATGGATATCCGTACCGCCATGCAGGCTGAGGTCCGTGATAAAACCTCCGCCCTGGACACTGCCGGTCAGGACTTGATCCCCACCGGGACGCTGTCTGATCTCCTTGAGAAAAAAAGACTCCATCCTGGTGATGGAGGACGCCTCCCTCGTCCCCTTTATCCGCCTGTTTGACCCGCGCTACCGCCCCCTGCTGGCAGCCGCCCTCATTCTGGCCGGAATGGTGGACGGACTGACCCTGTTCATTTCCCTGACCGGCGAGCGCAACAAACGGTCGGTGCTGAAGGCAGCCACCAACCGGGATTATATCCATGATCAGGATGAGCTCTTTGCCATCGTATTCGAGTCCCTCCAGGGTACTTTGGAAAACGAATTGATCAACGCCGCCGTCTTAGAGGTGCCGGATTTCGAGCAGTTCCGCAGGACCTGTAACAGCTATTTAAGCAATATCGTAAGCGTCATCAAAGCATTTCTCAGGAACTTTCGCGTCTCCCCGTGGACCATGGCCAACGGCTACGGACTGTACGCTGAGGCGGATGTCTTTGGGGGAGAATATGAAGAGATCTATACACCGATTATCACCATATTATGTGAACTCGGTTATGTGAAGATTGTCAGCAAAAACGATTTTAGTCTGATCAAATCAGAATTGAACCGCGTGGCCACAGAATTGAGGTACACCGTGCCCGAGAGCAAGGACGGTGAAGAGACCTATATCTATCTTCTCCGCTTTAAGGCAGAGAACTATCTCCGCAAAAAACCTGGCGGACAGTATCACCGCACTGCCCTTTGGAGACGGCATTATCCCGCTCACATCCAAGCGGACGGATACGGACGAGGCAAAGAAATCACACGTATAAAGGAGGGGAAACCATATGGTAAGCATAACCATTATCGGCACAACACTACTATTTAACGCCATCATCATCCTGGTCAAAATGATCATCAGCACCAACCGGGGCGATCTCATCAACTATCCGTACTGGAAAAAAATCGTCTCCGACACACTGAATCTTATACTGTTTGGCTTCATCACCTATTACGCGGTAAAGGAGAACCTCCATTACCGCCAGCCCCAGAACCTGATCATGCCGGCGGCCCTCCTAGCCGCCGCCTGCTTCCTGATCTTTGCCAGAAAAAAGCCATGGCCCTGCTTCAAAAGCTGGTCCGCCATATCCGCTCCGTAACCCAGCGCCAGTCAGGCGAAGCTGCCGCCACCGGCGAAGACACCCTGGCCGAAACCGAGAGCTACAACCGCTCCAAGGAGTATATCTACTATTCAGCCTCTTATTTTTGCAGCCTCACCCTCATCGTCCTCTCCCTGCTCTACATCCTCCTGTCCCTCTTCGCCCAGGGCCTGCTGCAGCAAAACGCATTGATATCCCTCCTCTTCCAAAGGCCAGGCGAGTGGAGACATCTGTGCGCCAATTTAAACGAAAGCCTGCTGTCTTTGGCCATCATTGGGGGGACAGTCACTATTGATAAGTTCCAGTATGACTTTCATAACAGGGAAAATGCTACATATGGAGGGTATCCTGCAGATAATGTGACCAGGGAATTGTTGAAGAAGAATCAGTTGAAGTTGAGAGTGTTGAATAAGTATTTGGATGATAAGGAGGGGCCGATTTGATTCGGCCCCTCCTTGTCCTATCTGTTCTATTCCTACCAATCCGATATCCTCTTCTCCATCGGATCAACCGTAAACGCCATGGCGTTGCAGAGCTTCATCAGTATTTGAAGCAGCGAAGCCTCCTCATGCAGCTGCAGGACCGCAGTCTCTTCTTCGGCGAGCTGAAGCAGAACAAATCCTATACTTATGGGTGTTCGCCGATGGAGTGGAGGGGCTGGGGAAGGTGAGACAGTCTCTTCAGCACGGGCTATATCATGTGTTTTTTTGACAATTCGCACATCAATTCACTTATGCGATTAATATTGTCCGCATCTTTTTCTTTTAATTTTTCATCTTTTTCAAACAATTTTGCAATCTTTTTCAGATGCCCCGCTCTTCTGTTGCACTCCTGTATATTACGTCTGTAAAAACTCCAGATATATTCAGACAATTCTTCACTTCTCTTCACCCGTTCAAAACGTTCAATAAAATCCGACACATTTACTTCTGTTCTCTTATTAAAAGCTTTGACAAATTCAAACAGGAATTCGCATTCTGTCGAGCACCCAATTAATTCATTCAAAAATTCCAAATATTGGACAAAAAAATAAACAAGCTTCGATTTATCCTCTATTGTCGAAATTTTATCATTCTCTATGTATTGCTTCATATATCGCAAAGTAAGATTTGGAAAAGTGTAAATTGCCATAAATAAAATTGCCCTGCATGCTTTTTGTTGATTTGTCGTTCTCAATGCGCCTAAAAAATCAATCCAGAATTCGAATATGGAAGAACCTTCTACAAGTTTAAACGGCTTGCTTTGCCAATCACTTTTTTCTATCTGCTCTGTAATCTCCTCAATACTTTTATATGCCGCAAAAGACCAATATATCCTATTTTTATTGTTACAAATCCTTGATTTCATAATATATTCTAGTTCTTTATCCGCATAGATACGATTCGGAATGATCATCTCTTTATCGCATTGTATTAAAAAATAAGGGGTTCCATCTTCATAAATAAACTCCCCATCCACTGTCTCTCCCTCCAGAGAAAGACAGTTCAATATGACATATGCAGCATAATTAAGCAGAAATCCAGGAATACAATTGCAAGGCAACCCTTCCTTTAACATACAATAATGTTTCCCATCCAACAAGTTCTTATTATCTTGAAAATACTTTTTTCTAATTTCAGAATAAAATAATAGAGCATTTTTTCCATAACAGTGTCTTCTATTCCTAACTTTATCAATTTATTCAGTCAAATGCTGACGGCAAATTCCATTCTTTCATTTCCCGCTTATCGAACACCAATTCTTTTAAGAGTTCTATGTTTTTTGTATTATCGGGAGAGGCGGATAAAAATGTTAAATAATCACTTACATTTTTCCATCCATCGTCACTTCCTCCCTCAATCAGCGGTTTATTGTAATATAAAACCATTTTCTGTATTTCTTTTGAAAAAAGTTCAAAAATATATCTAAAATTCTGCTCACCCGCAGTAACAAATGAGGCAATACGCGTACCATCCTCCGAATATTGATTAGACATTGACGCGTATCCTGAGTCCCAAGCCATCAATTGAGCCTTACTAACTTCATGTCTTCTTTCCCTGGGAAAAGAATTATAAATATAATCCATCGAAATTCCTTGTTTGCGCGGCTTTCCACTAATTGCATACTTATCATCAATTAATCCGTTTTTAACAAAAAACCGAGACATTAAGGCACCCACATCTTTTTCGTCCTTTAACAGATTTTTCCATACCTCCGAAAGCTCTTTATCTTCTTCAAATTCTTGCACACAGCAAATATTCTGATCTAATTCCAGAGAAATAAACGCAATTATATCCTCGTATGAGATCGCAGCCAATTCCTGTGCAACATATTCATTGTAGCTTTTTGCCAAAGTATCAATATCAAAAATACTCTCTTTAAAATTGATTTTATACTTATGAAACACGTATTGACCATAAAAAATACTAAGCAATGCATTTAATAATCGCATCTGATATGCGTTTACCTCAAAAGCTGAATTATCTTTCAAAGCTGCGATAATATATGGGAACTTTTTTGGTTTCAAGGCCTTAGTGATACACTCAAAAAGTAGTTTTGCATGATCTATCGAAAAATTCTTTAAAAATGCATATGGAATACATGTTATTTGGCGCAAGTCCTTACTGCAATAAAACCGCATACAAAAATCGTACCCCAATTTTTCAAATATAGAGGGAACCGCTTCTTTTTTCAAATAGAATATAAACCTCTTCACCCAATTTTCTCTGAGCGATTTTAGTATTATCTTCTAAAATAAATTTTCCGCTATTGTTCAATTCTGACATTTTAAAACTTTCCGTTTCCAGAGAATATGCTCCGATAAAAGAGGTATAAGGAAACGCACAGGCATATATCAAATTTACTAATTGGCTTGAAGTCTCTCTCCACTCCCACTTATAAGCTAACGAATCACATTCCACTTTTTCCAGCAATTTCTTTCTTATGCAAATAGCATCATCATAACATCGTTTAAAAACATAAATTCTAATATTCGACAATTTGCAATCATTACTGGGATCAAGCATATTATATACTTTCTCCACCCCACGCCCATGTATCATAATATCATCTACAATAACGGCCGAATTTTCAATCGCATCCTCACGATACTTCACTAACGATTTATCAGTAATAAAACTCCCCCGAACGCTCACTTCTTCATTCGTCAGAATAATCAATGTAAATATTTGAAATACAACAAGACAACGTCGAGACATCAAAATTTTATATTTTACGTTCATTTCCAAAACATTACAAAAAAATCATATAAGAGATCATATTCACGGCCTAATACTTTCTGCGCTTTTTGCTCCATTATACGAATTTCTTCTTTATGCTTTTCCAAATAATTCTCATATTTATTGTTTAATATCTCATCTTGAAATAGCATGATCCCGTTATACCCCAATTTCTTATATTACGTTACTTAAAAATCTACTTTTAATTTACGATCCCTGACTGCTAAATCCATGCCTCCATGCCTAAATCCATCATTCTCTAACTTCAGTTTGATTTCAAGCGGTATTTCCTCAAACGCTGTGAGTCTCTTTTTCTTTTTATCTTCCCGCCAAATTCTATTGCTTAAATTAAATTGCAATTCCAAATAACGTTGCCTCTCATAAGGCTGCATAGCAACCGGTTCATAGCAATGAATTCTGTAAAAATAATCAAATCCCAATCTTACAGCTTCATCTTCATTACATTCCAATTGATTAAATTCATCCCTCAGTTCATCAATATATAAATATACTTTGAGGTCACTGCCTTCCTCAATATTATACTTAAAATGTTCGCTCTCTATATTGATGATTTGATCTTCCTTAAACTCTTTCTCCAGTGTCCCCCACCGCACAGATTTAAGCGAGAAGTTATAATATGGGCTGAATGATTTAAACTCCAATGTCAAAACATAACGCTCCGGCATCACATGATTACCAATCGCTGATGGGGTAAAATCTTTTTTCAGATCATATAATCTCACTTCACCAATGTTTAACTCATTAAACCTTGATGTACGGTCAATCAAATCCACCTTTATAGAAAATCGTAACGTAATTATTCCCAAAAATACGGTTGCTATTACTCCGAGGTAACTCCCAAAAAATGTAAACCATGTTTCCACCTCACCGGATAATCGTGTAAAATACTGCTTACTTATTGGGACAACAGTGTCCACACAAGTTAATAGCCACAGTAAGAAGTATGCAAATACAAACAAAGCACTAACAGCAACCAATAGACTCTTTACCGGATGCCTCATAATACAATCTTTGAATATATTCTTTAAATGTAACTTTTTCACGGAATCACATGCCCCCTCACAAAGACACTCAAATAATATGTACATTACTGCCCATATCGCAATTATTAAGGTTGTTATACTTAACTCTCTATTGCCCAAACTCTTTTGCTTGCCAGGGAAAATCTCCTATGCTGATTTTACAACTCACACTTATCCTTCATTTTAACATATATCGTTCGTATATGCAACTCTTATTAGATTTTATATACTTTTTAAGGATATATAGTCTTTATATTTCAGTTTTTTTAGTTATTTATATTAAAAATTGCATTTTTTAGTTGTTTTGGTTGTTTTCGAGTATTGTCAAAGTCCCCTCCTCAATATGTATGCCAGTTTTTTATTTTAGTGCATAGTAAAAAAATTGCGTAAAAGCTGTATCCCTAAAGGAATACATATCGTGGTTGTAGATAGGAACCAACCATCTACCTGTCGGTTATTACAGAAGCTTCGGATGATAAGGATGGGCCGGTTTGACGGCACGAAATCGAGGGTCGTCTATCTCTTGTGGGGAAAATTGCGCTTTGGAGTGGGAAGGAATAGCAGGATAACTATAAATTATCCACCCTGGGAGGCAATTGTATGAAGCAAATCAGTGTCATCATGCTGTGCCACAATAGCAAAAATATCCATCTATGCATTCTGGCTCTAAGCAAGCAACTGTTAGCCGCGGATGAACTGCTCATAATTGACGATCACTCAGATGAGCAATTCTTAAAAAGGGAGGTGCTTCCGCTTCTAAATCAGCAGATTCATTTAATTCCTGTTGAAGAAAAGAAAGGTAACCGTGCACATAACCGCAATTTGGGGGCCATAAACAGCCACAATCCTATTCTGTTTTTATCGATGGGGATATGCTTATGGGTGACGGCTCTCTGGAGGCGTACCGCAAAGCCCATGAAGCTCCTGAATATGCAGGATTTTTGGGAAATGCTCATGGAATGCGTTTTTCTTCGGAACACATGTCCCTCTATCTGGGGAGGGAGGACTATCTGGAACTCATTCAGACAGAGGACGGAAGAAAAAAGCTGGCGCTGGAACCACTGCTTGATGACTGGAGAATTGAAGAATTCCGGAAACCGGAGTTTGAACCATATTATTGGGTTTATTACTATTCCTGTTTCTGTTCTGTAACCCGATCCGCCTTCGACCAGGCAGGAGGCTTTGATGAAATTTTTGTATCCTGGGGTTCTGAGGACAATGATTTTGGTTATCGGATCAGCGCCTGTGGAAGGATCGGCTACCTCCCGAACGTACATGGTTTTCACCTTCCGCACCCGAGGAATTTATGGGATGAAAATCTGTTTGATCATGATAACATCCGCTATATGCTGGATAAATACCGTTGTTGGCAGATTGAATTGATGATGTCCTTTGATACCAGTGGAAAAATGTACACGTTAGTCGATAGGATTAGAAAAGATATCCGCTCATGGAACCTTACCTATATGTCTCCTCAGACCATTCCCGAAACGATCTGGATCAATATCCCGACCGAAATGCATCCGGATGAGACTGTCATCTGGTATAACCGGAAAGGAGAGGAGATTCGGACAAGCCTTTTGGGGATATCCGTCCCCTGTTGCGACTTATATTTCAGTACGGCCTACATAACAGCTGATATTTTTTGTTACCCTATGGTGATCACTTCCCGAATTCTTCAGGAATGCCTGAGAATCAGCAAAAAGGTGGTCCTGCTTCCAGTGAAAGAAACCAGGCGGTATCGCTGGCCGGATGCCTGTCTGGCTGAGCTGCCTGAGTTATACCGCTCTGTATTTCCTTCTAATGATACCATGGAATACCAGTTCCTTCCCGAGCGCGACGGCAGTTATCAGGTAGTATCTTCTGAAATGCGGGAACGGCTTCAAAAAACCCGAAGCCAATGTCCCATTTTCCCCGGAAAACTGGCCCGGGAAAAATGGAGGGAGTTTCGTTATACCGATCAACATCGATTCATACTTGTGAATCTTACCAACCGTGACACCGAAACCATAAGAGAAAAGCTGGAACACGCATTGGGAACCACATTTGAGCAAAGCTATACGTTTACGCCTTCTCAGAAGAAGACCATAACGCTTCAGGACGCCCTTCCTCTTGCAGTCTGCCAGATAACGTCACCACTGTTTCTGGTGGTAAATGCTTGTGACCGCGTTATTGCAGATGACTATTGGAACAGCCAACGCGCCAATACGGAAGGTGATCTGATCTTTGATCTGTCTGGTGATTTGAAGCGCTTACAGGAGAAGACCTGACACTATAATCGTGGAAGATACCACTCTCCATCAGGATCAGCCAACGCTGTCTCTACGGCCGGCTGATCCTGTTCTCCTTCTGCTTCTCTATGACTCGTTAAATATTTCTTGACCTCGGCTTTTACCTGCGGATTGCGAATGCCCGCCCATAAAACAGCAGGGAATTCCATGTTCATTTTCCGCAGATTATATGCCATATCCTTATAAAAATACGCCCATACATTCTCTTCTTTGGGTCCATTCAAGGAATCCTGCAATATCGACGCAGCCTTTATATAACTGTCCGCTGCCGTGGTATACCTACCGGAATGAAGCTGTGTTATCGCCCTTAAACAGAAGCACAGCGTGTAGTCATACACATCATAGTAGATTACGCACTCATCACATGCCTGGTCCAGCAGGCGAATAATCTCCTCATAAGTTTGTAAATAGCCTCCTGCTCTTAAATGATTCCAGATGAGATAAAGCGCTCTCAGCAAACGAAGTTTAATCTCATAATAAGGCATCTGGGTTTTTCCGAAATATCGGCTCAGTAATTCTACCTTCTCCCTGGCCTGTTCCTGTCTGTCGCTTATCATATCCGCCAAAGCCGCCTGAAAATAGGTGGCAATATGTAGCTGAAGAGAAGGGATCTCGTCTTCATTCAAAGAAGGTTCCCATTTTTCCCGATAGCATGTCAGAGCCATATCCCACTTCTCACAGATTTTTTCCCGATATTCCCACGCATTGCGGCTGTAATAATAGATATTCCCATATTCCCTGAGCAAAGAGATATAGGTCCTGCTTTCTGCCTCGCAAAGAGACAATGCTTTATTTAACGCTCGCAGCGCTTCATCGGTCTCTCCCATACAATAGTGGGCGATACACTCAAATTCGTACAGAGAGCTCATGAAGTCAGCGGATGGTCCACAGCTTTCTAAAGCCGTTTCCAGAAGCTTTGCATTTTTAAAGCTTCTTCATTCTGATTTAGATTGTTCAGACTCAAAAGATATTCCCGTAATACCGGAAATACCAGATCTAATCGTTGGAAATACCATTCCTTTTTTTCAAGAACGGAAATAAAATATCTGTTGTAATAATCACATGCACGTACCAGGCCCTCCCTTCCTGCCGTCAGAAAGCAAACTGACGAATAACTTTGAGCTGCCAGTTCAATTCCAAACAGATCGGCCTCATTTTCCAACAGCTCCGCCAGAATGGCAATCACAGACGGACTGAAGCATGGCGGAATTCCCTGACTGTTGATCCTGAGCGCAGTAGTTCTGATAATCGCTTCGGTCAGCGTGCCCAGAGTATATTTAGCCATAAATAAGGGATACAACAGCGTATGGGTCAGCCTTCTTTTTTTCTACGGCCCTGATAAAGTCTTCTAACAATTGATCGGGGAGCTGACCAAAGGGATATGCCTTTTGAAAGTATTTTTCAAAATACTGATGGTAAAATGAATACGCTCCGCTTGGTAATCGGGAAAGCAGTCCATAGTCCATGAGTTCGTCTCCAAGACCGGAATTACCGAACAACTCGCGGTACAGCGCTTCGGGCATATTATGGGCAAATGCCAATATCTGAAGCAGCTTTCTTCCCTGTTCTTCCTCGCCTTTGGTCCGCAGATGTTTCATAATCATATCTTCTCTTAAACGGAGAAGTTCAAACAGATGCGGTGGTATTTTGGCAACCGCCTCTCTGAATGCATGTATATTCTGTATATAAAAGCTTGTAGTTTCCGTCCGCACCAATATATGACTCTGATAAAGATAAATCAGCAGATTCTGGAGAAAAAATGGCTGGGTGCCACAGTGTTCTATGATAAAATGTAAAGTCTCTTCATACCCGATATCATCCCGTTCTTTGTCATCTACGTGATAGCTAAGGCAGGATTTGAGATATGTCATAGCCTCCGGTTCACTAAAACCACAGATTTCCCAGCTAAACGCCCGCTCAGGATTCTTGGAAGCTGCTGACATCAGCCGTTTGCGCAGCTGATCTGCATAGGAACCTTGATAGATAAAATCCAGGTTAAAGGACAATACAACGCCTGATCCGGAAGGAGTATCGTCCATATTCAGCAGTAAATCCGTAAAAAGCCCAACGTTTCTTCGTCACAGCTTTGAACATTATCCAGAATAATCCATATGTCTTTTCGGCACAGCAGCCGCTTGAGATGTTCTATGAGAGCCTCGGATGGACATTGCTTCAAAAAATCAGGAGAATACAAAATCTGTACGGCCATGGAGCGATATTCACGGTTCTCTTGATCAGACACATAAACAGATTTATTGGCAGGCGGAAGCAGTGGAAGCCCTTCTATCTGAGAAATGATCTGGCGTATCAGTGAAGCAAAGTTCTCTTTACGAAAATCATTGTCCCAATAGAATATTTCTTTTTCCTGGAAAGACGCTTGCGCTGATATTTCTTTTAAAATGCGGCTTTTTCCTACACCACTTTTTCCGGATATCTGGGATATCGTGAGTTTTCCGCTGTTCATGGCCTCCTTCTGCGATCCCAGAATCTCAAAAAAGGCAGCGCCTATCAGAGCTGTTTCTGCAAGCCATTGTCCATGCAGCGCGCCTGGGCGCAGATCCTTTTTTCATGAGGTTATGTGTAACCTGAATACCAGGCAGACGGATATTATCTGCAAAACGTTTCAAACGCAGATGAAGGGTATAGGAACCAACTGCATTATGGGGAATTACCAGCTTTGTGCAGTAACCGGAATTGATCAGCGCTTCATCGTATGAAAAAAATGAATCCATATCACGTTTATTAAGCCTGAGAATTACCTCAGCCTCCTGGCCGGACCCATGATTGACCAGAGTAACACGTATCGTGATTTCATCGTTAAACCGAAATACTGGAAGTTGATTTTTGGCTTTTCTGCAGTTGATTTTGACTCCGTTACGGTACACGTCACAATAGGCGGATATGGCAGAAGTATCTGCATCTGTTTGAATAAGACCTTTGTAAGCTGGGAAAAATTTTGCTGTATCCAGTTCAGCCCAATGACGAAAAATCAAGGCTTCCAGGGCCATATCGTCATAGAGAATAACAGGTATTTGAGAACGCTCCTGAAACCGGGTAATATATTTACAGAATTCTCTGTTTACCGGCGAGTAAGAAAAGAATACAATCTGTTTAACATCCTCGATGTAGGCCATAATCAGTGTCATGGACACATCGTGAATTGGAAGCTCCTCTTTATGAAATTTACATTCAAACCAGATGTCCATGGACTGATTATTAATCGCCGGTATAGCAAGCTGAAAATCCCGGCTCCCATCGTGGGTTTTCTTCGTTCGTTTAAATGTCTTCCCAGGATAGTGCAGATGA
>Ga0192243_10267_pt1 | contig 20697 bp, 14 predicted proteins | sample Koala_Koa27_K3_FD_131233 | JGI IMG/M metagenome (GOLD analysis project Ga0192243, IMG submission 131233) | Enriched cells from koala feces incubated with labeled cellulose particles, San Francisco Zoo, California, United States - Koala_Koa2-7_K3 ... | reverse complement strand
AACGATCTGAAGTTATAGTTGGACTGTAGTAGTTAAATTTTTAGGGTGGCCTGATGAGCCCCCTAATAAAATGCTTGTCATTTAAGTATTATATGATGATCTTAGGCGTTATTCAAGTAAGCGAAACAGGAAAAACATCATGATAGGTTGTTCCCTTTAGTACCGCGAAGCGCTGCTTTACCGCCAGGTGAGGTAAATGACTATTTGTTGCCAGCGGCTGCTAAATGTCGCGGCTTCGATTCTCCAACTATCTCAGATAGCTCACCCTGGCCTCTGATCTAAAATCGCAACTGAAACAATTTCTGAACGAACTTGATCCGACCGATATGGAATCGGCCTGGCCCATTAATTGGTCTTTGATCGAGAGATATTATAAGGGCCATCTACAGGCCGGCACAATCAATGAAAAGCCCTAGAAAGCTATCAGGAGCTGGGGAAGGCTAATTACACCACGAAAAAATAGGGCTCTTTATAAAGGTTACGGTCCCCATTGTTCATCTCGAACTGGAGGAGCGTTTAATTTGGCCTGGAGGTTGGCTGATGAGATGGCGGCCAGGCCGTCAAGCCGATCACAACCGAAAGGCGGTAATCGGCTTTATATAGCCATGGCCGTTAAAAATAGGCTTGATGATTATTATGCGCTGAGTCGTTAGGCCGGCTGACGGCGGCCCTGATCAAGGGGATAAAGAGCCTTTTTTGATATATTCGACGATTTCTTCGGCTATGATCGTGGTGGCTTTGGCGCTGGGGTGCCCGTCGCCGCGGATGGTATGCTCCGGTAGCGGATTGGGCAGCAGCTTTAGAATATCGATCTGGTCCGATTCAAGGGGCTCAAGATATTTTTCATCGGTGAAGACTTCGATGACCGTCAGTCCGGTCTGGTACTTTTCCCTCAAAACCTTGTCGGCCTGCCTGATCAGGGCCACGTGCAGGTCTTTGACGTATTTGTCTTCACTGAGTTTGGCCAAAAGAAGATTTTGAGACTGCCCCTCAAGTTTTCTCACCTCCCGGAAGGTGCCTTTAAATTCGACGGCCCCGTCCGGGGTCATCCGGTAGGCCGGGCCGTCTTGATCCCAGGGTGATTGCCCGGCGTTTCTAAGGGCGTGAGCCGGAATTGTCAGATAAAAAACGTGCATTTTATCGTATTTGGCGGCTATGGCGTCCAGATAACCGTTATCTATCATGGCCATGATCTGATGGGTCCCGTAGCCGGAATCGCTGAAATTGAAGACCTGATACCGGTCGCCTAAAAGTTCACCGGTTTTCCAGGGGAAGGTGTCCTCATCGTTCAGGCCTTCGCCGAAGGTCAGCGAGCAGCCCAGAAATACCACCGCTTCAGTGGCCCCCGGGTGCTGGGGGGTCACCCGCCAGCCCTCGGGGGATAAGTTGTAAATGGCGCTATAGATGAGGTTGGAGCGGGATTTTTTAATGGCCAGAATTTGGGCGGCTTTTTTGATAGGGCGGTAACCCAGCTTCAGGTCGGGCTGATTGGCTCCGGCTGTGGTGACCGCATCTCTGGCCACCGTGATCCCCTGGGAACTGAAGATGCTTTTAGCTTCATCCAGATCCCTCACCATATAGCCTGTGGCTTGGGCCTCCTGGATGCCGACTCCGCCGCCGTCCGCCTGCGGCCTGGTCTCATCGGCGTAGAGATCAAGGCTGTGAAGCACTTCTTCGGCGAATTCCGGGGTCACCACGGCTTTGGCCGAATCCGCCCCCCTGGTTTTGGCATCCATATAGGCCAGGTAGGATTCGCCGAAACCCAAAGCCGCGAAAACGGCCAAAAGGGAAAACATGGCCGCTTTCAAATAGGCGTTTCTGAAGGCCAGCCCCAGGCAGAAGGACGCCAGGGTCAAACCCAAGAATCTCAAACCCCACAGGCGCAGAAAGGGCGGGGCCCAATCCACCCGGTCTATATAAAATAAGTAAATGACGGCCATAAGTATAACCGCCGAAGCCAGATACCATTTAAAACTTTTTCCGCCCGGAGGGCTTTTTTCGTTCATGCTTGTCAACCTGTGCGATCGGGCCGGCCAGACTGGCCGGCATCATATCGGCGACCGAGTAGGCGGCGCCTTTCTTTAGGCCCGGCCTTTCCGGGCCCGGCAGTGGTTGGAGATATTCCTTCCAAAAATCCCTGGCCGCCGGTTGATCCGGTTTATCGTCGGCCGCTTATTTGAGAATACATTTTGCCGTCAGTCCAAAACAAACTGGGTGCGCCAGTCGGCGTTTTCTTTCAGAGGCGGCTGGCTGGTTTTATCCAGAAGCAAATCGTTTATCACCAGGTAGTCCATATCCGTTCTCATAAAGCAGCGGTAGGCATCGGCCGGGGTGCAGACCACCGGTTCGCCCCGGACGTTGAAGCTGGTGTTGACCACCACCGGGCAGCCGCTGAGCTCCTCAAAAGCTTTCAGAAGCCCCCAGTAGCGTGGGTTGACCTCTTTGTTGACCGTCTGGATTCTGGCTGAATAATCGATGTGAGTAATAGCCGGGAGGGTCGAGCGGAGGAAATAGAGTCTCTCCCACATATCCATTTGGTCGTAGTTCTCGGGCAGTTTTTGGCGAATGGATTCAGCCACCGGGACGGTCAGGAGCATGTAGGGCGAAGTGCCTTTGAAGTCGAAATAATCATGGCTGCCCTCTTCGGTGACCGAGGGGGCGAAGGGCCGGAAGCCTTCTCTGTACTTAATTTTTAAATTCAGGCGTTTCTGCATTTCCGGGTTCCGGGCGTCGCCCAGAATGCTCCGGTTCCCCAGAGCCCGGGGCCCGTATTCCATCCGGCCCTGGAACCAGCCGACCACCTGGCCCTGGTTTAAAAGACCGGCCACCCGGCGGCTCAGGGCTTCTTCGGTATCGATTATTTCAAACGGCGCCCCGAAGCGACGGCAGGTTTCAACGGCCGCGTCATTACCGAAAGCCGGGCCCAGATAGGCCCCCTGCATCGCGTCATTTTTTTCATCGGCCTGGCGGGGGGCTTCAAAGCCGATATGCCAGAGGGCCAGCGCCGCCCCCAGCGCCCCGCCGGCGTCCCCGGAGGCCGGCTGAGTCCACAGGCGGTCGAAAAGATTCGACCGAAGTATCTTGCCGTTGGCCACGCAGTTGAGGGCTACCCCCCCGGCCAGACATATATTGGAGCTGCCGGTCATATTTTTGGCCGTGGCGGCCAGGCGCAGAACTACGTCTTCGGTGACTCTCTGGATGGCCAGGGCCATATCCATATAGGCCGGGTCTATGTCTTTGTCCTCGGCCGTTCGGGGCGGCAGGCCGAAAAGCTTCAGCCAGCGCTCGGGGTCATACATGCTCAGCCCGGTGGCGTAGCGGAAATAGGGCATATTCAGCACGTAGGAGCCGTCGGGCCTGATGTCGATCAATTCCTCTCTGATTTTGTTTTCGAACTGCCGGGCCCGCTCGCCCCGGGGGTTGCCGTAAGGGGCCAGCCCCATTAGTTTGTATTCGCCGCTGTTGACTTTAAAGCCGCAGTAAACCGTAAAGGCCGAATACAAAAGACCCAGAGAATGGGGGAAATGAATTTTGGTCAAAGAGCTGATCGAGGACCCCTGACCATGGCTGATGGAGGTGGAGGCCCATTCGCCTACGCCGTCGACGGTGACAATAGCCGCCTCATTAAACGGAGAGGGGTAGAAGGCCGAGGCGGCGTGGGATAGGTGGTGCTCGGGGTAATATATTTTCGGCAGTTTTTTAAGGTCGGCCTCCGGGCCCAAAAACTCGCCCAAGGACCTTTCCATCATCGTTTCCATGAACAGCTTTTCTTTGATCCAGACCGGCACCGAAGCCAGAAAGCTGGTGAAGCCGTGGGGAGCGAAGGCGTGGTAGGTTTCCAGCAGCCTTTCGAATTTCAAAAGGGGCTTTTCATAAAAAGCTATGCCCCGAACATCTTCAAGGCTGACGTTACCGGCCTCCAAAACATATTCCACGGCCCGAACCGGAAAGGCGGGGTCATGTTTCTTTCGGGTAAAGCGTTCTTCCTGGGCCGCGGCCACTATTCGCCCGTCGCACAGCAAGGCGGCGGCGCTGTCGTGATAATAGGCCGACAAGCCTAAAACATAATCAGACATATTGCACTCTCAATTTCAATGGGCCTTTGAGGGGCGGCCGATTCGACTTGAACCGGATCCGCCTGGCCGGAGGGGGCCGAGGGCTCTCCTCAGATAGACCTATGTTTTTCGGGGAGACCGCTAAACCCTGGCGGCTCAGAAAATAGTGTAAATAAAAGGCGCGACGGCCGTGCCCCCGGCAAAAACCAGAAGAGCCCCCAGAACCAGAAGAAAGAGGATAAGGGGTAGCAGCCAGAATTTTTTGCGGACTTTTAAAAAGCTCCACAGCTCGCGTAATGTTTTCATTGGGTCCTCTCTTGCTCCCTGGCGTCGTTGCTCAGGCTTTGATGCTCGAATTTATTTTACTGCTCTTAAAAGCCTTCGCGCCTGGCCAGAAAACAAAATCTTAATTATTAAATAACTTCATTTCTTTGGCCATGCTCATCGGCCGTTCAGCCAAACGCCAGCCAAGCGTTTTTCGTTTTCGATAATGCTAAAATTGACGAAAAATATCTTCTTTGACGAAACGGTGCCGACGGACCACAAAGGTGGAATCATCGCCTTTTTTCCAATTCTTAAGGCCCATCGAGTCTTTGCCCATCAAATTTCTGACCGCGGCCACCGGCAGAACCAAGAGAAAATAGGCGATCCCCAAAACGATTTTCGAAACCACCAGGTTCAACACCTGGGCCAGGCCGAACCACAATCTGGCCGGGTATTTCATGCTTTTAGGATAAATCATGGCCACCAGCAGAATCACCATGGCGGCATATATCCAATATGAATTTTTAGTGAACAGCCAGATCAAAAGGCCCAGAAAAGCCAGGGCCAGGGCCGTATCCCGCCATTGAAGGGCGGTGTTTTTTTTATCCATCGTCGATCTCCTTAGTTAGGGCAAAATCATTTCCCCGGGTTCTGGCCCCCCGGCCTACCGGCCGAAGGCCTCAAAGATCAGCTTTCCGGAGACGGTCAGGTCTTCGTCCGTCCAGCCGCTTAAAGTGACGACCTCGGGTTTCAAGGCCGAAAAGTCTTCATCTTTATTGCTCAGGGACCAGTTGGCCCAACTGATTTGATGGCGGCGGAGAAAATCGGTGAAGGCGTAAGCTTCTCGTACATCCATTTCGCCGGTGGCCTCGTCGGTACTGAGGCCCCATTCGCTGACGAAAACCGGCAGCCCGGCCTCGAGCATGGCCCCGAGCTCCGCCTCCCATTCATAATCGCTCTGACCGGTGTACATGTGATAGCTGTACATAATGTTCTCTTCGGTTATAGGAGCCTCCCGGGCGCTTCGAAGGTCGGAGGAGAATTTGGGGGTGCCCACCAAAATAACGGCTTCAGGGGCGTTTTTTCTGATGGCCGGGATCACCCGATCGGCATAATCCCGAATATCCTCCCAGGTGGTGGCCCCATTGGGTTCGTTACAGATTTCGTAGATAACCCCGGCCTCTTCCCGATACCTGAAAGACATCTCTTCAAAAAATTCCACCGCCCGGTCAACGTTCAACAGAGGGGTTTCATCTTTCAAAAGGTGCCAGTCGATTATGACGTACATATCATTGGCCAGAGAATTTTCAACGGCCATAAAGAGAAATAACTTGTTCAGGGTTCGACTTTGGTCGTTTTCATTGTAACCGCCGTGAAGGCTGTCGGCATACATGGCCGCCCTGAAAAGGTTGGCCCCGCGCTCCTTAAGGCTATTAAGGGCCCGGGCGTTGATATATTGGGGATACCAGGTCAGGCCGTGGCTGCTCATGCCTCTGAGCTGGACGGTTTCCCCCCTCTGGTTCAAAAGGCGGCCCCCAGCGACCGTCAGGCGGCCGTTGGCTTTGACCCCGGGGTACTGACTTATAGACATCTTTTCCACCTGCCGACGCAAAACGGCGTCGCTAATTTCCATCAGGGCGACTTTTTGGGCGAAAAGTTGGTTGGTGAGCCGGGCTTTTTCCAGATCGTGCTGATATATCATGAGGGTTAAAATAGCCCCCAGAGCCACTCCGATCAATGCCCAAACCGCCCAAAGGGTTTGACCTCTATTATTCATAGTTTCCGGCCATTGGCCGTCAGATGATCTTGAGGCCGGCGCCGGGGTTTCATTATTCTTTTTCACTGATAGCCGGTTCCACATCGTTATATGGCGTTCATGGAAAGCAGAACCACCACCAGATCAAACTCTTGATCGACTATGTATTTGCTCAGCTCCGGCACATAATCGCCGGCCAGAGGATCGATCATGATCAGTTCGCCGCACAGGGGGGCCATCAGGCAGCCGACCTGAACCCCGAAGGAATCGTGAATCAAGAGCACCCGGGGCCGCTCGGGGTGGTCGGTGTTTTTAATGGTCACCATGGAATGAAGGCCCAGTAAGTAATAATTATAAGGCCTGTAGGCCTCCGAATCGCCCGAGCCTGGGCTGTCGAGGGCCGGCGGGGACAGCAGGCGTTCGTAATAAAGGGTCTGGTCGGCCCCCCCGGCCTGCCTCATGAAACCAAACTGCTGATCGAATATTTCCACCGCGTAATTGTTGTCGAAATTCGGCCAGATCGCCGTAAAATCTTCTAGGCCGGTCACCAGCGGACTGCTGCGGTGCCCGAAACCGCCCAGAAAGAGCTGGGGATAGGTCTTGAAGTTATAGTTCCGGCGGTCGGTGTAAAACCCGGCCGGGTCCAGATCCAGCCCCCGATCGCCCTTCAGGTTGTTCACCAGATCCACAAAAGCCTCAAAGGCGGCCTGGCTGGTCCACAGTGGATCTGTTTTATAAAGGACGCGCTCAGGCGGCAGTTCGGGGCGCCGGGTCAGACTGTAGCGGGCGTCTATGAAATCGACCCCGTATTCTCGAAGATAATTCAAAAATTCATCCACCAAAGGGTTTAAATTGAGGTGGGGCATACCCTGGTCATAGGTCGAGGCCCCTCTAACCGGCCGAACCGGCGGACTGTAGTAGATCATCCGCCCGCCGCTGACATCCACGCTGTCCTGGAGTTTTTGGTAGAATTTGGCCGTTTCCCGAAGGCGGGCGGTTTCCGGCCGGTAGAAGCTGCCGTAATTGAATTCCCCGTCAAGGGATTTGACCAGGGCGAAGTTATTGAACTCCCGCTTGCCCATCATCAACTGAAGCTGATAGTAGGCCTCGCCCGCGGGGGTCGTGTGGGCCAGACGGTCCTCTGTCTCCCGGCCCAGGGCGATGAATCTTTGCTTAAAAGACCCGGCCGCCGGGCCCGTGGGCTTTTCAGCCCCGCCCATGCCCCGGGCCGCTTGAAAGTAAACGGCTCCCCCGGCCAAAGTCAAGCCGATGAACAACAGGGAAAACAGCAATTTGGAGTAAAAGGAATCCATCATGGTTGACCCGGCATGATTACGGCCGCCGACCCGCCGTATTGTAGCAAGTAAATCAGGCTGAGACCATAAATACCGGCCAGCAATATAGGCCAGAGGGTATTGAAGGTCAAGCGGGCCACGGGGCCGCGCCGGCCGAGCCAGCCCTTGAGGCCGCCAATCGTCGGGAGGCTCAAGAGGAGGGCCAGAATGAGAAATAGCCAGTTCTCCCTTAAGTAAATCCAGGCCAGGGGGCTGAAGAATCCGTTGTCATTGAGCCCGAACAGATTTTTCAGGTAAGTCATGGCGTTGTGCAGATCCCCGGCCCGAAAAACCTCCCAACTGAACAGAAGAATAAAGACCACGTAGAGCCGCTTGATAGATACCGGGACATTGCTTTTCGGAAACGAGGTAACGTTTTCAAACAGCAGAACAAAGCCCTGAATGGCCCCCATAGACAGAAGGTCCAATCCGGCCCGTTCCAGAGGCCGAATAAAATCCAGACCAGGACCAAATCGAAACCATAGGAATAGGTTTTGCGGCCGGGGGCTCTACCCGGGCTGGTTCGACTGGCTCGGAGGGGCTGAAAAAAATACTTGTCAAACCAGGTAACCACCGAAATATTCCACTTCTGCCAGAATTCGGTCAGAGAGGTGGCCCAATAGGGATAATCAAAGTTTTCCCTGAATTCGAAACCGAATATCAACCCCAGGCCGATAGCCATATCAGCGAAGCCCGACAGAAAAAAATACAGGTGGAAAGCGAAAGCCACCAGCCCCATCAAGGCCAGAAGAGCCGGCACCGTGACCATCACCCCCAGGCTGGAGAGGCCGAAAATTCGGTCGGCTATATGACCCAGAGGCACGGCCAGGAGGGCGTACTTGGCCAACCCGGTCACCAGGCGTAAAGAGCCCAGGGAGAATTTAGACCAGCTTGATTGCCTCGCGGCCAGTTGCCCGCTTATATCGGCGAAATGAACGACCGGACCGGCGACCATCAAGGGGAAAAAAGACAGATAAAGCCCCAGCGATATAGGGCTTTTAAGCGGTTCGGCTTCCCGGCGATGAATATCGACGGCATAGGATATGGCCTGAAGGGTGAAAAAAGAAACGCCCAGGGGAAAGGCCGAAGGATAAAAGGACGGAAAGTTCATGTTCAGCAGATAGTTTAGGGTGGTGATGATCATGCCCAGGTATTTGCTGAAGAAAAGAAGGGCCAGGTTGAGCCCTACCGTGAGGGCCAGCGGCCCGGCCGAGCCCACGGTTCGGGCGATTTTGAGCCCCAGGGCCCAGTTGACTATTATGGAGACAACGAGAAAGAAAACAAAGATCGGCTCCCCCCAGGCATAAAAAGCCAGGCTGGCCGTCAGCAGCCACAAATTCTGCAGCGGACGGGAGAAGGCCAGGGCGAAATAAACCATGACCAGGGCCGGCAGGCCAAAAAAATAAAGGGTAAACCGGGGAACTGCATATTAACTCAACGCCCGCTGTTCGATGACCTGGTTTTTCAATTCATAATTGTCAGGCATATCAATGGGCTTCATTGACTTTGGCCAGCCTGACCCAATCCATGATGGCCGCTTCGAAATACTTGCTCTCCAGTAGTTCATTGAGGTTAAGAACGTGATAAAGAGAGCCGCCGTTACGGCTTTCCCGGACTTCGTCGACCTTTTGTAGTTTCAATTTGACCTGGGGGGCGCATTCAACCTCGAAGGATTCGTGGCCGGGCGCGCTGTCGGCTTTGAGCCAGACGAACTTGTAATTGAAATCATGGATGAGTATATCGGAGCCGTCTTCCAGAAAAGATTTGATGCCCAAAGGTATTCGGGGGTATTTGCGTATGGCTCTTTCCAATTCGGCATTCAGACGTTTTTCAATATTGTCTTTAAGATCATCATAAATAGTGTTGGCTTCGTTAATCTGCCGGGGCAGGGTGTGGACCCGGTCGAAAACTATCTGACTGTAGGCGCTGCGGCTTTGGTCGCTGATGTCCACGATTTGAAGGCAGAAACGCCAGCGACCGGTTTTCTCTTTGGGCGGGTCGACGTGCACTATCTGGCAGTCCATCTCGGCGTGATAGCGGTCGGTGTTGATGACCAGTTTTATTTTTTGGTTGTCGGGCAGGTAGATGGGAAAATTCAGCAGAGCCGAAACCCCGGTTTCGGAAATATCGGTGGTGATGCCCGAAAACTGTTTGCCCTGGTGCTCCACCACTATCGGCAGATTGACGTAAAAGCGGTCGGCCTTGCGGTGATTGTCCCGGCCGATCATGAAGCAGATGGCGAAAAAGAGGTTTTTGCAGTTTATGACCAGCCAGAACATGATGATGATGTTGTAGAGAGCCGCTGTATTGATGACTTGAATAACGCATATGCTCAGAGCCAGGACCGAGGCGGCCAGGAGAACTATATGGGGGAGGGCGTATATCACCGGCCGGGAAGGACCGGTGGCCACTTGTTTGCGCTTCTTGCTGGTGACCACGAATTTCTTCTTGCTGACGCCCAGGGTCTCCAGGACTATGGGGGCGATCAGATAGGGGAACATGATGGTGTCTATCAGATTGTTCCAGTGCTGGTTGCGGGTGTGGCCGGACAAGACCTTCAAGGACTGGTTGGTTAAAAGATAATAAGGCAGCCAGAAGAGCAGAATCTGCTGAATGGTGCACTCCACCACCTGAACATGAAAAAGAACGGCCACGATGGGCACGGCGATGTAGACGAAGCGCCGGGTGAAGGTCCACCAGTAGACCGCGCAAGCCAGGTAACTGGCCTTGGCCGCGAAGCTCAGGCCCCGGCGGAAAAAGGGTTTGACGTTTTTGAGGCTCTGTATGCAGCCCCGACCCCAGCGATCCCGCTGGGCGATGAGGCTGGGGATGGTATGGGGGGCCATGCCGTGAGCCAGGGGCCGGGCCAGGGCAAAGGTGCGGTAGCCTTTGGACTGGATGCGCATGCCCGTTTCAAAATCTTCGGTTATGGTGTTGATGGCCACCCCCCCCGACTTCGTTTAAGGCCCGGCGGGAGAAGACGGCGTTTGAGCCCACGAAAAGGGCCGAGTTGCTGCGGTTGCGGCCGACGTTGATTTCCCGGAAAAAATAATCCTGCTCGTTGGGAATGCGGTTTTCCGAATACAGGTTATACTGAAACAGATCGGGGTTGTAGAAGGCCTGGGGGGCCTGAATGAAGCCGATTTTATAGTCGGGGTCGATTTCGGCTTCCTCCCGCTCCACCCAGACCCCGGCCTCGTTTTTCTTCATTTTAGGCAAAAAGAAGTAGGGCACCGTTTCCATTAGAAAGCAGGAACGGGGTATCATGTCCGCGTCGAAAGTGGCGATGAGGGGGGAGGAGGTTTTTCCGATGGCGTTGTTCATGTTGCCGGCTTTGGCGTGTTTATTGCCGGATAGACCGTGATAGCCCACGCCCAGTTCCTCGGCCAGAGCCTTCATTTCCGGCCGGTTATTGTCGTCGCAGATGAAAATGTGGAGTTTGGTCTTATCGGGATAATCCAGATATCGGCAGGCATTGGCCGTTTTGTAGATCAGCTCGGTATCTTCGTTATGGGTCATGATCAGGATATCGACCTCGGGAAACCAGCTTTCCGGTATCACCGGGGCTTCGGGGTCGTTGACATTGACCATATTCAAATATTGTTCCAAAGACTCGAAGCCGGCCACGATTTCGCAGATCAAAAGGATCAGGGCCACGATAATGGAAATCAAGCCGTAATCGAAGGGTAGGGTGAAAAACGTGCGCCAACCCAAATATATAACCGTGGCCACGGCTGTGGCCACGAAGAGGAAATTTCGGCTCAGTTTGAAAAACATTGTGTCCTCGTCGTTGGGAAAGCTTGGAAGTCCGCCCCGCCAGAGAGTTGGCGGCGGAGACTTCCGGTTTTTGATGAAATCAGTTTACGAAATCAATCGATTATTAATAGTTAAAATTCCACCTCGGTCGCCTCGGTCATCAGGAGTTTTCTCCCTTTTAGCGATATGCAAGGTCTGTTCCGAAAATACTACATTCTCTTTCGGGCGTAGCCAACAATCAGGAAAAAAAAGATCACGAAGGTGACCGTCAGAACCGAATTTTTTAGGGTTCTCTTACCGTAAGTGAAATGAACCTCCTTCCAGCGGAGATTATCCATAAATCCCTTCATGACCATATCGTTCATTCTGAAGTTATGTTTTATCTTCAATACTTCCTGGGTGGGGGTAAAGGTCTGGCGAACCCGGACATCGGCTTCTTCGGTCAGAAGGTTCTCCGGCGGGTCGGCCTGATAGGCTTCTTTCCAACGGGACCAGTCCCGGTCCAGAGCCGGGCCCAGCCGTTCGACCAGGCTTTCGATCAGGGTCTCGAAATCCGATAGTCCCCAGCCGTTTCGGCTCAGTTGGAAATATCGCTGCCGCAGCCGGGAGATGAAAAAGGCTGTCTTCCAGCAAACGGTCGAACCAGGGGTACAAACGGTCAAGGGTAACTATCGGCTCGAAGGCTTCCCGGGCGTTGTCCAGCGAGGCTTCCATTTGCCACAGGGGGCTGGCCCCGACCCGGCCGTCGGGCCTGGTAAAAAGGTAAAAGGGAGCCTGGTCGCGGCGGTAGTTCATCATCGTATTGAACAGCAGAAAAGTGACGATGAACGAATCCAGTTCCAACTCGGACTCGGCCTTAAAGAACTCCGGGCTCCGGTTGGAATACAGGCCCTCCTCCAAACGCCGGTACCGGTTTTCGGCCTCGGGGTTTTCCGGTTGACTGATATAGGCCGGCCGGTAAGGCGAGTTTTTTTCGAGCTTTTCGGCCGGGGTCAGCCTGAGGCCGGCCTGACCGGTCTGCGAGGCCGAGGCCTCGGCTGATTTTAAAAAACCCTCCTCAACCGTTTCAGAAAAGAGGTAAAGTCCCTGGTAATCCAAGCCATCCGCCTTTTTGACCAGCACTTCGCAGAACAAGGCCTTAGGGGCCAGGACGGGGTGTAGTTTTTCGGCCAGGATAAAGGCCAGATAGGTGCGGAGCATGGATTTGTCGCGGTCGGAACCCAAAAGGGTCCAGCCCCTGGCGGGCGGCAGGCCCAGGGGCGAAATCAGGTCCCCTTGGTCAGAGCCGGAACCGGAAGCCAAACTCAGGCTGAGACTTTTTTTCAGCCCGTCCGGGCTCCCGGCCGGCCTGGCTTCAGCCTTGAAGGCGAAAACCGCTTGGCGGCCGGATTGCCCGGCTGGCGACCCGTCGAAAATGCTCACCTCGACCCCTCCGGCTTCCAAACCGGCGGCCTCATACCCGTAGTCTAGAACCAGGAAAGGGATTTTGGAGTCAAAAGTTTCATCAAGCATGACTTCGGCCCCGAAACCGGTTTCGCTGGCCAACGCCCCGCATTCCTGAAGCCCGAAGGCTGCCAGAATCGCCCAGAAGACCACCGCCGCCCGGGTCGATTTAAAAATTGACTTTAGAATCATGGCTAAAATGAATAATAAATGGATGCGGAAACAACGTCATCCCGATCGTGGCTGAGACCGAAACGGTATTGCAAGGCGAAATCAACGCTGGAACTGGGCACCTTGTAGCTGTCGTTTTCTTCGAACCATTTGCGGACCATCAGGCCAGGCCCGGCCTCCAGGCCCCAGCGGCCGCCCTTATCCACATGCTTTCCGCCGTAATTGGTGGACACGCCCATAAAGGGGTCAGAGTGACCAGGGCCTCACCGTATTGGTCAAGCCTGAAGCTGTGCCCCAGGCGGGCATCTCCACCGTATGTAAAATCGTTGTTTCGGGTCGAATAGTTCACCTGCCCGTAAATGGAAGCGAAGGGCCAATGTTTTTTAATGGGTTCCCAGTCGTTGCCGACGGCTTCGAAAAGGTTGGCGACCAGAAAGGTATCGGTTTTGGTGTCGCGGCCTATTTTAAACTGCTGGTAGAGACCCAGATTGAAGCCCGAGGTGTCGAACGGATAAAAACGGCCGCCTAGACCGACAAAAGCCGTGTCTCGAAAGTGGGCTTGACCAGAATAGGGCATTTCATTGCCGGACCAGGGGTCGTAATAGGTGCCCGAAAAATCGCTGGCCAAAGTGCCGCCCACCCGGAAATAGAGCTCGCTGCGAAACCCGGCCACCGCGCCCATTTTTTTCACTTCGCCTACGAAGCTGGACAAGTAGTCGTCGTTTTCATAGGAATTGCCGAAAATGTAAAAGCTTCCGCCGTAGTCTTTGGCCATGTCGGTGAAACTTTTTTTCAGGCCGTAAACCTCATAGCGGTCTTCGTCGCCGGGGTCGGGTTTGGCCGCCAGCCTCAAGGCGGCCGAGTCGATGTGCCGCCTCATGTAAGTGTCGAAAGCGGGGCGGTCGCCCATTTCCCGGGCGGCCAGAGCCATGGAATTATAGAAGTAGATGTCGCCCAAAGCCAGGCTGTCGTCGGTCAAGGCTCTCTGGTAGTAGGCCAGAGCCGCCTGCCTTTGGTCCAGGGAAAAGTATATATTGCTGGCCTGTATATTCCGCCAGGTATAATCCGGCGTGATGGCCAGAGCCTGGTCGATCAATTCTTTTGACAATTCGTTGTGGCCGAGCTTCAGGTTGTAATCGGCCATTTTGGCATAGGTTTCCGACAGGTAAAAGTCTTGGGGCAGGTTCATGGCCGCCTGCTGATAAAGCCGGTAGGCCTCGTTGGTTTTATCCTGGGCCCAGAGGCTTTCGGCCGTCAGATAATCCCGCAGGCCGGTTTGGGAGCGGCTCAAGATGAGCCCTTCAAGCCGGGCCAGCGGTGCCGAGGCCTGGGCATAGAGCCTTTGGCCGGTAAGTTCGGCGGCCCGAGCCAGATAATAGTCGGCTTTGACGCTGCCGGGGGACCTTCCGGCGGCCTCATTTTGAGCCATCAGGGCCAGAACGCCGTTGACGTCCCGCCGGAGCTGATCGTCCAGTTCCAACCTCAGGGCGGCCTCCAGGTCGGCCCGCCCCTTGTCGATCAGGCCGATATCCAGCCTGGCGTAACCGCGTTTGGCCAGTAAAAGCCCATCATGGGGGTTCTTTTTGACGTATCTGTCGTAAAGGCGTTCCAGGCCCCGCCAATCCTCCCGGCGGTTGAGCTGGTTCTCCTGGGCCGTAAGTTCTTGCCGGACTTCTTCGTTTTTGATCCGCAGTTCGATTTCGGCCAGGGCGGCTTGATACTGGGCGGCGTCTTGAGGATTGGATTCCAAGGTCAGAGCCTGACGAAAATCCCGACGGGCTTCGTGGGACCGGTTTTGGGCCAGAAGGATGTAAGCTCTGGATGAATAGCCGAAAGCCAGATCAGGATAGCGCTCGGTGAGTTCGGTATAAAACCGTTCCAGACCGTCCCAGTCGTTGGCATCCCTCAGGCGGGCGTCGGCGGCCAGAATGCTCTCCCAGTCGGGCCCTGGGGGAGCAATCTCCGGGCTGGGGGCCGGGACGTTCTCCAAAGACCTGACCTCGGCAATCAGAGCCCGGTCGGCGTCGGTCAGGTAGGGCGAGGTCAGGGCGGCCTCGATATCCATTTCAGCCCCGGGCAGATAATCTCCGCCCAACTTATAGCGGGTGTGACCCCGAAGAGCCCGGACGGAGGCCATATCCGGCCCCCGATCCAGCATTTCGGTCAATAGAGCTTCCAGCCCGGTCAAGTCCCCCCGGCTGCGGAAATTTTCAATCTTTTCCCAATCGAAGGCCGCCAGCTTGGCCCCGGCTTCGGAGGCCATTTCGGCCGCTTGAGCGTGAAAGTTTTCAGCCTGGGGATTGCTTAAAATCGAATCGAAATCGCCTCTGGCCGCCTGGAAGCGGCCGACCTTGAAGCGAGCCACCCCCCGGCTCATTATGGCTCGATAATCGTTGGGACTGGTTTGGAGGTAGGCGGTCAATCGCCGGTCCATATCGTCCCAGCGTTCGGCGGCTTCCATTTCGGCCAGATCCCGTTCAAGCTGGACCCGGCCCAGGGCCGTCTCTCTGTTTTCGGCGTCAAGGTCGGCCTGAAGCCGGGTCAGATTTTTTTGGGCGTAGACCTTGAGTTCTTCGCTGGGCTGGCTTTGAAGCACCCGCTCGAAGTCGGCCGCGGCCGACGAATATCGCTTGAGCTGGGCCCGGACGAAGCCCCGGCGGGTGATCAGCGGCAGGTTGTCCGGCCGGCGATTCAACAATTTGGTCAGATAGGCCTCGGCCTCCGGCCAGTTTTGCTGGCGCATTTCCACGTGAACGGCCAGTTGCAGCACCTGGTCGTTTTCCGGCAGATCATTTAAAAGTTTGCGGCTGAATTCCCGGGTCGCGCTATAGTCGTTCTTCTTGATGGCGCTGTAGACGTTGCTGAGCAGAAACTCGGTTTCATAACGCCAGTCGTCACCGACCTGGACGTTTATCAAGGGCGGGGATTGAACCAGCTCTTCCACGGTCTGAGCCCAGCTTCGGGCCGGCCAAAGGGGAACAAAAATCAGCATTGAGGCCGCCAGCAATAACAACCGGTTGGAGACCGGACCGAAAAATTTTCTGGCGGCCTTCTCCTTGATAGAGTTACTCATTTTACTCCGATGATGCTATTCATTAAGACTCCATCGGCCGACATCGGGCCATGGAGGGGGGTCTTAAGCCAGACCCTCACTTTAAGTGGCCCGGATAATCGAAAAAGGCCTTCATTTAAATTGACGTAATATCTACTTGATAACGTGTTTTTTCAGGGCTGAAGGCGCCCTAAAATCAGCATCTGATGGCTTTAGGCTGCTGCTGACCTGAAACAAAAAATAATTACTTAACCCAAAGTGCATTTTAGATGAAGGTTGAGCGCGAGTCAATGAAATATTTAAAAAAACTAAATATGAAGACCATCTTTTTCGCGGATGGTCAGGCTTAATTTTCGGTCGCTATCACCGCCGCCTTTTTTGAAAAATGCTTTTCAGCCACCAGAATTAGACCAAAATAACGATCTGGGGTTCACTTAAGCCACCAGATATTGGCTCCCCCCTATCGGGCCGCCCGGTGAGCTATAGAAAAATTTAACTGTTGTCATTAATCAAACTTAGTCGTTTATCGGGCCTCCTGATATCAAGTTTTTTGTAAACAATTTTATTGTCTTACGGAATTTCGTTAGAAACAGTGTAGTGGTGAACGGCTGGCCATCAAGCTCCTCCAGCTCTAAAAAAAGACGCCAGCCAGGGTTAGCTTAAGCGAACCATTTGATCAAGCGCCTGACCCAGGCGGTGTTTTTATTCTTATAGGGCGGATAGCGCAGAGGCGGATCCGGGGTGAGCTGGCGATCGACCCGGCTTTTGTAATGGGAAAACTCGGCAAAGCCCCACTGACCGTGGTAGGCGCCCAGGCCACTGGTCCCCACCCCGTCGAAGGGCAGATTTTCGTTGATGAAGTGGGACATGACGTCATTGAGGCAGCCGCCCCCGAAAGAGCATTCCCGCCAGACCCGGTCGGCTTCCTGACTGTCGGCGGTGAATAGATACAGGGCCAGGGGTTTGTCTCTGAGCTTCAATTGGTCGATCACCGCCTCAAGGGAGGGGTAGCTCAAAACAGGCAGGATGGGCCCGAAAATTTCTTCGGCCATGACCGGGTCGGACCAGTCGACCCCGACCATGATGGTCGGCTCAATATAAAGGTCGTTAGGGTCCCGGCCGCCGCCCCAAAGCACCTTTCGATCGTCGATAAGGGCGCTGAGCCGGTCGAAATGACGGCGGTTGATGATTCTGGGATAGTCCGGATTATGGCGGATGTCCGGGCCGTAAAAATCGTTGACGGCCTTGTTCAATTGATAGACCAGTTCGTTTTCCACCGAGGCATGAACGTAAACATAGTCCGGGGCGATGCAGGTCTGGCCGCAGTTTAAAAGTTTGCCCCACATTATTCTTTTGGCCGCCGAGGCCAGGTCGGCCGTCTGGCTGACCAGGCAGGGGCTTTTGCCCCCCAGTTCCAGGGCCACCGGGGTGAGGCTCAGGGCCGCGGCTTCCAGGATAAGTCGACCCACCCGGGGGCTGCCGGTGAAGAATATTTTGTCGAACTTTTGCTTCAAAAGTTCCTGGGCCGTTTCGGCGTCACCTTCGACCACCGTCACATATTCCTGGGGAAAGATATTTTTGATGAGGTCGGCCAGAAGCCCGGCCGTTTCAGGGGCCAGTTCGAGGGTTTCACGATACAGCAGTTGCCCGCGCTCATGGCCGCGATCAAGGGCCCCAGGGCCAGAAGCAGGGGGTAATTCCAGGGGCTGATGACCAAACTCAGCCCCAGGGGTTCCGGCGCCAGTCGATCGCTGGATCGGAAGTTCAGGCGGCTGGCCTTGATTTTTTTGGGGGCGGCCCACTGGGGAGTCTTTTTCAGGGCCGTTTTTAGGGCGGAAAGAGTCATGACCTCTTCGGCCAGAAAGCTTTCAAAGCCGTTTCTTTTCAGGTCGCCGGCCAGGGCTTTTTCGATTTCCCGGCTGCGGCCGATAACAGCCTCTTGGAGAAGCCTCAATTTTTCCAGCCGGAAGGAAACCGGGCCGGTGGCCCCGGACCGGAAAAAATCCCGCTGCTTTTGGACAATTTCTCTAAACACGATTTTCCTTTTCAGCCGGTCCGGCCGGCGGCGGCTAAGTAGCAGCAGGTCAAGCGTCCGGCCCCAGCCCCCTGGGCGAAATCCAGCCGGGGGCGCTTATCCTGGCCCGGCCGTCAATTCCCTTCATCAGCCGGGCAGTAAATATCGGCCAGGGTCAGGGGTAAATTATTGTTCACCCCCCGGGAGAGAACCAACTGATGAACGTCGAGGCTGCCGTTTCGCAAAGAGCTGGCCGCCCCCAAGAGATAAAGGGACCACATCCTGATAAAGCGTTCGTCGAACATGGCCAGCACTTTTGCCCTGACCTCGGGGCTGGAAAAATTTTCATACCAGCGTTCCAGGGTCCGGACATAATGGGGGCGGAGGCTTTCCACCTGCAGAACCCGCAAATCATAGTCGGGCAGAAGGCCGACCACTTCCCTCAGGGAGGGAATGTAGCCGCCGGGGAAAATGTATTTTTTAACCCAACTGTTGGTTTCGGTCTCGGTTTGGCTGGTCAGGGTGTGAAGCATGCTCAGGCCCCCGGGTTTCAGAAGAGCGGTCACTTTGGCCAGGTATTCCCCAAAAAAGGCCTGACCGACGTGCTCGAACATGCCGATGCTGACTACCGCGTCAAAGCTCTCCCGGGCTTCGTCGAGATCGAGGTAATTGACCAGCCTGACTTCGACCCGGCCTTTCAGCCCGGCCCCGGCGATCCGATCTTCGGTTCGGGAGAATTGTTCTTGGCTGAGGGTGATGCCCAGAGCCTCCACTCCGTATTTTTCAGCCGCTCTGAGAATGAGCCAACCCCAGCCGCAGCCTATATCCAAAAGCTTCTGACCGGGTCTAAGACGCATTTTGCGCAGCACCAGATCTATTTTTTGAAGCTGGGCCTCTCTTAAGTTATCATCCTCATGATGAAAATAGGCGCTGGAATAACTCATTGTCTCATCGAGCCAGAGGGCGAAGAAATCATTGCCCAGATCGTAGTGGGCCTTGATGTTATCCTTTTGAATCGAAGAGCGTTTAAGCTGCTTCAAGCCTTTGCCGGCGGCCGACAGCACCTTGCCGCCCAAGCCGGCTTCCGGCGGGTTCTGATGCACCAGTTTAAACATGGCGTCAAGGTCACCGGTAAAATCTATTTCGCCATCCATGTATTTCTCCCCCAAAACCAATATGGGGTCCGAAGCCACGGACAAGACCGAGGGTTTGGTTTTAAAGGCACATTGAAATGAAGGTTCTCCCGGTCCGTAAACCACTTCTTCTCCGTCCCAATAATGAACGGCGAAGCTGCCGCCTTTCAGTTTTTGAAAAGCGGTGTTCCACATTACCTTGTCCATGACAACCCTCCTGCAGGTCTAAATGTAAGCTATGGGAAACTATTTAAGGAATTAGATTAAGCGGGTAAAAAACGCGGATAGAGGCATATTCCAGATTGATATTATATTTTTTTTGGGCTTTAATCAATATTATTGTTTTTTTGGGTTGAGGGCTGAGTAAGTCCGAATCAAATAAGCCGGCCCGAAGCATGTTTTACTTTCCCGGCTGGCCAGGGCGGAAAGGTCTGACGCCGGTCTTGACAAATGCCCGACCGGCTGGTAAATAAAAAAAGTATTTTACGAATGAGGAATCATGAAAATCGCAATTGAAAAAGCTCCGGTCATCAGTCGCTGACATTGCCCGGAGCTGCAGAATAAATTTACAGGATCAGTCCAAGCCGGGGAGCTTTAATCTACCCGCTTGGCTTTGCCTATATTTGTCAGGCCGCGAGCGATGTCCGTTCGCGGCCTTGATTTTTGTCATGATCAGGGCCGCTTTCTCCAAATGCCTCACCGAGGCCGGGAAAGACCTGATCCATGATTACAGAAAAATTTACCCAAAGCTCGACCCGCCGGTTGCTGTCTTTCAGCCTGCCGATTTTTTTAACCAATTTCCTCCAGGTTTTTTACGCCCTGACCGATATGGCCGTGGTGGGCCGCTTCGCCGGAGAAAGCGGTCTGGCGGCCATCAGCAACGGCTCTATCATCGCTTACCTGTTGGGTTCGGTGGGCACCGGCCTGGCCGTGGGCGGGGCGGTGGTCATCGGCCACTACAAAGGGGCCGGGGACCTGAGGGGGCAGAGAGAAAGTCTGAGCTCCCTTTTGGTTTTGTCGCTTTTAGCCGCCGGACTGATATCGCCGTTCTGTCTGGTTTACGCCCCGGAGATCTTCGGCCTGTTGAACATTCCGGCCGAGGTGCGGCCGGAAGCCGTGGCCTACCTTTCCATTCTCAGCCCGGGCCTGGTCTTTTTCTTCGTCGGCACGGCTTTGACTTTTGTTCTCAGAAGCCTGGGTGATTCTCGCAGCCCCCTTTATTTTATGCCGGTCGGCGGCTTCATCAACATTGGGTTGGACCTTGTTCTGGTCTGGCCCCTGTCTCTGGGGGTTCGGGGGGCGGCCCTGGCCACGGTGGCCGCCCAGGCCGGGGCCCTGTTGTTTTCAATGGTTTATTTGAAAAAGAGGGGTTTCATTTTCGATTTTAACTTGTCGGGCCTGCGCCTTACGGCCGATAAAGCCCGGCGCATAATGGGCCTGGCCCTCCCCACCATGACTCAATTGCTGATGGTCAACTTGTCTTATCTGGCCATAACCATAATGCTCAATGGCTACGGGGTCAGCACGGCCGCGGCGGCCGGTATAGGTCTGAAAATATGCACTCTGGCCGTCATGCCCTGCTGGGCGGTCGGGCAGGCCCTGACGGCCATGGCCGCCAACAGCCTAGGGGCGGGCCGGCCCCAAGAGGCCGAAACCCTGGGTAAGGCCGCCCTGAAACTCAATCTGACCATCACCGCCCTGGTGGTGGTGGCCGTTCAA
>Ga0192243_10261_pt1 | contig 20823 bp, 18 predicted proteins | sample Koala_Koa27_K3_FD_131233 | JGI IMG/M metagenome (GOLD analysis project Ga0192243, IMG submission 131233) | Enriched cells from koala feces incubated with labeled cellulose particles, San Francisco Zoo, California, United States - Koala_Koa2-7_K3 ... | reverse complement strand
CACATACTGCAGCCGGATGGAACCTATGAGAAGGTAGACAAGAGGGGCAAGGTCCTCGTCAATTCCCAGGAACAGTTTTGCGAGGAAGCGACGGCCATGGCCGCGGCCACCACAGAGGAGCTGAAGCAGAGCCGTGTGTTCATACCGGTGGAGAGTGATCACTGATCTGGAAGCGGGGCCCTGTAAGGGAATTATATGTCTCTGTTCCCTGCAATTTCTAGGTATTTTGTAAGAAAATAGTAAGGCAAAAATGCCTCTCTTGTGGTAGAATATATGCAGTATATAGTCTAAAAACCGCAAGGGAGGTATTTTAATGTCACAAATCAACGTTCTGGTGGTTGACGATGAGAAGGAAATTGCAGAACTGGTCGAAATTTACCTGGTCAGTGATGGATATAAAGTGTTTAAAGCGGGCAACGCTCAGGAGGGCCTGGAGATTCTTGAGAAGGAGGAGATCCATCTGGTGCTTCTGGATATCATGATGCCCGGGATGGATGGGTTAGAGATGTGCAGTAAGATCAGGGAGCACAACAACATCCCCATCATCATGCTCAGCGCCAAGTCTACGGACCTCGACAAGATCCTGGGACTGGGAACCGGGGCGGACGACTACGTGACGAAGCCGTTTAACCCGCTGGAGCTGACCGCCAGGGTTAAGTCCCAGCTCAGACGCTACACCCAGCTAAACCCCAACAGCAACAGCGGAGAGACAGCCAAGAACGAGATCTCCATCAAGGGACTTGTGATCAACAAGGATAATCACAAGGTTATGGTATACGACGAGGAGATTAAGCTGACTCCCATCGAGTTTGATATCCTTTATCTGTTGGCCTCCAATCCCGGCAAGGTGTTCAGCACGGATGAGATATTTGAAAAGGTGTGGAACGAGAAGGTCTACGAGGCCAACAACACCGTCATGGTACATATCCGGCGCCTGAGAGGAAAGATGAAGGAGGACGCAAGGCAGAACAAGATCATCACCACGGTGTGGGGGGTAGGATACAAAATTGAAAAATAACAGAAACCGGCACTTTCACACCCGTGTCGTCACCAATATCCTGTACAGCACCATCGTATCCTGTCTGGTGGTCGTGTTCCTGGTCACCAACCTGACGATGATTGCAAACTACATAACCGATTCCAAAGAGAAGATTCATCCGTTTTTTCAGATGATTGCAGAATTTGACATTGTGATGGTCATATTGTATGTGCTCTTTGGAATCTTTATCTTTTCTGTGACCTTCCTGTTTCTCCAGGAAAAGACCATGAGATACATCGAGCGCCTCTCCGACGCGGTCCGCAACATCTCGGACGGAGATTTGAACACCACGGTGGAGGTGGTGGGGGATGATGAATTTTCCTACATAGCGGAAAACTTAAACAAGATGACCGCCGATATCCGCCAGCTGATGGATAAGGAGAGAGAGTCGGAGCGGTCCAAGAACGAGCTGATCACCAATATTGCCCACGATTTGAGGACGCCGCTGACATCGATCATCGGCTATCTGGAGCTTCTCACATCCGGCACCCAGCTGCCGCCGGAGCTGGAGCGCAAGTATATCGAGATCGCCTACAGCAAGACCAAGCGACTGGAAAAGCTGATCGAGGATCTGTTCGGTTTCACCAAGATGACGTATGGAAAGATGGCCATGCATGTGGGTTCCGTGGATATCGTGAAGCTGCTGAGCCAGCTTCTGGAAGAATTTTACCCCAGCTTTGCGGATAAGAATCTCTCCTATGAGATTCAGAGCAATGTTCCGGCCAAGGTTATAACCGCGGACGGCAACCTGCTGGCCCGTCTCTTTGACAACCTGATCGGCAATGCCATCAAGTACGGCGCCGACGGAAAACGGGTTCTGGTGAAGGTGAGCGCCGGGGAGGAGATCGTGACCGTGTCGGTGACAAACTACGGCTATGTGATCCCAGAGGATGAGCTTCCCATGATCTTTGAAAAATTCTACAGAGTGGAGCAATCCCGTTCCACCAACACAGGCGGGACAGGGCTTGGGCTGGCCATATCGAAGAGCATCGTAGACATGCACGGCGGAACCATAACGGCCACCAGTGACTTAAAAGGAACTGTATTCACCGTAAAACTCAAAGTAAACTTTGATATCAACAAAGAAAATTTCGGAAAGATAGGGTGATACATATGATGACCGGCCATATTTTGAGAAGATATCTTGGGCGGCTGACGGCCGCCCTGATTTTATGGACCATGCTTACCCCGACGGCTGTCTGGGCGGCGCAGGCACAGGAAGAAACCGCCTCTCAGCCGGAGGAGGTTACCATGGTAGCTGACTATGGGTACGACGGCTCTGCCAAGGGCGGCCGCTACGTGCCGGTCAGAGTCTCATTTACCAACCCTGCTTCCCAGCCCTTTGAGGGCAGACTTCAGATTCTGGTCATGGAGACCGACTTCGAGATCTACCGTTACAGTATGCCGGTGACACTTGAGGCGGCTTCCGAGAGCCAGGAGACGGTCAACATCCCTCTGGGGCTCAGAACGGATCAGATGTATGTGGTGCTGCTGGACGACAAGGGCCAGGAGGTGATCAGGCAGCGCTTAAAGTTTAACATCAGCCTGGACGTGGCGGAACTGATGGTCGGAGTGCTCAGCGATACGCCGGAGAAGCTTCAGTATCTGGACGGAGTGGGGATCAATTACAGCCTTCTGAGGACAAAGACCACGGTGCTGACCGCGGACTCCTTCCCCACAGATGAGACAGGGCTGGACCTGATGGACGTGATTCTGATCACCAACTATAACACCAACCGTCTGAATCACGACCAGACGGATGCCATACTGGAGTGGGTGAAGAAGGGGGAAACCCTGATCTTTGGAACCGGCGAGCGGGTGGCCGAGACGCTGGGAAGATTCGCGGGAGATCTGCTGGAGGAGCCTTACCAGCAGCCGTCCAAGCTGTCCGTGGACATGGGCGTGGAGTACGCGACCAACGGGCCCGGGGATTCCTTCATCGATCTTTCCTGTGTGGATATCTCCCTGAAGGGCGGCAGTGTGATCCTCTCCAACGACGAGCTTCCGGTTCTGACAGCGGTCAACTACGAAAAGGGGACCATCGCGGTGGCGGCCTATGACTTTAAGGACATCGCCGAGTTCTGCCAGGTGCAGCGCTCCTACGTGGCCAAGATCTTTACCAGCCTGTTCAGCGAAGACAGGATCAACCAGCTGTCGGATACCCTGTATGGGGGCGGAAGCAATCAATACTGGTCTGTGCAGAGCGTCATCAACACAGGCAACGTGGATAAGCTGCCCAATGCCGTCCTGTACACAATCCTGATCCTGGCCTATATCATCTTTTCCGGGCCGGTGATGTATATGCTCTTTAAAAAATACCAGATCAGAAAGTATTACCGGACCGGAATCGTGGTGTCCTCTCTGATCTTTACCGGAGTGATCTACTTAGTGGGCTGCAAGACCAGGTTTCGCGATACGTTTTTTACCTACGCGACGATCCGGGACGTGTCGGAGGAATCGATACTGGAGTCCACGGTGGTCAACATGAGGACTCCTTACAATCAGTCCTACTCGGCGGCGATTGACCCGCTTTATACGGTGCGGCCCATTACGAGAAACTACTACGATATGAGACCCGTTCCCAAGTTTACGGGGACGGAGGACTACCGGGTGGCCATAGACCGGTATACGGAGGACACGGAGATCTCCGTTCACAATGTGGTTGCGTTTAATCCCCAGTATTTCCAGCTGGAGAAGAAGACGGAAAACACGGAGAAGATCGGCCTTACCGGGGATATTACCCTGTTCGACGGCTCCATCTACGGAACCGTGACCAACCGGTACGACTTTGCGGTGGAGAACGCCGCGATCCTGACCTATGGTCAGCTGATTATGCTGGGCAGAATCGAGGCGGGTGAGACGATCAGCCTGGACGGGCTGGAGGTTCTCAACTATCCGCTTTCCTACACCTCGGCGGTGGCGAAGCGGATCACCGGCGGATATCAGTACAAGAAGGCCGATATCAATGACAAGAATTACTTAAAAGCCCTGCAGCAGACCAAGCTTCTGGTCTACTATCTGGACAATTACTTGACCGGCTATATACCCAATGCCAGAATCGTGGCCTTCAGTACCGGTGAGGAGGAGGGAAACTTCCTGGCGAAGAAGAACCGGTATGAGTGCAGCGGACTTACGATCCTGACCTCCACGGTGTCCATCAACACCACCCGGGGCGGGGAGGTCTGCCGGTCGGCCCTGATGCGCAGACCCAATGCCACCAGCGGCAACTATAAGGCCGATTCCCATTCCGTGTTCGGTATCGATCCCACAGTGCTGGAATATTCGCTGGGAAGCGATCTGGATGTGGAGAAGATTACATTTAACCGGCTGTCCCCGGCGTTTACGGAGGATGAAAAGTATAAGTATATCGTGCCGTTCCACGGTACCGTGTCCTTCTATAATTACGACAGCAGCGGCTATGATCTGATGGACCCGGATAAGATGGTCTATACGGACAGCGAGCTCCGCCCGTATCTGTCCCCCAGCAACACGATGACCGTGAAGTATATGCCGGAGAACGCCTCGGAGTACAACTGGGATTCCTTGCTTCCGATTCCCATGGTCACAGGAAGGAGAAAGTGATGCTGAAGATCGAAGGACTTAGAAAAACATACAAGAATTATCACGCTCTGGACGGACTTGACATGGAGATCGGGGAGGGCGCCCTCTACGGCTTTGTAGGCCCCAACGGGGCGGGGAAGACCACGACCATCAAGATTATCACCGGACTTCTCCAGCCCGACGAGGGGAGAGTGCGGATCGGCGGGGCGGATGTATTTCGGGATCAGAGCCTACTGAAGGAGCAGATCGGATATGTGCCGGACTTTTTCGGAGTGTACGACAACTTGAAGGTTTGCGAATACATGGAGTTTTTTGCCTCCTGCTATGGAATGACGGGCCTTACCGCCCGCAAGCGGTGTTCCACGCTGTTGGAACAGGTGGGGCTGGAGGAGAAGATGCACTTCTACGTGGACGGACTGTCCAGGGGGATGAAACAGCGGCTTTGTCTGGCCAGAGCGCTGATCCATGATCCGGCGATCCTGATTATGGATGAGCCCACCTCTGGGCTGGACCCCAGGACACGGTTTGAGTTCAAGGAGATTGTGAAGGAGCTGCGGGAGCAGGGGAAGACGATTCTCATCAGCTCCCACATCCTGTCCGAGCTTTCCGAGCTCTGTACGGATATCGGAATCATCGAGCAGGGCCGTATGGTGGTGAGCGGGCATATCCAGGATATCCTGTCCCGTGTCAGCTCCTCCAACCCGCTGGTGATCTCCATCTTCAGCAACCGGGAGAAGGCCCTCTCCATCTTAAAAAGCCATCCCTGTGTCCAGACCATCTCCGTCAAGAACGACGATATCATGGTCGGTTTTATCGGCGACCGGCAGGATGAAGCGCTGCTGCTCCAGCAGCTGATCGATGCGGATGTGCTGGTCAGCGGATTCCTAAGGGAACAGGGGAATTTAGAATCCCTGTTTATGCAGATCACGGACCACGAAGAAGAAAAGGCGGTGTATATCCATGAAAATGAATCCGGTCTATAGACGAGAGATCACGGTCAGCTCCAGAAGCTTCCGCATGGCTATGATCCTGACCATATTTAATCTGATTCTGGCCGCGGTAGCGCTGCTCAATATGTACTCGGTGATCACCCAGGTCAAGATGACGGCGGAGACCCAGTATTCCAGCTTCCTGGAGATCTACATCTTTGTGTCATCCTTAGAGTTTATCCTGCTGATGTTTATCATGCCGGCCATGACCTCCGGCAGTATCAGCGGAGAGCGGGAGCGGCAGACTCTGGATCTTATGCTGATCACGAAGATGACGCCTGCGGATATCGTCCTTGGCAAGCTGTTTTCCAGCTTCAGCATGATGTCTCTTTTGGTGGTATCCAGCTTCCCGGCGCTGGCGCTGATGTTTGTCTACGGAGGCATCACCCTGATCGACGTGCTTCAGCTTCTGATCTGCTGTTTTACGGTGGCGCTGCTCTCGGGCAGTCTGGGGATCTGCTTCTCCTCGATGTTTAAAAAGTCCACCATGGCGACGGTGATCTCCTACGGTGTGATCGCCCTCATCGTGGCAGGCAGCTATGGAATCAACGCCTTCGCTCTGGCCATGTCCAGGATGCGTATGACCGCTTATATGAACAACATAGGCAGCATGATGGATCAGGCCAACTCCGGTCCTTGCCTCTATCTTATGCTGTTCAATCCTGCTTCCACATTCTATATCATGATCACTGGCCAGGCCGGCAATCTGCAGGACAATAAGCCTATAACCCAATGGTTTGGGAACCATACGGCCAACTTTATCACAGACCACTGGGTGGCGGCCAGCGTGACCGTCCAGCTGGCGCTGGCGGTGCTGCTGATCCTTCTGGCAATCTATACGCTGAACCCGGTCAAAAAGAAAAAATAAAGAGCAGCAGCCCCTGGATGTGATCCATCACAGGGACTGCTGTTTTTTGTACTGCAAAACCGTGCAGTTAAAATATTTTTTAAAGCTGACGCTGAAATACTGGCTATTCTTATAACCTACCGCCTCGGCGATCTCATAGACCTTCATGTTGGTGGAGGCCACCAGCTCCCCAGCTTTTTTCATTCTGGTCTGAATCAGATAATCGTAGAGATTGATTCCGTACTTTTCTTTGAAGATGCTTGTTAAGTAACAGTGATTGACGTAGAAGTGCTCCGCGATCTGCGTCAGCGTCAAATCCTCCCTGTGATAGTTCTGATCCAGGTATTGCTTCACATCGGCAAGCAGGTCCGAGGTGTCCGAATCGATGGATTTTAAGATGCTCTCGTAGGACAGATAGAGCTCATTTAAGCTGCGGATCACGGAACCATAATGGAAAGCGGGCTTTAGGAAATCTGCGTGATGGAGCTTTAGATAACGGACCACGGCTCCCTCCAGCTCCTTTATTTTTACCTGAAATTCCTTCTCACTGTTCATGTCGCAGCAGGTAAAGATGAAGAAGATCTGCATGTCCTCCATATTCATAAAAAAGCTTCCGTCATAGAGGGAGGACAGATGAGGGCTGAGGCCGGCCACCACATCCGCCTGATCTCCGGCGGTAAACTCCAGATACCCGGTGATCCCAAAGCCCCTGGATAAGTTGATGTCAAACGCCTTGAACACGGAGTCGTCGATCTCGCGGAAATGGCGGTACATCAGCTGCGATAAGTAATGGCGCTTCAGAAACGGGTACTTATCCTTGAGGATACGGTTGGCCTCCTTATCCTTCTTCGACAGGCGGTCCGCCTCCTTTAACACCTCAATCAGCTGCGCGGCCTCCACCGGTTTGTTGAGATAATCCACGGCGTTCAGCTTGAGAGCCTGTTTGGCATACTCAAACTCCTTGTATCCGGACAGAAAGATATACTTGATATCAGGATAATAATTTCTCGCAATCAGCGCCATCTGAATCCCATCCATCACCGGCATCTTGATGTCGGAGAGGATGATATCAGGCTGGTTCTGTTTGATATACTCCAGCGCTTCCACCGCATCCTTTGCCGTATAGACCAGCTCCCAGCCATAGGAGGCCCAGTCGATCTTCGTGGCTATGTTTCTGCGTGCAATAGCATCGTCATCTACAAATAATATTTTTGACATTCCCCGTGCCCTCCCTGTAGTTTTGTGAGAAGAGGAAGCCGGATCTCGACCGTGGTTCCCTCCTCCGGTTCACTCTCAACCGACACCCCATACCGTTCTCCGAATTGAAGTACAATCCGCTGATGTACATTGTTAAGTCCGTAGACCCTCACCTGCGTTTCGCCCGATGGGCCGCTGTCTAAGAGGGAGGCTCTGATCCCGCTTAAAACCTCCTCCTCCATCCCGTTTCCATCGTCAGCAACTCTCAAAAGTAAGTCTCCGTCCAGGGCCCTTCCGGTGATCGTGATCGCTCCCCCGGCGTTCACACCCCGGATTCCATGATAGACAGCGTTTTCCGCCAGCGGCTGAAGGATGATCTTTGGCACATAGACGTCCTTTAACTGGTCAGGGACATCGATGTGAAATTCAAAGTCCTCAAACCGCGTCCTGAGGATCGAGAGATAGGAGGTCACATGGAGCAGTTCCTCCCTGAGCGGGATCAGGTTCTCCCCCTTGCTCACGCCGATCCGGTAAAAATCCGACAGCTCCCGCACCATGCGGTGGGCCGATCCAGTCTCATTCATCTCACACAGCTGTCCGATGCTGTCTAAGGTGTTGTAAAGGAAGTGAGGATTGATCTGAGCGTAAAAGATCTTTAGCTCCGCATCCTTTCTGTTCTGAATCTCCGACGTGAGAGAGGAGATCAGGTTCTGAATCCAACGGTACAAGTGGTTGATGGCTTCGGTGATCTGCGCAAAATCCTTCCCCCCCCCCTGTGGCCTGCACCGCTTCCAGCTGGGTTAAGCTTTCCACGGAGTTCAACTGTCCGGCCAGCCGCTCCGCCGGGGCGGAGATGAGCTTGGTGACGGCGGCGAAGAGGAGGCAGCACAGAAGGATGGCGCCCACACCCTCGGCCGGGATGAGGGTTGAAAACTTGTGGCTGTCGATAAACATCTCATCCTCCGGAATCATAGCCACCACCTCCAGGGGCATAGCCTCCATAGGGGAGCAAAGCACGTAGTTGCCGGATAAATGCAGGGCCGAGACCGACTGGTTTCCACTCTTTAGTACGTTTCTTTTGATCTGTCTAAAATCATCCTCCGTCAGCCTGGCATAGGTGTCCTGCATAAAACACCCGGAGTCCTGAAACAGAATTTTCCCTCCCTGTGCCAGTGCAAAGATATTGTTGTTGGTCACGTGGTAGCTGTTTAACTCCTTTAAGACGGAGTGGTCTGTCAACCCCACATATACGAAGCCATGGATATCGGAGGTCTCACTCCCCAGCATCTGAATCAAACCGATCTTGGGAAGCACCTTGGAGTTGCCGATAAATTCCGAGGCCGAATCCCCGTAGATCCAGTCCAGCTGCCGGTCCGAGTAGCGGGCATACAGCCCGTCATAGTCCGGCTGCCTGCAGCGGTAGCTCTCATCGCAGTAGGAGGCGTTCAGGACAATCGAGTTGTCGGACAGCATGAGAATCACCGCGCTGATATCCTGGCTGTTCTGATTGACAAAGGTCTGGATACCCCGGGCCAGCTCCGCATAATTTTTGGTGGATATGGGCTCTGCATTCTCCTGCATGTTTTTGTTCATCTTTAGGAAACGGTAGGAATCCGTGATCGTCTGTTTGGAGGACTGCCTCAGCTGCTCCAGCTTCCGCTCCATATTCCTGGTGGCCTGCACGGTTAAGTTGGACGCGTTCTGCTTAACCAGCCCGTTCATATGCCGGACCCCGGTAAAATAAAACACGGCCGAAACCAGGATGACCAGCAGGATAAACGAAGAACAGAAAATCATAATAATAGATCGCAGCGACAACCTCTTTAAAAAATTTTTCATCCTCTTCCCCACATTCTAACGCCCCTGTTAAAAGTTGAAATTATTATAAGGCCAATCCCTAAAGATATCAAACATTTTATTCAAAGATATTAAATTTTCAATTCCCTCAAAATATGGTTTACTTAATATGGAAAGAAAATGAGGAGGGATATCTTGTGAATGAAAAACGTCTTTTGACACCGAAGCGGTGGGGGAATCTGGCGCCGTATCTGCTTATGCTGCCGACGATCGCACTGCTGTGCTGGCTTCTGATCTATCCGGTGGGCAATGTGTTTTACACCAGCCTGAGACAGGAGATGCTCTCCCGTCCCAAACAAAATGCTTTTATCGGCCTGGCAAATTATATGAAGATCGCCGGAGACAAGGTGTTCTGGGAAGCGCTCGGCAACTCCCTGCGATGGGTAATCGCCGAGGTAGGACTCCAGCTGGTCGGCGGCCTGGGCCTGGTGCTGATACTGAAAAAGAAATTTCGGGGCTGCGGCGCCTTCCGGGCCATCTTATTTTTGCCGTGGGCCTTATCCGGTGTTCTGGTTTCCATGCTCTGGTCCATGATGTATTATGAAAATGTGGGCGTTCTCAACGACCTTCTCCAGAACCTTGGAATCATTCACAAGGCAATCGCCTGGACCGGCAACAAGAACACGGCGTTCTGGGCTCTCGTGATCGCCGAGCTGTGGCGTGGGATTCCATTTTTCTCAATCATGCTTCTGGCCTCTCTCCAGTCGGTTCCCGACGAGCTGTATGAGGCTTGCCGCGTGGACGGAGGCAGCCCCTTCCAGGGATTTTTCTACATCACACTGCCTTACGTGAAGGAGACGCTGGTTTTGACCACTCTGCTGAGAACCATATGGGAATTTAACAGCGTGGACCTGATCCTGAACCTGACCGGAGGCGGACCGGTTCACAAAACCACCACCCTGGCGGTCTACTTAGCGAACACCGCGCGAAAGGACGGAAATTTCGGTTACGGCAGCGCATTAGCCGTGATTTCATTCCTGATTCTGCTGGTATTTGCAGCCAGCTATTTAAAGATGAGCGGATTTGGAAAAGAGGAGGAGATGTAGCAGATGACAAGACGTATAAGAAAAAAACAACTGCCGCTTCTGGGTATCTACCTCGTTTTAACCGTTGCGGTGATATGGACGCTGTTTCCATTTTACTGGACTTTGGTCACATCCTTTAAAGAGAGTGCGGAGATCGCGTCCAAGCCTCTGACCTACTGGCCGGCCAAATTCATATTCAGCAACTATTCCGAGGCATGGAAGAACGGCGGGTTCTCCACTTATTTTGTAAACAGCCTGAAGGTTTCGCTGATCAGCACCATATTTACGGTATTGTTTGCCACCATGGGCGGCTATGCCTTAGCCAGGTACAAATACAAAGGAAAGACAGCGTTTCTTCTGATCCTGTTATGTACCCAGTTTTTCCCTACCGCCATGCTGATCATCCCGCTGTTTAAAATCTTTAATATGGCCAAATTAATCAATAACCATCTGGCATTGATTTTGACCTACACGGCGTTTCATATTCCGTTTAACGCGGCGCTGATGCGAAGCTTTATCAACGGAATTCCGTCCTCCCTGGAGGAAGCCGCCAGGGTTGACGGCTGCGGCCGGATTCAGGCTGCGGTCAAGATTCTGCTTCCCCTTCTGCTTCCGGGAATTGCGGCGGTTTCCGCCTACTCCTTTATCAGCAGCTGGAACGAATACTTATATGCGCTGATGTTCATGAGCTCAGACAGCCGGTACACGATTCCGGTGGGGCTCAGCATGACGATCGGAGAGTACAGCATCAATTACGGCCAGCTCTGCGCGGGAAGCGTGATCGCGCTGCTTCCCATCATAGCGATGTTCGCTTATGTACAAAAATACATGGTTTCCGGACTGAGCTCCGGTGCAGTAAAAGGCTAAGCGCTGCGGCCCTTATAAGGCAGCGCAGAAAGAGGGTAAGACTATGAAAAGAACGAATCAGAAACAGGTATTGGCAGCATCATTGGCACTGGCGATGGCATTGGGGGCAACCGCCTGCAGGAAGCCGGAACCGGCCAAAGAGACACAGCCGGCAGGCGATACTTCCTCCGCAGAGACCACGGCGAAGGAGGAAAAGAAGGATGACGGCGGGGAGAAAGTCACACTGACCTTCTGGGATGAAAACGCCGGGGAGAACCGGACTCCTTACTATGAGGAGCTGATCAAGAGTTTCAACGAGTCCCAGGATCAGATAGAGGTCAAATACGAGGGAATCCCCTCCCCCTCAGCGAAAGAAAAGTATGATGTGGCCATCGCAACGGATACGACGCCGGACATCGGCCACTGCAACGCGGCCTGGGGCTCCAACTGGGTGGCCCAGGAGTGCCTCGTAGATTTGGATTCCTATTTCAGCGCATGGGATGAGAGTAAAAACATCAATGAGAACTATGTCCGCCTCAACCGGGAGCTGGACCCTGACGGCAAGCTGTTTATGATCACCGACACCGTGTCCACGCCTCTCATGTGGGTCCGCACCGACATGCTGAAGGAGAAGGGACTGGAGATTCCAAAGACCTGGGATGACTTCTTCGACGCGGTGGAAAAGATGACGGATGCCCAGAGCGGAGTCTATGGTTTCTCGTTCCGCGGCGATTCCAGCTGCTGTGTGGAGCTGCAGCATGTGCTTTACGCCTACTCAGGAATCGAAAACTATTTTGATGAGAATGGGAAATGTACCATCAACGCGCCGGAGCATGTGGACTTTCTGACCCGCTATGCCGCACTGTACAACAAACGCACGGCGGAGAGCGATATCACCAATGGTTATAAAGAGATGGTAGCCGCCTTTGACGGAGGCTCCGCAGCGATTATATTCCACAACACAGGCTCTGCAAGCGAGCATGCCACCGCATTAAACCCTGACCAGTATCAGGCGGTATCCTTCCCCGAGTCAAAGGCGGGAACATACTCCTACACAGCAGGAAGCCAGGGCGGATTCTGTATCTTTGACACCTGCAAAGACCCGGATGCTGCATGGGAATTCATCAAGTTTATGCTTTCTGAGGATTCCAACAGCTACTGGAACCGTTCCATCGGCCAGATTCCCATGAACGGCAAGGTTTTAGAGGAGTCCTGGGTTTCTGATTCCCAGTCCACCATGGAAGCACTGAACACACTGACCTCAGACAAGTGCCATCTGGTTTCCCAGCCCAAATACCTGCCGGACTACTCAACCATCATGAACACCAACAATCCGGCCAACTTCCAGGCCATGCTTTTAGGTGAAATGTCGGTACAGGACTTCCTGGACGGCTGGGCGGAACAGATGAACGACGCCTACGCAGAGTATCAGGCGCAGTAACCGATATGGAAAGGGAGAAAACGGGGATATGGGCATACAAATAGAAGAAGTGTTAAAACTGGAGCTGGGTTCCCCGGCACTGCAATATAAGGTGATGCCGGCCAGACTGGGAGGCGGAAAAAGGGTTTTGTCGCATTTTATGCCTCCTGCTATGACGTCGATGTCCATTACAGTATGTTTGTGGTTCCCAGTGATATGCTCCATGGGATTGCATTTGATGAAAACGGGGAAGTTCTGTGGAAGCAGGAACTGGGAATCTGGCCCAGCGCCGCACTGTACTGTTTTACTCTGATCGATATGGACGAGGACGGGGTGGATGAAATCTATATCGTCAATAATTCCGATCCCATCCATCCGCTCTGGGTGGAAGCCTACGTGATGGAGCGCAGGGACGTGTTGACCGGCAGGGTCACCGGGACGTGGCCGTGGCCCAATTACGGCGGCATCGAGAGATCCATGTGGTATTTCAGAAATCACATATTCGGCGGCTACGACCAGGGCAAACCCGTGCTGGTGACGGCCCAGGGAACTTACAGGGATATGTATTTCCAGGCGTGGAATCCGGATATGAGCTTCAAGCGGAAGCTGGAGATTCCGGCGGACGCCCCGGGGGCCAGAGGCAGTCACTCCTTCCCTGTGGTCGATATCAACCAGGACGGCTGCGACGAGGTGCTGTGGGGAGAGCGCTGCCTCTCCCTTCACGACGGGAGCGAATGCTTCTGCATAGAAAAGGACAGCTGGAACGGCCATTCCGACATGTGCCAGCCGGTTTACGACGCGGAGCACAGCCGCTGGCTGATCTACATCAACCGGGAATCCGATGAGTACATCGGACCCAGGATCGGCATGTACGACTGTGAGGGGAAGCCCGTCTGGACCGACGTGGAGTGGGGACATATACATAAAGGCTGGGTGGGAAGAATCGGACAGTCAGGGGAGCTTCTGGCCAATGGAGTGCGCATCACCGGACAGACGAAGGACGCCGTGGGCAGATACTATACGGGGATAACGGAATTTGTCTACGATGCCATGACCGGCCGTCCGGTTTCACTGCCCTACAGCCTGTTTGACACGGCCCCTGTGGATGTGAACAGGGATGGGCTGCATGAAATCCTGAGAGGCGTGGCCGCCGGAGACACGGAACTGATTGGAAGAAACGGTGAGCTGATCTGCCATATGGGCGGCAAGGTCGCCATGAACACCAAGATCCTCAGCTGCCCGGGAGAGCAGGTCATGATCTACTATCCGGACGGAACGGTTAAGATATTCAGAGACAGAAACGCCGTCGATACTCCCGCAGCGCTGAAGCGATATGAACTTACATTTTACCGGAGAAATCAGTATGCGCGGAATATTGAAAATAATATCTGTATGCATGGCGGAATCTAGTACACAAAAAAGAGGCGTACAAAGCAGGCAAGATGACCTGCTTTGTACGCCTCATATCATTTACTGCTTCCCGCCGGCGGCCTGTACCAGCCCCTCGAACAGCGGTCTCATGCTGTCTGAAACCCGGAACATCACTTCCGGATGCCACTGGATTCCCATGCCGTAGCCATAGTTTTCCAGCTCCACAGCCTCCACCATGCCGTCGCCTGCGCGGGCGGCGATCACCAGGCCCTTGCCTAAGTCCTTGACACTCTGGTGGTGATAGCTGCTGGTCCAGATCTTCTCGCCGAACATAGCCGCAAGCTTCGTGCCGGGGACCGTAGTCACCTGGTGGCTGACGTCGCCGCGGTCGGTGGCCTGCATGTGCTTCATGATCGTGCCGGGGACCTCGGAGGAGTCCTGGTAAAGTGTCCCTCCACAGGCGACATTGAGCACCTGGATTCCACGGCAGATAGCCATGAACGGCTTCCCGGATGCCATGACTTTCTTCATCAGCTTCAGATGATAATCGTCCAGCTTCAGACTGGTGTTTCCCAGGAGCGGACTGGGGTCCGCACCATACTTACAGGGGGAGATATCGATGCCGCCGCTGAACAGAAATCCGTCGCAGCAATCTATGTACTGTTCCAGCAGAGAATCCTCTGTGGTAAAGGGTAAAAGCAGCGGAACACCGTCCGTTTTAATCACGGAGGTGACGTAGTCCATGCTTACGCCGGCGCGCTCTGCCGCAGGGTTCGCGGAGTCGATAATGGTAATAATTCCAATTCTGGGATTCATGGTATTTCCTCACTCTCATCAGTCAAAATCAGTTCGTTTTGTAGCATAACACTTTGTCCGCATAGTGACAACAAAAATCCGCCGGAGCTTGACATAATATAGCCATATGTGCTAAAATTAGTAGCAGTTATACTCAGAAAAGAATATGAATGCCGAAGAAGCAGATCATAGGTGGATTCGCATCTTTTTTATCATTTATGGGAGCAAAGGCATTTAATAAAAAAGGAGGTTAGGTTATGAAGAAAAATTCTAAGAAATTATTCGCGCTGCTTCTCGCAGGAGCCATGGTTGCGATGACTGGCTGCGGCGGAAAGTCGGGCGGCAACACGACGACAGCGGCTGGTCAGGGAGGACAGGCTGAAAGTCAGACAGAGACTACCGCAGGAGCTGAGGTGGCGGAGGGTGAGTCCGTATCCCAGCAGACTGATATTATAGGAGCGGTAAACGTAGACTTTACTACGATGGATCCGGTGGATACCAGTGATACATTATCCGGCGGCGTTCAGAGACTGATCATGGATGGCCTGTTCGGCTTTGACGACGACACGAAGATCATCCCCATGCTGGCTACGGAGTATACGGCCAACGAAGAGGCGGCTCAGTTTACGATCAAGTTAAGAGAGGGAATCTCCTTCTCAGACGGAACTCCGTGGAACGCAGAGTCGGCCATCGCCAACTTTGACAAGTGGGCGGACAAGTCCTTAGGTCTTAAGAGAACTACTTTATTATGTAACATTCTTGACACCGTAACGGCGGTTGACGATTACACCATCGATGTAAAGTTAGCTTCCCCGTTTGGTGCATTTATCGAAACACTGGCACATCCGGCATGTGTAGTCATGAGCCCGAAGGTAATCGCAGAAGGCGTTACGGCATGTGCGAAGGCTCCGATTGGAACCGGCCAGTATATATTTAAAGAGTGGATCCAGGGCGACCACTTAACCGTTGAGTTGAATCCCAACTGGTGGGGCTATGACGCCGATATCTGCGGCGGCACTCCTCTGGCTGACAAGGACGCAGGCTTCAAGAGCATTACATTAAAGCCGGTTCCCGAATCAGCAACCAGAACCGCTATGATCCAGTCCGGCGACGCTCAGATGATCTGGCCGGTACCGGATGAGAACCTGGCAGGACTTAAGACTGACCCCAACGTTATCGTAAGTCAGGATGAAGGTCTGGTAGTCCGTTACTTGATGATGAACAACCAGAAGGCTCCGTTCACCGACAAGCGCGTCCGTCAGGCCATCAACTATGCGATCAACAAAGACGCTTACTGTGCGGTTGTTAAGAATGGCAACGCCGTACCGGGAACCTCTGTGATCGCTCCCAAACTTCAGTATTACAAGGGCAACGATCCGTACCCCTACGATATTGAAAAAGCAAAATCCTTACTGGCAGAAGCCGGATATCCGGACGGCTTCAAGACCTCCTTACTGTTCGCCAACACATCCGCGAACATGAAGCAGGGTGAATTCTTAAAACAGCAGCTGGCTGAGGTTGGTATCGATGTGGAACTGAAGAGTCTGGAGAGCGCTATCGTTAACGAGAAGGTTCAGGATACGGACGCTCCGGGTGCTGAGGCAGAAGTTGATATGTATGTAATCGGCTGGTCCTCATCCACCGGCGACGCCGATTGGGGTATCCGCCCGCTGCTTGCCAAAGAGTCTGAGCCTCCGATGAGCTACAACATCAGCTACTTTGAGAACGACGAGTTAGACGGTTACCTTCAGGATGGTCTGAACACGGCCGACCGTGACAAGAGAGCAGAAGCCTATGCCAAGGCACAGGATCTGATCTGGGAGGAGACTCCGTTAGTTTGTCTGGCCACGGACAAGAACTCCCTGGCAACCTCCAACAAGATGGTGAATGTCAAGATGTTCGCTGACAACTGTCTGAATATCAGAAACGGCAAGATGATGAAGTAAGAAACTTTGAGGGTTTGGCAGAAGCTCTATCTCTGCCAGACCTTTTTAGAAGCAGGAAGTAACAAGCGGGGTGTATACCCAATAATGATACGAGAGGTGAGAATCGATATGTTGAGATACATATGTAAAAGAATTGTTGGAGTTATACCAACCCTGATTATCGTGGTTACATTTGTATTTTTTTTCGTACGTCTGATTCCTGGTGATCCCGCCCGTCAGGTGGCAGGCCCCCAGGCGACCCGGGAGGACGTGGAGCTGGTAAGGGAGCAGCTGGGCTTAAACAAGCCGGTTCCCGTACAGTATGTAAATTACCTTACAGGTCTGGTAAAAGGAGACTTAGGAACATCTCTGAGAACCAAAAGACCGGTTCTGGTAGAGGTGCAGGGCCGCTATATGAATACGGTTCAGCTCACGCTTCTGAGTCTGGTATGGAGTGTGATCGTAGGTGTGCTGATCGGCGTCTGGTCCGGCAGGCATCGAAGTAAATGGCAGGATTACACGGGGATGACGGTGGCCGTCTCGGGAATATCCATGCCCTCGTTCTGGATCGGCTTTATGCTGATTATGATCTTCGCGGTAAACCTAAGATGGCTTCCCACGACCGGAGCGGGATCGTTTAAGAATCTGATTCTGCCGTCCATCACACTGGGCGTCAGCATCGCGGCTATCATAGCCCGTTTTACACGTTCCTCCATCATCGAGGTGCTGAAGGAGGATTATATCCGTACTGCGAGAGCGAAAGGACTGAAGGAGAGAGTCGTGGTGCGGAAGCACGTATTCCGCAACTCCATGATCTCCGTCGTGACCGTAGTGGGTCTCCAGTTTGGATTCCTGTTGGGCGGTTCTGTTGTCACTGAGACTGTCTTTGCATTTCCGGGACTTGGTTCCCTGCTGATCGAATCTGTGAACTATCGTGATTATCCCGCGATCCAGTCCCTGATTCTGATCTTCTCACTGCATTTTGTATTAATAAATCTGATTGTGGATGTTCTTTACGCAGTATTGAACCCAGAGATTCAGTTGAGCTAGAGGGGGACTAAAGATGGCTAAGAATAAAGTATTAAATGAAAAAACGGACATCAATACCCCGTTTTCCGAGTTTGTCAGAAAGTTTAAAAAGCAGAAAACCGCTTTAGTTGCGCTGGTCTTTCTGTTGTTTCTGGTTGTGTTATCGTTTATCAGCTATAAGATCGCTCCCTATGGGATCAACGAATATGACTATTCATCGATTATGCAGGCGCCTACCGCCAACCATCTGTTTGGAACCGATGAGTTTGGACGAGATCTGTTCTCCCGTGTGATCTGCGGAACCAGAATCTCTTTGAGTGTTGGCCTGTTCGCCGTGACGGTCGGTATGATCGTCGGTACGGTGATGGGACTGATCGGCGGATACTATGGCGGAATCGTGGATTCCATCATTATGCGTATCTGTGATACCCTGCTGGCTTTCCCGGGCCTGATCCTGGCGATCGCCATCGTGGCTATCTTAGGAAGCGGACTCTACAACGTGGTCATCGCGGTTGCGGTATTTAACATCCCCAAGTTTGCCCGCCTTGTCCGCGGCAATACCTTAGAAACCAAAAACAGTGTCTTTGTCCAGGCGGCCCGCAACATCGGAGCCGGGGACATGAGAATCCTGTTTAAACATATACTGCCAAGTGCGATTCCCAACATTATCGTACAGTATACCATGTCCATCGGTACCTCCATCATCACAGCTTCCAGTTTGAGCTTCCTTGGTATGGGCGCGCAGCCGCCGACACCGGAGTGGGGCCTCTTACTGAGCAATGGACGAAACTATATGCTGACCAGTTGGCATATTACGCTGTTCCCGGGCCTTGCGATCTTTTTGACCGTTCTCTGCTTTAACTTACTGGGCGACGGTCTGCGCGACGCACTGGACCCGAAACTGACTGATTAGGAGTGGGAAGCATGGAAAAAACAAATAAAAACATATTAGAGATAAAAAATCTGCACACCTACTTCTATACGGACAGCGGTGTGGTAAAGTCCGTGGATGGTGTGGATATTGAATTAAAAGAAGGGGCAACCCTGGGGATAGTAGGGGAATCAGGAAGCGGCAAGAGTGTGACGGCCCTCTCCGTTATGGGCCTTTTGATGGGCACCACCGGCAAGATCGCCGAGGGTGAGATTATCTTTGAGGATCAGGACTTGGTGAAGCTCTCAGACGAGGAACGCAGAAAGATGCGCGGGGAGAAGATCTCCATGATCTTCCAGGAGCCGATGACCAGCTTAAATCCGGTTATGAAGATCGGTGACCAGATTACCGAGAGTATCCTGCAGCATGAGCAGATATCCAAGCAGGAGGCCAAGAACCGGGCGATTGAGGTTTTAAAGAGCACGGGTATCCCGAGAGTGGAGCGGATCGTCAACGAATTTCCATTCCAGCTTTCCGGAGGACAGCGCCAGCGTGTCATGATAGCCATGGCCTTGGTCAACAAGCCCAAGATCCTGATCGCCGACGAGCCGACCACGGCTCTTGACGTGACGATTCAGGCGCAGATTCTGGATCTGATGAATCATTTGAAAGAGATCTACGGCACCTCCATCCTTTTTATCACCCACGACTTAGGCGTTGTGGCCGAGGTCTGTGACGATGTGGTGGTTATGTACTGCGGCCGCGTGGTGGAGAAGGGCAATGTATTCGATATATTCGAAAAACCGAGCCATCCCTACACGGAAGGACTTTTAAATTCCATCCCCAAGCTGGGAGAACTGGTGGACGAGCTGGAATCCATACCGGGCAATGTTCCGAACCCCAAGTATATGCCTGAGGGATGCAAATTTGCTCCCAGATGCAAGTATGCGTTTGACAAATGCCAGAAGCAGGAACCCGGATTCTATGACCTGGGAGACGGCCATCTGAGCCGCTGCTGGTTATGCGAAGGAAAGGGGGCTGAGTAGTCATGGCAGATACCCTGTTAAAAGTAGAGGGATTAAAACAGTATTACAAGACTCACAACGGCATGTTTGGCCATGTGGGATATGTAAAAGCCGTTGACGGCGTAGACTTTGAAGTCTATAAGGGAGAGGTTTTCGGTATCGTAGGCGAGTCCGGCTGCGGCAAATCGACGCTGGGCAAGGCCATCTGTAAACTGATCCAGCCCACGGAAGGTAAGATCTATATAGACGGCCATGAGATCGCGGGTTATTCCAACAAGAAGATGCAGCCGGTCAGAAAGGCCGTGCAGATGGTGTTCCAGGACCCCTATGCTTCCTTGAATCCCCGTATGTCCATTCGTGACATCATCGCGGAGCCGTTGATTATCCACGGTCTGGCCAAGACGAAAGCGGATATCGACGAGAAGGTGGTCAAGCTTCTCCGTCAGGTAGGCTTAGACGATTACCATGCCAACCGTTATCCTCATGAGTTCTCCGGCGGCCAGCGTCAGAGAATCGGAATCGCCAGAGCATTGGCCGTGCAGCCCAAGCTGATTATCGCCGATGAGCCGGTATCCGCCCTGGATGTGTCGATTCAGTCCCAGGTGTTAAACCTGATGAATCAGCTGAAGAAGGAATATGACTTAACCTATATCTTTATCGCCCATGATTTGAGCGTTGTGGAGCATATCAGCGACCGGGTGGGCGTTATGTACCTTGGGAATTTCGTTGAGGTGGGAGATAAGAAGAGCCTTTACAAAGAGCCCCTTCATCCCTACACAAAAGCGCTTCTGTCCGCGGTTCCGATCCCGGACCCCAAGGCCAAGAAGGAGCGTATTATCCTGGAGGGCAGCATCCCGTCGGCCTTAAACCCGCCGTCCGGCTGCAAATTCCACACCAGATGTCCCCAGTGCATGGAGCGCTGCAAGACCGATCCGCCTAAGAGATATCAGGTGTCGAATGAGCATTTTGTATACTGCCATCTGTACGACGATAAGATAAAAGAGTAAAAGAGAAGAAGACACAGAG
>Ga0192243_10163_pt2 | contig 20863 bp, 23 predicted proteins | sample Koala_Koa27_K3_FD_131233 | JGI IMG/M metagenome (GOLD analysis project Ga0192243, IMG submission 131233) | Enriched cells from koala feces incubated with labeled cellulose particles, San Francisco Zoo, California, United States - Koala_Koa2-7_K3 ... | reverse complement strand
CAGTCATATGCATGTGTGGTCCATGGAGGATGTGGATTATTATCATGACGTTTCCATATATCAATATATGGAGGAGAATCAGATTGACAGGACGGCTCTGATTGCCATATCGGAGAAGGAGAACGCCGAGGTGAAACGGATCGTGCAGGAACAGCCGGACACATTCTTTGGAATCGGCTACGTCAATCACAGAACCATGGACGAGTCCCTAAAGAGATTGAGAGAGGGCGTCAGGGACGGATATATCAGGGGCATCAAGCTCTACCCCTACGCAGAGCACTATATGCTGGACTCCGACGAGATCAACCCGATCTACGAGACCTGTCTGGAGTTGGATATCCCGGTGCTGTTTCATGTGGGCTGGCAGAGAAGCTCTCTGGTCCATCCCTCCCAGAAGGGGGGCGGCCCCCTGTACCTATGCGACGTTGGGATTTCCGATTCAGTTTGGCACGGTTTTAGAGAAATACCCCAGCCTGAAGGTGATCTTGGCCCATATGGGAGCGGACAGCTACTTCCAGTGCCTGGGAATCTGTCAGAGGTTTGAGAACGCCTTTCTGGATACGGCATGGCTGCAGCATTATGCGGAGGAGATGCTTCCCCAGGTGACGGTGAAGGAGTGGATCGAGCATGCCTGCAAGTACCTGGGTTCGGAGAAGATCCTCTACGGCGGGGAAGGGACGCTTCCTGCCGATATCATGAATACGGACATCAGCGCTGCGGAGAAGGAAAATATTCTCTGGAACAACGCGGCAAAGCTGTATAAACTTTAGGCTTTTTACACAGGACATTCCAAAGGGCAGATGCAAAAGCGGGGATTTTTGTGTCTGCCCTGATTCTTTTAGAGGAGGCGGAGGATGAAGACAGTCGTATGCTATGGAGATACCAATACCTGGGGATATGACGAGGAGACCGGCGGGAGGCTTGACTATGACAGCCGCTGGACCGGAATTCTTGACAAGGAGCTGGGAGATGGCTGGCGGGTAGTGGAGGAAGGATTGCCCGGACGGACCACGGTCAATGAGGACCCGGTGGAGCAGCACAAGAACGGGAGGGAACAGCTGTATCCCTGTCTGGAGAGCCACGGTCCCATCGATGTGATGGTACTGATGCTGGGGCAGGTGGAGTTAAAGAGCCGGTTTTCCCTGACCGCATGGGATATCGCCATGGGGATGGAGGAGCTGGTAAGGATTGTGAAGGAAAGCGGCGCGGGTCCGGATGGAGGCGCTCCCGCCATCCTTCTGATCTCCCCTGTGTTGGTGGGGACCGTGAAGGGCACGCCTATGGAAAAATGGTTTCCGGCTGAGGGAACGGCGGAGAGAAGCGCCCTGTTCCCGTCCCTGTACCGGGAGATAGCGGCCCGGTATGGAGCCGCATTTTTGGAGGCGTCCTCGGTGGCAAAGACAGCAGCGGATGCGATTCACATCGCCAATGGATCTCAGAGGGCCTTTGCCCTGGCTGTCGCCAAGAGGGTGCGCGAACTGGAAGGAGGCAGCTATGAGAATTGATTCCCATATGCATGTGTGGTCATTTCCTGGGGTGGAATATTATGACAACCGGCCCCTGTTTGAATATATGGAGGGACTGAAGCTGAACAAGACTTCCCTGATCGCGGTCAATGACAGGGAAAATGAACAGGTGAAGGAGCTGGTATCAAAGTATCCGGATCAGTTTTTCGGGATAGCCCATGTGAACCGGGAGCGGTTGGAGGAATCTCTGGCTGCCCTGCGGGAAGGGGTGAACCAGGGCTGGTACAGCGGCGTCAAGGTTCTGTCCTACGCGGGAGGGTTTCATGTGGACGATGATATTCAGATGAAGATCTACGGCGAGTGTCTGAACCTGGGAATCCCGGTGCTGTTTCATGTGGGCTGGCACAATGCTGGTTCCGTAAAGCCCGCGGATGCGGCCGGCGGTGCGAATACCTGCAAGTACGCTTGCGTGGGACTGCCGGTGGAGCTGGGGAATGTGCTGGAGGCATACCCTGACTTGAAGACAGTGTTCGCCCATATGGGGGCGGAGCATTATTTCCAGTGCCTCGGCATGGCCCAGCGTTTCCCCAACGTCTACCTGGATACGGCGTGGCTGGACCACTATGGGAGCGAACGGCTTCCTCAGATCACGGTCCAGGAGTGGGTGGCCCACGCCTGCCGGTATCTGGGAGCGGACCGGGTTCTCTATGGCGGGGAATACACCACGCCGGAGGACATCGAGCAGGCGCCGGTGACGGCGGCTGAGAAGAGGCAGATCCTGGGATACAACGCCGCCCGCCTTTATGGGCTGAGCGGATAAGGAGGAGACAGTATGGACCACAGTGACAGCAATCTATTTGTTAGGATGGAGGACATTACCAAGGAATTTCCAGGGGTAAAGGCACTGGATCACTGCCGCTTTGAACTGCGGGCGGGGGAGATGCACGCGCTTCTGGGGGAGAACGGCGCCGGCAAGTCCACGCTGATGAAGGTGCTGACCGGAATCTATAAAAAGGACAGCGGCAGGATCTGGTATTTTGGCGAGGAAAGGGAGGTCCATTCCACCATCGATTCCAAAAAAACTGGGGATCACTATGATCCATCAGGAGCTGAATCTGATTCCCCATCTGACGGTGGCTCAGAATATATTTATCGGCAAGGAGATCCGCAGAGGAAGATCCCTGTCCCTGGATGAGAAGGAGATGGAGCGGCAGACAGAGGAGCTGATGAAGAAGGTACGGGTGGAGGTAAGCCCGGACACCAGGGTCAGCCGTCTGACGGTGGCGCAGCAGCAGATGGTGGAGATCGCCAAGGCATTTTCCTATCATTCCCGGGTTATCATCATGGACGAGCCCACGGCGGCGCTCTCGGGCAGTGAGATCCTGCGCCTGTTTGAGCTGATTCAGGATATGAAGAAGTCGGGGATCAGCATCGTGTACATCTCCCACCGGATGGATGAGATCAAACGGATCTGTGACCGGGCCACGATCATGAGGGACGGACAGTACATCACGACGGTGAATGTGGCGGATGTGACCATAGACTCCATCATCGCCCAGATGGTGGGGCGGGAGATCAACTATGTGAGGAACGAAAAGAACGTTCACGAGATCTCCGACGAGGTGATACTGGAGGTCCGGGACTTATGCTGGAAAAACCGGGTGAAGCATGTGAGCTTTCAGCTGAGAAGAGGGGAGATCCTGGGCTTTGCGGGACTGATGGGAGCCGGGCGGACCGAGGTGGCAAGAGCCGTGTTCGGCGCCGAGAAGAAGGATAGCGGGACGATCCTCGTCAGGGGAAAGGAAGTCGTGATCCATTCCCCCTTTGACGCGGTGGCGGCGGGCATCAGCTATCTGTCCGAGGACCGCAAGCGCTACGGCCTTCTGCTTCCCATGTCCGCGGAGGAGAATATCTCCCTGGCCTCCTTAGACCGGCTGTGTAAAACCTTGGGCCGCGTGGACGGCGGGCGCTGTCGGGAGGAAGCGGAGCACTATGTAAAGCTTTTGAAGATCAAGACGCCGGACATAGGGAAGCGGGTGATGGAGCTGTCGGGAGGCAATCAGCAGAAGATCATCATTGCCAAATGGCTGTTAAAGGACAATGACATCCTGATCTTTGACGAGCCCACCAGAGGCATCGATATCGGAGCCAAGGAGGAGATCTGCGACCTGCTTTTAGAGCTGGCCAGAATGGGGAAATCCATTATCATGATATCCTCGGAGATGCAGGAGCTGATGAAGGTCTGCGACCGGGTTGTGGTGATGCACGAGGGCGTGGTGACCGGGGAGCTCAATGTGGAGGAAGCCACCCAGGAACAGATCATGACGCTGGCCTCGGCAGCGCAGTAAGGAGAAAACTATGAGAGTATTGAGCATAAACATAAAAAAGAAAGCTCCGGTTCAGAAGGTGGTGATTCTGATCGGACTGGCGGTGCTGTTCGGATTTTTTAGCATCGTATCCCCCAACTTTCTCACCGCGTCCAACATATCGGGAATCCTGCTGGCGACCATGATCAACGGGCTGCTGGCCTGCGGAGCTACCTATATTATCATAACGGGAGGAATCGACTTATCGATTGGAATCAATATGACCCTCACCTCTGTTCTGACGGGCATGCTGGTGGTAAAGGCGGGAGTGCCGCTTCCCTTAGGTATTGCGGCTGGAATCTGCATCGGTATGTTTATCGGATTTCTGAATGGGATTATGGTGACGAGGATGAAGCTTCCTCCGTTTATCGCCACACTGGGGATGCAGATGGTGACCAAGGGGATATCCATCGTGCTGACTAACGGGACGCCCATCTACTTTACCGACTATCCGGGCTTTAAGAAGCTGGCCGGAGGTTCGGTCATTCAGTCCTCTCTGATCGCCATCCCCAACGGCGTTATCATCATGTTCGTGGTGGCGGCGGTGATGGGATATGTGCTGTCCAAAACCAGGCTGGGGCGGTATATCTACGCCATAGGAAGCAACAAGGAGGCCACCAGGCTGTCTGGAATCAAGGTGGACAACTGGGAGCTGCTGGCCTATATGATCGGTGGAACCATGAGCGGTATCGCGGCGATCCTGATGTCGGCCCGCCTAAACTCCGCCAATCCGTCCCTGGGCAGCGGCTATGAGATGGATGCGGTGGCGGCCTGTGTCATCGGCGGTGCGTCCCTGGCCGGAGGAGAGGGAAGCATATCGGGGACCATCATCGGAGCATTTATCATCAGCGTGCTGACCAACGGGCTGAGGATTCTGTCTGTACCCACGGAATGGCAGACGGTTTTGACGGGACTGATTATCATCATCGCGGTGTATATGGACGTGCTGCGAAAGAAGAAATAGGGGCGGTGGAGCATATGAGATATGATGTGATCGCCATCGGAGAGTATCTGGTGGACTTTACGCCGAGCGGTACCGGCCCCATGGGGAATCCCTGCTATGAGATGAACCCGGGCGGCGCTCCGGCCAACTGCATGGCGGCCTGCACGGGGGCCGGGGGAACGACGGCGGTGATCGCCTGTGTGGGCGATGATCTGTTTGGAAGATTTCTGAGAAAGAAGCTGGTGGAGAACGGAATCGGGGACGAATATGTGCAGGTGACGAAGAAAGCCAGCACCACGCTGGTCTATGTCAGCCTGGATGAGAGGGGAGAGAGAATTTGCTTTTGTGAGAAAGCCGGGGGGCGGATACCATGATTGAGGAGGGGACGGTGGGTGAGGAGATCGGACAACTGACAAAGGTGCTCCACTTCGGATCGCTGTCCCTGACGGATGAACCGTCCCGGTCTTCCACCCTGGATCTGGCGGTAAAGGCGGGGAAGGCCGGTGTCAGAATCTCCTATGATCCCAATTACCGGTCGGGGCTGTGGGCCTCAGAGCGGGAGGCGGTGTACTGGATGAGGCAGGGGCTGAGCCTGGCCGACAGTGTGAAGATGTCGGGGGAGGAGCTGGAGCTGATTACCGGGTACGCAGGGGATCAGATTCAGGAGGGAATCCAGGCTCTTTTGGAGAGCGGAATAAAAGAAGTTTACATAACACTTGGGGCCGGGGGCGCCTATTACGGTACGGCTGAGGAAATCGGGTTTGTACCCGGATTTCACGTGGAGGCCGTGGACACCACCGGCTGCGGGGATGCATTTACCGGGGCGGCCCTATATATGGCCTGCCGTCACCCTGAGATATCCATGGAGAGACGGGTCCGGTTTGCCAATGCCGCCGGCGCACTGTGCGCGACGAGATACGGAGGCATGACGGCGATGCCCCGCAGGGAAGAGATTGAGCGGCTGTTGGGTGACATAAAGTTATAAAAACCGGGAGGGTGAGAGTGCGGTAACGTATTCTCATCCTCCCTTTCCTTAACTCAACATCCCCCCAGAGTCCCGCTGACGGCGCACACACCCATGGCCATCAGTATCTGATTCATGTTGGCGCTTATGCCGCGGTTCATCAGAGCCGAAACTAAAAACAGTACCAGGAAATAAGCCAGGCCCAGCACCAGGCCCCAGAAAAATCTTCGCTGACGTATCGATTTCCCGATCACAAACCCGCCCAGCAGGCAGGTTATGATATAGATCGCATTGACCGCGATTGTGACCTGTCCCTCCTTCAGACGGAATTTGTATAAGGCAAATGCCAGCGCCAGCAGCAGGATTCCCGTCAGTATGTAAGAAAACAACAATGATCGGATCACCATTCTGATTCTGCCGTTTCCCATAAAATCACCCATCCTTTCCATTCAACAGACTTTTATGTTCCAATATATTCCAAACTCCCCCCCGGATATGTCCACGGAATGCCCTGAATTGCTGGTTTAAGATACTTGCACACTGGAAAAACATGTGGTATACTTAATCCTCAAAGGGCTTCTGTCGTATCTGACGGAGTCCGTGGAATCAATTATGAGGAGGCGATGAACTGTGAAGCATGTAAAGACATTGAACACTAACACATTAAAAGACACCATGAAAAAAGGCGGCTGTGGAGAGTGCCAGACGTCCTGCCAGTCCGCTTGTAAAACTTCCTGTACAGTAGGAAACCAGAGCTGTGAAAACAGCAACAGATAATCATACCGTCTGTTACATATTGGGGACCCAGGAAGAGAAGATAGGGCAGACAGATAAATACCCCTACGGTCGCATGATTGTAGGGGCTATTTAGGTGTCTGCCTAAAGTTGTGTGATTAGATAAGGAGAACAGTGTGATTCATCAATATAGAAATAACGGCTATGATATCGTCCTGGACGTAAACAGCGGCTCCGTCCACGTGGTCGATCCGCTGGTATATGAGGCGGTGGAGATCTTATCGGGAATCGTGGCGGAGATGGAAGAGCCCCAGAAGCTTTCAGGGGAGGCCCTGGAGGCCGTGCGTGACGGTCTGTCAGGCAGATACCCCGGTGAGGAGATTGAAGAAGCCTTAGAGGAGATTCAGCAGCTCATCGATATGGAGGAGCTGTTTACCAAGGATGTCTACAAGGACTTTGTGACTGATTTTAAGAAGAGAAAAACCGTAGTAAAGGCCCTCTGTCTGCACATTGCCCATGACTGTAACTTAGCGTGTCAGTATTGCTTTGCGGAAGAAGGAGAGTACCACGGACGCAGAGCGCTTATGAGCTTTGAGGTGGGCAGAAAGGCACTGGACTTTCTGATAGAGAATTCCGGCAGCCGGAGAAACTTGGAAGTGGATTTCTTCGGAGGCGAGCCTCTGATGAATTGGAACGTAGTCAAACAGCTGGTTGAATACGGCCGTTCAAAAGAGGAACAATATAATAAGAAGTTCCGTTTCACCATCACCACCAACGGCGTGCTGCTAAACGACGAGATCATGGAGTTCTGCAACCGGGAGATGGGAAATGTGGTGTTAAGCCTGGACGGACGGGAATCGGTCAATGACCGGATGCGCCCGTTTCGAAACGGTACAGGCAGTTACAGCCTGATTGTGCCCAAGTTCCAGAAGTTTGCCGAGAGCAGGGGGCAGATGAACTATTACGTGCGGGGGACCTTCACCAGAAACAATCTGGATTTCTCCGAGGACGTGATTCGTTTTGCAGACTTAGGCTTCAAGCAGATGTCTATCGAGCCGGTGGTCTCCGCCCTGGAGGAGCCTTATTCCATCCGCGAGGAGGATCTTCCGAAGATTATGGAGGAGTACGACAAGCTGGCCGTGGAGTATATCAAGAGAAAAAAAGAGGGAAGAGGGTTTAATTTCTTCCATTTTATGATCGATTTAAAACAGGGTCCCTGTGTGGCCAAGCGGCTGTCTGGCTGCGGCTCAGGAACCGAGTATCTGGCCGTCACCCCCTGGGGCGACTTCTACCCCTGCCACCAGTTTGTGGGGAATGAAAAATTCCTGCTTGGCAATGTGGACACCGGCGTCACGAACACGGAGATCCGGGACGAATTTAAGATGTGTAATGTCTACGCCAAGGACAAGTGCAAGGACTGCTTCGCCAGATTCTACTGCAGCGGAGGCTGCGCGGCAAACTCTTATAATTTTCACGGTTCGATCACCGATGCCTACGACATCGGCTGCGAGATGCAGAAGAAGAGGATCGAGTGTGCGATTATGATAAAAGCGGCTTTGGCCGATGAAATGTAAAGAAGGAGATTAATATCATGAAGAAAAGCAAAGGAAAGGGCCTTCTCGGCCTGCTGATCGCCCTGATTGCAGTGGGAGTGTTCGGTTATTTTGGTTATAGTACCGCGCCCGACATCAAGCTGGGACTGGATCTGGCCGGAGGTGTGAGTATCACCTACCAGGCGGTCGGTGAAGAGACACCGACATCTGAGCAGATGTCCGACACTATCTACAAGCTGCAGCAAAGAGTTCAGAACTACAGCACGGAGGCCGAGGTCTATCAGGAGGGCGGCAACCGGATCAACATTGACATCCCTGGAGTATCCGATGCCAATGCAGTGTTGGAAGAACTTGGAAAACCCGGTTCCCTGGTATTCCAGGATGAGAACGGGGATGTGATTCTGACCGGTGATCAGGTATCATCCGCCAAGGCCGGATATGTCAAGGACAACACCGGCAACAACCAGTACATTGTCAGCCTGACCTTTACCGATGAGGGAGCGAAGAAGTTTGCCGAGGCCACCAAGGCCAATGTGGGCAAGCGGATCGGCATCGTATACGATGGCATGATGTATTCCAATCCTCTCGTAAAAGAGGCGATCACCCAGGGAAGCTGTACCATCGACGGTATGACCTCCTTCGAGGAGGCGGACAAGCTGGCGTCTACCATCCGTATCGGTTCCCTGTCCTTAGAGCTGGAGGAACTTCGCTCCAACGTGGTAGGCGCGAAGCTGGGACAGGAGGCGATCTCCACCAGCTTAAAGGCAGGTGCCATCGGATTTGCCATCGTGGTCATCTTCATGATTATCGTATATCTGATTCCGGGACTGGCAGCGGCCATCACACTGTGCCTGTATGTGGGACTGATCGTGGTTCTGCTGTCCGCGTTTGAAGTGACGCTGACGCTGCCCGGCGTGGCAGGTATCATCCTGTCCATCGGTATGGCAGTGGACGCCAACGTCATTATCTTTACACGTATTAAAGAGGAGATCGGCCTGGGTAAGACCGTAAAGGCCGCCATCAAGTCAGGCTTCAACAAAGCATTGTCCGCGATTATCGACGGAAACGTAACCACGCTGATCGCCGCGGTTGTGCTGTTCTGGAGAGGCTCCGGTACGGTGAAGGGCTTCGCTACCACGCTGGCAATCGGTATCGTGCTTTCCATGGTGACGGCGCTGTTCATCACCAAATTTATCCTGTATGCCCTGTATACCCTGGGATTCGAGGACGCGAAATTCTACGGAATCAAGAAGGACAAGAAGGTTGTGGACTTCCTTGGCAAGAAAAAGCTCTTTATCGCAGCTTCACTGGTTGTGATCGTAGCCGGACTGGCCGCTATCGGCGTGAACTTCTCATCCGGCAACGGCGCGTTAAACTACAGCATGGAGTTTAAGGGCGGTACATCCACCAACGTGACCTTCAACGAGGATATGTCCCTGGAGGATATCTCATCCAAGGTTGTTCCGGTTGTGGAGAAGATCACCGGTGAGGCTGGAACCCAGACTCAGAAGGTTGCAGGAACCAACGAGGTCATCATCAAGACCAGAACCCTGTCCGTGGAAGAGAGACAGGAGCTTGACCAGGCTCTGGTTGACAACTTCCAGGTCGAGGCTGAGAAGATTACTGCGGAGAGTATCTCCGGCGCCATCAGCAAGGAGATGAAGCAGGATGCGTTTGTCGCGGTGATTATCGCCACGATCTGTATGCTGATCTACATCTGGTTCCGGTTTAAGAATATCAAGTTTGCGGCCAGCGCCGTGCTGGCACTGGTACACGACGTGCTGGTGGTACTGACCTTCTATGCGATCCTCAGATGGTCCGTAGGCTCCACCTTCATCGCATGTATGCTGACCATAGTCGGTTACTCCATCAACGCGACGATTGTTATCTTCGACCGTATCCGTGAGAACATGAAGCTAAAGAGCAGCAAGGAGACTCTGGCTGACGTGGTGAACAAGAGTATCACCCAGACCTTCACGAGAAGTATCAACACTTCCTTAACCACCTTTATCATGATCTTCGTCCTGTTTATCATGGGCGTGTCATCGATCAGAGAGTTTGCGCTTCCTCTGATGGTGGGTATCATCTGCGGAACCTACTCTTCCGTATGTATCACAGGCGCTCTGTGGTATATGATGACTGTTAAGAAGGGCAAGGAATAACCATGCAATATAAACTGATAACAAAGGATGGCCGTGCAAAGCGGGCGGAGGTTCAGACCGTGCACGGCACCGTCCAGACCCCGCTGTTCATGAACGTGGGGACAGTGGCGGCCATCAAGGGAGCCGTGTCCACCGATGATCTAAAGGACATCGGCACCCAGGTGGAGCTTTCCAACACCTACCATCTCCACGTAAGAACCGGCGATACGCTGATCAAGCAGTTCGGAGGTCTCCACAAGTTCATGAACTGGGACAGGCCGATCCTGACGGATTCCGGAGGCTTTCAGGTATTTTCCCTGACGAGCCTCCGAAAGACCAAGGAGGAGGGCGTGTACTTCCAGTCCCATATCGACGGACACCGGATCTTCATGGGACCGGAGGAGAGCATGCAGATTCAGTCGAATCTGGCCTCCACCATCGCCATGGCGTTTGACGAGTGTCCGCCCCACCCTGCCACGCGGGAATATATGCAGAATTCCGTGGACCGGACCACCAGATGGCTGGAGCGGTGCAAAAAGGAGATGGACCGGTTGAATAGCCTGCCGGATACCATCAACCGGGATCAGCTGCTGTTCGGAATCAATCAGGGAGGCACCTTCGAGGATATCAGGATCGCCCATGCGAAAACCATATCCGCCATGGATTTGGACGGCTACGCCATAGGCGGGCTGGCGGTGGGGGAGAGCCACTCGGAGATGTACCGCATCCTGGACGAGACGGTTCCCTATCTGCCGGAGGAGAAACCCACCTACTTGATGGGCGTCGGAACCCCGGCCAATATCCTGGAGGGCGTGGACAGAGGCGTGGACTTCTTCGACTGTGTGTACCCGTCCAGAAACGGACGCCACGGTCACGTCTACACCAACCATGGAAAACTGAACTTATTCAATTCCAAATATGAACTGGATCACCGTCCCATCGAGGAGGGCTGCGGCTGTCCCACCTGCCGTTCCTACAGCAGAGCTTACATCCGCCACCTGCTGAAGGCAAAAGAAATGCTGGGGATGAGATTATGCGTCTTGCATAATTTATATTTTTATAATACAATGATGACAGAGATTCGTGACGCAATCGAACAGCATCGCTACGCCGACTATAAGGCCCAGAAGCTGGAAGGCATGATGCAACAGGTTAGTAAGTAGAGAGATACGGCGAGACGGGAGCTCTTAGATTGAAGGAGGAAGTTTTTATGTTAGCAGCAACAGGAATGAGTGGAACATTTTGGATTATCTATATCGTGGTAATCTTTGGATTTATGTATTTTATCGCAATCCGTCCACAGCAGAAGGAAAAGAAAAAGATGCAGGAGCTGCTGTCCAGCATTGCAGTTGGAGACAGCGTGCTTACCACCAGCGGGATGTACGGCGTGATCATCGATATGACCGATGACACCGTGATCGTAGAGTTCGGAAACAACAAAAACTGCCGGATTCCGATGCAGAAATCAGCCATCGTTCAGGTGGAGAAACCGGAAGTATAATCAGGAACAAAGCCGGACAAGACCGGATGAGAGAGGGAGTGCTGCCCATGCAGCGCTCTTTTTTTGATGCAGTCTTTTGGCAGCGCGGCGTGTAAAAATGACGAAATGAATCGCTTAAAAACCTTAAAAACATCCAAAAAACACAAAAGAGATCAGAATAGTCAATAAAATGTAAGAATATTAAATGGTAAAGTGCACAAAGAATACCTATAATAGACCTAGAATCTTATAAGAAAAGGAGAGATGTATTATGAGAAAGATGTTAAGCGTATCCCTGGCGGCATTGATGGCACTCAGCCTGGCAGGCTGTGGAGGCGGCAAGACAGAGCTGACGACAGCAGCTCCGGCGGAGACCAAGGCGGAAGAGACCAAGGCAGAGGAAACCAAAGCGGAGGAGACCAAAGCGGAAGCAGCCGCAGGAGAGAAAGCCCCGGAGGATTACAGCGGAACCGTAGTCGTCTATTCCCCACATGACGCAGATCCCTTGAACGCAGGCGTAAACCTGTTTATGAAGACATACCCCAATGTAAAGGTCGAGGTAGTGGCAGCCGGAACCGGAGAGCTCTGTAACCGTATCGCGGCCGAGACGGCCAATCCCATAGCAGACGTTTTGTGGGGCGGCGGTGCTGACTCCCTGGCGGCATTTAAAGAATATTTCGCACCGTATGTATGCGCCAATGACGACGTGATCGACGATGCATACAAAGATCCTGACGACTTATGGATCGGTGAGAGCCCGCTTCCTATGGTTCTCTTCTACAACAAAGAATTGATCGAGAAAGACGGTATGTCCATCCCGGAGACCTGGGAGGATTTGACAAAGCCGGAGTGGAAGGGCAAGATCGCATACTGCCTGCCCTCCAAGTCAGGTTCCGCATACACCCAGCTGTGCACCATGATCCTGGGCCACGGCGGCAAGGAAGATGGATGGGATTTCGTGAAGAAGCTCTATGACAACCTGGACGGAAAGATCCTCGACTCCTCAGGCAAGTGCCACAAGATGGTTGCCGACGGTGAGTATTATGTAGGTCTTACCATAGAGAAATCCGCAATCCAGTACAAAGATGATCCGAAGGTCGGCTTCGTATATCCCAAAGACGGAACCAGCGCAGTTCCCGATGGCGTCGCTTTAGTAAAGGGCTGCCCCAACGAGGAGAATGCAAAACTGTTTATCGATTTCGTGACATCCAAAGAGTGCCAGACCGAGCAGAGCGGAAACTGGGGGCGCCGTCCGGTAAGAAACGACATGGAAGTAGGAGAGGGCCTTGCAAAGCTGAGCGATATCGTGCTTGTAGATTATGACTTTGACTGGGCTGCCAATGAGAAAGAGCAGATCATAGAGAAGTTTAATGACATTATGGTTGAATAAGTAAATCATTTCATGGCGGAGGGTTTTGAAGCAAAACGCTTCAGGCCCTCCGTCACACTTTTAACGACACATACAAGGAGGTGCTTGGCATGAGCCATGCAGTTATTATAAAGGAGGCCGTAAAAAAATACGGCGATTTTACCGCATTGAACGGAGTAAGTCTTGATATCAAGCCGGGTGAATTTTTTACGCTGCTGGGTCCCTCCGGCTGTGGTAAGACAACATTGCTCCGCATGATCGCGGGTTTCAACACCGTGGACGGCGGAGAGATCTATTTTGATGAGAAACAGTTAAACAATGTTCCGGCCCACAAGCGGGACATCGGCATGGTGTTCCAGAACTACGCGATCTTTCCCCATCTGACCGTGGCGGAGAACGTGGCATACGGTTTAAAAGCCAAGAAGGTTCCCAAGGATCAGATCGAGAAGCGGGTGGAGGAAGCTTTAGAGCTGGTGCAGATTCTGAAATTAAAGGACAGAAAGCCTAACGAGCTGTCCGGCGGACAGCAGCAGCGTGTGGCCCTGGCCCGCGCGTTTGTCATCGAGCCCAGCGTTCTTCTGATGGATGAGCCGCTGTCCAACCTGGACGCCAAGCTGCGGGTGCAGATGAGAACCGTGATCAAGAAGCTGCAGAGACGGCTGGGAATCACCACCATCTACGTCGCCCATGATCAGGAGGAGGCCCTGGCGATCTCCGACAGGATCGCGGTTATGAAGGAAGGCCACATCATGCAGGTGGGAACGCCGGAGAGCATCTATAAAAAACCGGAGAATACCTTCGTGGCCGGATTCATCGGCGTGTCCAACTTCGTGGACTGTGAGATCGACGGCACCAACGCGGAGGACGCCAAGCTGGATATCAAAAAAGGAATGTGTCCTGAGCGCCAGGCTGAAAGGTCCCTATAAGGGAAAAGGCGTGATCTCAGCCCGGCCGGAGCAGCTGTTTTTTTGACGAGAAGGAAGGGCTTCCCGGAACCATAACCCTCTCCACGTTCCTGGGAGACTTTGTGGAATATGAGATTGAGCTGAACAACGGACAGATTCTTCAGCTGAACGAATACACCAAGGATGTGCACACGGTACGCCCGGACGGCGAGGAGGTGCGTGTGAACTTTGACACGGCGGCAGTCAGTATCTACAATGCCGACACCCTGGAGGTGATTTCATGTTAAAAAGTGGCAGGATTAAGCTGGATTTCTGGTTTTGGGTAAAGATGGTCGTCACCTTGTTTATGCTGCTGTTTTTGATCTATCCGTTCTTCACCCTGATATCGCGGAGCTTCTTCTCCGCCAAGACGGACGGATTTACGATGACCAACTACATCCGCTTTTTCAGCAAGAAATATTACTACTCGGCTCTGGGGCGAAGCCTTCTTGTGTCGGTGATTACCACGATCACCACCCTTTTAGTGGGCGTTCCGGTGGCCTACGCTATGTCCAGATTTAACGTGGTGGGCAAGCGGTTTATCCATATCTTCATCATCATGAGTCTGATGAGCCCGCCGTTTATCGGGGCGTACAGCTGGATCACCCTCTTCGGCCGCGCCGGACTGGTGACACGGTTTTTTGCCAATATGGGAATTGACCTTCCAAGCATCTACGGAAGATTGGGGATTATCCTGGTGTTTACCTTCAAGCTGTTTCCCTATGTGTACTTATATACATCGGGGGCCATGGGAAGCATCGATTCCAGCCTGGAGGAGGCCGCTGAGAACCTGGGAAGCAACAAGCTGAGGAGATTGATGACCGTGACTCTTCCGGTGGTGGTTCCGTCCATCGCGGCAGGCGCCATCATGGTGTTTATGACCAGCTTGGCGGATTTTGGAACCCCCATGCTGATCGGCGAGGGCTACATGGTGCTCCCGGTGCTCATTTACAACGAATACATGAGTGAGATCGGCGGAAATGCCCATCTTGCCAGCGCATTGTCCGTCATCGTGGTTCTCTGCTCCACCATCGTACTGCTGGTGCAGAAGTTCTACATATCCAGGAAAAATTATGTGATGACGGCCATGAGACCTCCCAAGGAGGAGGTGCTTCACGGATGGAAACGTTTTGCGGTGACGGCTCCTGTCATGCTGGTGACATTTATCGGAATTCTGCCTCAGCTGGTGGTTTTGGTCAGTAGCTTCATCAAGTGTGATTTTACCGGCTTCCAGAAGGGCTTCAGCTTAGAGAGCTATATCACGATCTTCAACAGGCTGCGGACCAATATCAGAAATACCTTTGTGTTCTCCACCATAGCGATTGTATTTATCATCATAATCGGTATGCTGATTTCCTATATCGTGGTGCGCCAGAGAGGTCTGACGGCGCAGCTGATGGATCTGCTCATTATGTTCCCCTTCGTGATTCCGGGTGCGGTTCTCGGTATCAGTTTGATCGTGGCGTTCAACAAGCCGCCGGTGGTGCTGACCGGTACGGCGGGAATCATTATCATCGCCTATGTGGTCAGAAAGATGCCATACACAGTCCGGTCGGGAAGCGCGTTCCTGCAACAGATGGATAAGAGCGTGGAGGAGGCATCCATCAGTCTGGGGGCATCCCCGATGAAGACCTTTGCCCAGGTGACGGCCCGTCTGATGGCCCCCGGTGTCCTGTCGGGAGCGATCCTCAGCTGGATCACCTGTATCAATGAGCTGTCCTCCAGCGTCATGCTGTACGGCGGCAAAACCAGCACCATATCGGTGGCTATCTACACCGAAGTTGTGAGAAACAGCTTTGGTACGGCGGCGGCCCTGGCCTCGATCCTGACGGTCAGCACCGTGGTCTCCCTGCTGATCTTCTTGAAGGTGAGCAAGGGGAAGGTTTCAATTGTATAAAAAACAGACGGATGTTGGCAACGCCCGGTGCTCCCATTTCCGGGAGCATACGGGCGTTCCCTGTAAGAATGGAGGATATGATGATTCAATTTGGTACCGGAGGATGGAGAGCCATCATCGGAGAAGAATTTACGAAGGAGAATATACAGAAGCTGGCCCTGGCTATCAGCCTTAAGATGAAGAAGGAGGGGGTGGACGGCCAGGGGATTGCAGCCGGCTACGACCGCCGTTTTCTGTCCAAGGAGGCGGTGATCTGGGCATGCGAGATCTTCGCGGAGCAGGGGATCAAGGTGCTGTTCGTCAACCGCAGCTCACCAACCCCGCTGATTATGTACTATGTGATGCAGCATCAGCTGGCCTACGGCATGATGATCACCGCCAGCCATAACCCGGCGATCTATAATGGCGTCAAGGTGTTTACCTACGGGGGAAGGGATGCGGATGAGCAGCAGACCCAGGACATCGAGAACTATTTAAGGGAGGCAGAGAAGCTCTATACCTGCAATGACGAGGAGAAGGGGCAGATGCCGCCGCCCTCCTACTTGCAATCGGTGAAGAAAGGCATGGTTGTGGAGATCAATCCGTTAAATGAATATCTGGACAACATTATCAGGGTCATCGATATGGACGCCATCCGGTCCAGGGACTTGCGGGTGGCTATCGACCCCATGTTCGGAGTCAGCCTGACCGCATTAAATACGATCCTGTCCATCGCGCGGTGCTCCATCGAGACGATCAATTCCGAGCACGACACCTTATTTGGCGGAAAAATGCCGGCGCCCACGGAGAGGACGCTGAGAAATCTTCAAAACTACGTGCTGGACAAATACTGCGACATCGGAATCGCGACGGACGGGGATGCGGACCGGCTGGGGGTGATCGACGATATGGGACATTTCCTTCATCCCAATGAGATTCTGGTCATGCTGTACTATTATCTGCTGAAATATAAGGGCTGGAGAGGTCCCGTGGTGAGAAATATCGCTACTACCCACATGCTTGACAAGGTGGCGGAGAGCTTCGGGCAGACCTGCTATGAGGTTCCCGTGGGCTTCAAACATATATCGGCCAAGATGCAGGAGACCGGGGCCATCATCGGAGGGGAGTCCTCCGGCGGCCTGACGGTCAAGGGCCATATCCATGGAAAGGACGGCATCTATGCCGCCGCTCTTCTGGTGGAGATGATCGCGGTGTCGGGAAAGAAGCCGTCGGAGATCGCCGCGGACATCCGCAGGGAGTACGGCTCGATTCATATGGTGGAGCGTGATTACCGGTTCACACCGGAGGAGAAGGAGCGTATCCACCGCATCCTGATGATCGACCGGAATCTGCCGGAGATTCCGGTGGAGACAGAGTGCGTCTCCTACTTGGACGGCTGCAAGCTGTACTTTAAAAACGGAGGCTGGATCATCGCCAGATTCTCCGGGACAGAGCCGCTTTTGAGAATCTTCTGCGAGATGAAGCACGAGGACGAGGCGGTGAAGATATGCGGGATCTTTGAGGAATTTTTAGGGTTGTAAACTTATGACATTAAACCTCCGACGGACTTTCACAGCGAAGGGCCGCGGCGCGATGCTTTTGGCAGGCGGGGAGGGCGGATATCCTGCGGATGAAGAAGTTGGCGATGGTGCCGACGATTAAGGCGGCGATCACTGTGCCCTCGCGGATACCCAGAAGCTCTCCTCGGGTGAGGAAGGACAACAGGGCTGCGCTGGCCACGAGACCGAGATCGAAGGTGGTTTTGACATGGCCGAATACCCAGTTCATCCGTTGAGAGATGGCCCGAACCAGGCCCTCGCCGGGCAGGATTAAGACGTTGGGGATCACCTCAAAGGCGATACCCAGTCCCAGGCTGGTGCAGCCGATCAGTAAGAGAACCAGTTTTCCGATGTAGAGGTCGGAGTGCCAGAAGGAGAAGACAAACATCCACAAATCGATGCATGCCGAAAAGATCAGGGTGGCGGGCAGCTGTAAAAGCTGAATTTTTCTGAAGTTTTTTCCAAGGATGACCGCTTCCAGAACAAACATCAGGCTGTTGATCAGAAAGGTGAAGGTCCCCAGGCTCTTTGGAAAGAGAAAGGTCAGCACATAGGCCGGACTGGTGATCGGTGAGGTTCCAAGCCCCGCTTTTGTAATCAGACTGATCCCCAGAGCAGCAAATACCAGGCCAGTCACAAACATGCCGTACTTTTTGACAATCAATGATCGATTCATGAATACATCTCCCTAAAAAATATTTTGGCCACCTAAAAAGTTTGTTCTATTATGGTAACACGGAATGGGAACTCCTACAATGGGCATACTTGCCCAACTTTTCTATAGAAAAGAGACAATATGCACAAAAAAGTTAGGTGACCTAAAAATTTTTGAGATATTATGATGGAGAGAAGCATTGACAGAGCCTGAGCAGAATGTTAGCATCAGGGTGAAACCCGATGTAAGGCAAAGGACCGAAGGGGATGAGAGCTTTGAAGAAGATCGATCAATACAGTTTTATACTGGGGCTTCTATGGGAAGCGGAAAAGCTGGAGGCAGAAAAGCTGACGCGTAGCTGCTTAGAGCGCAATGTGGTGAAGAGTGAGGCGGAGATGGAAAAGCTTCTGAAGCATATGGCTGATAAACACTATATCACGGCAAGCACCGGCAGTCTCCTGACTCCCCTGATTAAACCGGAGGAGCTGCCCGGAAAGTCCATCGCGTCCATGGGCCAGACCTTCGTCAATGGGGGCTCGGAGGACAAGACGATCTACAGACCGCCGTCAACGCCGATGTAGAAAACTATAGTCTATACACGAAAAAATGCTTACAAAAAATAAAAAAAGATGGTAAAGTATATTTATAAAGATCTAGTAATTATCGGGTAAACGAAAGAATCTGTTTCACTCTAATTCACAGTGAGACAGGTTCTTTTTTCATGATGATACGAATACCAGATCAGAAAGCGAGTTTGATAATGGAATATAGTGAAAAACAAAAGGCATTGGAAACGGCAATCCTTCAAATCCAAAAAGATTATGGAAAAGGCGCCGTCATGCGTCTGGGTGATGCCAGCGCATTTGGTGATATTGAAGTTGTGCCAACGGGAGCATTAAGCCTTGATATCGCATTAGGACTGGGCGGTATACCAAGAGGAAGAGTGACAGAAATATATGGTCCGGAATCCAGTGGTAAGACTACAGTGTCCCTCCATATGGTTGCGGAAGCACAAAAGTGTGGTGGAATTGCCGCATTTATCGATGCAGAGCATGCACTAGACCCATCTTATGCGAAAAATATCGGAGTCGATATTGATGAATTATACATTTCCCAACCGGATAATGGGGAACAGGCTTTAGAGATCGCTGAAATGATGGTAAGATCCGGCGCTATCGACATCGTAGTCATTGATTCGGTGGCGGCACTTGTGCCGAAGGCAGAAATAGACGGAGATATGGGAGACAGCCACATGGGACTTCAGGCAAGATTGATGTCTCAGGCTTTGAGAAAACTGACTCCTGTGGTTAGCAAATCCAACTGCATAGTAATCTTTATCAATCAGCTTCGGGAAAAGATAGGAATTATGTTCGGCAATCCGGAGACTACCACAGGAGGAAGAGCACTGAAATTCTATTCCTCTGTAAGACTGGACATCAGAAGAATAGACCAGATCAAGACAGGCGGGGAGCGAATTGGTAATAGAACAAGGGTGAAGGTGGTAAAAAATAAAATTGCACCTCCGTTCAAAGAAGCAGAATTTGATATTCTTTATGGAACCGGTATTTCTAAGGAAGGGGATATTCTGGATCTGGCAGCTGAGATAGATATTATCAATAAAAGCGGTTCCTGGTATTCCTACAATGGTGAGAAAATAGCACAGGGAAGAGAAGGCTCAAAAGAATATCTGAAGGCACATCCTGATATAATGGACGAGGTAGAACGAAAGATTAGAGAACATTATAACTTGCAGGCTGTTACAGGCATAGACAGGAAAGAAGAACCGGTTGAGGGAGAAGGTGCGACTGAATGACAGGTGAGGAGGCCAACGAATTAATAGAAAGAATGCCTTATATTAATACAAACCCACTGATGGTATCAAATGACAAAATGAGACTGGAGATGTATAACAGCGCCCTGAACTCTGATGATCCTGTTGAATGGGTACGGCTTGTGAAGATAGATCATATCAGAAGAAAAGATAAATCTGCGAGAAAGTATCCAAGTCAGGAAGAAATGGAAATCGCTTTGAGAGCAAAGAATCAGTTGCATGCAACTCTTGCGATGGCCCTGGATATTCAACAAGCGGAATTGGAAAAATATATTGAAAATCGTATTTCAGAATCATTTTGAAAGGCATAAAAACACTCCTTTTTGATAGGAATCTTCATATCCTGATTCTTACCAAAAAGGAGTTGCTTTTATCAGGCTTCATGAACATGCTTCCCGCTCCGATCTTCGCCAATCTGGACAAACTTTATCATCAGCGGAATGTAAGTACAGACAAAGACCAGAACAGCGCCGCAACGCACCTCCTTCTTCCGCTCCTCCGGAACCGAAAGCCCAATCAGAATCCCCATCGCACACAAGCAGAACTTCAGCAGCGCAATCATCTTCCAGTCCGATTCCCTCACATACCGATTCGCATAGTCAAACAGTTTCTTCATATGGACCGCCTCCTTTGTTTTGATAAGTATATTATAACATAAATTTCTTATAACAGGGTTGATCAAGTCTCAATTTCCTGCTATACTATTGAAACGATCTAGTATAGTATCTGACTTCAGTGATTTATCGGAAATATCCAGTTTGATAATCTTTTTATTAACTCCAAAAAATCTGAATATATACGGGAAAAGAGGTGCGCTTTGAAGATTGATTTAAATAAGACTCAGAGGTACTTGGAATGGATGAATCAAAATTATATTTAGACGCGATTGCCGATAAGGCAGCCTGCCGAAAAGTAAAGAGGGGGGGGGGGGGGAATTATTTGGTTGCATTTTTGGCGTAAATTTTGGGAGGGAAAAAATAA
>Ga0192243_10259_pt1 | contig 20991 bp, 25 predicted proteins | sample Koala_Koa27_K3_FD_131233 | JGI IMG/M metagenome (GOLD analysis project Ga0192243, IMG submission 131233) | Enriched cells from koala feces incubated with labeled cellulose particles, San Francisco Zoo, California, United States - Koala_Koa2-7_K3 ... | reverse complement strand
TCCTCAAAATCCTTGTCTGTCGTATATCCCATCACCACATCCACTCGGTTTGTAATATCGGCAGATCCGGAAATATCATCGTTGGTAAGCTCAGTATTGTTCTTCCTTGGATGGGCTACCAGAATAATAATGATCCCGTACCGCTTGGCCAGTACAGCCAGTTTCTTCACAAACTTGCTCTGGGCCCGATATAAATCGTCAGACAATGCCACATCCAATGCAGTCATCAGGTTATCAATACACACCAGGCGGATTCCATATTGCTGGATGGCCTTCTCTACAATCCCCAAAAGATCCTCCAGTTCCTCATCTTCGATTGAATTGTTATCATACAAAAATGCCTTATCCCGGTACCATCCGGAGATCTCCTCCAGCCTTGACTTCGGGATATCGTAATACGTCTCTCCAAACCGGTTCTGATTTACAATCAGTCCATGGGGGCCGGCCAGTTGCATATCCAGCCATCGTTTAAAATGATAATCCATCAGCTCGCCGGAATAGATCAAAGTCTTCACATTCTGTGCGAGGGCCTCTGCTATGAGTTGGCTCATAAAGGTCGATTTCCCTTCCCCTCTCCTCCCAGTCAAAAGAATCAGCTGTCCATAATAAATCCCTCCCAGCACCCGGTCCACCGCCGGAATATGTGTCATCAGTTTAGGAAGGCTGTAAATGTCCACGTTCTCCACATCAGCCAGACTGCGTATGCATTTCAATGGAACCAGTTCTGCCTGCTCCACCGCTTTCTGAACCGATTCCCTGCCGCATTTTACAAGCAGCTCATTGGCGTCCTTACATCCCTGGTAATCCTCCATGCGCACAGCACGGACTCTCCTGGCAAACCGTTTTCTTAATTCTTCCAAAAGAGTGATCTTCCCATTCTCACAATCCCCGAAGACCACCAGCTCCTCAAATCGGTTCAACCACTCGTAGCAATTTGGCACCCAAGTGAACCCATTGGCCCCAGTTGGCACAGAAACAGCATTGGGAATCCCTGCTTCTGATAACGACAAGCTGTCAATCTGCCCCTCGGTGATCACCAGCCGCCCATATCCCTCACAATGATTCATCCCAAACAGGATGGGCATACCATCTGTTTCGCACCATTCCTTACAGCTATCCCGGGTCTTGTCAAAATCTGTCTTTCTGTATTTGATAAATTGCAGTTCCTCCTGATGATCATAAAAGGGAAATACCAGAATGTTGGGATGATCTGTCTGCACCGTAATCTGATACCGCTTTGTAACTGCTTCGGAGATTCCACGTCCTGCCATATAGCGAACCGCTGCGTCCTTTGATTGAATCTTCATGTTAGGGAACTTCCGATAACTCCTTTTCGGTTCCTGCTCGTCAAATCCCGAGAGACGGAACCCAAAATCCTTTGCCAGCGTAATCATATTTCCCTGTACGCCACAGCTGGCACGAAAGCAATGGAACTGGCCGGTCATCAGGTTTATGGCAAACTTATTCCGGTCTTTACTGAGTGCTCCACAGTAGGGACAATATTTAAACACCAGCTCATTGCCCTTCCGTCCTGCCGGGATTGCTCTTTCTCTGGAAAAACGGTAGGCATCCTCCTCTTGAAATTCATATGCCATCTCCTCACCTGCCTCTCCCCCGGTCCGTTTTAATCCACATAATCCAGCCAGTTATCCCCGCCATCGTCCTGTTCCTCCCCGCCCCCGGCCATCGGGTCGGGCGGGGCTGGTTCTTCTTTTCTTTCTTTTCTTTTCCTTTTAGCGGAATTAAATGGCTTTTCTTCCGAATTTATTCCATTTAATTCTGAATCAACTGCATTTTCTTCCGAACTTTTTCGGGTCTGGGGTGCACTTAATACGGGTTCCTCGTTTTCCAGGAGCCAGTATTTCTTGCTATAGAGCCGTCTCTTCATCAGCACTACCGCTATCTGGTAGTAGCGTCTTTGAATTCCGCCAGAGGTGATAATACTCTGCGACAGGAGGTCATGATCCAACAGACCTATATCCGCGCAGTAGTCTATCACTTGCACGACCGCTTTTTTGTCCTTAACCCACCTATTTCCTATTATCTTGGCGACCATTCTCGATAGCCTGTCTTTTGATACCTCGGCATAATATCCCTCGTTGTAAACAATCGTCAGAATGATATCATATACAACCACCCCAAAGGGGCCATGATGGTCCATTAAGTCGACAATCTTATCGTCATAATAGAAATTAGTCATTTTCGGAAAGTAATGCAGCTGCGGCTTGTTTGGTGCTCCGCGTGCTGCCACTTCTACCTCACTTTTCAAGGAATTCTCTTCGCAGGTCTTTCTCAAAGAACTCCTTAATCTCCCGGTACAGAATCTGATAAATCATGGTTCCGGAAGTTCCGCGCTTACAAAATACAACCTTCATATCATATCTGGCCTGCCAGGCCAGCAGAGAAGCACACAACGCCGCTGGCTTCATGAGACTTTGGTAGGTTCCTGATAAAACATCCTCCCAGGTTGCGTCCTCCACCAGCAAATACAGTCTGGCACTGTGCTCCATAGCCAGATCAAATTCCCTCTCAAACCGTTTCCGACTTCTTCCAAAGCACTGGCACAGCTCATCCAGGTTCATTTTCCGCTCAATGGCCACAAACGGATAGATCTTTTCTTTTTCGTCCGTCTGTGGATAGATCCACTCCCCATTGGCAAGCTGGAAATTTACAGCATAGTCGCCATACTCCAGCTTACGCCGGTCATAAGGACACAGAAAGCTCTGATAACGCTTCTGTGCCCGTTCTGTATTCTGCTCCCTGGTGTCTACCAGAATTCTCATGGATTCCAGACTGTTCTTCACCTGAAAAACCTTCTCACAGACTCCCATAGGCATTAATCAAAAGGAAGCCCTTCATTTCCGGTACCTGCTGGGACCTCTATAAAACCATCTTCGACCTGTCCCTTGCCAGCTTTCTTCTTAAAAGTAGGTATGCGATATTTCCCACCACGAATATTTTCTGCCGGCACCAGCGCTCCGCATTTGGTAAACTTGCTGCCATTATATTCATCTTCACCGAATACCGCGCCTACTGCTTTCCCCTTCAAAGACTGCTCATTCCAGTCAAAGTGAAAGCCTGGGTTGCTGTCCTCAAATGCCTCAATAGCTGTCTTAAACTTCCGCATAGTCCACTCATCCTGCTCAGTTCCGTCATCCTTCGGCTCATTCAACCGGTATGTACCCTTCCACTTTTTATTTTCGTCTGGCTGGTTCATATAATTTTAGCGAAAAATTCCCGATACTCGCCTTCTGTAATATCAAAGTGAAGGAGGATTACATTTCCCCATTTATTCTCCTGATACTCCACCTTTTCGATTCTCACCACATACCCTCCAACCGGAAGCCGTTCCTGCTCGGTGTATGCCTTTGTCTTCTGATAGGTTGCTGAATTTGCTAAATTTCTCATATACTGTCTCCTTTTTATTAAAAATCTTTTAATGCCTCGATGACTCTTGTTATATCGTTTGGGATCTCCTTTTCTGTTTCAGAAAAAGCACCCAACGGCGACTTGGCCGTGCTGAAATTGGACTGTGTTTCAAACACATAATTCCCATCTGAGCACTTGGCAAGAAGGACCGTGTTAAACTTACTTTCCAGGCTGATCTTATTCAGCTTCTTTCCATTTGTTTTGATTCTGGTAAACAAATATCCTGCGTCATCATGATCCGTCTGGGTGTGGGCTATGAACACCACGGTAAGATTATCCCGCATAGTAAGGGCATAATCCACGATGTCATAGATACTTTGAGCCAGATCCTGCCACTTGTCATAACCGGTCTCCTTGCAGCGGCGCATTTCATCGGCCACCATAATCCCATTTAAGGTATCTACCACAACCACCTGTTTATCCGTCCATTTCTCCTCCGTTTTCTTCAATGCAGATAACACAATTGAGGGAAAATCTGTCCGTATGTAATTCTTCTTTTCTTCTGAATACTGCGCCTTCCATCCTTTCCAGGACAGTCCCTTTTTATCACAGTCGATATATAACGTTGTTTCCGGCGGAAGCTTCCGCATGGAAGTTGTTTTTCCGGTTCCGGACTCCCCCATGATACAGATCACCTTTGCCGCTATTCGATCACCTCCACCAGCTCTGTACTCCGAAAAATCAGCTCCTGGGGCTTTCCATACATGTCTGCAGTAATTTTGGTCTGTATCTCTCCAGCCTCTGCTGTGAGGACCCGGCCCCGGACAAAGTTGTCATAATCTCCATATTCAAACCGGATCATTTGTCCGGCCTTTAATTCTCTTGCTCTTACCTTCACTCTTGCAATCCTCCGTCAAATCCCTTATAATAAGGGTGCTTGAATTATTATCAGTTTCTCGGATCCTGGGCTGCTCCAACAGCCTGGGATTCTTTCATTTCTTGCCGGTCATCATCTTTGCGGGTCAGTTCAAGCAATGCCTGCAAAAGCTCAACGATCTGTCCAGAGGTATAGACTGTCTTTTCATTTCCGATCCAGCCTACCGCATAGGCCAATCCATTCCGTGCCGTATCCTGTGCCTTTATGTTATGTAACAATTCCTTCATTGTGGTTCACCTCCTTAATCTAATTTTGTTTCTCTTCTGTCCTCCTCACATCAAATACATGATTACCACCATAGCCGATTCCGCCAGCAGGGCCAACCCGAAGATTTTGGCCAGCCAGACGTAAAAGCCGTCGTGGGCCTCCACGATCCTGATCACCGGCTGGAGGAAGATCCTCACATACTTGTCACCATGGACATACTGCCGGATGACACGGAGCTCAAAGTGTTGTGTCTGCATTGTAGTTTCCCACCTCCTCTTTTCCCCGGATCATCTGTATGATCTCCTGATCCGTCATCTTGAGCATAGTGCAGAGTGTCCACAGCTCGTCCAGCCGAAGCGAATCCGGCTTTAACCGGCGCAGCCGAAACGTCCGTGGTGCACAATGGATGCGTAAAGCCACTTCATTGTCTTTCAGCCCGTTCCTCTCCATCCTGCCCACGATGATCCCGCGGGTGATCCGACGCCTCTGTTCCAAGTCAATCGGTTTTACTTTTGGCATAAGTTACACCTCCTCATTACGAAATATTGTTGAAATAATTCTCTCCCTACTTTACACTAGCTACTTTTCCCATCTTTCCATAGCTACCGAAGTCCCGCAGCCCCGTATGAATACGGACTTTTTCCTTGCCAGCTGGTAGTTGTACTTATTTCGCTATATTTTTATTCCTGATTGTCAATCCTTTTACACGTAATGTTCATAATTTATTCTAGAAATTCTTGGGTGCTAGTTTTCTTCTCTGATCGTATCAATATTCCAATCGCTTTCACGAATTTTTCCCACAAAATCCTGCTCATCCATTACTGCTACCAAATCCTTAGCCTCTTTATGATTAGAAGCCTCAACAATAATCTCTGTCATTATCTCCTTTAATAGCACAACTTTATACTTCATCTAAATCGCCTGTTTACTATCCTTTCTTACCCTACAATCTGGATCTTAGCCAATGGCTTTTCTTCTGGTTTGTCTACAAAGTCTCTTGGATCTATACCAAGAGAGCTGCACACTCCTAAAAATTAATTTGAAGCTTCTGAGTTTATCCAGTGTTTTTTTCTCTAGACATCATAGAGCAATTATAGCCTCATCTATCTTGTTCAGCGTGGATTTATCCATTCCTTCTCTCCTCCTTTCCTCAGATTCCCATTGACACTTGTGTCTGATAATAGAGAATCCACCTCTCCTTTTTTATAGCGTGATTTTTCATGATATAGTAAATATTTTTCATAAAGCACTATATATTGTGGTTTTTTCATATTTTTTCTTGACATATTAAGATTCAATCCATATAATGTATACAGAACTTATGTTTGGAGCACATTATAGAAAGGAAAATTCAATGACAAAAAAGTACAGTCTTAGTAGCAAATCAGACATGAACCGTTTTGCAAAAGACCTAGAAAAACAGGTCTATTCATACGCGGAGCAACAAATCCTATCTCGGACATATGATGTAGAGTGTCCGGACTGTCACAGTAAAATATCCATCAAGCCCGGCAAAAGCCGTTGTCCTATCTGTCACAACGAAATAGATTTCAACTTAAACATTAAATACGAATAGAAATTTTTAAGTCTTTAGAAGCCAATTCGTCCGCTAATGAGTTGGCTTCTTTTAGTAACGCTATCAATTGCTGCATTTTCTTCGTTGCCTGCTCTACTTCCGATGTATCTACTGTTACTGGCAACACGACATTACTCTTGCTCTGCATCCTTACCCCACCTCCTTCTGCGCAACTAACCCGTAAAGTTCGTTCGGTTTCACTTCAAGGGCATTAGCAATATTAATAACATCAATATCCGTGATAATTTTTCTACCGTTCAACATATTGCTAAATGCTTTGTATTCATACCCTGCCCTTTCAGCCACTACACCCTGTTTCAATCCTTCGCGCTTAATAATGCTTTTCACGTTTTTCGCAATTGCTGACTTCAAGTTTTCTCTCCTTTCATAAAGTTTCTTTAGTCCTATTACAGAATACATCAAGTTTCTTTATGTGTCAAGATATTTTTCCTAAACTTTCTTGACTTTTTGTCTTTACATTTTAAGATTCGTGATGTATATTTAATTTAAAGAAGAACGAGGTGATGTAAAATGGGAATTGGAAAAAGAATAAAAGAAGCTCGAGAACGGCTAGGGCTAACACAAAACGAATTGGGTGAATTAATAGGGGTAACCGGCTCGGCAATTACTAATTATGAAAAAGAGACCAGCCACCCGAAAGAACCGGTAATGTATAAACTATTCGAAGCTCTGCATGTTGATGCCAATTATTTGTTTCAAGATGTTGTAAACATTCCCAGCAAGGAAAATGATGTTACCTTAGCTGAATACGACCACATAAAAAAATACCGCGGCCTCGACGACCACGGCAGAGAACACGTAAACAACGTATTAGAATGGGAAACAACGCGTGTCCAATCTCTGGAAGAAAAAAACATCAGAATATCAGAATTAGAAACTACCCTCAGTTCTGTAAAGCCCAAACCAGAGCACGTACCCATAAAAAATATTCGTCAAAAATCAGAGCCGCAGGAATTTAAGACCAAAGATGGAAAAGTCATTACAGATGAAGACGCAGAACTCCTTGTTGCCCGAAATGGCAAGCCCATGTCAGTAGAAGATAAAAAACGACTGATACAGCTTTTAGATGGTATTGAGTAATGGAAATGATTTATAAATTGAAAATAGTCTATTACTTTAAAAAACAAATGAAAAGAGGAAGCGAGTATGGAAGCTTTTACTAAAGATGAGGCGATGTTACTTTTATCATGTGCAGAGATTCCAATAATTAATGATTTTGTCAATTATTGGTTTATCCGTACAAGTGGTGGAGATAATTTTGAAAATTTTTATTTTGGTAATTATGTTGCCATAGGATGGGATGAGTTTGATGATCTAAATATGTTGAAAGAGGTCTCACACGATACATTGAAAAATCAAATCGAAAATATTTATCCTGAAGATACCAAACCGGGTTCCGCCGCTTCCCAGATTCAGCGCTTTGTTAATGAGGTGAAAATTGGAGACTATATTCTTATTCCGGGGACTAATTGTGATAGAATTGCCTTTGGTGTAATAACTAGCGATGTATTTCTTTACGAGCCTACAGAACAAGATAAACTTGACGCAATTTTTGACGGAATAGAACCAGCTTTTCTTAAAAGAAGAAATGTAGCCTGGTTTGCAGATGGCCCTTTTACGCGAAATGAACTGGATCCTCTTTTACTGCCAATCATTTATTCCTATGGAACTATAGTTAATGCAAATCCCTATTCTGATTTTATAAATAGGACTTTATATAATTCATATTATAGAGACGGGCAACTTCATTCTATATTTAATGTTACCAAAAGGAAAAATATACAAGCCTATGATCTATGCTCATTTATTAATACTATCTTTGAATCGCTGGATATTTACTCTAAATTAATGGACTGCGAAGTAGATCATAAGGAACTGTCAATTAAAGCCTCAATTAATTCTCCTGGCCCTATCGAAATAATAACTGCAGCTACCAGTATTTTCATCGTTTTATCATCAATTTCACTTTTATTGAATGGAGCCAAAGTAAAATTTTCTTTTAATATATTTAATATAGCTTCAGGAGAAGTAAATATTGACTCACCCGGATTGCTTGAAAAAAATACAAAAGCTACGACAGAGTGAAACAGAAAATGAAGTTATGCTCCAGGAAATTCATGCTAAGCTATTAGAGTCAAAAGAAAAACTTAAAATAGAAAAGAAAGTTAAAAAGAAATAAGCCAAGTGCTATCCTGGCTTATTAATCTTAAAACTATGTTTTACGAACAAAAATGAGGTGATTGCTATCACAACTTCATGCACATACACCTTGTTAAATAAAACGTATTTATTAACATCAAACAGATGAACAACTAAAAATCTCTGCAAAAGAAATATTAAGCAATAAAGGAAAATGTAAATGCTATATTTGGCTAAAACAAATCGAAAGTTAGATATCTTCATTTTCCTCACCTCCTTACTTCAAGTATATTATCAAAAACACTTTAATACAAGGCAAATTTTCAAATAAATTCTTAATTGTATTTAAAAATCAAAAAGCCCAGGAGCCACCAACTCCCAGAGCTTTTCACTCAGAAAGGAAGTGTTACTATGCCATTAGTCAAAGAACACCCTTGCACATTAAAAGATATCTACGCTCTGCCTGACGGCACAAGGGCCGAACTGATCGATGGTAATCTGTACATGATGGCGCCACCTGACAGGCTACATCAAAAGCTTGTTATGGAGCTATCTGCCACCATCAGGCAGCATATTCAATCAAAAGGTGGCGATTGTGAAGTCTATCCCGCCCCATTTGCCGTCACTCTAAACGCAGATGATGAAACTTATGTGGAACCGGATATCAGTGTCATATGTGACAAAGGGAAACTCACTGACCGTGGCTGCAAGGGCGCTCCTGACTTCGTGATTGAGATCGTATCTCCCAGCAGCCGAAAGATGGATTATTCGAAAAAGATGGTTCTGTATTCCGACGCTGGCGTCCGGGAATATTGGATTGTCGATCCCGCCAAGGAGCGGACTACAGTTTATCATTTTGAGGAAGATTCAGCGCCGGTGATCTATTCATTTGACCAAATCATTGCAGCCGGAATTTTTGATGATTTCTCGGTCACGATCGTTGACATGCTAAAGTAACACAAAAAGCCCCAGGAGCTGCGAACTCCCAGAGCTTTTCATACAGTAACCTATCAACCCGATCAGGGCCGATATGATACCGCCTCAACAACGCTATTATATCACAATAAGCCTTGATCTGCATAGGGCTTATTTTTTATGCCCTTTTTCAGAAAGGAATGATCCCATGGCAAAAGCAAAGAAACTCCCCTCTGGCTCCTGGCGTGTTTTAGTATACAGTCACTCAGAGCCGGTTTATGATGACAATGGTAAACCGATATTAGACAAAGCAGGAAAGCCAAAACAAAAAAGATTCTATGAATCCTTCACTAGTGATGATCCATCTACCGCAGGCAAACGTGAGGCAGAATATGCAGCAGCAGAATTTGCCCTCAATAAAAAAAATAAATCCAATATTACAAAAAACATTTGGAAATGCTCTTGATGAATATATCGCTGATCGGGCTTCTATACTTTCTCCCGCTACCGTTCGGGAATACAAGCGCTCCAGAAAGGCCGACCTTCAGGATCTTATGGATGTGCGGATCTGTGATATGACCCAGGAATTGATACAAATATCAATCAATAATGCTGCAAAAAATCACTCTTCGAAATCTGTCAGGAATATGCATGGCCTCCTTTCGGCTGTCATGAAGGTATATCGCCCCGATTTCGCCCTTAACACTGCTCTGCCAAAAAAAGGTACGTCCAAACATTACAGTCCCTACAGACGCCCAAATAAGCGCTTTAATGAAGGCCGCTCATAACACCCCCATGGAGATCCCGATTCTCCTGGCAGCGTTCGGTCCTATGCGCCGCAGTGAAATATGTGCTTTGGACAGCGACCATATTTCTGGTAATATCATTCATGTGGAGTATGCCATGGTGATGGACGAAAATAATAAATGGGTGATTAAGCCTCCAAAATCATTTGCAGGAGACAGAAATATTGAATTTCCTGATTTTGTAATAGAGAAATTGAAAAATAAATCTGGGCGGGTCGTTACGTTATCCCCAGCACAAATCTCAGACCGTTTTGTTACATTACTGAAAAGAGCTGGGATTCCACACTTTCGCTTTCATGATCTCCGTCACTACGGAGCTTCCATCCAACATGCGCTTGGCGTATCCGACGCATATATAATGGAACGGGGAGGATGGGGCTCTGACACCGTGCTAAAATCCGTTTATCGGCATACTATGAGTGATAAAAACGAAACCATGACCGCCACTATTAATAGTCATTTCAAACAACTTATGCAACACGAAATGCAACACGAATAAGAAAAGGCCCCGTAAAATCGGGGCCCTTGCTATGCGGGTAACAGGACTTGAACCTGCACGGTCTCCCACCAGAACCTAAATCTGGCGCGTCTGCCAATTCCGCCATACCCGCGGACACGAGTTTAATTATATCTTAGAGGTTTCTGACTTGTCAAGTCCTTTTGGAGCGTCCGGGCAGTTCTGTATAAAGGGGGCCGGCTTCGCCGGCCCCCTTAGCTTCCAGACTGTTATGCCAGATGTTTCTTTAATGTCTTTCTGACAGCGCCCTTGCCTTCCAGCATCTCCGCGAAGATTCCCTCCACGGTCTCTCCGAGGCCGGCTTCATATAAGTTTACACCGAATATCTTGGCGTCGCTTAAAATCGGCTCCAGGATCTTGTGGCAGTCGGTGGGCTCGCCGACCTTCACTGCCGCCAGCTTCTCAGCCAGTACCGGGTACATCGGGTCCGGGCTTACGGGGAAGGTGTTGCCCTCATCGTCCACGCCCAGAAGATATCTGCACCAGCCGGCCAGAACCACGGGGATCAGCTTCAAAGACTTGACATCCAGCTCGGCGCTGGCCATATAAGCCTTGATCGTCTCGCCGAAACGGATAGAAAGCTTCTGGGAGGTATCGCAGGCGATACGCTGAGGCGTGTCAGGCATAAATGGGTTGGGAACTCTGACATTCAGTACCTCGTCGATAAATGCCTTGGGGGAAAGGATGCCGGGGTCGGTAACTACCGGCAGACCCTCTACGTAACCGATGGTCTTTACCAGCGCCACTAAATCCTCGTCCTTCATCTCCTCGCTGATCTTGGTATATCCAAGAAGGCAGCCAAACACAGCCAGAGCCGTGTGCAGCGGATTTAAGCAGGTGCACACCTTCATGCGCTCCACCTTCTCCACGGTCTCTCTTGTGGTGAACATCGCGCCAGCCTTCTCCAGCTGAGGTCTTCCGTTGGGGAATGCGTCCTCGATCACCAGATACTGAGCCTCCTCCGCATTGACAAACGGAGCCACATAGGTGTTCTTGGTGGTTACTTCTCCCTCGATATCCTCATATCCGCACTCCTGCAGCATGGCCTTTACGCTGTCGTCCGGGCGCGGGGTGATCTTGTCGATCATGCTCCATGGGAAGGAAACCTGCTTGGGATCTTCGATATAAGCCAGGAATCCGGCCTCGGCGAAGCCCTTCTCCACCCATGCTTCTGCAAATGCATGAACTGCCTGATACAGCTTGTCTCCATTGTGAGAGCAGTTGTCCATGCTGACGAGAGCCAGAGGCGCTGCTCCCTCTTTGTATCTGTGGAGGCACAGAGCCGCCAGTTTTCCGATATAGCTGGCCGGTTTTTCCGGTCCTGCCGCAAAGTCTGCCGCCACGTCCTTTAAATAGCTTCCGTCGGCGCCTGTCAGGCTGTAGCCCTTCTCCGTAATGGTAAAGCTGACCATCTGAAGACTGCTGCTGGCAAAGATCTCCTTCATACGGCCAAATTCCTTCTCGTCAGAGCTGTCCAAAACCAGAGATTCCGCCAGACTTCCGATCACGGTTTTCTCTATGGAACCGTTGGCCTTTAAGGTAACCAGAAGGCTGAGGTCATCGTGAGGGCGGTACATCTTCTGTACAATCTCATAGTCATAGCCTTCCACCACGATAATTCCCTGATCCGTAACGCCCTCATCCAGCAGCTTCTGCTGCAGCGCCGCGGGAAATGCGCGGAAGATATTGCCTGCGCCAAAATGCGCCCACGCCGGAGCCGCTTTGGTCGCTTTCTTCATCGCTTCGCGGTCAAATTTAGGAAGTATGATACCTGCTTCCTCCCACTGTTTCTTGTTCTGTAATTCATGGTCATTTAAATGCATGACTGCTCCTCCTGATATTCAGATTTGGTTTCATTATACACCTCTGCGGCGTCTGATGTAAATACAAATTTGCAGCGTCTATTTCTCCTGATACAAATAAAGCCACGGTGTATTCACCGGCAGTTCGGCAAATTCCTCCCTGTGATATTCCTGGATTCGGCCGCCGCGGCCCACCCGCAGCAGCCGGTCCGCCAAAGCCAGGGAATCCGCCAGGTTGACAGCCATCATCACGACCGGTATCCCCCGGCTTAAAAAGCGTTCCAGCAGTTCCATAATATGGATACGCAACGCTACCTCGGCGCTCTTAAAGGGCTGCACGCAGAACACGATCTCGGGGTTTTGCAGCGCAATCCTGGTATAGATCAGGTCGTATTTCTGCCACTCCGTCAATTCCTCCACCGGCATATCAAACACATCCTCCCCCAAAGGCTCTGCGTACTCCCTGCGGAGACTTTTTTGATATGCCCGCTTCCCCATACCCCACGGATTCGGTGGTCCAGGGTAAAACACAGGTTGTCCAGATAACTCATGTTGGGAAACAGCATGGACCTGGTGGGAAGCTCCTGGATGATCGCCATCCTGCGGTCATGCTTCCCCGTAAAAGGCGTTCCGTTGATTAGAATCTGTCTGCTCCGCTGCCGCGTCTCACCGGAAAGCACGGGAATCAGCTCCTGGATCATGCAGTTGTCTAAATCCTGTATGACCAGACATTCCCCGCGGGCCACACGGAAGCCAAGGTCCTCCGCCTCAAACACAATCTGTTTTTCCTCCGGCTTCTCTCTGGATTCCATCTGCTCGCGCACATGGCGGTCAAAGTCCTCGGTACAGTGCATGTAAAATGTATCCGGTGCCTTATCCGACGCCCGGAAGCATTTGGTGATCTGCCCGTTCAGCATGAGAGCTGTTCGTCCGCAGACCTGGCGGGCCTCCTCAAAATGAGCCGCTATATATAGAAACGACATCCCCTGATCCGCATAGTGGCGCAGAATCGCCCGCAGCCTTCCCAGCTCCTCGGCGCTGATAAACGTGCTGACATCCTCCAGAACCACCAGATGATTGCCCGCCACCACCGCCTTTAAAAGCTCCACCGCAAACCGCTCAAAGATGGTCAGATCCTCAATGTAGGCGTCGGCCTGGATATCCACACCGATGTCCTCCAAAAAGGGCTGAAGCTGTTCGTTCAGGATGCGGGGCTGCATGAGACGTTTCTTAAAGCCCGGCCGCAGCACAAAGATATTGTCCGCCACCGTCAGCCCCTCGGCCAGACAGCTTTTGTTCTGTATCACGCTGATGCGGTTCATGGCCGGACAGGGCAGCCGCCAGTCATTGACCAGCCGTTCCTTATAATAGACATAACCGTAGTGCAGCGGAAGATTCTGCCGCAGAAGGCGCACAAGAGCAGACAGTCCAAAATGGTTCACCGGGACAAGTCCCGGGATCTCCCCCTTCCAGATCGTCATACTGAAATTCTCCAGCAGAGTCACCCCCTGCTCCCGGTAGGTCACCCGCTCCATGCGCAGCACTTCTTCTCTCATGTCAATGCCTCTTTATTCTTTAACTCCCTGTCGTTGGCGATGGCCGGCAGGTTGATCTCCACATCCGTGCCCACTCCCGGCATGGAAAATACGTGGAGTCCGTACTCCTCGCCGAAAAGCAGGTGAATCCGGTTGTTGACGTTCACCAGCGCGATCCCGCCCCTGGTTTCCGTTCCCTGGGAGGCGAATGCCTGGCCGCTCTTCCCCAGCCGCTCATTCATCCTGGACAGAGCTTCCTCGTCCATCCCTACGCCGTCGTCTGAGATACGGATCAACAGCCGTTTGCCGCTCCGCTCCAGGTGGATCGTCAGGTGTCCGGTTCCGATCTTGCACTCGGTTCCGTGGATGATGCTGTTCTCCAGGATGGGCTGCATGGTCAGCTTGGGCAGGCGGCAGCCATAGATCTCCTCCTTATCCTCTGGATCACACTCGATGGACATACTCAGCCGGGACCCAAACCGGTACTGCTGTATCCGAAAATAAGTCCGGCAGTTTTCCAGCTCCTCCTCCACCGACACCAGATTCTCCACCTTGCTGATAGTATACCTGAAAAATGTGGCCAGGGCCTCGGTCATATCCGCCACGCTGGTCAGTCCGGCGATCAGCGCCTCGCTGCGGATGCTCTCCAGGGTGTTATACAGGAAATGTGGATTGATCTGATTCTGAAGCGCCAGATACTGGGCCTGCCGTTTGTTCAGCTTCAAAAGCTCCGACGAGTCCATAATCTTCATCACGTGCTCCAGCATCTGGTACACCATAGGCGTGGGCGCCGCCTGGCACAAATCCGTTAAATCAGCCGTGGTATATCCCTCTAAAAACAGCCGCATGGTGCGTTCCAGCCGGAGATACGGTTTGAAGATCAGCGCGCTGAACGCCCAGAGAAGGACGGCAAGCAGGACGGCCGCCGCCACTGCCGGCCAGACAAACGCCTCCCCTCCCAAAGCCTGAATCAGGCAGACCGCTATGAGAAACAGGATCAGCAGCAGGGCCGCTCCCAGCAGCAGCGCCACCCGCACGGACAGATATCCCATCTCCCGTCCCAGCCTACCCATACAGCTTCCTGTATTCCACAGGATTCAGCCCCGTGGCCTTGTGAAATGTGTGGGTAAAATGCTTCCGGTCGCTGTAGCCCACCCGCTCGCAGATCTCGGCGATGGGAATCCCGGTCTCCCGAAGAAGCGTTTTGGCCTCCTCTATGCGGACTCTGGTGAGATATTTGGCAAATCCTTCTCCTGTTTCCCGCTTAAACAGCATGCTGAAATAATTGACGCTGAATCCGATATCGTCGCACACCGTCTCCAGGGTGATCGGTTCCTGAAAATGCTGCATCACATACTGCTTGGCTATGCGGATCGGCCGGGTCGCCTCGCTGCTCCGCAACGTTCTGGCCTCGGTCAGCAGCTTCTCCTGAACCGCCCTCAGCCCGGCAAAAAGTTCCCCGGCAGTGCCGCACCGGCTGCAACTGTTTACAAACTCCTGCTGGATATCCTCCACGCCGCTTAACGCGGTTCTGGCGATAAACAGCCGGCCCGCGGAGAGAACCAGCTCCAAAAGCTCTCTGCCGCAGATATGGTCCGCCCCCAGCGCCTCCTCCTCCAGCACGCGGCAGGCTTCCCCGGCCTCTTCTATGCTCAGGCTGTCAACCGAGTGCTCCATCACCTTGACATATTTGTCCAGCAGGTTCTGTTTCCTGATGCCGGAGCCCGCCGGAACGGATTCCAGCAGACGCCCCGTCCCCTCGATCAGCCGCTCCATCACAGCATTTCTGGCCGCCTCCAGTGAGGAGGATAGACCGGCAGGGCTTTCCACGGCCGTCCCCAGCGCAATCGAAAAGTCCAGGGGACCCAGAAGGTTTTTCTTCACCTCCAAGTGATTTAAACACTCCCGCAGCCCTCTGCGCACCTCGTCCTTTTTGTCCAGGTCATAGTTCACGACGCCGTAACCGGCTTCTGCCTGGAAGTACAAAAGCATATCATGGCAGAGAGGGGACAGGGAATTTTTAAATATATCCTCGATCTTTTCCTGCATGACCTCCATGGCCGACCGGCTGATCTGACCGATGTCGCCGTCCATCTTCACGATAAAAACCTGGTACATGTCCCCGGTGGTGTCCACGTGGTAGCTCTCCCGCAGCAGCTCCTTCGTCAGCTCCCCGGGATTGGCCGACAGCAAATCCTTCACAAGGCTTTCCCGGATGCGGCTCAAATCCTTCTGGCTGTTCTGATGCTGCCGGTCCATCGCCGTTCTGTTCTCCCGACGGGCCTCACATTTCTCCCGAATCTTTTCCAGGGTCTCCATCAGCTCCGCCTGCTTGATCGGTTTCAGCAGATAGTAGCCCGCCCCGTACCTCATGGCGCTCTGGGCGTACTCAAAATGGGCGTACCCGCTGATGATCACCACCTCCAGCTCCGGCATCAGCTGCTTTACGCTCCGTATCAGCTCCAGACCGCTGCAGCCCGGCATACGGATATCCGTGATCAGGATATCCGGACGCTCCGCCTGAACCAGCTCCATGGCCTCCAGGCCATTTTCCGCCATGGCCACCACTTCCATCCCCAGCGAGTCCCAGTCGGCCAGGGTCTGCACCAGCTTACAGATCAGCCGCTCGTCATCCGCTATTATTACCTTTAACATATTCCCGCACCCCCTAAGGCCGTCTTCTGTTTTTTATCATATCATGCCATATTATACATTTCAACAAAAACGCCGTTCCTGAGAGCGGCGTTCCTGTTGTCACAGACAAAGCTTATTTACTTTTTCAGAACGGATACTCCCGTATCGCTTACCACTCCGCCGAGGGACTCGCCCTCCAGAGCCTTCACGCAAGCTTCCACGCCCTTGGAACCCATCACATCCGGATTCTGGGCCATGGTGCAGAGCAGATAGCCGTCGTCGATCAGACCCAGGATCGCGTCGGATTTGTCAAAACCCACTCCGATGATTCCGTCCTTGCCGGATGCCTTGATGGCGTTGCCTGCGCCTGTGGTGGAGCCTTCGTTACATCCGAAGATTCCCACAACGCCCTGGGTGATATAGTTCTCTGCAATACTCTGGGATTTGGCTGCGTCGCCCTCCCCGTACTGAGTTTCCAGCAGAGTAAAGCCGCTTCCCTCAAATGCGGAGCGGAAGCCTTCCTCACGCATAACGCAGGAATCCGTGGCTGCATTGACATTGATGATTCCGATGGAACCAGAGGTAACGCCCGCTGCGTTTAACGCTTTCAGCATCTCGTCGCCTGCCGTCTTGCCGGCTGCCTTGTTGTCCGTGGAGAATGTGGCTTCCGCGTCCACGTTGGCCGGTGAGTCTACGTACACGATCTTAACGCCTGAGGACTCTGCCTCCTTCAGCGCTGAGGAGATGGCATCCGGGCCGTTGGCCGCTACCATGATGGCCTCATAGCCGCCTGCCACTGCATTGTTTACACACTCGATCTGCTGTGCGTCGTCCTTGGTGTTGGGGGACATGAAGGTCACGGTAACGCCCAGATCCTTGGCTTCCTTCTGTGCTCCCTCGTTCAGGGTAACCCAATGCTGATCGATAGAATCCATGGTGATCAGTGCAATCTTATATTCCTTGCTGGCCTTCACTGCCGCGCCTGCCTCTGAGGCCGCTCCGCCCTGGGCCGTCAGCACGGATACACCTGTATCTGTCACCTTGCCGCCTAAGGACTCGCCGCCGATAGCTGCCACTGCCGCCTTCACACCCTCATATCCCATCACGTCCGGGTTCTGAGCCATGGTGCAGAGCAGATAGCCGTCGTCGATCAGACCCAGGATGGCGTCGGATTTGTCAAAGCCCACTCCGATGATTCCGTCCTTGCCGGATGCCTTGATGGCGTTGCCTGCGCCTGTGGTGGAACCTTCGTTACATCCGAAGATTCCCACAACGCCCTGGGTGATATAGTTCTCTGCGATGCTCTGGGATTTGGCCGCGTCACTCTCTCCGTACTGAGTCTCCAGCAGGGTAAAGTCACTTCCCTCAAATGCGGAGCGGAAGCCTTCCTCACGCATGACGCAGGAATCTGTAGCCGCGTTTACATTGATCACGCCGATGGAACCGGAGGTAACGCCTGCCGCTTTCAGAGCTTTCAGCATCTCGTCGCCTGCCGTCTTGCCGGCGGCCTTGTTGTCCGTGGAAAATGTAGCTTCCGCGTCCACATTGGCCGGTGAGTCTACGTACACAATCTTGACGCCTGATGATCCCGCCTCCTTCAGTGCCGAGGAGATGGCATCCGGGCCGTTGGCGGCTACGATAATCGCCTTTGCTCCTGCTGAAACCGCGTTGTTCACACACTCGATCTGCTGCGCGTCATCCTTGGTATTGGGCGCCATAAACTGAACCGTTACGCCCAGCTCCTTGGCAGCCTTCTGTGCTCCCTCGTTCAGTGTAACCCAGTGCTGATCGATAGAATCCATGGTGATCAGTGCGATCATGGTATCAGAACCGGCTTTTGCAGCCTCTGTTCCCGCCTCAGCAGACTGTGCAGCCGTGGTGGCCGCCGCATTCTCCGTCTTGCTCCCGCACCCTGCCATGAGGGATACCACCATGCCGAGAGAACAGGCCAATGCTAACATTTTTTTCATTGCATTTCCTCCTTTTGCTTTCACTAGCTATTTATATTAGCGCTGCCGGTCATGCTCCGTGAGCACCTCCGCGCGTCTAATTCTTCCTATCTTCCTACGCTTTCTTTTCCATGGCCGGACGTTTTCTCATGATCATGCCCTTGCGGAGCACCACGTCCAGAAGTACCGCAAACACGACGATGATACCGATGACCAGACGCTGGATTCCCACCTGAACGCCGATCATGTTGAGTCCGTTCTCCAAAGTCTGCCAAACGGAAGCGCCTGCAAAGGTCCCAAGCAGGATACCGGTTCCTCCTAACGGGGAGATACCGCCGATAACGCCGGCTGCAACCGCATACATCTCATACATGTTACCGGCCTCCATGTTGCCCATGTTGGCCTGGCCGCAGAGTATCAGACCAACCACGAAGGAGCAGAACGCACTGACTAAGTAGGTCTTGGTAACAGTCGCCACCACGCTGACACCGGAGAGCTTGGCTGCCTCCACATTGGACCCGATGGCGTAGATGTGGCGGCCGGTCCTGGTTTTGGACAGCAGGAAAAAGAACGCGATAAACAGGATCAATGCGATCCAGAAGGTATTGAACACACCGGCCGTCTTTCCATAGTAGAAAAATGACTGGAACTTGTCGGCTGCTTCCTTGCCGATACCGGAGCTGATGGCATCCGTGTTTCTGTTGCCGTTGACCATGTAGGCCACGCCTCTGGCCACGAACATGGTTCCCAGGGTGGCTATAAACGGCGGCAGCTGGAACTTGCCTACCAGGATTCCATTGATCACGCCGATGCTCAGACAGCAGACCAGCGTAATGAGGATCGCTATCAGCGGATGGACGCCGTGAGCCATCAAAGTGGCCGATATCACGGCGCTCATACCCACCACGGAACCGATGGAAAGATCGATGTTGCCGGTGATCAGCACGTAGCTCTGACCGATACCGATGATGAGATACTTGGACATGGAACGGAACAGATTGGTGACGTTCTGTCCGGAAAATACGGTTGGATTGATGGCGCCAAATGCTATGTAGATAACGATAAGCCCTGCAAAAGCAGTCAGAGCGCCTCTCATGCCCCGGATATTCAAAAACTGCTTCAGGGCCCCTTGATTCTTGTGATTCATCTCTTTCTCCTCCTTTAATTCGCTACCTTTTTCTCAAATCTGGTCGCCAGTGTAAGGATGCCGTTCTGGGTCGCTTCATCGGCCATCAGTTCCCCGGTTATCCGTCCGTCGCACATGACCACGATCCTGTCGGCGATTCCCATGACCTCCGGCATCTCCGAGGATACAAACATCACGGCGATCCCCTGCTGCTTCAGCTGATTCATCAAGTTATAGATCTCAACCTTAGCGGCCACATCGATGCCTCTGGTTGGCTCGTCGAAGATCACGACTCTGGAGTTGCGGGCCAGCCATTTGCCCACAACCACCTTCTGCTGGTTGCCGCCGGACAGGTTGCCCGCGTTCACATCCACATTGGGGGTTTTTACCTTTAAGTCGGCCACGACCTTGTCGCACATCTCATCTTCCCTGGCCCGGCTCACCACTCCCATCTTGTTGCAGAGCAGATCCAGGTTGGGCAGAGCAATGTTGTGGCGGATACTCAGCTTGGTGCAGAGGCCGTCCTTCTTCCTGTCCTCAGGGGCCAACACGATACCGGCCTGGATGGCGTCCTCCGGCTTTCGGATCACCACTTCCTTTCCGTCCAGGAATATCTGTCCGCTCTCCTTGGGATCTATCCCAAATATGGCTCTGGTGGTTTCGGTTCTCCCCGCGCCCATCAGTCCCGCAAATCCCACGATCTCCCCTTCATATAGAGAGAAATCCACATTTCTGACCATCCGGCCCGCGTTTAAGTTCCTGACCTCCAGCACCTTTTTCCCCTTCTCGCACGTAACACGGGGGAACTTCTCTTTGATCTCACGGCCCACCATGTTGGCGATAATCTCATCCAGGGTGGTGTCCTCAAAATTCATGGTCGTGATGTACTGTCCGTCCCGCATGATGGTCACCCGGTCCACAATCGACTGCAGCTCCTCCAGACGGTGGGAGATATACACGATGCCGCAGCCCTTCTCCTTTAAGCTGTGGATGATCCGAAACAGATCCTCGATCTCCCGGGCTGTCAGCGCGGACGTCGGTTCGTCCATGATCAGGATTCTCGCATGGGTGGAGAGGGCTTTGGCGATCTCAACCATCTGCTGTTTGGATACCGGAAGGTCGCCCACCACCTGATGGGGGTCCAAGTCGATCTTCAGTTCATCCAGGATCTCCCTGGCCTCCTCCTCCATCTCCTTGTTGGACAGGACCACTCCCTTAACCTTCTCCCGCCCCAGGAACATGTTTTCCGTCACCGACAGATGCTTGCACATATTCAGCTCCTGATGGATAATCGCCACACCGGCCTCCTGAGCCTGTCTGGGATTCAAATCACCGTACTCCTTGCCGAAGATCTGCACGGTTCCCTCGTCTCTGGTGTAGACGCCGCTGAGCACCTTCATCAGAGTGCTTTTTCCCGCTCCGTTCTCTCCCAGAAGCGCCATGACCTCCCCGGAACGC
>Ga0192243_10175_pt1 | contig 21501 bp, 28 predicted proteins | sample Koala_Koa27_K3_FD_131233 | JGI IMG/M metagenome (GOLD analysis project Ga0192243, IMG submission 131233) | Enriched cells from koala feces incubated with labeled cellulose particles, San Francisco Zoo, California, United States - Koala_Koa2-7_K3 ... | reverse complement strand
CCCCCCCCCCCCCCCCCCCCCCCCCCCCCCCCCCCCCCCCCCCCCCCCCCCCCCCCCCCCCCCCCCCCCCCCCCCCCCCCCCCCCCCAAAGAGGCTGCGGAAGGCTGCCTGCCCCAGGGAAGGGCTGTCCGGGAATTGAAATATTTGCGGCCGGGCCGCAGAAAAAAGCTTGCCAAGTCGGGAACGGTGCCCTATAATATAGCGTATCGTAAATGAAACAGCAACTATACAGGAGGAATATCCGTGAATAAAGAGATGATCATTGTGCTGGATTTCGGCGGTCAGTACAACCAGCTGATAGCCAGAAGAGTCAGAGAATGCAGCGTATATTGTGAAGTACACCCCTATGATTTGAGTTTAGATGAGATAAAAGCCATGAACCCCAAGGGAATTATTCTGACAGGCGGACCCAACAGCGTATATGGAGAGGATTCTCCCCGCTGTGACAAGGCATTGTTTGAGATGGGGATCCCGGTTCTCGGAATCTGCTATGGTTCTCAGCTGATGTCCTATCTGCTGGGCGGAAAGGTAACCACCGCACCGGTCAGCGAATACGGCAAGACTGAGGTGTCGGTGGACAAGAGCGGAAAGCTGTTTTCCCAGGTTTCCGACAAAACGATCTGCTGGATGAGCCACACGGATTATATCGAGAAGGAGCCGGAGGGCTTTACTGTCACCGCTCACACTCCTGTATGTCCGGTAGCCGGTATGGAGTGCGTCGAGCGTGGATTGTATGCAGTCCAGTTCCACCCAGAGGTTATGCATACCCAGGAAGGCATGAAGATGCTGTCCGCATTTGTATATGATGTGTGCGGCTGCAGCGGCGACTGGAAGATGGACTCCTTCGTGGAGACCACCATAGCGTCAATCCGTGAGAAGGTCGGAGACGGCAAGGTTCTCTGTGCCCTGTCCGGCGGCGTGGATTCCTCCGTGGCCGCCGTTATGCTGTCAAAAGCAGTAGGCAAGCAGCTGACCTGTGTGTTTGTGGATCACGGCCTGCTGAGAAAGGACGAGGGAGACGAGGTCGAGGAGGTCTTTGGACCCAACGGCCACTATGACCTGAACTTTATCCGCGTCAATGCTCAGAAGCGCTTCTACGAGAAGCTGGCCGGAGTGACAGAGCCGGAGGAAAAAAGAAAGATTATCGGCGAGGAGTTCATCCGCGTGTTCGAGGAGGAGGCCAAGAAGATCGGCGCCGTAGACTTCCTGGTACAGGGAACGATCTACCCGGACGTGATCGAGTCCGGTCTGGGAAAATCAGCCGTGATCAAGTCCCACCACAACGTAGGCGGCCTGCCGGACTACGTCGATTTCAAGGAGATCATCGAACCGCTGCGTATGCTGTTTAAGGACGAAGCGCGAAAAGCCGGACTGGAACTGGGAATTCCGAAAAAACTGGTATTTAGACAACCATTTCCTGGCCCGGGGCTTGGAATCCGGATTATCGGAGAGGTGACGGAAGAGAAGGTAAGGATTGTCCAGGAGGCGGACACGATCTACAGGGAAGAGATCCAGAAGGCCGGAGTGGATCAGAATCTGGGACAGTATTTTGCAGCCATCACGAATATGAGGTCCGTCGGCTGCATGGGCGACGAGAGGACCTATGATTACGCGATTGCCCTTCGCGCGGTGACGACATCAGACTTCATGACAGCAGAGGCAGCCCAGCTGCCCTGGGAAGTGATCGGGGTGGTGACAAGCAGGATTGTAAATGAAGTGAAAGGGGTTAACCGGGTGCTGTATGACTGCACGGGGAAGCCGCCGGCTACTATAGAATTCGAGTGATTTGTGTTCCCATCCCACCGGCTCCAGCTCAATGTTCCGGTCGAAAATAGAATAAAGTAAAAACAAAGCAGAAGTATCAGGACTAACAATCCCGGTACTTCTGCTTTTTGTTTTCCGTCTTTCCTTTCCAACCAATTTCTGCCGTTTGCCCTGTGTTCACTCTCTGTTTTCAAAATAGAGAAAGAGCAAATCAGAAAAAAACTTGAAAAGGAAAACACTTGAAAACAACGTATTTACAAGGAAAATTCAAATCCAGAACCAATCCAAACAAAACTCAACCTGTTTTTGTTCCTGTTCTTTGGCTGTGACAGTCTCAAATGATGTGGCTGTACGAAAGCCGAGAAAAGAATGGGCTATTTTGGATCGGACAAGAGGGCGGATTTCGATTGCACCTCGACAATTTTTGAGAAAAACAACCCCAGTGTTTATGCGAATTGGTGTATAGTTAATATAGGTATGGCGGTCTGCTAGTAACAGATCGCCATATTTACATTGAGAAATTTGCTTAACGTGATAGAACTGCGATATGATTTTTCACTTTTTACTGTTATTCAAACGATAAGTTCCCTTTCCTGTTTTTTCAAGTACGCCAGTAGATTCATATTCATTCAAAATCCTTTGAAGCTGTCTTGCACTACAGTGAAGATGAAAGGCAGTCTGTTCTACACCTTTTAGTACTCCATTAGCACATTTATATTTTATGAAAGATAAGACCTTTTCTGCTAAAGATGCAGGGGCAGCATCAATTGTGGTTATTGCCGCAAGTTTTGCAGAAAGACTGTTGCAGAGGAGCTGAAGAAAGGCATTGTTTGAGCAAAGAATGTCTCTGTTTTGCTCAATCGAAAAAGACAGGCAGGTTAGACTTTCAGTAGCTTCGGCATAGACGTTGTTATTTTTAGGATAAAAAAATTCCATATCACCAAGAAAATAGTCGGTATTACTGGTTGAAAGAGAATAACGAGTACCATCGTCACGTATAAAGTAGATATTTATTGAGCCGCCTTCTGCTATTTGAAATAGGGGATCGTTTTGAAAAGGCGAAGATACGAATTCACCTTTTTCGTATTTGGTCAGGTGGAAATCCACATTCAATGTGTCGAGAACAGTTCGATAGTTACTTCGTGCAATATAAGCAGTTATTTCATTTTTATCATATATTTTTATCATGGGACCTCCAACGGGACATATGTCTTGTTTTTGAAATTGATTTTACACTATAATTATCAAGATTTCAAGGAGGAAAAGAAAAATGACAACTGTTTTTGAAGAAAAAAATATTACCAAGGCAATTATGATAGTTGGATTACCATCTATGTTGGGGCAACTTACTACCCTGATTTATAATATTGCAGACACTTACTTTGTTTCGCTAACACGAGAGCCTGCGATGATTGCAGCAGTTACATTGTGTGCACCAATTCTGCTTATTATTATGTCGATTGCGTGCATTTTTGGTATGGGTGGCAGCAGCGTGATTGCCAGATTATTAGGTGAAGAAAAGAAGAAAGAAGCTGGTATCACTATGAATTTTTGTGTGTATGCAATGGCAATCGCAGGTATTATTACACTGATTCTTGGACTGCTTTTTTGAAACCACTGGCAAATCTGGCGGGTGCAGATGCGGATAATATTACTTATACCTGTGATTATTTGAAGTATATTTTTATCGGTGCCCCCTTTATTATGATGGCAAATGGCTTTGTTCATCTGTTTCGTTCTGCCGGACTCATTAAAGAAAGTACGATTGGATTAGTGCTTGGAAATGTAATTAACATTGTATTGGATTACATTTTTATTGTACTGCTGGGGTGGGGAACCTCTGGAGCGGCACTTGCGACTTCTTTAGGATTTGTATGTGCAACGATTTACTATATTGTATGCATGATTCGTGAAGAGATAAAAGGAAATCCATTAGTTCCACTGACACCAAAGTATTTTGCACCTAATGCAAAAATGATTCAGAATGTTATAAGTATCGGCATTCCGGGAGCATTGATTACAGTACTTATGAGTGTTTCCAATATTGTATTGAATAACCGTATTGGGATTTATGGTTCGGATGCAGTAGCGTCTTATGGAATCGCGTATAAGCTTGATATGATTCCGATTTTGCTATCCATTGGATTGGCTCAGGGAGTAACACCATTAGTCGGTTACTGCTATGGAGCAAATAATGCGAAGAGAATGACTAATATTGTGAAGCATACAACATTATATGGAATCTTGATGGGCTTGGTTTTTTGCGGCAGCCTTTATATTTGTTGGAAAAACGCTTGTTTCTATATTCCTTCAGGATGAGCTGCTAATCGAACAGACCGCCCATTTTTTGAAGATTCTTTGTTTGTCAGCACCATTGCTTGGTGTTATCAACATGATATCTTGTTATTTTCAGGCATTGGGTAAAGCGATTAAGTCGCTGGTAATCACTCTTTTAAGAAATGCAATCCTTTTTATTCCAGGCGTAGTTATTTTAAATTATTTATGGAAATTAAATGGTGTTATTGCAGCACAGCCGATTGTTGAAGCTTTATTATCCATTATTTGTTTGCTTATGTATGTAAAAGATTCGAGAAATATATTGAAAGAAAATCAAGGAGTGAGAAAAAAGTAGACAGCACACATCTGTCAGGACTTATGAATAACACAGGAGCTTGTGTGGAGGAAATCGTGTTAGTTAATGTGAGTATGGCAGTCTGCTGATAACAGAGCACCATATTTGTATTGAGAAAATCTGATTCAGGAGGTGCTTTAAGCCGTTCTGTTACAAAATTGATAAATCGGTTTTGCCCCAATGGAGAAGTGTTTGCAGATTAGCAGTTCTCTGCTCTGCTATCTTTTTGTTTTCCGCTTTTCGCTCCCAGCCATTTCTGTTCTTTGGCGGAACAATATAAAAATATAAGGGATATTTGCTGGACAGATGGCAAATATCCCTTATTTCATGTTTGTACTGTTTTTGACATGCTGACAGATTTCTTCTAACTCACAGTCCAGAATATCGCACAGGCGATCTAAAGTAATCGTTTTGACTACCATGTTTTTGCGGAGGCGAAATAGTTGAGCCTCGTTTATATGGTATTCTTTAATTAACGTATACTGGCTGATGCCCTTTTTCTTCATGGTTTCCCACAGTGGATCATAAACTATCATATTTCCCCCCGTATCTATTGATTTATTTCTATTATTGCATTAAAATGTGTTTTATAATATTGTTTGTGTAGGAACAATAAAGAAGGGAGATCGATGTACCAATGAAGAGTATTTTAGCAGAGCTTTATAAAGGGAATCTTAGTTTCTATGACGAAAAAAACGCCTATATTGGACGAATACAAGGCATCATTTTTGAAGAAAGAGGAAATGTTTATCGAGAAGTTGGAGGAGCCGCTGAAAGAAGAATTTGAAAATCTGATGGAAGATTATTTTACTTGTTTTCCAGTGGAAATGTCAGAGGAATTTTCAAAAGGATTTAAACTGGCAACACGTCTTATTTTTGAATCTCTTTCCGAAGAACCGGCTAAATTAGAGTGATGGGGAATTTCTCGTTTAGCAATATTACGCTGCAAATGCAAATTTTTCATTGTTAAAATTTTGTTTCTTGACATTCTCGATTTTTTTATGCTAAACTAATCAAGCAAAAAAATAAAAAGATGCATGAACGACACACGTAGTGCTTTGCACGTAAATCTGATCACGGGACATTGGTTTTGGGTGAGGATTTATGGGCAGCTGCGTGTGTTTTTTTGTGCAAAAAAAAGGAGTGGTTGGATATGCCAAGAAATCAATTTCAGAGAATGGTGTTTGCGTTTCTCACAGTACTTGTGACGGTACATGCGTATGTGTTTTACAGCCTTTATGTGGTCAACGGGAGCATGTTGATGGAGATCAGTGGGGCGGGGAGCGTGATTGGCGCGATTAACCGTCAGGGCGGCGTTTATATGATGGGGAGGTATGTGCCGATATGGACGGTGATTGTCGTGGAGTTTTGCCTGGCTTATCTGCTGGAAATTCTGCTGGGAAGTCCGTACTCGTTTAAGCTGGCCTGTAAGGTCTTTGATCCCCGGGAGAATCATCCGATGATGTTTGAGACGGCAGTTATTTGTGCCACGGTGGGGCTTATGTGCCCGGCTATGAGCTTTCTGGCGGCTGTCTTGTATTACCCGTATTATGCGGGATTTCACATAGTCACCCTGGCTGCCAATTGGCTGAAGCTTGTGTGCTTCAACTTCCCGTTTGCTTATTTTACACAGCTTTTCTTTATCCAGCCCTTTGCGCGTACTGTTTTTAAGTTTCTTTTCCGAAACGAGGAACATGCGGGAACCTGAGAGAAAGATACAGGTGTTCTTTTCCTCCCTCTCATCCACCAACCGCCGGTACTCCGTTCCCCACCCGCACAGCGCCTTTAAAACCGGCTCTATCGTTCGACTGATATCCGTCAGAGCATATTCCACCTTAGGGGGGACCTGGTTCCGACGGGCAGATTCGTGAGCTGGAAACCGTATTTCAGGCGCTGGAGGAATTTGTACCACTGCCGGTCTGGGTCCATACCTTTGATCCGGTCTCATTAAACGGAATCAGAATCCTGATGGAGCTGACGAAAAAACATCCCAAGATCCCTGTCATATTCGGCCACATGGGCGGATATCACTGGATGGAGGTGGTGGAATTTGCGAAGACGGCTTCCAACGCGTACCTGGACTTATCGGCGGCATTTTCCACCTTGGCAGTCCGCAGCGCGGTGCGGGAGCTGCCGCTGCGCTGTCTCTATGGTTCCAATGCCCCATACGGAGAGCCGCTGCTTGGCAGGCAGATGATAGAATACGCAAGTCCGTCCGGCGCGGTGAGAGAACAGATCCTGGGAGAAAATATTCTCCGGCTGATCGGATAACTTTGGGTTTACCCATGGCCGCTTGCAATGGTACACTATAAGAAGAATGTCCGCAGATTGAGGACGGAACCGTACAGACAAGGAGGATATGGCAGGTTATGAGAAAACGAGGAGATTCATTTGTGGAGAGATGGCATTCGGTGTATTTCTTTATGCCGGTATTTGAGAAGCCGGTGATTATGCCGGATTTAAAGGATTTTTGCGGGGCGATGAAGGATAAGTTCGGGAAGGCGACGCCGCTGGCGGACGATGCGCATATGCCCGCAGAGTCGGCGGATATGACAAGCTTTGTGCTGTGGGACCATCAGGTCTACTATGAAAAAGATAAGCGGTCCATGCCGTCGCAGCTGGTGATCTACGGGCCGGATGCATTTGACAGAGAGCAGTTTGATCCGATGATGATAGCCAACTTCTGGGCCTGCCCGGACAAGGAGGGATTTATTTCCCGGTGCAATTACTCGATTATGGCCAGCAATATGGTGGCGGCGGGGCTTCCGGTGATGGAGCAGTATGGAATCATAGCCGATTATGCGGACATGATTCTGGAGATGTTCCCCGACTGCATCGGAATCTACTGGCCTCACAGCCAGAATCTGGTTCCGAGAGAGGTTTTCCAGAAATCTGCATGGCGTTCTAAGAATCTTCATTTCCTGGATGGAGGTGTCAATGTGAGGTTTTACAATATATCTGGAACCGACGAGATGCTCTTTGACACTCTGGGCCTGACGCCCATCGGCTTACCGGATCTTCAATTCCATTGCAAAAATCTGGAGCCCAATGAAGTGGTCTACTTTTTGAGGAACCTGGTCGCCTACCTTTACCAGCAGGGTGACGTGATTGAGGACGGCAATACCGTGGAGGGTATTCACCATGAGAAATGGCGCTGTCAGCGGGAGGACGCCATGGCAGGCCCCATGAGGGTGGTTCTCGATATCAACGCAGGGGAATTTGCCGGAGGAAACCGGTCCTGAGAAGTGGGGAGCGCCGTCTCCTGCCATGAGATTATGAAAGTGTCATGGCAGGCGGCGGCGCTCCCGTTTTATTCATATTATAATGTGAAATCAATCGTCTTGGAGCTTCTGTTTAAATACCGGTCGTAAGCGATAAGTTCCATCCGATGCCGGCCCTTTGCCAGCGTATTTTCCGTGATATCAGGAACCATAATCTCACCCTGTCCGCTCTGGCTATGATCCGTGGCATAAAAGAAATAGCCGTCAATCAAAACCTCCAGCTTATACGTATCCGCCCCGGCCTGATACCCTACCTTCAGTTTCCCATCCTGCACCTCTGCGCTCACGTCCGACAGCTCCGGCCCCTGATCGTCGGTTATCTGCACGCCTCCCAGCTCCGGTCGTTTGATGGTAAAATGCGCTCTTAAATCATCCACATAAGCGCCTCTTACCCGTATCTGATCCAGGGATCCCAGTCCCTGGTACTCCTTGAACAGCTTTAAATATCCCACGCTTTCCGGGTCCCATCCCACGGTCAGAGCGCAGATGGTGTCCACGGCAACCGCATCCCTTCCGCCGATGATCACGCCCATGTTCATCTTGTCCGTCTCCTTGCGCTCCTGGGACATGGGGACGGGGCCGCTCTGGAAGCCCTGGAGCCCGTCCACGATCACGTAATCGATAGGCTTGGCACAATAATAGTCGTAGATCCAGCGGTCCAGTTCCCCGTCCACGATCTTGTGGGACACCATGTGAGTTTTGCTGGGATTGTCCGGTGCGATACCATATAAGTTGCCGGGGGGCGTGCCCAGGCTCACATTTTTGATGCCGGCGGTCACGACCACACCAGAGGAGGTTTTCAGGCATGGAATGCTGATCAGCACATCCGCCTCACAGAGAATCCTGTTAAAATAATAGGTCTTGTGGAGAAGCCCGTCAGGCAAATCCACCTTCACCACCTCCGGCGCGTCAAAATCCTGCCAGCCGCCGCAGTCCTCCTCCAGACTGATGAAATCATCCACCCCCTTCATATACTCCGGGGTGTAGTGGAAGTATTCCATAACCTTGCTGGTGGGACCCGAGGCAGACCCTTCCATAATATAGACCTTCCCGTCAGGATTCTTCTCACGGACCAGCTTCACGATGGCCTTAGTGACCCGCCAGTCGGTGTTGATGCCATTGACCTCCTTGTCCAGGAGATCGCCGGTGGAATCCACCTTCATCTGAACCAGGTTGGGCTTCAGGACTACGGTCTGGCCGTTTTTAATAATGCTCTGCAGATCCGGCGCCGCGGCCCGGACCATGGCTTCGATCTCGGTCTCCGTGATGTCGGCGGCAAGCGCCTTGCCGGACTTGGCGATCGTGACGATGGAGCCGTCAAACGCCCGGTCTGTCATGGAAATGAGAGGCTTATCGGCAGTGACTGTGGCCGCCGCAGGATCGGCATTCTGCGTGGTTTCGGACGACTCCGCGGCTGTTTGAGCGCTCCCAGAAGTTTCCGCCGTCGCAGATTCTGGGCCGGCCGGATTCCGGCAGCCGCTTAACAGAACCACGGCTGAGAGGATGATGATACAGAATGGTTGCTTAAAACGTCTCATAAACAGGACTCCCTTTGATTGTGGGTGATATGGTTGCAGTTTTGATTACCCTATGCTATGATTTTATCATTGTTAATGAAAAAAGCAAGAATGTACTTGAGGGAGGTCATGTACGGCTGGGGGCGCAAGGAACTTGCTATAGGGATTGTGGAGGGACTGAACCTCTCCGCTGCGAAGATCACTGCAATAAATGAAGGAGGCAGATAGCATGAATGAAGTAATGAACGCGATATTGACCAGAAGAAGCATCAGAAAGTTTGAGAACAAGGCCGTGCCAAAGGATTTGCTTGACCAGATTCTTCGGGCCGGGATCTATGCGCCCAGCGGCAAGAACCGTCAAACCTGGAGATTCTTTGTCATGCGGGAGGAAAAGAACAAGGAGCAGTTAAGAGCGGTGATCGGCCAGGCATTAAAAAATCCGGCTTACACCTTCTACGGCGCGGACACCCTGATCTTTGTCATGGTGGACCCGGAGGAAGTAAACGGACTGGCGGACGGAACCGCGGCCATGGAGAACATGATGCTGGCGGCCCACTCTCTGGGGCTTGGCAGCCGCTGGATCAATCAGCTGAAATACTGCGGCCAGGAACCGGAGGTGAAGGCGGCGCTTCGTGGATTCCAGATTCCGGATCAGCTGATGTGCGTCGGGATTCTGGCCGTCGGATATCCGGACGAGACGCCGGAGGCAAAGCCGCGCCGGGATGATCTGATCACGTATATTGATTAAAGGAAGGGGAGGGAGAGGTTATGGGAGAACTGGAGAAACTGCCCAATATCGGAAAGGTAGTGGAAGGTCAGTTAAATGAGGTGGGAATCACCACATTGGAACAGTTAAAGGAGCTGGGCAACAGACAAGCCTGGCTGAAGATCAAGTCCATCGATGATTCCGCCTGTATCCACCGGCTGTACAGCCTGGAAGGGGCTATACGTGGAATCAGAAAGACGCAGCTGCCGGAGGATGTGAAGGCGGAGCTGAAAGAATTTTACCAGCAAATGAAGGGTTAGATATTAGGGATGAGTGCCGCGGAGGTTTGAGATGCCGGAGGCATTATACTGAATGTAAGGTTTACATTACTGACAATACTATGGAGGAATGGCGATGAGAAATCGGCTCAGGGAGCTGCGGGAGGCGAGAGGGCTGACTCAGGAGCAGCTGGGGGAACTGGTCGGCGCATCCAGGCAGGCGGTCAACGCCATAGAGACGGAGAAATTCGAACCGTCCATCTGGCTGGCATACGACATATCGAGAGTATTTGAAAAGATTGTCAGCGCATTCTCGTTACTTCAGTGATGAGTTAGCTGACAAGGTTTAAATAAATGCGCATTTCTGTGTGGTAAAACATATCAATTTTAGTTTTTATAATTTTTGTTTTTGTGGTCCGTTTGAGGTTTTGCCTGTAGTGGCCAGGTAAAATAAGTAAAAACAAAATAAGAACGTAAGTTCGATCTGTTCTTGACTTTCTATCTGGCATATGGTAAACTTTATATATGGAAAAATTATATGATTTATCGGATAATACAAAGCTTACATATGGTCGTGGATATGTATACTCTTTACAGTATCATATTGTTTGGTGTACAAAATATCGTAAAAAAGTTCTGGATCATGGCATTGACACGGAGTGCAAAGCACTTCTGGAGACACTTTCGAAACAGTATGGATTTTCAATTATAGCAATGGAGGCAATGCCGGATCACATCCATCTGTTGTTGGACTGCAGACCGCAGTTTATGATTTCCGATATGGTGAAGATCATGAAGGGCAATCTTGCCAGAAGGCTGTTTTTGGATCATCCGGAGTTAAAAAAGCAGCTTTGGGGCGGTCATCTCTGGAATCCATCTTATTGCGCTGTGACAGTGAGTGACCGGAGCTATGAACAGGTGAAGCATTATATCAACAGCCAGAAAGAAAAGGAATGATGCCGCATGGCGAACAAAGCATTGAAATACAGGATCTACCCGACAGCCAGTCAACAGGAGCAGATGTTAAAGACCTTTGGCTGCTGCCGTTTTGTTTATAATCATTATCTGGCGCTGCAGTCAGAGCGGCATACTGCCGGTGAGACATACATGAGCCGTACTGCATGTAATAATGACTGCAACCGGACCCTGAAGGAAACCCATCCCTGGCTGAGGGAAGTGGACAAGTTTGCCCTGACCAATGCGGTTTATGCGCTGGATCGGGGATTTCAGCGATTCTTTCAGCATCAGGGAGGATATCCTCGGTTTAAGAGCAGACATCACGGCAGGATGTCTTATACGACCAATTTTACCCATGGGAACATTTCCGTACTGGAGCAGGAGATCAAACTGCCTAAGCTTGGAAAGGTCTGTGCCGTCGTACACAGACAGGCAGATGCGGCCTGGTCACTGAAACAGGCGACCGTATCGATGGAAAGTGACGGGAGCTTTTATGTTTCGATCCTGTACGAGTACAAAACGGATATCGTGGAGTCAGAAGTGAATCCATCATCCATACTGGGATTGGATTACAAGTCCGATGGGCTGTATATGGATTCGGAAGGGAACAGCTGCGGTATGCCGCATTTCTACCGGGCCAGCGAGAAGAAGCTGGGAAAAGCCCAGAGAAAGTTAAAACATAAGAAGCAGAGATCGAACAATTATTATAGGCAGCAACGGAAAATTGCCAGAATAAGCCGTAAGATCGCAAACCAGAGAAAGGATTTCCTGCACAAAGAATCAACCGGGATAGCCAACCGGTATGATCTGGTGTGCATCGAAGATCTGAATCTGCGTAATCTGTCCAACCGGGGATTTGGAAACGGAAAGGTAACGCTGGATAATGGATATGGCATGTTTGCCGTGATGCTGGGATATAAGCTGGCAGACAGGGGGAAACAGCTGGTGCGGGTGGATAAGTGGTATCCGTCATCAAAGACCTGCAGCAGATGCGGGAAGATCAAAGCGATGCCATTATCACAACGGATTTATGAATGCACCTGTGGATTAAAGCTGGACCGGGATGTTAACGCTGCTGTTAATATCAAAAACAGGGGCTATGAGATGTATCTGGAAAAATGCGCATAAGCAAAAGGTAAGAAGAACTGTAGGGCAGGGACTGTCCGAACAGTATAAAATAACGCCTGTGGAGCCGAAATAAGACCTGCTTACAGAGAGGCACTCGACGTTGAGACAGGAAGCTCGCGACTTTAGTCGTGTAGTAAGTTCACTGTTCCATCGAGGAAGTATTTTTATTTGAGGAGAGTACCAGAAAATCAAGAGCGGACAGCAGCAGGAGGGATCAGCATGGCGATCAGGCAGATGCGTTACAACAATGATGAGATATTGCGCAAGGTGTGCAAGGAAGTATCGGTGGTGGACGACCGGATCAGAGAATTATTGGACGATATGATGGATACACTGCACTCCATGCCCAATGGAGCGGCACTGGCGGCTAATCAGGTGGGAATCTTAAAACGTCTGGTGGTGATAGATTACGAGGATCAGTATTTAAAGCTGGTAAACCCGAAAATTGTGGGCAGCAGCGGAACTCAGGAGTGTGTGGAGGGGTGTCTCAGCTTCCCCAACCGGTACGGAAAGACGATCCGTCCCCAGAAAGTGACGGTTCAGGCCCTGGATGAAAACGGCGTGGAGGTCCTTCTGACAGGGGAGGGGCCCATGGCCAAATGCTTCTGCCACGAGCTGGATCACCTGGACGGGGAGGTATTTCTCGACAAGGCAATCGAAATTTTTGACGATTAAATAAGAAAAATATAGTTTCATGTGTTCCACAATCACTTACTTTATACTATAATAAGAACTGATGTATGAAAACAAATGAATCAGGAGAACAAAATTATGGAGAGAAAAGTAGGAACGGTATCACGAGGAATTCGCTGCCCGATTATCCGTGAGGGCGATAATCTGGTAGAGATTGTAGTAGACAGCGTTTTAGATGCGGCTGAGAGTGAAGGCTTTGAACTGAGGGACCGTGACGTGATTGCGGCCACGGAATCCATTGTGGCGAGAGCGCAGGGCAATTACGCCTCCATCGAAGCCATTGCCAAGGATGTGAAGGAGAAGCTGGGCGGGGAGACCATCGGAGTGATATTCCCGATTCTGTCCAGAAACCGTTTTTCCGTCTGTTTAAAGGGCATTGCCATGGGCGCGAAGAAGGTTGTGCTTATGCTCAGCTACCCGAGTGATGAGGTGGGCAATGAACTGGTTACCCTCGACCAGCTGGACGAGGCAGGCATCAATCCTTACAGCGATGTGCTGACACTGGAACGATACAGAGAGCTTTTCGGGGAGAATAAGCATCAGTTTACCGGCGTCGATTACGTTCAGTATTACAGCGATCTGATCCGTGAGGCAGGCGCTGAGGTGGAAGTGGTATTTGCCAACAATCCGAGAGAGATTTTAAATCATGCAAAGAAGGTTTTAACCTGCGATATCCATTCCCGTTTGAGAACCAAGAGAATCCTGCGCGAGGCGGGAGCGGAGGTTGTCTGCGGTATGGACGATATTCTGAATCATCCGGTGGACGGCAGCGGCTGCAACGAAAAGTACGGCCTTCTCGGCTCCAACAAGTCCACTGAGGATAAGATCAAACTGTTCCCCAGAGAGTGTACGGATCTGGTCAATGACATCCAGAAATCCATCCTCGAAAAGACCGGCAAGCACGTGGAGGTTATGGTCTACGGCGACGGAGCGTTCAAGGACCCGGTAGGCAAGATCTGGGAGCTGGCGGACCCCTGCGTGGCGGTTGCCAACACGGAAGGTCTGGAGGGAACCCCCAACGAGGTGAAGCTCAAATACCTGGCCGACAATGACTTCCAGGATCTCTCCGGCGAGGCATTAAAAGAGGCGATTTCCCAGAGAATCAAGGAGAAAAAGGACAATCTGGTAGGAGACATGGCCTCTCAGGGAACCACCCCCCAGAAGACTGACTGATTTAATCGGCTCTCTCTGTGATCTGACCAGCGGTTCCGGCGACAAGGGAACTCCTGTGATTCTGATTCAGGGATATTTTGATAATTTTACAAACTAAGCAGAAGGAGAAGTTGACGATGAAACAGGACATGATCGTAATTTTGGACCTGGGAAGTACGGAAAATACCGTGGTTGCGCGGCAGATTCGTGACATGGGCGTATACAGCGAGATTCATCCCCACGATATCACCGTGGAGGAGTTAAACAAGCTGGATAATGTAAAGGGAATCATCTTAAACGGCGGTGAGAACCGTGTGGTGGACGGCAAGGCCGTGGATGTGGACCCGTCCATCTATGAGTGCGGATATCCGGTGATGGCGATTGACCATCCGACGGCGGCATGTAAGCAGACATTGGCTGAGCTTCCGGATGAGAGCACATTGAAGGCGTTTGTCTTTGACCAGTGCAAGGCGGAAGCCAACTGGAATATGAAGAACTTTATCGAGGACCAGGTGGAACTGATCAAGCGTCAGGTGGGTGATCGGAAGGTTCTGCTGGCACTTTCAGGCGGGGTGGATTCCTCCGTGGTGGCAGCCCTGCTTTTGAAGGCCATCGGCAATCAGCTGGTATGTGTCCATGTGAACCATGGCTTGATGCGGAAAAATGAATCGGAGAGCGTTGTGGAGGTGTTCAAAAACCAGCTCCACGCGAATTTAATCTATGTGGATGCCACCGAGCGCTTCCTTGGCAAGCTGGAGGATGTGGCTGACCCGGAGCAGAAGAGAAAGATCATCGGCGGCGAGTTCATCCGCGTCTTCGAGGAGGAAGCCAGAAAGCTGGACGGCATCGATTTCCTGGGCCAGGGAACTATCTACCCGGATATCATCGAGAGCGGCACAAAGACTGCCAAGATGGTGAAGTCTCACCACAATGTAGGCGGCCTTCCTGAGGATTTGAAGTTTGAACTGGTAGAACCGTTAAAGCAGCTCTTCAAGGATGAAGTCCGCGCCTGCGGCGTGGAGCTGGGACTTCCGGCCAGCATGGTCTACCGCCAGCCATTCCCAGGCCCGGGTCTGGGCGTCAGATGCCTGGGCGCCATCACACGGGACAGACTGGAGGCGGTGAGAGAGTCCGACGCGATCCTCCGCGAGGAGTTTGAGAAGGCAGGACTGGATAAGAAGGTATGGCAGTATTTCACCGTAGTGCCGAACTTCAAGTCTGTAGGCGTGAAGAACAACGCCAGATGCTTCGAATACATGGTGATTATCCGTGCCATCAACACCATCGACGCCATGAGCGCCACAATCGAGCTGGTGGACTGGCAGGTGCTTCAGACGATTACGGACAGGATCTTGAAAGAGGTGGAGAATGTGAACAGAGTGTGCTATGATCTGTCACCGAAGCCACCGGCGACTATTGAGTTTGAATAACTGCTTGCGTAATTATAGTATTTCTGATGGCGGACAATCTTTTGGGTTGTCTGCCATATTCGCATTTGAAGTAGTGCATTGAAACTACCATCTAGCATGATATAATATCTGTAGAAACATCGTGTATAGGGTGGACTCCTACCAAATTGAAAAAGAAGAGATTTGTACTTATGGAATTATTCCTAGTCTTTAAGCAAACTGTTTTTAGCGGGTATGCTTCCGGTTAATAATTATAAAAAGTTTATTTTATAAGTGGGTGATATAAAGAACTTTTATGACTATCTATTTTTCATAATAGTTCTGTTTTTCAACACTACTAACATAGATGAACGGACCTGTTAAGAAATAAAGAATAAAAGGAAACATGATAAACTTACGAGGTTAGGAAGATAGAAGAGAAATGAAGATCTTATTTTGGAATACTAATAGAAATAGTGCTATTAATCCGTATGTAGCAAGTATTGTTTGCGATTATAATATAGATATACTGGTCATAGCTGAGTATGGTGCAGATAAAAATGAATTATGTGATATGTTTAAAAATAATAAACAATATTTAACTGAATGCAACACTTTAGGATGTGATAGAATCGAAGCTTGGAGTAGTTATGTTAATGTTAAACCTGGAATCCAAGAGAGATATTATTCGATACAAGTAATTCAAGAGGAATTTATTTTGTGTTGTGTCCATATGTTCACAGACTTGCATGGTGATCGTAGTGATGAAAGATTAGCAATAATTCAGAAAATAATGTACGATATACAAAAAATTGAAAAAGAAATACAATCTCAACGAACAATTATTATAGGTGATATTAATGAAATGCCATATGGAAAAGGCTGCCTGAATGCAAATGGTTTTCATGGTTTACCTGCATTAACCATATCGGATAGACCTACAAGGACAGTAAATGAAATGGAGTACCGAAAGTTTTATAATCCTATGTGGAATCTTCCGGGGGATTTCTCCTACCCACCAGGAACATATTATGTGAATCAGTCGAAACTTCACTCACCAATGTGGTATATGTTAGACCAGGTTATTATGAGTCAAGATATTTTACCATTATTTAAAAAGGAATGCCTAAAAATAATTACATCCTGCAGTTATGCTGATTTGATGGATGAGAGTCAACATCCTAATAAAAAAAATCAGCGATCATTTTCCGATAATGTGTGAGATTATCTATTAAAATATAATAGGGAAGGAACATAGACAATGGATAAAACAAAATTCACTTTTGAGTTGGTAGATAAGCATACACCAGATATTGTTATTAAAAATACATTAAAGCAAATTGAAGAAGCAACACGAGGGTATGTGGTTGGAAAAGTTGAAGAATATGATGGGCCTATATATTCTTATACAAAAAAGGTCGGAATAGCAGCGGCTTTAGATTCTCTACAATCAGCGTCAGAGACAGTTAAGGTTGATATACAAGATAAATTGGGTGAACAAAGCGATGAAAAACATAGATATGAGGTTTTTCTTACAGTAAAGGGATTGGAGCATTATAAATATAGAATGATGTTTGTTGATTATAATGCTATTTCTTATCCAGTAACAATTGTAATGAATGAGAAATTAGCAATTGAGTATAGCGGTAGAATGAATGATACGTTCTGTGTAGATTCAATGAAAGATTTAGAAGATATGATGAACGAGGTTATTAACTCTGATACTATGGTAGCTTTTGTTCAGAAACTTATAAATGAATCATTAAGAAAAGAAAATATGGAAAGAGACATTGTAAAAGATGTAAAAATTACTGATGAAAATTGAGTCTGTTATAGAAGTGTTCCAAATACATTTTGATTTATTACGATAAGGAAATTAACAAAATGGAATGTTGATTTGCTTTGCATGAGATATCTGGGGAAAAAGATTTGTAGGATATGCATAGAGAGTTGAGCTTCAGCATAGAATGTTGAATCAAAACGGTTATTATGCAATTTTCTTGTGTTGATATTTGTGCTATTCTTAGTGACAATAGAGCATTTAAAATCCTTATCAAGAAGATAGTAGAAGAGAAGATAATTATAAAATTCTGTGGTTTCCAGAAAGATGTGACTTTCTAAGAAATATAACTCTTCTGCTCCTTTTATTTTAGAGACAGCGAGTTCCAGAGATGGAATGCAGGATCTATAAGGCTTTCTAACAATGGTTTAGTTCGGGCGTGCGAGGGACGTCCCAGTAAAGTTCGCCCAACATCCATACAGATGGAGATGAATAGATCGTCAAAATAAAAAATAACTTTGTCTGACATCAGCATAAGCTCCTTTTTTGTAGGGACTAATTTCCAAAGTAATTAGTACACAACCTTGTGAGTTATGCGGGAATAGTTTGCAGGTTTCCAATCAGCTTAATCATAAAATTCTATTCAAAGAGATGATACCTTAACAAGTTTGGTGTATATTAGGGAGCAGCCAGATATGATATTTGCAACAGTATCTTTTGATTAAGGAAGATGTCCTTATTCAGTTATAGAATGAAAGCTGTTAGTGAGATATAAGCCTAATTGGCTGTATTATTATACGAAGTGGAGAGAAAATGCAAAATTTTATCAAAAAACTTGATCTGTTATATGAAAAATCAAAAAGCGAAAATGATATAGCGCCGAATGATAAAAATTTGCTATATTTTATCCTTTGAAGATTGAGTTATATAGTGATGTTAATATGAACTATATAATTCGAAAAAGCGAATTCACAAAGTATCTTTATGTAAAAAATGGGGCTAGAGTATATTTTTCGGATGCAGACATTTTAACCATGTTGCTTCAAATAAAAGAAAATTATGTTATAGAAAAAGTGATTGAAAGTTTAGAAAAATTGTATGAAGGTAAAGGGGAACGGTTCACCTTTTATATGAATGAAGATAAGTATGAGGGAGAAGGATTGCCTATAATATTCAATTCTCAAATGTCAAACAATCCGCAAGATATAGATGTTCCATTTGAAGATTTACTTACTCTCATTAATATGGTATTAGCGAAAGATGCTGCATCAATGTCTTTATGGGATAATAATCCGGAATTTCTAAAGCATACGATAGTAAAATACATTTTACTATTAAAATATTATTATTTTAAAGATGAAAAAGTTAAAATATATTTAGACTCGGTTGGATATAATACCGAGTGCAGTATATATATAAATTACAATACAAGCGAAAAGCTAAAAAAGAACAATAAAATTTTCTATGACTTTGATACGATTGAAAATAAAGAAATTTTGTGATATAGTAGATAAGGATCCTAGTAAGGCTTATTTGCCGCCTCAGCGTATGAGGTTAAAGTAATAGAATTTGGTTAAATTTGGTCGACGTACGTCGATGTTATGTTGAAAGTAAATTGATGATGAGAACCTACTCATGACGGCAAACTTGCCGTCATGAGTAGAACGCTCATCATAAATTTACTTTTGTCAAAGAATTGTTACCAAATTTAAGTAGGATCCTTTTTTATGGAGATAAAATGAAAAAATACATTTTTAGAGAGAATAGCATAGAAAATGAATATAGGTATATTTTTTTGTGTGGAACGAAATTTGACGCCAAAAACAAAGCGGACAAAAGAATAGTGTTAAGTGAGTTCTTAAAAAATGAAAATAGATTTTATAAACCTATAATTTTGGAGGAAAATTTTGTTTTTGCTAAGAATAGTAAGAAATTTCTAGTATATGATGATATCCATATGAGAGATTTGTATCAAGTGGAAATGTTGACTAACTATTTGGCGGATAATAATATTATTATACATGAGAGCATCTCAACGGGAGCAGAGACGGGACTTTTCTTGAGCGAACAACAATCAGTAACAAAGACATGTTTATTATTACCTGATGAAATGGCTGTTGAGGAAAATAAATTAGGACAGTTTTTTAAGGTTGGCATTTTTGAGAACATATCCTAAACTTAAAGTAATTACATATTTTCCAAGGCTAAAGGCTAATATTATTTCTAATAATGTTAAATATTGGCATACATATTTTTACAATGATCAAATAGGTAAAAATTTGGGAAATGAGATTAAGCAGTTTATTAATGAAGGATTTGTTTTAAATAAGATAAAATTTGTAAAATGTAAAGCTAAAATTTGCGAAGGGGGTATTCATTATTTAATAAAAGATAAAGATTTAGAAATAACAGCAATGCCAAGGATTTTTATGATGTGTATAGCATGTCTATTTAATATTGAGGATGTAAAAAAGGAAATATTTAATTCTGATGGAAAAAAATTGAGTGAGTACATTAATATTTTGAAGCAATGGCTACAAAAATTATTGATTAATACTATTGAGGAGAAAACAGGCAAAGAAATATGTAAATGTTCAATTAAAGCAGAGATGAATGTGAAGGGAGTTTATATTTCCAATATAATAGGTATGAGCTTATACTTGTTTCAAGCAGCAGGATTTATTAATATAATAAAGAAAAACGATTATCAAGATTCAGGGAAATTGTTTATTACAAGAAAAATGGTTATGGATAAGGACAACAAAACACATTTTTTTTTATGAAAAGTATTTGGACTGTATTGATACTATAGCAGACACGCAAATTGTTTAAAAGAGGAAAAAATGAATTCTCAATTAGTAGTAAAGCATATAAAGACTAAAAATAAAGTTAGAAAAATTATCACATATAAAGAGAATGGAGAATTAAGAAAATATCATGAATCCGTAGCTAAATTTTTAATGGATAATGTTATCGATTCAAAGTTTGCTAAAGCATATATTCCAAAATCTTCAATATATAAAAATGCAGAAGCTCATTTATATAACGATGTTTTTGTGAAATTAGATATTAAAAATTTTTTTCCTAGTATTAATCATAAATATTTGGCAGAACGGATTTATTTTGAAATTAATAAAAACACTCAAATTAGCAGAAAAGAATGTTATGATATAGTTCAAAAATGTAGTGTGGGAAATAAAGGTGTGCCTTTAGGGCTTGTGACTTCGCCAGCACTAGCTAATATATATATGAAAGAGTTTGATTGCATTTTATACGGGAAAATAAAAAAATTGGTGTCATAAATCCAATATACACTCGATATGCAGATGATATGGTTATATCTTTCAAATCAATGCCAGAGTACGTAGAAAAAGCTAAAAGGATAAAAGAAGAAGTAGTTACGTTGTTAAAAAGAATTTATTTAACGATTAACGAAGAAAAATTTTCAATTGTAAATTTAGAAACTTCTAATCATGTTAGAATTACCGGAATAAGTATAACTAAGGGAGAAAATAATTATAGACATATTAGTGTGGGAAAAAAGCTGAAGAATGAAATATTTTGGAAGGCGTTGAATTTATATGATGGTAAAGAAGAAAAAAATCAAGTGAAAATTGCGCATTTAAAGGGGATTTTATCTTTTGTGTTATCAATCGAAAAGTGTGGTGTAGATGACACTTATTCAAAAAAATGAAAGAGTTGTTAAAAGAAAGAGGATTTGAGAGTTTAAAGCAATTAGTCGATGCAATAGAATTGTGAGAAATAATGACACAAGTTCGGGTAGAGCGTAGAAACAAGTGAACTGGAGACTTACAAAGATCCTCGGATATCCCCAAGGACATACTAGATATATTTTGGGGGATTCGTTCCGTTTGCCTTATGATCCTGACAAAATAGAAAAATTTTTGACAGCAGCAGACCGAATTTTTTCCGAAACTCGACTTCTAGCCCCCACTGTGATAAAATATCGTTACAGTAACAGGTTCGTAGGATAATTACGAGTGTTTGCCCTCTTTGACTTTTACAAAAGAGGAGGTGAACTTCCAAGACTATAATTATAGAAAGAGTGTATGAAAATTTTTCTGTAAATAGGTATTAGCAAAAGGTCTTCTATGATAAAATAAAAAATCATAGGATGCCTTTTATTATGGCAAGAGAAAAGAAACTGGTACACCAGGTACAAATGACAGATGGAAAACGCAGTATCATCCAGCAGCTCCTGCAG
>Ga0192243_10249_pt1 | contig 21638 bp, 21 predicted proteins | sample Koala_Koa27_K3_FD_131233 | JGI IMG/M metagenome (GOLD analysis project Ga0192243, IMG submission 131233) | Enriched cells from koala feces incubated with labeled cellulose particles, San Francisco Zoo, California, United States - Koala_Koa2-7_K3 ... | reverse complement strand
TCCAGAAAATCATAGGCGCGGCTGTCCGCCCCTCTCATCACGCCGATGTTCTCCCCCGTCAAAAGCTGGGTGTGCTTCACATCCCCGGGAAGCTCTGTCACGCCATAGTTTAAGTCCGGGGCCAGGCGGTCGATCAGCGTGACCATCCCGATCTCCCCGGCCATCAGAGCCGTCTTTCTCTCCGCAAAGCTGCAGGCCACATCCTCCGCCGTCGAATTGATCGTCTGCTTACTGATATAGCCCCTCCGCTTAAGCGTCCACAGAAGCTCCAGAGCCCGGACTCCGCCCTCCGAGTCCATGGTGTAATAATTTCCTCCGCAGGCGTAGAGCAGGTGGTTGTAGATGGCCGCGGTCTCCTCCGTCCTCCTGGCCCCGAAGCCGAAGCAGTTGATCCCCAGACTCTCCGTCTCCTTGCACGCGTTAAGCAGCTCATCCCAGGTCCGGGGCGTCTCTATGCCGCGTCCCTCCAGGATATCGCGGTTGTAAAACAGCACGTAGGGATTGGAGGTGAAGGGAAGGCCGTAGTATTTCCCGTCCTCCATGGCCATCTGCCACATGCCCGCATAGCGGAATCGGTCCCGCTTCTCCCGGGTGAGCCACCAGGTCATGTCCGCCATCACATTCATATCGATCAGTCCGGGTGCGGGTGGCGATTATGAGTGAATAGTGACGTGAATAAAATTATGGTACAGTTTAAAAATATACCCGTTTTTCAAAATATTGGAATATGACGCTGTTATAGAAGATGGTATGCTTGATTCATCAAAGAGATAAAGGAGAGGATATGATGAAAAAAAGAGTGTTGAGTTTACTTCTGGCATCTGCTATGACAGTGGGCCTGACCGCCTGCGGTTCCGGTTCCGGCAGCGGGACGGAAGCGGCGAAAAATCAGGACACAACCGCGGCCGCCTCCCAGGACAGCGGGGAGGAAGCAGCCGGCGGAGAGAAGAAGAAACTGACCGTAACCTTCAAGGACGACGGACAGGGCGAGAACCATCCGTGGTACAAATGGCTGAAGAGCAGCTACGAAGCCTGGGATTTAAAGGACAGCGCGGAGCTGGAGATCGCTCCCATCGTGGCTCAGGAGGGAGACTACTATACCAAGATCGCTCTGCAGCTGGCTGACAAAAACACCTGCCCGGATCTGGTTTTCGAGGACACCTTCCAGCTCCCCAACGACGTGAGCGCAGGGTATCTGACCAATTTGGACGATTATTTAAAGGATTATAAGGAGTGGAATGACGGGACCTACTACGAGTCCATGAAAAAGGGCGTGACCGCCTCCGACGGCTCGGTCTACGGCGTTCCATACTGCACCGATACACGCGGTCTCTGGTACAATAAGGAGATCTTCAAACAGGCGGGACTGCCTGAGGACTGGCAGCCCAAGCAGTGGTCCGACATCATCGATGCCTGCGCGGCCATCAAGGAGAAATGTCCGGACGTCGTACCGTTCTGGTGCAATTCCGGTGTGGCTACCGGCGAGGCGACCTCCATGCAAACCTACGAGATGCTTCTCTACGGAACCGGCGAGCGCCTGCTGGACGAGAACGGCAAATGGATCGTCAAGAGCCAGGTGATTCTGGACAGCCTGGGTTTTATACAGCAGATCTACCAGAACGGCTATGGTCCGTCCTTATCCCTGGTGTTAAACGGACAGGCATCCAATACCTCCAGAAGAGAATATCTGCCCCAGAGCAAGCTGGCAATCTCCCTGGACGGCGGCTGGATCTCCGGCAACCGGAGCGAGACGGGAGCTTCCCCCTGGCCGGAGTACGAGGAGACCATGGGCTTTGTAGCCATGCCGACTCAGAACGGACAGGAGCCTGGAATCATCACACTGTCCGGCGGATGGGCGCTTTCGATCCCGGAAAATGCGGACGCCAAGGACGAGGCATTTGCCTTTATGACGCAGTTGATGCAGCCCCCGGCTTACACCGAATCTGTGATTGCACAGGGTAATATTGTGGTCAGAAGTGATGCGGCGGAGGACGAGAACTATATCTCCATGCCGTTTAAGAGGGAGGCCACCGATCTGCTGGAGAGCGCTGATTTCAGACCTCAGAACGACCAGTATTCCGTTGTCACCACCTGCATCCAGGCCATGGTAGAGTCCGTGGCTTCCGGTGGAAAGCCGGAGGATGCCATGGCTCAGTACGCCACCGATGTGGCCCGTGCCGTGGGAGATGAGAACGTTGTAGAGAAATAAGAAAATCAAGGCGGAAGGCAATCACAAACGATTGTTCTTCCGCCTTCTTAGAAAGGAGATCGCATCTTGACAAGGGCAAATCGTATCGCTGTTTTTAAGGATGAGGCGAAAAAATCGGTTCTTCTGCTGCCGGCTATCCTGCTGCTTTTGTGTTTTTTCGTCACACCGATTGTACTGACCGTCTATTATTCCTTCACCAACTTAGCGCTGAGCGGTTCCAACGCGAAGGAGCTTCGGTTTATCTGGTTTGAAAACTACAGACACATGCTGTCTGATCCAAATATGTTTATCAGTATCCAAAAGACACTTATCTTTCTGATAGGAAGTCTGGCGGGACAGACGATTCTGGGATTTTTAATCGCCTGTTTTATGAAAGAGAAATCCAAAGTGTTCCGAAGCATCGCCGGTCCCTGCTTCCTGGCGGGCTGGGTGATGCCGGAGATCGTGGTGGCGCTGTGCTTCATGGCATTTTTTAAGGACAACGGCACGCTGAACATCATCCTGGGAGTCTTTCATATCCCTGCGGTGTCCTGGCTTTTCGAACATCCCATGTTTGCGGTGATCGCGGCCAATGTGTGGCACGGTATGGCATTTTCCATGCTGAACTTTCAGTCGGCCCTGGACAATGTGTCCGGCGATATGGAGGAGGCCGCGCGGGTGGACGGAGCCAACCGCTTCCAGGTGCTCTGGCGGATCACAATCCCCTGCATCAAGGACACCATCGCCACCAACACGATGTTAAACACCTTGTCCACGCTGGGCGTGTTCGGCCTGATCTACGCCATGACCGGCGGCGGTCCCGCCAATGCCACCACAACCCTCCCAATCTACATGTACAATCAGGGCTTAAAGGGGATGCAGCTGGGCTTCGGCACGGCCATCGGTATGGTGATCCTCCTGGTGGGAGCGATCTGCAGCCTCTTTTACGCAAAAGCGCTGAAAGCAGAGAAATAAAAGGAGAAGGTAACGGTTATGAAAGAAAAATCATTGAGAAGATTTCACTATGCCATATTGTCTGTCGCCGCCGTCATGTTCCTGCTTCCGCTGCTCTGGGTGGTGATCGCCTCCCTGGATACCAACGCGGGGGAGGCGTTAAAGTGGCCGACGGCGTGGACCATAGGAAACTATATCCAGGTTCTGACCAGCAAGAGCAACCTGCGGGCCTTTGGGATCGGCTTTGTCATCTCCTTCGTGGAGGCTCTGGTCGTGGTGGTTGTGGCGATTCTGGCCGCATACCCGCTGTCAAGGTATCAGCTAAGCTACAAGAAGGCATTTATGAACATTATTCTGTTTATGACGGCTCTGCCGATCATCGCGGTGATCGTGCCGGTGTATAAAATGTTCCTGAGCATCGGCCTGTTGAACAGCATCACGGGCGTTATCCTGTTCATCTCCGCGTCCTCCCTGCCCTACGGCATCTGGATGATGAAGAACTTTATGGACGGCGTTCCGCTAGAGCTGGAGGAGGCCGCATGGGTGGATGGAGCCACCACCATGACGTCGATTATGAAGATTGTCACCCCGCTGATGTTTCCGGGAATCTGTACGGTGTTTATCTATACATTTTCCAAGAGCTGGGGAAATTTCTTTATCCCCTATATCCTGTTAAGCTCCCCGGATAAGATGCCGGCTTCCGTTATGCTGTACCAGTTCTTCGGCCAGTACGGCATGATCGAATACGGGGCGCTGGCGGCGTACTCGGCGATCTATACGGTGCCGTCCATCGTTTTATACATTCTGTCACAGAACTATATGTCAAAGGGCTTCAGCATGTCGGGGGCCGCGAAAGGATAGGATATGGTATTTTTAAGAGAACGGATCGGAAAGCTATTACAGTATTTGCAGAAACAGATTTACACCGGTTCTATGAGTGTGGACCATGTGAAAATGATAAAAACCGGGGAGAAATTTCCGGATATCGCAAACCTCGATTCCTCCTCCTGGGAGGAGCTGGGGGAAGGGGAGCTGTGGGGAGGCCACCGGGAGTATTACTGGTTTGACACCACGGTGACCATCCCGGAGGATTTTGACGGCTCCTGCGTCGTGTTTGAGCTGCTGACAGGCAGGGAGGGGGCCTGGGACGCCACCAACCCCCCAGTTCTCCTACTATGTAAACGGAGAGCTGCGTCAGGGCTTTGACGTGAACCACCACGAGGTGATTCTGGACGAGTGTGCGGCGGCGGGCGCCAGGTACAGGATCGTGCTGTCGGCGTATACGGGGGACCAGAATTTTAACCTGAAGTTTCAGGCAGCCTTAAAGGTGCTGGACCGGCGGACGGAGGACTATTACTATGATCTGTCGGTGCCCTATGAGGTGGCCTGCCTGCTACAGGAGGACGACCAGGCGTATATTCAGATTATCACCAGCTTAAACGAGTCTCTGAATCTGCTGGACTTCAGGAAGGAGGGCTCGGAGGAATACTATGCCAGTATGGAGAATGCCCGGCTGTATCTGCAGAGGGAATTTTATGACAAATACTGCGGGGAGGCGAACACGCCGGTGGTTTACTGCGTGGGCCACACCCATATCGACTGCGCCTGGATGTGGACGCTGAAGGTGACGGAGGATAAAGCGGTGCGAAGCTTCTCCACGGTTTTGGAGCTGATGCGCCGTTACCCGGAATATCGGTTTATGTCCAGCCAGCCTCAGCTCTACAAGTATGTGAAGAAGAACGCGCCGGAGATCTATGAGCAGATTCGGGAGCGGGTACGGGAAGGCCGGTGGGAGCCGGAGGGCGGCATGTTCGTGGAGGCGGACTGCAACCTGGCTTCCGGGGAATCGCTGATCCGCCAGCTGCTCTATGGACAGAGGTTCTTTGAGGAGGAGTTCGGCGTTAAAAACAGGATTCTGTGGCTCCCCGACGTGTTCGGCTACTCGGCGGCCCTGCCTCAGATCATGAAGAAGTGCGGGCTGGAATATTTTATGACCACCAAGATCAACTGGAGCGAGTTCAATAAGATGCCCTGCGACACGTTCTGGTGGGAGGGGATCGACGGGACCAGGGTTTTGACCCATTTTATTCCCACCAGGGACTACAATAAGGAGACGGGCGGGAGCAACAAGTCCAAATATTTTACCACCTACAACGGTTACATCAACCCGTCCCAGGTGAAGGGCTCCTGGGCCAGGTACAGCCAGAAATATCTCAACCAGGAGGTGCTGATGGCCTTCGGATACGGGGACGGAGGAGGCGGCCCGACGGCGGATATGTTGGAGAGCCAGAGGCGGCTGGCCAAGGGGATTCCAGGCTGCCCCCCCCGGACCAGGATGAGCACGGCCGGAGAGTTTTTTCAGACGCTGGAGGAGAGCGCCGGGGACGGAAAGTATATGCCGTCCTGGGTGGGAGAGCTCTATCTGGAATATCACCGCGGAACCTATACGTCCATGGGGAGAAATAAACGGTACAACCGGAAGTCGGAATTTGCTCTGGAAAATGCGGAGAGCTTTGGAGTGATGAGCAGCCTGCTGGCGGGAGAGGAGTATCCCAGGGAGATCCTTGACGAGTGCTGGGAGGCGGTTATGAGAAATCAGTTCCACGATATCCTGCCGGGATCGTCGATCAAAGAGGTGTACGACGACTCGAAGGAGGAGTATGAGGCCGTGCTGAAAGCCGGCGAGCAGATGATCAGCCGGGAGCTGGAGGCAGTCGCGGACCGGATCGGGACGGAGGCTGGGACGGTTGTGGTGTTTAATCCTAATGGGATGTGGGGGATGATGTGGTGGAGGTAGAGGACGCGGCCGCTATTGAGATGGCCTTGTTGGGAGAGGCTGGGGCAGTGAGCGGGGCGGTTCCGGCGGACCAGAAGACGGGCGGCGCAGTTCTGACGGACGGCGAGCGGGAAATCCCGGTTCAGCGGACGGAGGACGGCCGGTATCTCTTCTGCGCGCCGGAGGTGCCGCCTAAAGGGTATAAGACCTTTGCCGTGAAGTGCACCGGGAACCTGGCCCGGGGAACCATGGAGGTCTCCGCCTCACGGATGGAGAACCGGTTTTTCATCATCGAGTACAACGACAAGGGGCAGTTTTCCCGTATCTATGACAAGAGGGAGCGGCGGGAGCTTTTAAGGCCGGGGACGGCGGGAAACGTCATCATGAGCTACGAGGACCGGCCCCACAACTACGACGCCTGGGACATCAACAATTATTACACGGAGAAGTCCTGGGAGATCGACCAGGTCCGCTCGATTGAGGTGACGGAGGATGGACCGGTGCGGGCCGCGGTGACGGTTGTCCGGGATTATCTGGACTCCAGAATCACTCAGACTGTCTATATCTACGAGGACGTCCCCAGGATCGACATCCGAAACGTGGTGGACTGGAAGGAGCATCTGATTCTCCTGAAGGATTTATTTCCGCTGGATATCCACACGGACGAGGCGACCTTTGAGATTCAGTTCGGCAATGTGAAGCGGTCCACCCACTCCAACACCTCCTGGGATTTCGCCAAGTTTGAGGTCTGCGCCCACAAATGGATCGACTTGTCCGAGTACGGATATGGAGTCAGTCTGTTAAATGACAGCAAGTACGGCTGCAGCGTGAAGGACGGAGTCGTCGGGCTGACGATGTTAAAATCCCCCGTCTATCCCAATCCGGAAGCGGATAAGGAGATTCACGAGTTCTGGTATTCCATCTATCCCCACCGGGGCGAGTGGAAGCAGGGAGAGACGGTGAAACAGGCATATCAGCTGAACAATCCCATGAGAGCGGTAGTAAAGAGAACAAAGGGCGGTACGCTGCCCGCTTCCGATTCCCTGATCTCCGTGGATGCGGACAATGTGGTGATCGAGACAGTGAAGATGGCTGAGGACGGCGACGGCATGGTAGTGAGACTTTATGAATGCCACAACCGGAGAAGTGAGGCGGTCCTCACCACCGGCAGGACGATCCGTCAGGCGGTGGAAACCGATATGCTGGAGGAGAAGCCAAAGGAGCTGGCGGTTGAGGGGAACCGGATCGGCATCCGACTGCTGCCCTATGAGATCAAGACGGTAAAAATCAGATTGGAATAGTGATTGTTAAACTTTATGCACGATCGGGGAAATATCGATAAAAATTCCTGTTATTATAGAAGGAAAACGCGCAGGAAGATCCTTAAAAACCATGGAATCATCTGAAATAATTAGAAAATAACATTTTGATAATAAAATATCATAAAAATATTTAGATATTGACACAAATTTTCAGAATGATATAATCGAATCAGATTACATTTGGTGAAGGAGGACGAGATTATGCAGAGACTGCGCAGGATGGAAGAGAGAGTGGTACTGATAACAGGAGGAGGCGGTGGAATCGCCAGAGGGATTGCCAGGGCATTTGCCGACGAGGGAGCCAGGATGATCCTGACCGATATCTTCCCGGGAGGCATGGAGAGGACGAAGGCGGAGTTAGAGAAGGATTTCGGCACGGAGGTGTTCACCTGTGTGGCCGATGGAGCGAAGGAAGATCAGGTGAAGGAGGCGATCGAGAAGGGCGTGGAGCATTTTGGTCAGCTGAACATCCTGATCAACAACGCCCAGACCTCGGCCTCCGGCCTGTCCCTTGTGGAGCACACTGAGGCGGATTTTGACAAGGCCATCTACTCCGGCATGTACGCCACCTTCTTTTATATGAAGCACGCCTACCCCTACTTAAAGGAAGCCCACGGCTCCGTCATCAACTTTGCCTCCGGCGCCGGTATCTCCGGCAAACCGGGCCAGAGCTCTTACGCGGCGGCCAAGGAGGGAATCCGCGGCTTATCCAGAGTGGCGGCCAACGAGTGGGGGGGGGGCAGACGACATCAACGTCAACGTGGTCTGCCCTCTGGTCATGACCGACAAGTTGGCCGAGTGGGGCAAACAAAATCCCGAGATGTTTAAGAAGAATCTGGATGAGATCCCCCCTTGGACGCTATGGGGATGCGGAGAAGGATATCGGAAAGGTATGCGTGTTCCTGGGAAGCTATGATGCGAAGTACATAACGGGCGATACGATATTTATCCAGGGCGGAGTTGGGATGAAGCCGTGATGGAGCAGTGAGAAGCCTCCAAAATTCTTTAAGCAAGAATTTCGGAGGCTTTTTGAGCCCTCGGCCGGTTTAATCTCCGCGCCGTTTTTCATTACAGGACACCTGTTACAGGCTCCTTCAGGCTGAGGCGCGGGGCTTCCATATTGGGGGAAACGACCACAATCTTCACCGGGGTGCTGTCCAGGGCCGCCGGTACAAAGTGGGCTTTTCCTTTTTGGATAATCAGCTGGGTACCGGCAGGGATTTTCACCATCTGTATGGAGTCGGGGACGACGGTCCCCTGCTCCTGATCCGCAAAGACCATAACAGCAGTGCCCTGCATAAAATAGAACATCTCCTGATCCTCGTGGCATTCTAATTCATGGAACGTGAATGTATGATGCCAGCAGGTCAGGATTCCCCCGCTGATATCGGACGCTGAGAACGGAGCGGTCAGCGGTGAGTGGGCCCATTCAAAATAATCTTCCGCGTAGGGCGTTTCCGTATTATGATAGACGGTTACGCCTTCAATTGCGGTTTCTGCTATATCTGTTATTCTGATCTTCATAATATACATCCTTTCTGAGTGTAAGAATTTCAATGAGATACGATATCATACAATATTACATCTATAGCCTTTATATTAAGGGCCAGAGTCCTGTTTGTCAAGCGTGTTTCAGACGTGAGGCATAAATTTTAAAAACGTGATTGACAGGCCATAAGATATAATATATAATGACATCATACAATATTACATCATAAGAAAAGCCGACAGTGCCGGGCCACAGGCACAACGCAACATGATACCCAATAATTAATATAAAAAGAAAAGGAGAATAAGGTATGAAGTTTGAAGAGAGGTATGGAAAAATTCTGTTGCCGCTGATTACGCCCTACAACGAGAAGGAGGAGGTTGACTACGGACAATATGAAAAGCTGATTGACTATGTGATTGCCGAGAACCTCTGCGATTCCCTGATCGTGACCGGAACAACCGGCGAGGCCAGCCTGCTGACATTTGACGAACGGGTCAGACTCATGGAGACGGCGGTGAAGGCTTCCGCAGGAAGAAAACCGGTGATCGCGGGTACGGGCTGCGCTTCCACAAAAGAGACCATCGAACTGACCAACAAGGCCGTGGAGCTGGGGATTGAACAGGTGCTGGTGGTGGTGCCGTTTTACAATAAGCCGACTCAGGAGGGGACCTACAATCACTATAAAGCATTGGCAGAGAATACAAAGGCTAAGATTATGCTTTACAATATCCCCATCTTTGTAGGCGTGAACCTGGAAGCGGAGACCGTGGAGAGGCTGGCAGCCTTTGACAATATTATCGGGATCAAGGATGAGGCGGGTATCAATCCCACTCAGATTACAGATTTCTTCCTGGCCACAGAGAAGGTGGACTCTGACTTTGTCATCTACAATGGCGACGACGTCATGCTGCTTCCGACGATCGTCCAGGGAGCGATGGGAATCGTCAGCGGCGGAGCTCATATATTCGGCCATGAGATCAGGGCGATTTTCGATGCGTTTGAAAAGGGAGACAACCAGAGAGCAAAAGAATTATTTGTACCGATTTACAGATTTTGCAAGTCAACAGGGCAAAACGGAAGAATCCTTCCAAACTCGATCCTGCGCCCTGCCATTGAACTTGTTACCGGTATTAAGCTTGGACCAGCCAGAAGCCCTCTGGCGCCGGCAACAGAAGAGGAGATGGCAGTCACCACTGCAATCTTAAAAGAGATTGGTAAATTATCATAGTGGAAGAGAGAGGGGGATTGTCAGAAGCAGTCCCCCCTTCTGATATTCAGGAGGCAGGTGACAAAACGTGAAGAAAAAGTATGTGATTGGCCTGGATTACGGGACACAGTCCGCCCGGGCCGTGTTGGTGGACGTATCAAACGGTGAGATAAAAGCCCGGTCCTCCAGGGAATATCCCCATGCCTATGTCAAGCTGTGGAAGCATCACGCGGCTCAGCCGGAGGCAGCCCACATGACGGAGATCGCCGTGGAGAGGCAGGAGACGTTCTTAAACAGATATGGAGGAAAGATATCCTCCGAGTGGCTGCAGCCCAAGGTAATGCAGATTCTGAATGAGGCGCCCCATGTATATGAAGCCGCCTGGCGTTTTATGGAGGCGGGGGACTGGGCAAATCTTATGCTCACCGGACAGGAGCGTCCAAGCAGCTGTTTTGCCGGTTATAAAGAGCTGTGGCATAAAAAAGACGGCGATCCGTCCCCGGAGTTTTTCAAAAGTGTGGATCCCAGAATGGAGCATTTTACAGAGGAAAAGCTAAACCGGAACATCCGGCCTTTGGGTGAGAAGGCGGGAGAACTGACCGGGGAGTGGGCAGAGCGCACCGGTCTGAGGGAAGGGACGGCGGTCGGAGTCAGTATCATCGATGCCCATGCAGGGGTACCGGGAATCGGGATTACAAAGACCGGACAGATGCTGATGATTATGGGAACCTCCACCTGCCATATTCTTCTTGACGAGGAGGAGAAAGAGGTTCCGGGCATGTGCGGCGTGGTGGAGGACGGAATCTATCCGGGGCTGTTTGCTTATGAGGCAGGGCAGGCATGTGTGGGAGATCACTTCGATTGGTTTGTAAAAAATCTGGCCGGTTCCGCCTGTGAAAGGGAGGCCGGTGAGAGAGGCATATCCATCCATCAGCTGTTGACGGAAAAAGCGGAGAAGCTGAAGCCGGGGGAGAGCGGACTGCTGGCTTTAGACTGGTGGAATGGGAACAGGACGCCGCTGGTGGATTATGATTTATCCGGTCTGATTCTGGGGATGAGTCTGAATACCAGACCGGAGGAGATATACAGGGCGCTGATCGAGGCGACTGCATATGGGACGAACTGGATTATAGAGACGTATGAGAAGGCAGGGATCTCCATATCAGAGCTTTTTGCCTGCGGGGGCATCGCGGAGAAAAATTCCATGATGATGCAGATCTATGCGGATGTGACAAACAGGGAGATCTTTGTATCCGCTTCGGACCAGACGCCGGCCCTGGGAGCGGCCATGTTTGGGGCTGTGGCGGCCGGCGGCAAGGCGGGCGGATATGACACCATCTATGAAGCGGCCAAAGCCATGGGAAGGGTAAAGGATCAATCCTATAAGCCTATTCCGGAACACGCCAGGCAGTATGCCAGACTATACCAGGATTATAAGCAGCTGGCGGAATATTTTGGATCAACAGAAAATCAGATGATGAAGCGTCTGAAACATATGAGGGCGCAGGCAGGCAAAGCAGAGGAAGAAGGAGGATATTTATGTCAGGAAAAACGTTTAATCGGATCTAATCCGGTGATTGGAATCCGGCCCATTATCGATGCGCGGCAGGGAATTCTGGATGTCAGAGGGTCTTTGGAGGAGCAGACCATGCGTATGGCGCAGAGCGCCAAAAAGCTGTTGGAGGAGCAGGTTCGCTGCAGTGACGGTACACCGGTGCAGGTGGTAATCGCGGATACTACCATCGGCCGAGTGGCCGAGGCCGCCGCCTGTGCGGAGAAGTTTAAGAGGGCTGGCGTGGACATCGCCTTGTCGGTTACTCCCTGCTGGTGCTATGGATCTGAAACCATGGATATGGACCCGATGACGATTAAAGGGGTGTGGGGGCTCAACGCCACGGAGAGACCCGGCGCCGTCTATCTGGCTTCCGTTCTCGCGGCTCACGCCAGGAAGGGTCTTCCGGCTTTTGGAATCTACGGAAGGGACGTCCAGGAAAAGGATGACGAGAAGATTCCCGATGATGTAAAGGAAAAGCTGATCCGGTTTGGGCGGGCGGCGGTGGCGGCGGCCACGATGAGAGGAAAGTCCTATCTTCAGATCGGAGCTACATGCATGGGCATATCCGGTTCCAGCATCGATCCTGATTTCTTTGAAGAATATCTGGGTATGAGGATCGAGTCTGTGGACGAGGTGGAGGTGCTTCGAAGGATTGAACAGGAGATCTACGATAAGGAAGAATATGAGAAGGCGTTGGAATGGACCAAAAAAAACACTGCAGAGAAGGGTTTGACAAGAATCCGGAGTTTGCGCAAAAGTCCAGAGAGGCCAAGGATGAAGCCTGGAAGTTCTCCGTCAAATGTGCTCTCATCATCAAGGATCTGACGAGCGGAAACAGGAACCTGCCACAGGGCAGGGAGGAGGAGATGCTGGGGCACAACGCACTGGCGGCCGGTTTCCAGGGACAGCGTCAGTGGACAGACCACTATCCCAATACAGACTTTGCGGAGTCGATACTAAACACCTCCTTTGACTGGAACGGTGCGAGAGAACCATACATACTGGCTACGGAGAATGACAGTCTAAATGGAGTCAGCATGCTGCTTCTAAAGCTCTTGACCAACCGGGCGCAAATGTTCGCGGACGTGAGGACCTGCTGGAACGCGGAGTCCGTAAAACAGGCTACGGGATATGAGCTGGAAGGAAAAGCCGGGGAGGCCGGCGGCTTCATCCATCTGATCAACTCCGGCGCCTGCTGTCTGGATGCCTGCGGCGAGGTTACGGATGAGGACGGAAAAGCAGTCATAAAGCCCTTCTGGGAGATGACGGACAGGGATATGGCTGCCTGTCTGGAAGCGACGGAGTGGTGTACCTCCGATCTGGGATATTTCCGTGGAGGCGGTTATTCCTCACGGTTTTTGACACAGAAAGAGATGCCCATGACGATGATCCGCTTAAACGTGGTCAAGGGACTGGGACCGGTAGTCCAGCTGGCAGAGGGCTACACAGCGGCGCTTCCGCCGGAGGTCGCGGATGCCATCTGGAAGCGGACGGATTATACCTGGCCCTGCACTTATTTTGTACCAAGGCTGACCGGGCAGGGCGCCTTTGCCTCCGTCTATGACGTGATGAACAACTGGGGGGCCAATCACGGAGCCATCAGCTACGGGCACGTGGGGGCGGATGTGATTACGCTGTGCTCCATGCTGAGAATTCCGGTGTGTATGCACAATGTGCCGGAGGACAAGATCTTCCGTCCGTCCTGCTGGAATTCCTACGGTATGGACAAAGAAGCACAGGATTACCGTGCATGTCAGGCATACGGCCCGATGTACCGGTAGATTGGAGGAGCATGATGGATATCAATGAGAAGGCGCTGAAGCTGCATGAGGAGTGGAGAGGGAAGCTGGAGACCGTTTCCAAGATGCGGATAGACTCCAGGGATGTCATGTCCGTGTCCTACACGCCGGGAGTGGCGGAGCCCTGCCGGGCCATCGCCAGGGATCGGGAGGAAGCCTACCGGTACACGATTGAGCAGAATACCATAGCCGTGATCTCCGATGGGAGCGCAGTTTTAGGACTTGGGAATATAGGACCTTACGCTGCTATGCCGGTGATGGAGGGGAAAGCCTGCCTGTTCAAGGAATTCGGAGGAGTCAATGCAGTTCCGATCTGTCTGGATACTCAGGATACAGAAGAAATTATCAGAATCTGCGCTGTCATCGCCCCTGGCTTTGGCGGAATCAACCTGGAGGATATCTCCGCCCCCAGATGCTTTGAGATCGAAAACCGGCTGATCGAGCTTCTGGATATTCCGGTATTCCATGACGATCAGCACGGCACGGCAATCGTAGTGCTGGCGGCTGTGATCAACGGTCTGAGGCTTACCGGAAAGAAGAAAGAGGATTGCAGGCTTGTGATAAACGGAGCGGGAAGCGCCGGACTGGCGATCACAAAGCTTATGATGTCCTACGGATTTAAACGGATTGTGGTCTGTGATATCAATGGAATCCTGGACCCTGACTCCGGTAAACTGAATTCGTATCAGGAAGCCTTTGCCCGTAAAACCAACCCGGAGAATCTTAAAGGGAGTCTGACGGAAGCCATGGCGGGAGCGGATATCTTTGTCGGAGTCTCGGCCCCGGGGATTGTCACGGAGGAGATGGTTCGAAGTATGAACAGGGACTCCATGGTTTTTGCCATGGCCAATCCCGTGCCTGAGATTATGCCGGATGCGGCCAAGCGGGCGGGGGGCCAGGATCGTCGGCACCGGCCGGTCCGATTTCCCTAACCAGATTAACAATGTTGTGGCCTTTCCCAGCATCTTCAAGGGAGCTTTGGAGGGGAGAGCCAGGAGGATCACGGAGGAGATGCAGCTGGCCGCCGCCGGTGCCATCGCAGGTCTGGTGGCGGATTCAGAGCTGAGAGATGACCATATTATGCCGGAGGCATTTGACCCGAGAGTAGCGGAGGCTGTCAGCAGGGCAGTCAAGGCTCCGGAAACCATATTGGGATTAGAAAATCGATGAGGAGGGTATTAGGCGATGGATTACAGAAAATTTGATTATGACAGAGTGAGGGCATTGTCGGAGCAGGTTTTTGAATGGTATCAGTTTTCTAAGGAGGAGGCGGAAACCATCACGGACGTGCTGCTGACCAGCAATCTGTACGGGATTGAATCTCACGGAGTGCAGCGGCTGACTCTATATCCCTATGGGATTGATATCGGGAGAATCAAGGTGGAGGCAAAGGCAGAGATCGTGCAGGAGACGCCGGTCTCAGCCTTGATCGATGCCCATGAGTGCATGGGCCAGCTCTCAGGAACCATGGCCATGAAGCTGGCTATAGAAAAAGCGCAGAAAACAGGGATCGGCATGACTCTCGTAAAAAAACTCCAACCACTATGGAATCGCCGGGTATTATTCCATGATGGCAGCCAGGGAAGGATTGCTGGGCATCTCCATGACCAACACGGAGGCCCTGGTAGTCCCAACCTTCGGAAAACGCCCGATCATGGGCACCAACCCCATCGCGGTAACCATGCCGGCCGATCCTGTATATTTTCATATGGACATGTCAACCAGTGTGGTCACGGCGGGCAAGATGGAGGTCTACGCCAAAAATGACAAGGCGCTTCCGGAAGGCTGGTCTGTGGGGCAGGACGGATCGGACAACTGTGATGCCAGGGAGTTTCTGAATATCAGAAAAAAAACAAAACCAACGGAGGGCTTCTGCCTCTGGGCGGATATGGAGAGATGTTTGGCGGTCACAAGGGCTACGGCTTTTCGATGCTTGTGGAGCTGATGACAGGCATATTATCAGGAGACTTTACGAGCACCCTTGTCCGCAAGGATAAATCGGTGGAGCGCTGCTGCCATATGTTCATGGCTATTGATTATGGCATGTTCGGCGATAAGAAAGAGATCGAGAAACATTTCTCAGACTTCCTTCAGGAGATCCGGGATTCCGAGAAGGCTGTCGGCTGTGACCGAATTTATATTCATGGAGAAAAAGAGGCGGAAAGCGTCGCCCGCGTGCGGGAGGAAGGCATCGCGATGAATCAGGCCACGATAGATGAGATTACAAAGCTTTGCCAGCGCTGCGATATACCCGTAGAAGAATATTTGGTGGAGAAATGCATAAAAAACAGCTAAAAATTTACCGTTTTTTGGTAAAAATAATTTGGGGTTTGACATAATCGGTAATATGTGCTATAAATAATATGAGATGACATCATACAATATTACCACATGTTGGCCAATTAAAACAAGGAGGAGAATGGAATGATTAAAAACGCGTTAAAAAAAGGGGCGGCTTTCACATTGGCTGTAGTTATGGGGATCAGCCTGGCAGCATGCAGCAGCACAAGCAAAGAGACTGCGCCGCCGGAGACACAGACAACCGCAGGGGAAGCGTCGTCCGCCGGAGATGAAAAGCCGGAGCCGGAGGCGAAGGCTGAACTGGACGGAGAGATCGTATTCGGAGTAATCTGCTCGATTACCGGCAATTTCCCGCTGGCAGGGGAAAACACCAAAAAGGGTGTTGACATGGCGGTGAAGGAGATCAACGAGGCCGGCGGTGTCCTGGGACAGAAGTTCGTGGTTACATATCAGGATGACGCGGCAAACCAGACCGGAGCGGTAAACGCGCTCAATAAGCTGATCAGCGAAAATGTGGTTGGCGTAGTCGGTCCCAATATGAGCAGTAACGTAATTGCTATGTCAGATACGGTGAAGACCGCCGGTATTCCCTGTCTGATTGGCGGCACAAGCCCCAAGATTGCAGAGCTGAAGAATCCGAACATCTTCAGAATCCGGCCATCCGACAACATTACGGCGGCAGCTGCGGCTAAATTCATGCATGAGACACTGGGTATGAAACAGCTTGGCATTATCTATAATACCGATGATTTCGGATCTGGAGCCCGTGATGTCATGACAGAACATTTTAAGGATAAAACAGATGTGAAGCTGACCATGGAGGGTGTGAACACAGGGGATACGGATCTGTCCGGTCAGATTACAAAGATGAAATCCGCAGGAATTGAAGCCCTGATCTACTGGGGGCATGATGCAGAGGTGGCAATCCTTGCGAGACAGGTCAATGAACTGGGACTGGACGTGCCGGTGCTGACGTCGAGATCGCTGCCGCAGGTCGTGAGCGCGATCGACGGAAGTTATATAGACGGCTGGTATGTAGCTCTGGATGAGTGTATGAATGATCCGAGCGATGTGATTCAGAACTTTGTAAAAGCATATCAGGCCGAGTATGACGGCCAGACTCCGGAACTTTATGCAGGCGCATTCTACGGCGCAACGAAGCTTTTGGCAGATGCCATAGAGCGGGCCGGAACCACGGACCATGAAGCCGTGAGCAAAGCCCTTCGCGAAACAGACGGCGTACAGGGAATCATCGGCAAGTACGTATGCCAGGACAATCAGGACATGTTAAACTGCTGTGCAGTTATGCAGTATGATAAGGATAAGAACGAGAAGTTGGCTGCAAATATCATTATTGACTGATAGAATCAGGAGTGCGATTAGTCAGGGTTTCGGTTTCGAAACCCTGACTGACATATAAAGGAGGTTGCTTGCAATATGATGAGCCAGATTTTGCAGCTGATAATTAACGGAATTGCGATGGGTTTTATATATGCGCTGGTCAGCATGGAATACACGATTATCTTTAACTCCACGGGACTGCTGAACTTCAGCCATGATAAGTTTATTACATTGGGGGCGTATATCTTTGCAGGTTCTTTTGTATTAGGCCTGGGCGCTGATCCGTTAGTTGCGGTCATTGCTGCAATTTTAAGTATGTTTATATTTGGTATGATAGTGGCGATGGGGATCTTTAATCCGCTCAGGAACATGCCGTCACGGTTATTCGCAATCATGGGTACCATAGCACTGGGAAGAATTATCAGCGAATCGATCCGATTAATTTACGGCGCAGTTGCAAGGACTGTTCCCGGATTTATAACAGGGGTATACCACGTGGGGGATGTGGTGGTATCGAAGGCGAATTTAGTGATCATTCTCGTATCGGCTTTGGTGGTCCTGATCCTGCAGACCTATATGCAGAAGACCAGGGCGGGAAAGGCCATGAGATGTGTCAATCAGAATAAGACGGCGGCGACTCTGATGGGGATCAATGTGTCCAGGAGTATTGCCATCACCATCGCCATCAGCGCGGTGATCTGTACGACCATTGCGATTTTGATTGTGCCTCTTTACAGCATCAACATCAGCATGTCCAACATGATCGGCTTAAAGGGGTATGCGGCGGGAATTATAGGGGCTTTGGCTATCTCCCGGGAGCGATCTGCGGCGGACTGCTGATAGGAGTCGTGGAGAATTTAAGCACGATGGTGATTCCTCCTGTCTACAAGGACTGCGTATCCTATATTATCATGATCATTTTCATACTTGTGAAACCCAGCGGCTTACTGTCGCATAAGAACAGGTAGAGGAGGAGGAGTATGGCGAACATAAAAAAATATTTGAAAGTAATTCTGATCGCAATCGCTGCGGTCGTTCTGATCCTTCTGCCAGATCTGATTTCCAATACCTATTTTCAGCTTTTGATTAATCAGACGATGATCAATGCGATCGTGGTTATGGGTCTCAATTACATAACCGGAATGACCGGACAGATGAATATGGGAACCGGAGGAATCTACGCAATCGGCGCTTACGGCATGGCGCTTTTAACTACCAGGGCAGGGGCTTCCCCGTGGCTGGGATTGATTCTGGCCGTGGTGCTTGGACTGCTGATCGGCAGGGGACTTGGCTATCCGAGCCTGAGGATATCCGGCATCTACTTAGCCCTCACGACGATCGGCTTTGCCGAGGTGGTAAGACTGCTTTTGACAAATCTGACGGACTTCACAGGGGGAGCCATCGGCGTGCAGGGTATACCGAGGTTTTCTGTGTTTGGATATCAGCTGAAGACGGATAAGGAGTATTACTATCTGCTGCTTGTCATCACGGTGATACTGGCGGTGACGGCCAAACGAATCGTCTCATCCAAGTGGGGCAGGGTATTCCAGTCCATCAAGGACAACCCGGATGCGGCGGAAGCCTGCGGTGTAAATATCGCCCAGATTAAGATACTGGCCTTCACCCTGGCCGCTATCTACGGCTGTATCGGAGGAGCTCTGTACTCCTGCCTGATGGGATACATCAGTTCCAATACGTTTAATCAGGATTTGTCCATCAACTATTTAGTTATGATGATGATCGGCGGAATCGGCTCCGTAGGGGGCAATATCCTGGGGGCTGCCCTGGTGACGATCCTCCCGGAGATGCTGCGTTTCCTGGAGAACTATTACTGGCTGATCTTCAGCGTGGTCATGCTGTTGTTTGCAATCTTCATGCCGTACGGCCTGGTATCCGTACCGGGTAAAATCGCCGCTCTGGCACGGAAGATCAAGGGGGAAGAGGGAGGTGCAGGTAATGGAAACCATCTTAAAGATTGATCATCTGACAAAGAACTTTTCCGGTCTGGTAGCGGTGAATGATCTGTCCATCGAAATGCGGGAGCATACGATACACTCCCTCATCGGCCCCAACGGCTCCGGCAAATCCACCACGGTAAACATGATCACCGGCTTTCACAAAACCAGCAACGGCACAGTCTCCTACCGGGGAAAGGAGATTCAGGACAAACCCATCTATGAGATATCCAGAAACGGCATCAGCAGGACCTTTCAGAATTTAAAGCTGTTCAAGTCCATGACCGTGATGGAGAATCTTATGGTAGGCGGCCACTCCAAAACCTCCCAGGGCATCATGCGGTTTCTGGTAGACATACCGGGGGCGAGAAAAGAGGAAAAGCAGTTAAAGGAGAAGGCGGAGGAGATCCTCAACTTTATCGGTATGTATCATCTGCGCAATGAAAATGTGGGCAATATCGCATACGGAAGGCAGAAGGTTACGGAGCTTGGACGGGCACTCATGTGCGATCCAAAACTGCTGTTTCTGGACGAGCCGGCTGCAGGGCTGAACCCGACGGAGCGCGCGGAATTTGTAGATATTCTTCTGAAGATATTTGACTCCGGTATCGACCTCTTTCTGATCGAGCACAACATGGACGTCGTAATGAATATCAGCAATATGGTAACTGTAATCAATTTTGGTACGAAGATAGCAGAGGGTACGCCGGCCGAGATTCAGAACGATCCTCAGGTTATAACAGCTTATCTGGGCAACCGATATAAAAAGGAGTGAGGAGGTAAGCGATGCTGAAAGTTAATAATATTGATGTATATTACGACAAGGTACAGGCTCTTTTTGATGTCAGTATCGAAGTAAAGGAGCAGGAAATTATCTCCATTATCGGGGCCAACGGAGCGGGGAAATCCACGCTTATGAAGACCATCATGGGGCTGAACCGTCCCAGAAAGGGGAGTATCGAATTCAAGGGAGAGCGGATTGACCAGGTCAAGGCTCACGTCGTTGTCGGCCGGGGAATCGTCTATGTACCAGAAGGCAGAGAGATCTTTCCGGAGATGACGGTCAGGGAGAACCTGGAGATGGGAGCATTTTCCCGCAGGTATCCGAAACCCAGGCTGGAAGAAAAGATACAGGAGTCCTATGACTTATTCCCCAGGCTGTTTGAGAGGAAGAGCCAGCTGGCGGGAACCATGAGCGGCGGGGAGCAGCAGATGCTGGCAATCGCCAGGGGCTTGATGAGCGATCCCCAGCTGATCATGTTTGACGAGCCGTCCTTAGGGCTGGCACCCGTGATCGTGGATGAGATGTTTGAGGCCATAGCAAAGATTAATAAAGAAAAGAAGATCCCGGTTGTCATCGTGGAGCAGAATGCATTTATGGCGCTGAGTATCTCAGACCGGTGCTATGTGCTGCGCAACGGCGCGGTGAGAATGAGCGGATTGAGTTCGGAGCTGCTCGGTAATGAAGAGATCAACAAGTCCTATCTTGGCGGCTAAAGGAGTAATATGAACGAGATTAATTATGAACAGACCGGCTATGTGGTGAAAGCCGAGGACAGTGTGGGAACTGCTCTGGGAGAGATTCACCGGGGACTGATCCATATGAGGGGGAAGGGCACGGAGGGGCTGCCGGACATATGCGCGGCTGTGGACATTCCCTTTGGACATAAATTTGCAGTCCGTGATATTGCAGCAGGCGCTCCCATCATCAAATATGGCGTCATAATCGCAACCGCCGTAAAGGATATCAGAGTGGGAGAGCACGTTCACCTGCACAATGTCAGAAGCAATTTTGACATGAGGGCAGCGACCTATGATCAGGAAACTGCGGACTCTACGGATATGGAATATGAAGTTTATTAACAGGACGATAAGAGAGAAAATTATGCCGAATAGAATCATTAGTGACGCTTATAAGAGAGAGGACGGCGGAAAAGGAATCCGCAACAAGGTGCTGGTGGTTTATACCGTGGAGTGCAGCAAGCATGTCTGCGGGGAGATTGTAAAGTATTTTCAGGAACAGGGCGCGGATGTGGATATGGTGGGCTCCCTGGCCTGTTTGGACAATCAGGTGGTGATCCGGAGGCTGCTGCGCTTCTGCGCCCATCAGAATGTGGGGGCGGTGCTGGCCGTGGGGCATGGCTGTGAGTATATCCGGCCGGAGCGTCTTGCGTCATATGCCGGGGAGCATGGAAGGCTGCATGATTACATCATTCTGCAGGAGGCCGGAGGGACAGAAGAAGGGATAAAAAGGGGAATTGAAATCGTCCGGGAGATGCTCTTAAAGCTGCAGCAGACACCCAGATGTAAGCTCTACAGGGAAGAACTGGTGGTGGGCGCCAAGTGCGGAGGCAGCGACTTTACCTCCGGTCTTGCGGGCAATGCCCTGGTGAGCCAGTTCTTTGACCAGCTGATCGGGGCGGGCGGAACCGGTATGATCGAGGAGATGGGGGAAGCCATCGGACTGAGAGACTATCTGGTATCCAGAGGCGTCAGCGGGAAGGCGGGGAAAGAGATCGGGATGACCTACGACAAGACCGTGGAATACTGCAAACGGTTCGGTCAGTTTTCCATCTCGCCCGGAAACTTTGTCGGGGGTCTGACCACGATTGAGGAAAAAAGCATGGGAGCGGTGGTAAAGAGTGGTGCGAGTCCGATAGAGGGGGTATTAAAGATCGCACAGGTTCCTCCCCATAAGGGGTTCTGGCTTCTGGATGTGATTCCGGATTACAGGATAGAGCCGGGATT
>Ga0192243_10246_pt1 | contig 21774 bp, 22 predicted proteins | sample Koala_Koa27_K3_FD_131233 | JGI IMG/M metagenome (GOLD analysis project Ga0192243, IMG submission 131233) | Enriched cells from koala feces incubated with labeled cellulose particles, San Francisco Zoo, California, United States - Koala_Koa2-7_K3 ... | reverse complement strand
GAAGGATATTCAGATTTCGGGACATGCAATCGAATGCAGGCTTAATGCGGAGGATCCGCAGCGGAATTTTATGCCGTGTCCGGGAAAAATTGATTTTCTTTATCTGCCCGGCGGCAACGGTGTTCGTATTGATTCTGCTATTTTTGCCGGTTATACGGTTCCTCCGAACTATGATTCCATGATCGCAAAGATCATTGTATTCGGTAAAGATCGGGAGACTGCGCTGAACAAGATGCAGAGTGCACTCGGGGAAGTGAACGTCGAAGGCATTACAACGAATCTTGATTACCAGTACGATATTATTACGCATCCTGTTTTTCGTGCCGGTGAAGCAACGACCGGTTTCCTGGAAGAGTATTTTTCAGGAGAACAGTCATCTTCTGATAAATGATTGATTTTATAAATGATAATGATGACTGCATAGCGGTCATATATGTTTGAATGTGAGGGTACCTGTACCATACAGGCAGTTTGTTGAACAGGTGATGACGGATGGCTAAGTTAACTTTTAAAAAACAGAGTTTTTTGAATACGTCAAAAAAGGAACCTGATATTCCGGAGGGAATGTGGGTGAAATGTGACTCCTGCGGCGAGATGCTGTATCGGGAGGATGTGGTGAAAAATCATCTCGTCTGTTATAAGTGCGGGAAGTATTTTCGGATGACAACGAAACGAAGACTGCGGCTTGTGACGGATAAACACAGCTTTGAGGAGTGGGATACAGATCTGGAAGGCAAGGATCCTCTGGAATATCCGGATTACCCGGAGAAGATTACGGCGTTGAAGGAAAAGCTGAACATTGACGAGGCTGTTACGACCGGCCGCTGCACGATTCACGGTGAGGAGACAGTGATTGCTGTCTGTGATGCCAGATTTCTGATGGGCAGCATGGGTTATGTTGTGGGTGAAAAAATCACCAGAGCAGTAGAGAAAGCGACAGAGATGCAGCTTCCGATTATTATTTTTACCTGCTCCGGCGGAGCACGTATGCAGGAGGGTATGGTTTCTCTGATGCAGATGGCAAAAACGTCCGCTGCGTTGAAAAAGCACTCTGATGCCGGATTGTTATATATTACGGTTCTGACTGATCCGACGACCGGCGGAGTTACGGCAAGCTTTGCCATGCTCGGTGATATTATTTTGGCAGAGCCTGGAGCACTGGTGGGATTTGCCGGTCCCCGCGTGATTGAGCAGACGATCGGACAGAAGCTTCCGGAAGGCTTTCAGCGTGCGGAGTTTCTGGTAAATCACGGATTGATTGACGGTATTATTCATCGCGACGACATGAAAGATACGCTTTCCAGACTGCTTCATATGCATCGGATGCCGTCCAAAGAGGAAGGCCTGCTCACGAACAAACTGATCATTCCAGAGCAGAGCCGCAGGCATGATGATCATGTAACGGCCTGGGAACGGGTTCTTACCGCGAGAGCCTCTGACAGACTTACGTCTATCGATTATATAAAAGGGATTTTTTCTTATTTTGCAGAGATGCATGGAGACCGGCATGATGCGGATGACGGGTCGACGGTTGGCGGTATCACTTATCTGGACGGTTATCCGGTGACCGTGATCGGTCAGCAGAAGGGACGTACGACAAAGGAAAATATTGTGCGCAACTTCGGCATGCCTTCCCCAGAGGGATATCGAAAGGCGCTCCGCCTGATGAAACAGGCAGAGAAATTCAGACGACCGATTATTAATTTTATTGATACGCCGGGTGCGTATCCGGGGCTGGAGGCAGAGCAGCATGGGCAGGGAGAAGCGATTGCCCGAAATCTCTGCGAGATGTCTGCTCTCACGGTACCTGTTCTGAGTATTGTGATCGGTGAGGGCGGCAGCGGCGGTGCACTGGCACTGGCGGTGGCGAATGAGGTCTGGATGATGGAGAATGCTACCTATACGATTCTTTCGCCGGAAGGCTTTGCATCTATTCTCTGGAAGGACGGAAAGCGTGCGGATGAGGCGGCCGGGATCATGAAAGTGACTGCTGCTGAGCTAAAGCAGCTTGGTATTGTGGAACAGGTGATCGAGGAGCCGGTACCGGCCTGTGCGGAAAATCGTCATGAGCTCTGCCGCGTGATGCGCAAGATGATCCGCAAATTTATCTATGAGAATATAGATAAGGATCCGGAAGTGCTGGCTGCAGAGAGATATCAGAGATTCCGGCAGTTCTGATGCCTGTAGCAGGAATATTGTTTACAAAGCAGATAATCTGTGGTTGATGAGCGGTATACCTGATTTTACAATCATAAAAGCTTTTTATAACGCTGAATATGGGCATCGCTGGCGGCGGTGTCCTTTTATCATATTATATAGGGGTAAATACTCCTTATATATGCAGGAGATTATCATGCATACGTCGTATAAGCCTGTTTTGAGTGTGGCCTGTATCAATGGCTTTCTGTTAAAGCTGATTGCCATTCTGACCATGCTGATTGATCATATCGGAGCGGTTTTATACCCTGACCAGATGATATTTCGTTATATTGGCAGGATTGCTTTTCCGATTTTTGTATTTTTAATCGTTGAGGGATTTTATCATACGCGAAATATTCGAAAATATGAGCTTCGTCTGCTTGTATTTGCGTTCATTTCAGAAATACCCTATGATCTTGCATTTAATGATGCTGTTCTGGAATTTCAGTCGCAGAATGTTTTTTTCACTCTTTTTCTGGGGCTGTTGATGATGGATCTGATGAAAAAAGTAAAAGAGCAGCACTGGAAAAGCATCTTGATTCTGGTTATCTTTGTGGTTGCGGCCGCTTTGTTAAAAACGGATTATGATGCCGGCGGCATTCTTCTGGTTTATTTTTTTTACAGATTTCGTTCACAGCCGATCATTACATATGCTGCGCTGGGAGGAATCTCATTATTCATATTCGGACCGGTCGAATGCTGGTCCCTGCTTGCCGTTATACCGCTGCTTTTATATAATGGGGAGAGAGGTTTTCGGCAGGATGGGAAAATATACGGAGGCAGGGCAGACGGAGCAGGCGCGGTGTTCATAAAGTATTTGTTTTATGTTTTTTATCCGGCTCATCTGCTGATTCTGCATTTCCTGTCGATGAACATGCAAAGCAGGCTAAGCTGGTAAGATTATTTGATAAAGATATTTGCGGACAGGTCAGTGCGGGCTCGCGATATGTCCTTTTTGATTTGCCGGTTTGTTCTGAACGGCAGTTTGTCCGGAGGAAAAAGCTTGAATTTCTGGAAGCATTTAAAAACAATTAATCATCATAAATGGCTCGTGATGAAAGCGTGCTTTCGCGTAGGCTTGTATAAACAGGCTTTATTGCATGATCTTTCGAAATATTCACCGGCAGAGTTTTTTGTGGGTGTGAAATATTATCAGGGTAATATGAGCCCGAATAACGCGGAGCGGAAGGATAAGGGTTATACTTCTTCCTGGCTCCATCATAAGGGCAGGAATAAGCATCATCTGGAATACTGGATTGATTACGGATCAAAGGACAGTGAGTATCCCCTGCAGGGGATGAGAATGCCGGACAAATATGTGGTAGAAATGTTCATTGACCGTATGTCCGCCTCTAAGAATTATCAGAAAGAGAATTATACGGACCGAAGCGCGTTGGAGTATTATGAAATGGGAAAAGCGCGGCATATTCTTCATCCTGAGGTGCGGGAACTGCTGGAACGGCTGCTGCATATGCTTGCCGACAGGGGAGAAGATTACACGATGGATTATATCAGGCGGGAAGTGTTAAAGAATAAAAAATAAAAGAATTTCAGTCTGCAGATCATAAGCAGGACAGAAATCAGGGAGGAAATATTATGATAGACGGGAAAAAAATATTATTCAGCGGTATGCAGGCAACAGGAAATTTGACGCTCGGGAATTATCTGGGCGCATTGAAAAACTGGGTGACGTTGAGCGATGAGTATGAATGCTTTTACAGTGTGGTGGATATGCATTCCATCACGATTCGCCAGGATCCGGCGGAACTTCGCAGACGGGCACGGGCATTGCTGACCCTGTATATTGCCGCGGGGCTTGATCCGAAGAAAAACTGTATTTACTATCAGTCTCATGTGTCCGGACATGCGGAACTTACATGGATTCTGAACTGTTTTACCTATATGGGTGAATTGAACCGTATGACACAGTTTAAAGACAAGGCGGCAAAACACGCAGACAATATCAATGCGGGATTGTTTACGTATCCGGTGCTGATGGCGGCTGACATCCTGCTGTATCAGGCAGATGTAGTTCCGGTGGGAATCGATCAGATGCAGCATCTGGAACTGACCAGAGATGTGGCGCAGCGTTTTAATGCGATTTACGGGGATGTATTTACTGTTCCCGAGGCTTATATCGGAAAAGTCGGAGCTAAGATCAATAGTCTGCAGAATCCGGAAAAAAAGATGTCAAAATCCGATGAGAATGTGAATGCGAGTATCTATCTGATGGATGATCCGGACACGATCATGCGTAAATTTAAGAGAGCGGTGACGGATTCCGAGGCGAATATCTGTTATCGGGATGAGCAGCCGGGCATAAAAAATCTGCTCAATATTTACTGCGCCTGCACCGAAAAAACGCCGGATGAAGCGGTAGCCGAGTTTTCCGGAAAGGGATACGGTGAGCTGAAAACGGGCGTCGGAGAGGCTGTTACGGCTGTGCTGAAACCGCTGCAAGCGGAAGTGGAACGGCTTTCAAAGGATAAGGCTTATATTGATTCCATTATTAAAGAAAATGCGGAAAAGGCGAATTATTACGCATCCAAGACGCTGCGAAAGGTACAGAAAAAAGTGGGATTTCCGGAGAAAGTACGGTAACAGATATGGCAGAAAAATTCGCATATGGAGTTGATCTGGGATGGGTCAGCCAGTTGGAACAGATGGGATACAGGTGGATTGATGAGAGCGGAAACCGGACAGACCCGATTCTTGCCTGTAAGAATATGGGCGCTAACGCGGTGAGACTTCGTCTCTTTGTGAACCAGAAGGAAGATTTCTGGCAAAAGAACGAGAATGAGAGATGTATGCTCGGTTTCTGTGATATGTACCGTGTTCTGGAGATGGCCGGGCGCGTGAAGTCGTTGGGGATGGATCTGATGCTGGATTTTCACTACAGTGATCATTTTGCTGATCCGGAGATTCAGGATATTCCGGAGGCATGGAAGGATGATGATGATCAGAAGCTTACAGAGCGGGTGTATGATCATACCAGAGAAGTGCTTCTTCTTTTTCGTGAAAATAAGATTGAACCCAAATGGGTGCAGGTTGGAAATGAAATCAATTTCGGTATGATGTGGCCGAAGGGTCATCTGGACGCTGCTCCGAAGCAGCTGGTTTGTTTCCTGAATGCCGGATATGACGCAGTGAAAGAGGTTTTTCCGGCCTGTCAGGTGATTACACATATGGCTATGGTGAACAGGGAAGCCTGGTGTGTGCCTTTTCTTGATAATTTCTTTACAAACGGGGGAAAGACAGATATAATCGGTTTTTCGTATTATCCGTACTGGGTTCTGAAGCAGATTGAGGCAGAAGATTTGGGTGATGAAGAAACTGTGCGGGTACGGGAAGCCAGCGGCAGTAAAGCTGCCCTGTCCGGCTGGCTTTCCGCATATGAAAGAAAATACGGGAAACCGGTAATGATCGTCGAGATCGGAGGAGATGACGAGGATGAAGAGGGTACCTGTCAGCTGCTTCGCCGGTCCTCGGAGGCTGTACGGGAGCTTCCGGAAGGCCGCGGACTGGGGATTTTTTACTGGGAGCCTGAGGTGTCGCGGTCTGTACTTCCGGATGCCTATCCTCTCGGAGCGGCGCGGCAGGTGGATGTGTATACCCTGCAGTATACGAAGGTATTGACTGCATATAATGCCTGCTGCTCGCAATAAAAACAGAGTCGGAAAACCGCGTTTCGGTTTTCCGGCTTTGTTTTGTTGATGAATAGAAAATGGGAAAGGCACACAGAGCTTTTCCCGCTCATAAACTGATAAGAAAGAACTCACCGGGGTACTTTCTTTGCAGAAATCATTTTTATCGCCGCTGGATGCGTCGGAAGAAAAGTATTATCTGGATCAGCTGGGTCAGGGTAATACGGAAGCAAGAGATATATTGATTGAGCGGAATATGCGTCTGGTTGCATATATTGCAAAAAAGTATCTGAGCACTGAAGAAAGCATGGAAGATCTGATTTCCATCGGAACGATCGGACTGATTAAAGCGGTGTCCACGTTTCAGACAGATAAGGCGACGCGTCTCAGTTCCTATGCCAGCCGCTGCGTGGAAAATGAATTGCTCATGTATTATAGAACCAAACGAAAAACGAACAGAGAGGTTTCCCTTTACGAGCCCATCGGTACGGATAAAGAAGGAAATCAGTTTACCATGGCGGACATTGTTGAGAGTCCGGAATCGGAGCTCTGGGAACGTGTTTTGCTGAAAAAAAATATCGGGCAGCTTTATTCCGTGATTCCAAAGGTTTTGAATAACCGTGAACAGTATATCATCTGTAAAAGATATGGTTTATACAATACCGTGCCGCGAACACAGAGAGAGATCGCGCTGACTCTCGGAATCAGCAGATCCTATGTATCCCGTATCGAAAAAAAGGCGATCATGAAATTAAAGCGTGCATTTACTCAGTGAATGTGGTACACTGTGCGTAGATAATGAGCCGTGCTCACGGATTCTGAACGGAACACGGTACATTTTATGAAGTTATGAATGCAAGTGAAATCACGAACGAGATATAAAATACCTGAAGGAGGACGTGTGATGGGTTTTATGAGCGGTCTGCAGACTTTGTTTGGCGTGAAGCCGGCTTCGGCAAGAACCGACAGTGAGCAGAAGAATTCTGCGTTGCATCACCGGGAGAACGAACTGCAAAAAAGGAATATCGCGCTGCAGGAACAACTGGATGCCGCGCATGAACGGATTATTCAGCTTGAGAATCAGATCAGAACCATGGAGAAGGAGAGTACAAAGGTGGAACAGAATACTGAATCGAAAAGGGATGAGATAGATCAGCTGATTATTGGCGTGACAGTACAGGTACAGGATATGATGGAGGCTCTGGATCAGCAGATGAAGCAGCTGGAGATCAAGACAGACCGCCAGATCAGACAGATCACGGAGAATACACAGAAACAGATCGATGAGCTTCGTGGTACCACGGATCAAATCAGTGAGATACACAAATCAGTGAGCCATATTGACGAAATAAAAGCATCTGCAGATCGGATCGGCGCAATAGAGCAGTCGGTGAGCTGTATCAACGAAATAAAAGCCTCCACAGATCAGATCGGCGAAATTCAGCAGTCGATGAGTCAGATGGCGGAACTCAAAGATATGGTTGCAGCTCTGGATCAGCAGAAAGTCTCCATGGAAGAAATCAATGAGAAGACAGATACTTTGAAGACAGATATCGCTGAAAAAATTCATGCGGAAAATGTTCAGTGCTACCGTAATATGAAGGGTCTTGTGACGGATCTGGATGTAAAGATTGAGGAACTGGAGTTGGATGACAACAGTCTGCAAAAAATTCAGAAATCATTTAAAGGCATGAAATTTTTTACATGCTGCGGTTTTCTGGGCTTTTTGCTGATGATCTTTTTGACATTATATACAATGGGGGTTATAACGTTTTAGCAGTCTGAATGAAAGCCGTGTGCATACGTACATGCCTGACGAGAGCGAAGCGTTTTGAATGAAGGCATATATCTGGAGAATATGAACACAGAGAGGGAATACTGGAAACCCGGGAATATGCTGTACCCCGTTCCGGCGGTTATGGTCAGCTGTCAGCGTCCCGGAGAAAAACCGAATATTATTACGATCGCGTGGGCGGGCACCGTCTGCTCAGAACCGGCGATGCTGTCCGTGTCCGTTCGCAGGGAACGTTATTCCTACGATATCATCAAAGAGACCGGTGAGTTTGTCGTCAATCTGACGACGAAAGAACTTACGCGCGCTGCGGACTACTGCGGCGTGAAATCCGGGAGAGATATAGACAAATATGCGGAGCTTCATCTGACTCCGAGCATTTCCAAAACGGTTGAAGCGCCCGGCATAGCCGAGAGTCCGGTGAGTCTGGAGTGCAGAGTAAAGCAGATTTTGGAACTGGGATCTCATGATATGTTTCTGGCGGAAGTGACAGCCGTGTCCGTGAATCCGGATTATCTGGATGAAAATGGGAAATTTCATCTGAATGAGCTGGGGCTTGCAGCCTATTCCCATGGAGAATATTTTGAGCTTGGTGAGAAGATCGGTAAGTTCGGATACAGCATTCAGAAGAAAAAAACAGCAAAAAAGTAAGAAAAAACAGGAAACCGGGAAAATGATGTTCCGGTTTCCTGCTTTTTTGTATGCGCAGGGGTGCGCAAGGGATATGACAGCTTTGCTGTCCGCACCCCGCGCGGCGAGTATGAGGCAAAAGCCGCCTCCTACTCGATCATAGGGGGTGCGTAAAGAATCTTAGTTCTTCTTCTCATTCTCTGCCAGCATCATGGCGCGAATCTTCAGCGGAAGACCGAACAGTGTGATAAAGCCTTCGGCGTCATGGTGATCATACAGATCGCCGGTGGTAAAGCTTGCCAGAGATTCACTGTACAGAGAGTAGGGAGAGGTCGTTCCGGCTTTGATGATATTTCCTTTATAAAGTTTGAACTTTACGGTGCCGGTCACATATTTCTGCGTCGATGTCACGAAAGCGCGCACTGCGTCGCAAAGCGGCGTGAACCATTTTCCTTCATATACGATCTGAGCCAGACGGTTGCCCATGTCTTTCTTGACATCCATGGTGGCACGGTCCAGAACAAGTTCTTCCAGCTGATCATGTGCTTCCGTCAGAATCGTTCCGCCGGGCGTCTCATATACACCGCGGGATTTCATGCCGACTACACGGTTTTCAACGATATCCACAATGCCGATACCGTGTTTTCCGCCGAGTATGTTCAGCTCACGGATGATGTCGGAAACTTTCATTTCCTTCCCGTTGATGGATTTCGGAATACCTTCCTCAAAGGTCATGGTCACATATTCGCCTTCATCCGGTGCATGTTCCGGAGAAACGCCCAACACCAGCAGATGATCATAGTTCGGCTCGTTTGCGGGATCTTCCAGTTCCAGACCTTCATGGCTGATATGCCACAGGTTGCGGTCGCGGCTGTAGCTCTGGTCGGAGGAAAAAGGCAGATCGATGCCGTGTGCCTTACAATACTCAATCTCTGATTCACGGGAATCCATGTTCCATTTGCTGTCGCGCCATGCCGCAATGATCCGGATATCCGGTGCCAGCGCTTTGATTGTCAGCTCAAAACGAATCTGATCATTTCCTTTTCCGGTAGCGCCGTGGCAGATGGCTGTCGCGCCTTCTTTTCGGGCAATCTCTACGAGCTTTTTTGCGATGCCGGGACGGGCCATGGAGGTGCCGAGCAGGTATTTGTTCTCATACACGGCACCTGCCTGAACACATGGTATGATATAATCATCACAGAATTCATCTGTGATATCTTCTATATATAATTTGGATGCACCGGAATATTTTGCTCTCTCCTCGAGACCGTCCAGCTCGGAACCCTGTCCGCAGTCCACACAGCAGCAGATGACCTCATAATCATAGTTTTCCTTCAGCCAGGGGATGATCGCGGTGGTGTCCAGTCCGCCTGAATAGGCAAGAATCGCTTTTTCTTTCATAATATATAAATCCTTTCCTGTAAAAATTTTCATGCTCTGCTGACGCTGCGCGTCAATATGCATGAAAGTCTTTGATATAATTTACGCTTGTTCGATTATACTATAAGATATCTGCCTTCGCAAGTAAAAAAATATACATAAAAAAGTTATAAAAATTCATTTAATGAGGAATTGTGCATGAAAGAGAAGAAAGAAAAAAATAAAGGTTGAATATTTCTGCTTTTGTGTTATCATAGAACAGTATTGTAAAAAATCGTCCTGGATAAGGATGCGTTTTCCTGTGTTTTGCGGGAAAGAACCGGGATGAATTTTATGAATAATACTCAATACGGATTGCATAAATATTCATAGTATGCAAGGATGATACGGAGGTAAGCGGATGGAAGTTGTTGTTCGTCCGATGACAATAGAAGATTACGGACGGGTTTATTCTTTGTGGAAATCCATTCGGGGATTCGGTATCCGGAGTATTGATGATTCGAGAGAAGACACAGAACGGTTTCTTCGTCGGAATCCATCGACCAGTATGGTGGCGGAGTCTGAGGGAGAGGTGATAGGTTCGATTTTATGCGGCCATGACGGGCGGACCGGGTATTTTTATCACGTCTGTGTGGATGAGAGATATCGGAGAAGAGGAATCGGAAAACGCATGGCGACGGAAGCGATGCGTGCGCTTCAGGAACAGAAGATCAACAAAGTGAGTCTGATCGCTTTTAAGCATAATGAAATCGGCAATCAGTTCTGGCACGGATTCGGATGGACGGAACGGACAGATGCCAATTATTTTGATTTTGATTTGAATGAAGAGAATATTACCCGTTTTAATCAGTGATAGGACGGATGCAGACAGATTTGATGTATACGGGTATTTGGCGTATCATGCAATTTAATCAGCGGATACAGGATATCAGAGGGAGGAAATGATGGAATTAATTCACGGCGGAGTCACAGCAGCTCAGGGTTTTTTTGCCGCCCATACGGCAGCCGGCATCAAATATAAAGACAGGGTAGACATGGCCATGCTCTATAGTGAGGTACCGTGCCGGGCGGCAGGAACGTTTACGACAAACGTGGTAAAGGCGGCTCCTGTTTTATGGGACAGGAAAATCGTAGAAGAAACCGGTACAGCGCAGGCGGTTGTGGTAAATGCCGGAATTGCAAATGCATGTACCGGTGGAGAAGGACTGTCTTATTGCCGGAAGACGGCGGAAGCGGTCAGTAAAAATCTGGACATTCCGACGAATCATGTGCTGGTGACATCTACGGGTGTGATCGGCATGCAGCTTCCGATTGACCGTCTCTGCGCAGGTGTTGATGCGATGGCGCCTGTACTCAGCGGCAGCATCGAGGCAGGAACCGAAGCGGCGAAGGCGATTCTGACGACAGACACTCATAAAAAGGAAGTGGCGGTTCAGTTTGAGGCGGGCGGCAGGACGGTAACGCTGGGCGGTATGTGCAAGGGATCCGGTATGATTCATCCGAATATGTGTACCATGCTCGCTTTTCTGACGACAGACATCGCAATTTCCGGTGAACTGCTGCAGGAAGCACTTCGGGATGACATACGGGATACATATAATATGATATCTGTCGACGGAGATACTTCCACGAATGACACGGTTCTGCTTTTGGCGGACGGTCTGGCCGGCAACCCGGAGATTACAGAGAAAAACGCCGATTACGAAGAATTCTGTCGGGCATTGAATTATGTCAATACTGAGCTTGCAAAAATGATCGCGGGAGACGGAGAAGGAGCGACCGCTCTGTTTGAGGCAAAGGTGATTCATGCACGTTCGAAGGAGGATGCCAGAATTTTGAGTAAGTCTGTGATCTGTTCCAGTCTGACTAAGGCCATGATTTTCGGACATGACGCGAATTTCGGCAGAGTCCTGTGTGCGCTCGGATATGCCGGTATCGATTTTGATCCGGACAGCGTGGAGCTTTTCTTTGAGAGTGAGGCGGGCAGGATCCCGATCTTTGCGGGCGGAAAAGCACTGGATTACAGTGAAGAACAGGCGACAAGGATTTTGTCAGAATCGGTTGTCACGGTGATCGCCGATATGAATATGGGTGATGCGTCCGCGACGGCATGGGGGTGTGACCTGAGCTATGAGTATGTGAAGATTAATGCGGATTACCGTTCATAGAAAGAGGAGTAAGATGGCTGAAAAGATAGAGGATTTAAAAGAAAAGGCGGAGGTGCTGATCGAGGCGCTTCCTTATATCCAGCGTTTTAACCGCAGAATCATTGTGGTGAAATACGGCGGGAGCGCCATGTTGGATGAAGAACTGAAAAAGAGTGTGATTCAGGATGTAACACTGTTAAAGCTGGTGGGATTTAAACCGATCATTGTACATGGCGGCGGCAAGGAGATTAACAAATGGGTGGCAAAGTCCGGTATTGAGCCGGTATTCATCAACGGCCTCCGCAAGACGGACGCGGAGACGATGGAGATTGCCGAGATGGTGCTCGGCAGAGTAGGGAAGTCGCTGGTTTCCATGGTGGAGGAACTGGGGGTTCGCGCCGTGAGTATCAGCGGCAAAGACGGAGGACTTCTCTGGGTGAAAAAGAAATATTCGGACGGTCAGGATATCGGATTTGTGGGAGAGATACAGGCGGTTGATCCTAAAATCTTATTTGATCTTCTGGAAAAGGATTTTCTGCCGATCGTATGTCCCATCGGACTGGATGAGAATTTTCAGACGTATAATATCAATGCTGATGATGCCGCCTGTGCGATCGCAAGCGCGGTGAAAGCGGAAAAACTGGCGTTTCTGACTGACATTGAGGGTGTGCGGCGCGATCCCAGGGATCCGGCCACGCTGATCTCGGAACTGACGGTATCAGAGGCGGAAGAGCTTCTGCAGAGCGGTTATGTGGTGGGCGGTATGCTGCCGAAACTGAACAATTGCATTCATGCCGTGAATAACGGCGTATCGAGGGTACATATTCTGGACGGACGGCTGGCGCATTGTCTGCTGCTTGAGATATTTACGAATAAAGGAATCGGAACAGCGATTTTAAACGATAAGGAGGACAGATTTTATCATGAATAAACAGGAGTATATGAACGGCGCGGAGACCGCGCTCCTTCATACGTATAACCGTTTTCCGGTGGTTCTGGAACGCGGAGAGGGCGTTTACCTTTATGATACGGACGGAAAGCAGTATCTGGATTTCGCGGCAGGGATCGCCGTCTGTGCGTTCGGCTACGGTAAAAAGGAGTATGAGGACGCTTTAAAATCGCAGGTGGAAAAGCTGGTTCACACATCGAATCTTTATTATAATGTGCCGATTATTGAAGCCGCGCAGAAAACGCTGGCTGCTTCCGGGATGGACCGTGTGTTTTTTACCAACAGCGGAACAGAGGCCATCGAAGGCGCTCTGAAAGCGGCGAAAAAATACGCTTTTACACGGGACGGACATGCCGGTCATGAGGTGATCGCGATGCAGCACTCTTTCCATGGCAGGAGCCTGGGTGCTTTGTCTGTCACCGGGACGAAGCATTATCAGGAGCCTTTTGAGCCGCTGATTCCGGGCATTAAATTTGCGGAGTATAATAACCTGGAGAGCGTGCGCTCTCTGGTGACCGATAAAACCTGTGCCGTTATTATGGAGACAGTGCAGGGAGAGGGTGGTATTTATCCTGCGGATCCGGCATTTTTACAGGGTGTCCGTGATCTATGTGATGAGAAAGATATTCTTTTGATTCTGGATGAGATTCAGTGCGGTATGGGCCGAACGGGCGCCATGTTTGCGTGGCAGCAATATGGAGTGAAGCCGGATATCATGACAGTGGCCAAGGCGTTGGGGGCCGGTGTGCCGGTAGGCGCTTTTCTGATGACGCAGCGGGTGGCGGACTTGTCGCTTGCGCCGGGGGATCACGGTACGACTTATGGCGGGAACCCCCTCGTGGGTGCGGCTGTAAGTGCCGTGTTTGATATTTTCGAGAAGGAACAGATCGTTGCTCATGTCAACGAAATCGCTCTTTATCTTGAAAGCAGGCTGGAGGAACTGAAAGATAAATATTCTTTCATCAGGGATCATCGCGGTCTGGGTCTGATACGGGGACTTGAGATGGAAATTCCGGTGGGAGAAGTGGCGGCAAAGGCCCTGGAACAGGGATTGATTCTTATTACAGCCGGGTCGAATGTCATTCGTTTTGTGCCTCCACTTGTGATTGAAAAAAAGCATGTTGATGAGATGACGGAGAAGCTGGAAGCGGTACTTCAGACTTATGTGACGGCCGGCGCATAATTTTTCCGGATTGATACATCCTACAGATAGAGAAACAGCAGCTGCCGGCCGATACGGCAGACGAAAAGGAAGGGTGTATCATGGTGGGAATCCTAATTGCAATCCTCTCAGGGCTTCTGATGAGCGTGCAGGGCGTATTTAACACGGACGTAACAGAACACAGCAGTCTCTGGGTGGCAAATACCTGGGTGCAGATGACGGCGCTGGCGGTCTGTCTGGCCCTCTGGGGTGTGACAGACAGAAGTTCATTTGCACTGTTGTTTGAATTCCGCCCGAAATATGTGCTTCTGGGCGGTGTGATCGGCGCGTTTATTACGCTGACCGTGATAAAAAGTATGGATATTCTGGGACCGGGGCAGGCGGTTCTGTTCATAGTCATCGCACAGATGATCAGCGCCTGGGTCATTGAGCTGGCCGGCTGGTTCGGCACGGAAAAGACGGACTGGTCTGTACAGAAGCTGATCGGGATGGCTGTCGCGATCGCGGGTGTTATCATTTTTCAGTGGGAGAGAAATTCCTGAATTATCCCTCATGGTGCTGAATTTCAGCACCATGCACAGAAAATGGCAGTTACTTTTTGGCGGATATGATACATTTGTATGATATATTTTCTCTGTATTTCCCAAAGATTATTTTTGCTGTAGATATGCTGCGGAAAGTGTGGTACGATACTTTCCACAGCATTTTTATTTCTTGTTTCTTGTGTGATTGATTTATTTAATTTTTCATGAATTGTCTTGTAATATTTTTCGAAAATGTTAAAATGATGTAGAGCGTCATAGCTTTGCATCGTAAGAAGATGTAAAGGAGATGCGGAGAATGAAAAAACATTTCGCATGTGTGTTGTGCGTTTTTCTTCTGTTCCTGTGCGGATGTTCGGCGGATCCGGATATTATTTTACAGAACGGTACGTCTACGGCGGAGAGCACAGATTCTTTTTTCGGAGAAGAATCGGATTCCGGAAATACGGATCAGTCTGCGGATGCAGAGATTGAATCGGGGAGTGCACAGACGGAAGCAAATGAATCAGGCATGGTCTGTGCGTATATCTGCGGTGCGGTTTTGAATCCCGGTGTGTATGAGATGGATGAACCGGCGCGTATCTGCCAGCTGGTGGAGCTGGCAGGAGGATTAACAGCCGATGCCGATGAGCAGAGTGTAAATCTGGCCCGGTTTGTGGAGGATGGCGAGATGGTCTGGATTCCGACAAAGGAGGAGAGCGCCGCCGGTGTGACGGCAGCGCAGGAGACGGTGACCGACGCGTCCGTATCGGACTCTTCCGGAGAGGACAGCGGCAAGGTGAACATTAATACGGCCGACGTTTCGGAACTGACGACATTAAACGGAATCGGAGATACGAAGGCGGAGGCGATCATTGCCTGGCGTGAGGAGCATGGCGATTTTGGGAGCGTTGAGGAAATCATGCAGGTGAACGGGATCGCTGAGGGCACTTATGAGAAGATTAAAGACTACATAACGGTTTAGCTTTGCGGGGACAGGGGCCTGGCAGATTCGGGTACAGCGCCGCAGACCGCGGGAGGTTGAGATGGCAAAAAAAGTTCTGGTTGTGGATGACGAAAAACTGATCGTAAAAGGCATCCGTTTCAGCCTGATGCAGGATGGCATGGAAGTGGATTGCGCTTATGATGGCGAGGAAGCTCTGGAGATGGCCCGCAGTAAGGCGTATGATATCATTTTGCTTGATATCATGCTGCCGAAGATGGACGGTTTCGAAGTCTGCCAGACAATCCGTGAATTCTCAGATGTCCCGATTGTGATGCTGACGGCAAAGGGAGAAGATATGGACAAGATCCTTGGCCTGGAGTACGGCGCGGACGATTATATCACAAAGCCTTTCAATATTCTGGAGGTTAAGGCACGCATTAAGGCGATCATGCGGCGGACATCTCACAAGGAAGAAGAGCAGGATCCCAACCTGATCATTGACGGAGATCTGAAACTCGACTGCGACAGCCGCCGTCTGTTTATACGCGGCAGAGAGATTCGCCTGACGGCCAAGGAATTTGATCTGATGGAGCTGCTTGTGAAGAATCCGAATAAGGTCTACAGCAGAGAGCGTCTGCTGAATCTCGTATGGGGGTATGAGTATCCGGGAGATTTCCGTACCGTTGATGTTCATGTCCGCCGTCTCCGTGAAAAGGTGGAGACGAATCCGAGCGAGCCGAAATATGTCCACACGAAATGGGGTGTGGGTTATTATTATCATTCAGACAAATAATATGTTATGATCTGCCATATATGTAAAAAGAGGTACCTGCAGTGAAAAAGCTCCTTTTTTTTCTGAAAAGTCTGAGATTTCGGATTTTCCTTATGATATTGATATTTGGAATCGCCCCCGGCTTTGTGCTGAGGGCGGGTCTTTTATATGCTTACGAAAACCGTGCAGTGGAGGTGGATGAATATGAGATATCCACACAGGCAAAGCTCCTTGCGACACAGATTGCTGCCAATGATTATCTGGATACGTTGTATTCGGAGTCTATTACGGCGCAGATGGATCAGATGTCAACTATTTATGACGGCCGCATTATTTTGATTGACAATACATTCCGTATCGTTGCTGACACCTATCAGATGGACGAGGGAAAACTGATCGTGACGGAGGATGTCATCAGTGCTTATCAGGGGGAGACGATGCTCACCTATGACAGCAAATATCACTATATCGAAGTGACCGTTCCGATCGTGAATGCTGATTCTTCGGATACGATCGGGGTGATGCTGATCAGTGTTTCGACGGACAGTATTGAGCTGAATCTTCAGTATTTAAGGCAGTGGGCGCTGTTGATCGAGCTGTTTTTGGTTGTTGTGATTATTGTGATAGCGATTGCTGTTTCCACACATATGACAAAACCGTTTACCCGGCTGGCAAGATCCATGTCCGATGTACAGAACGGATATGAAAATGATTTTGAGGGAGTCAGGACATATTCTGAAACGGAACAGATTTCTTCTGCCTGCGGTGAGATGCTGCAGAGGCTGAAGATTCTGGATGAGACCAGGCAGGATTTTGTGTCAAATGTCTCCCATGAACTGAAAACGCCGCTGACCTCGATGAAAGTTCTTGCAGATTCCCTGATCGGTCAGGAGGATGTTCCTGTCGAGTTTTATCGTGAATTTATGACGGATATCGGGGCGGAGATTGACAGGGAGAATCAGATCATCAATGATCTGCTGTCACTGGTAAAAATGGACAAGACTTCCGCCAATGTCAATATTGCGTCAACGGATATCAATGCGATGATGGAACTGCTCATGAAGCGGCTGCGGCCGATTGCAAGAAAAAAGAACGTGGATCTGGTGCTTGAAAGCTATCGTCCGGTGACGGCAGAGGTTGATGAGGTAAAGCTGACGCTGGCATTGTCGAATCTGATTGAAAATGCGATTAAATATAACAGGCCGGAGGGCTGGGTGCACGTTTCTCTGAATGCGGATCATCAGGACTTTTTTGTTACGGTGGAGGACAATGGAATCGGCATACCGGAGGACGCGCAGGATCAGATTTTTGAACGCTTTTACCGTGTGGATAAGTCTCATTCCAATGAGATTGACGGTACCGGTCTGGGACTGGCGATCGCCAGAAGCGCAGTCATATTGCACCGCGGCGCGATTCGTGTATACAGTGTGCCGGACGAGGGAACTACATTTACAGTGCGCATACCGCTGAAGTATTCGGAAAGGACGAAGCTGTGAGTCGAAAACAGAATAAATGGAAGGCCGGACTGGTGATCCTGTTTGTTGTTTCTCTGATTCTCGGAATGGCGGGGTGCGGCAGAAAACAGTCGGCAGGAACGGACTATTATATTTACTATCTGAATCAGGATATGACAGGGCTGGAGCTTGTGTCCTATGAACCGGAGGCTGATCCGGAAGATCCGGATGCCATGATTGAGGAATTCCTCAGTCTGATGGATGAGGGGACGACCCGGGTGGAGTACCAGCGGGTATATCCGGAGTCCGTGGAAATGGAAAAATATGAATATGAGAATCATCGGCTGTATATGTATTTTAACAGCGCATATCTCCAGATGTCTGTCACTCAGGAGGTTTTATGCAGACAGGCGATCGTGGAGACGATGCTTCAGATCACGGATATTACCGGCGTCTTTTTCTATGTGGGGGATGAGCCGCTTAAGGACGCGAATGGGAATGAAGTGGGAATCATGACACTGGATTCTTTTCTGGATAATCCGGGTGAGGAACTGAATGATATCCAGACGGCTGACCTGACACTGTATTTTGCTTCCCTGGATGGGACGAGTCTGGTCTGTGAGACGCAGCATATATATTATTATTCCAGCAATATCTCTATGGAAAAGCTGGTGATGGAGCAGCTTCTGGAAGGACCGGTATCTGAAAATGCACAGTCCGCGATTCCGCCCGGGACAGGTTTGATCAGCGTGTCTGTGCTGGATGGCGTCTGCGTGGTGAATCTGGACGAGAATTTCCTGGTACAGAATTATGATATTCAGGAATCTGTGGTTATCTATTCCATCGTGAATTCGCTGTCTGAGCTGACAAGCGTGAATACGGTGCAGATCGCGGTGAACGGCGACAGCAATATGGTTTACCGAAAGGACATGTCGCTGTCGGAGTTTTATACGGCAAATCAGGAACTGGTCACCGAAGAGGGAGAGGACGTCGAGGTGGATCAGGAATCCCAGTCGGAAAAGGAGGGGCTGCTTAATTCTGGAGAATAAAAGACATATATGCCTGTTTACTCTGGCGGTTGTTTTCGGAACAGTGCTTTACTGCCGGTCGGAGGATGTATGGCTGCCGGTGCTTCTGATATTGGGAGCCGTCATACTGTTCGCTCTTCTGACCGGCCGGCGGAAAAAGGAGAGCGCGGTGATGGCCGCTATCTGTGTTATTTTTGTTCTGACTGCTTTTTTTTCGATGCAGTTATCTGGAACTTTCTTATCTTCAAATACAGTCATCCGTTTCAACGGACATTGACACAGAACTTACAGGTATTATCTATCAAAAAGAAATCAGGTCGAACAGCTATCTGTATTATTTCAAAACAGAATATAAAACGGTGTTGGTATATGCAGACACAGATGAGATTCCAATCGGATCCGCGGCAACGGTGCACGGATCATTAGAGTCATTTTCTCATGCGACGAATGAAGGAGTTTTTGATCTGGCGGATTATTACCGGTATCGAAACATTTCATTTCGAATGTTCGCGGACGAGATATGGGCAACAGATGAGCCGGGATACAGTTTTCGCGAATGTCTCTATCAATTGCAGAAGCGTATATCAGATGTCTTTTGTTCGGAACTCAATGCGCGCGATGCAGGAGTGCTTTCTGCATTGGTGACCGGGAATAAGGGACTGATGGATCAGGAGGTGAAGGATTTATACCAGGATGCGGGTATCTCTCATATTCTTGCCATATCCGGATTGCATATTTCCGTACTAGGTCTTGGCATTTTTCGTTTTTTTGAGAAAAATACGGTTGTCCTATCCGGTCTCGGCAGTGGTCGGGAGCCTGATCGTCATCAGCTTTGTTGTTATGAGCGGGATGGGCGTTTCTGCTCGTCGTGCGCTGATTATGTATCTGTTGCTGATGGGAGCGGAGGTGATGGGGAGGGCCTATGATTCGCTGAACGCACTGGCACTTGCGGCGCTGCTTCTTCTGATTCAGAATCCTATGAATCTGTATCAGAGCGGTTTTCAGTTTTCATTTATGGCGATGGGAGCGATCGTGCTTTCTTCGCAGGTGATGCAAAAATTTCGTGAGGAACGGGAAGAATTATCTTTTATCTTTCGTTTTCTGCACCGCCTGCCTGAACAGCTTCTGTCGGGAGCGTTTCTTCAGCTTTTTCTTTTGCCTCTGACCGCATGGATCTATTATGAGGTCCCTCTGTATGCTCTGTTTTTAAATCTGTTGGTTCTGCCGCTTTGCAGCTGGCTGCTGGGGGCAGGGCTGTTAGGCGGACTGACAGGCCTGTACTTCACACAGATTTCCAAATGGATTCTGATTCTGTGTCATTTCATCCTTTTGATATATGAAAAATCGATTGCAGCGGTTAACTGTCTGCCGTACAGTCAGGTAATTACAGGGAAACCGTCTGCCTGGCTGTTGTTGATTTATTATGTGTTTTTGGTCGGCCTGTGTCTGTGGTATCTAAATAAGAGAATGAATTTCGGATCGCGAACCGGACAACCGGATTCTGACAGCCGGAATTTATATTCGGGACGGGTTGCGGCCGGAGTTACATATTTTGTCCTGTTATTTCTTCTGGTCTGTATTCTTTTTGTTCCAAAACGCGGTGTCTGCAGAATTGATTTTCTTGATGTCGGACAGGGTGACGGAATTTATCTGTCTGACGGCGAGGGCATGCATGTGATGATTGACGGCGGCAGCAGTTCGGAAGATGAGGTGGGTGCATATCGTATAGAGCCTTTTTTGAAATATCATGGGGTGAAAAATGTAGATGTATGGATTCTGACACATGGTGATGAAGATCATTATTCCGGTTTGCTGGAGCTTCTGGAGGACGGCTATGAGGTAAAGTATCTTTTACTGGCGAAATCCATGCCGCGAGATGAAACATGGGAAATTCTGGTTGAGGCGGCGGAAGCGAACGGAACGGAAGTGATTTTGACAGAAGAGGGAGACTCTGTCCGAATGGCGGACAGTGAGATGACCTGTCTGTATCCGTCCTCGGAGGATACCGGAGATGACACGAATGCCCTGTCCCAGGTCTGGTTATTCGAAAGAAACGGGATGTCCGTGCTGTTTACCGGAGATATCGGTGAGGAAGAAGAAAAATTGCTTGTTGAGCGGAACCTGCTTCGGGACTGTGTCGTATTAAAAGCCGCTCATCATGGATCGAAATATTCTTCCAGCGCGGAGATGCTGGAAGTGCTTTCTCCGGAATATACGGTGATTTCCTGCGGAGAAGGGAACAGCTATGGGCACCCGCACGCGGAGACTTTGCAGAGATTGGAGTATACCGGAAGTGAGATTCTGCTGACGCAGGACGCAGGACAGATCACCTTTTATCAAAAAGGGGGAAATTGGCGGATGCGGGTGTACAACAAAGCAGATGATTGAAGTAAGATTCTGAACAGTTTTATGATAAAAAAGCCCCGCGGCATGACGGAACCGCAGGACTTGTATTGTTCGTTTTGCTGTAACTGTTCAGTACCCTTACAGTTACGGAGTATCATCGCTTCAGTGATTTGCGAAACGCTGTACTAGGCAACGCCGTTTACTAATTTAGCTAAACGTGCAACTTTTCGAGAAGCATTGTTTTTATGGTAAACGCCTTTCTGTGCTGCTTTATCGATGGTGGAAGTGGCTGCGACCAGTGCGGTCTGAGCTGCTTCTTTGTCGTTCACTGCAACGGCTGCTTCTACTTTCTTAATAGATGTCTTTACCGCAGAACGGATCGATTTATTTCTCTCTGTCTTTGTCTGCGTAACCAGAATCCTTTTTTTTGCTGATTTAATGTTAGCCAATCTGTTCACCTCCCATGCTTGAGAATAGAATCAAAAATCGTTACATTAAAGCCGGACACGGACGATCTAATGTAAACATACTTGCTTATTTTAATGCGTGTCTCGGAAAATGTCAATAGAATATCCGGAAAAATCCGCAGATTTTCATATTATTTTGTTTTTTATCTATACTATGATACAAGGGAGAAATGTATATGGAAGGACAGGAGAGAATGCCATGTTTGAAGTAAGAACAGATCTGGCGGTAGAGGAAAATGAGCGGATACAAAAACAAAATGCATCAATGAGAGGAATTTCAGTAGATGAGGAGAAAACTGAAAACGGAAATATACGGGTCACGACGGTTCGAATTGAG